>Ga0070698_100009802_pt1 | contig 10239 bp, 9 predicted proteins | sample KBSK1502metaG_FD_65477 | JGI IMG/M metagenome (GOLD analysis project Ga0070698, IMG submission 65477) | Corn, switchgrass and miscanthus rhizosphere microbial communities from Kellogg Biological Station, Michigan, USA - KBS K1-50-2 metaG | ecosystem: Host-associated > Plants > Roots >... | reverse complement strand
ATCTGAAAACAGGATTTATATTTTTGTTTCAAATGATCTTCGAAGGATTATATATCGACAAAAGCAATGGAAAAGGACGAGGAGTGTTTACAAAACAAATCATTCCTGCCAACACCGTTATCGAAATATCGCCGGTGATCGTTATGTCGGCAGAAGAAAGAAAATTACTGGATCAAACGCTTCTTCATGATTATATTTTTGAGTGGGGAAAAGACAGCAACCAGTGCTGTATGGCGCTTGGCTATGTGCCGGTGTACAATCATTCTTACAAAGCAAACTGTGAGTACGAAATGGATTTTGAAAATGAAATTATAAAGATCAAAACCATCCGGAAAATAGAAGAAGGGGAGGAGCTTTTTATTAATTACAACGGAGATTGGAACAATGCAAAAAAGATCTGGTTTGATGTAAAATAAAGAGCCTCTCGCCTAAGCGAGAGGCTCTTTAGGTATAGCAAGTTTTGGTTTATTGTTTTGAAAGGATCAACTGGCCTCTTATTTCTCCGCCCGGTTTAGCTACAGAATGAATATTCATATAATACCTGCCGGCAAGTAAAAATTCTTCAGTGATTTTTACGCCGTCAATTAATAAAGTGCCTGAATAAGTACCGGAAGTAACTAATAAAGGAAAATTGGGAAATGTTTGAAGAACGCCCGCCGAAACGCCTGGTTCACCCAATCCATGTATATGGGCAGCTGTAGCTCCGGTTCCTGAAATCCCGCTAAAAGTTATTTTATATGTCAATGTTTTTGTAAGCCGGTTATAACTGGCATCGATAGAACCAGATGCAGTTGAAGTAAACGAAGGCGTCTCCTGTGAACTGCTCATTGGCAATGCATTTCCAACATAAATATTCGCTTTTTCAATCTCCTCAGTACTCTTGCAGGAGATCAAAGCGATGATCGATATACTTAAAAAGATAGCAGTTAGTTTTGGAAGTCTCATACTTTGGTATTTGTGCTAAAAGTAAGAAGATTTTTGTTTTGACAAGCAACCTTATATTTTTTGGGAAAAGAAGGCATACGATGTGGATAAACAAGTAGACGACAGACCACAGACGACGAACGATAGACCATAGTAAACGTTTTAACTAAGGCCGGTTTTCTGCGGTCCGTGGTCTGTCGTCCGTGGTCTATTTCAATTTATTTTTTATCTCCTGTAGTTTCAACAGCGCTTCAACGGGTGTAAGGCGATTAATGTCAATATCAGTCAATAGTTTTCTGATCTCGTCAAATGTTTCGCTATGTGCATCAAAAATGGAAAGTTGCATTTGTGGCAGGGAAAGGTTTTTTACTTTTTTATCCAGGCTTTTCGCTCCGGCATCCGGCTCATCCACATGCTTAGTCTCCAATTGTTTTAAAATATCATTGGCCCTTTCAATCAATGAGGGCGGCATGCCGGCCATCTTTGCCACATGGATCCCAAAGCTGTGTGTACTTCCGCCTCTGGCCAGTTTTCGCAAGAAAATTATTTTATTACCCACTTCTTTATTGGTGATGTGATAATTTTTTATGCCGGAAAATTTTTCTTCCAGTTCATTCAGTTCATGATAATGCGTGGCAAAAAGTGTTTTTGGTTTCTGAGAACTGTTATGTAAATGCTCAGCAATACTCCAGGCAATGGAAATGCCATCATATGTTGAAGTGCCTCTCCCGATCTCATCAAGCAATATCAGGCTGCGGCCGGTGACATTGTTAATGATGCTTGCGGTCTCATTCATTTCCACCATAAAAGTTGATTCGCCACCGCTCAGGTTATCGGATGCACCGACACGGGTAAAAATTTTATCTGTCAACGAGATCAGGGTTTCATCAGCCGGCACAAAACTTCCCATGTGTGCCATTAATGTGATCAAAGCAGTTTGCCTCAACAAAGCGGATTTACCACTCATATTTGGACCGGTAAGTATAATGATCTGCTGTTCTGTTTTATTTAATTCAAGATCATTGCTGATATAAGTTTCGCCAATAGGTAAATTTCTTTCAATTACAGGATGACGACCATTTTTAATGATCAATTCATCGCCATCATGAAGCGTTGGTTTTTTATAATGAAACTGGATTGTATTGTACGCAAAGCAGCTGATGCAATCAAGAATAGCAAGAATATTTCCATTGGTTTGAACAGGCGCCAGGTAATCCATCAATTCATTCAGCAATGCTTCATAAATTTCCAGTTCTATTTTTAAGATTTTTTCCTCGGCCCCGGTGATCTTTTCTTCGTACTCTTTTAATTCAGGGGTGATATATCGTTCAGCATTAGTAAGCGTTTGTTTTCGCATCCAATCTGCGGGCACTTTATTTTTATGCAAATGAGTGACTTCAAGATAATAGCCGAATACATTAGTAAAACCGATCTTCAATGATGAGATACCGGTTGCTTCGGCTTCTTTTTGCTGCAATTGGGTCAAATAAGACTTACCATCGTATGCAATTCGTCTTAACTCATCCAAATCGTTATTTACTCCACTGTTGATCATTCCGCCTTTCACTGCGAGCGCAGGCGGGTTATCAACGATCTCTTTGAAAATTTTATCAGCGATATAAACACAGGGATTCAGCGCATCACCCAATCTTTTTAAATATTCGTTATTCGCAGTTGCGCAAATTGTTTTTATTTCAGCCACCTGTCTTAATCCACGGGCCATTTGCAGTAATTCTCTGGGATTGATCTTCTTCAACGGGATCTTTGAGACTAACCTTTCAACATCACCGCATAATTTTATTGCATGAATAATTTTATTTCTCAGCTCTGTATTCAGAATAAAGAATTCAACCAGCTCCAGCCGTTCTTTTATTTTTTGAATATCATTTAAAGGAAAAACGATCCAGCGTTTGAGCAATCTTGCACCCATGGGAGAAACTGTATTGTCCAAAACATCCAGCAATGTGTGACCTGCCTCTGAATTCCTTGTTACCAATTCCAAATTCCTGATCGTAAACCGGTCCATCCACAAAAAATCATCACGATTGATGCGCTGCATATTGATAATATGCTGGAGGTTGGGATGCTCGGTGTCTTTCAAATAATGCATGACAGCGCCGGCTGCAATAATTCCTTTTCGCAGGTCATCTACACCAAAACCTTTTAATGAAATGGTTTGAAAATGTTTGAGTAATGTTTCTTCCGCATACGCTTCTGAAAAGATCCATTCATCAAGTGTGTAAGAATAAATTTTAGCGCCAAAAAACTCTTTGAACTTTTTTTGCTGATGACGTTGAAAAACAACTTCGGCTGGCCTGAAGCTCTGCAATAGTTTATCTGCATATTCACGGTCCCCTTCAGCTATAAAGAATTCGCCGGTACTTATATCCAAAAACGCCAAACCATATTCATCATTCTCTGCAAAATGGATCCCGGCTAAAAAATTATTGCTGTGATGTTCGAGCAGCTTATCATTTACTGCCGTGCCCGGGGTCACCATTTCGGTTACACCTCTTTTCACAATTCCTTTTGCAAGCTTTGGATCTTCCAGTTGGTCACAAATGGCAACACGATAACCGGCTTTTACCAATTTATGCAGATAGGTATCGAGTGCATGATGCGGAAAACCGGCAAGATCCGAAGATGCGGCAGCGCCGTTATTTCTTTTTGTAAGTGTTATTCCCAACACCTGGGAGGCGATCACGGCATCCTGCCCAAAAGTCTCATAAAAATCTCCCACACGGAAAAGCAATATCGCATCAGGGTATTTTTGCTTAATAGCCCGGTGTTGCAGCATTAAGGGAGTGTCTTCGGTCTTCGTTTTTGCCATTCAGGATTTTTCGATTTAGACAAAAATAACAGGTTTAAATGTGTTATTTTCTTTGGTTTAAAAAAACCTTTGCTATAATTGTGGACAACTTGATTATACTTGAGACTAGTCATTTTAATATCCATTTTCAGTTTGATTGATTATAAAGTTTCTGCACAAACGCAATCATATGTCAAGGTAGATAGTATAATGCGCCGGTACGCAGAAAAAATCAAATCCGGCGATGAACTTTATAAAGTGGTTTATTTCATCCGCAATACTTTTAATGCAGATTCAATTCGGTTAAGAGCTTCATTTATCTGGATTACTGAAAACATAAGATATGACATTGAAGGATTTGAAAAAGAAGATCCACGTTCATCTATGCTTAACTATGTTGTAAAAAATAAAAAGGCAGTTTGTGGCGGTTATGCGGCATTATTGAAGTTCTTCTGTGACGCCTTTAATCTAGAATCTGAAATTATTTATGGAATAGCAAGAACGGGAAAGAAAGCTGTAAATATTAGCCAATATAGTTTACGATCTAATCATGCATGGAATGCAGTGAAAATAAATAATAACTGGAGACTAATTGACCCTACTTGGGCAGCAGGCAGTGTTGATGACACCGACGAAGAAAACTTGAAATTCTATAAGGACTACAAGGAAATATATTATTTTACTACACCAGAGAGGCTGATTTTTAATCACTTTCCTGATCAGTATAAATACCAATATTTAGCTAAATCTATTTCGAAAGAAAAGTTTAAAAACTGGCCATTATTTACAACTGCATTTATAAGCGATACTATCAGGGAAGTATATCCGGAGACTTCAGTTATAAAAACAAAAGTCGGAGATACAATTCTTTTTAAATTCAAAACTAATTTTACTCCAGTTAGAATGTATATAAAAGGCCTAAATTTCGAAAAGGCAGATTTTTCAGGTCCACCTCAAAGAAATGGAGATTGGTTGGAATTTAAGTATCCAATAAAGTTAAATGGTAATTATACGGTGTATCTGGGGTGTCAAACATCGCTTTTTGCTTTACCCGCTTTGTTAGCTTATAAATTAGAGGTGACGAATATAAGTAACTAGTCAACAAGAATCAGCTAAATTTACAGTCAATACTGCTTCATGAAATATAAGCTTGCTTTGTTGTTTTTTGTACTTTTTCAAAACTGTTTGTCGGCACAAACACTTACTTCCTCCAACCTGCCAATAATAATTATTAATACCAACGGGCAAACTATTCAGGATGATCCCAAGATCACGGCAGATATGGGAATAATATTCAATGGAGAAAATGTTCGTAATAATGTTAGTGATCCGTACAACCATTATAACGGAAAGATTGGAATTGAGATCAGGGGACAATCATCGCAAATGTTCCCAATGAAATCGTATAGTCTTGAATTGCGTGATGCACTGGGCGGTTCGTTGGACAAATCAATTTTTGGAATGCCAAAAGAAGCCGATTGGGTTTTATATGCGCCCTACACCGATAAGACATTGATGCGGAATTTTCTTGCCTATACTATGTCAAACGAACTTGGAAGATGGGCCGCGCATTGCCGTTTCGTCGAAGTGGTGATCAACGGCGATTACAAAGGCATTTATGTTTTTATGGAAAGAATTAAAAGAGGTAGCGGTCGGGTGAATATTGCAAAAATGGCAAGTACAGATGTGTCGGGTGATGCGGTTACCGGCGGATATATTTTTAGTTTGGATAAAGAACCGAATGGCTGGTTTTCTTCTTATGCTACCCCTAATTCCACTAACAATGCTAAACGCCAGTTTTCTTATGTTTATCCAAAACCCGAGAACATTGTACCGGCACAAAAAGATTATATAAAAAAATACGTCGACAGTTTTGAAAATGCCCTGGCAGCGCCAAATTTCCAGGATAAAGCGAGTGGCGTAAGAAACTTTGCCGATCTCTCTTCTTTCATTGATTATTTTATTGTGAATGAAGTGAGCCGCAATGTAGACGGATACCGGCTGAGTACCTTCTTATATAAAGACAGGGATAGCAGGAACCGGAAAATATTTGCGGGCCCGGCATGGGATTATGATCTTGCTTTTCGCAATGCAAATTATTGTGAAGGAAGTAATATAAATGGATGGGCCTATCAATTTAATAATGTGTGCCCCGGTGATGGCGCAGGACTGATTCCATTCTGGTGGGAAAAACTTATGCTTGACACTTCGTTTGTAAGTGATCTGCGTTGTCATTGGAAAGAAGTTCGCCAAACTGTTATCAGCAATGATCATCTCAATCATATTATTGATTCGATTGTGTCGCTTACAAATGAAGCGAGGCAACGGCATTTTCAACGCTGGCCGGTATTAGGTCAATATATCTGGCCGAATCCGAACCCTATACCCACCAGTTATGTTGGTGAAATAACAACTTTAAAAGAATGGCTCGCCAACCGGCTTTTCTGGATCGATTATAATATTCCCAATGCCGGCGCCTGCGAAGATTGGGAAGATATTGCAAATGAAAATTTGCAGGTATTTATTTATCCTAATCCAAATAACGGAATTGATGCTACGATCAAAATAAAGACAAAGGATCCCCAAACAGTTTATTTAAATGTATTTGATGGTACCGGCCGTCTTGTACATTCACAAAGCATCAATGCAGTTCCTGTTTCCAACTTCATTACGATCGAAGAAATGAAAAAATGGCAAACGGGAATCTACTATTTCGTTTTCTCTAATAAGGACGGAGAGAAAGTAAGCAAGAAAGTGCTGAAGTATTAAGTAATTCTCTTTTGCCCATTTTCTCCTTTAACCTCTTAGCTCATACCTTTGCGCCATGCGAAAATTGAGCATGCAAGAGCTGGGCCGTAAATCAGTGGATGAGTTCAGGCAGTCTGATAAGTTTCCCATTATTGTTGTGCTGGAAAATATCCGTAGCGCTTATAATGTCGGCAGCGTATTTCGTACCAGCGATGCTTTTTTGATCGAAGCAATTTATATTATCGGGTATTCTGCAAAACCACCGCATAAAGAAATAAAGAAAACAGCGTTGGGCGCCGAAGAAACTGTGACATGGAAATACTTCAAAACTACGGCTGACGCAATCGATGAATTAAAAATTAGAAAATATAAAGTATATGCTGTAGAGCAAGCTGAGGGAAGCTATAAGCTACATGCGGCAAACTTCAGGCAAAATGAAAAAATTGCTGTTGTTTTTGGAAATGAAGTTACAGGTATAGAACAATCAACCATTCATTTATGTGATGGATGTATTGAAATTCCGCAATTGGGTATGAAGCATTCGCTGAATATTGCAACCGCCGCAGGTATTGTATTGTGGGAATTAATAAGAAGCAAAATGGCTCCCGCGGTAAAAGGGAGAATTGAACATTAAAAGCCCCCTGTCCCCCAAAGGGGGAACTTGGATTGGAGATGTATCTTTTTAAATGAACAGTTAAAGAGAAGAACGTGAAATTGAATATTGATTATTGAACATTTAGTAATGAGTAAGGTAAAAAGCTATTTAAGTCTTATAAAATTTTCTCATACCATTTTCGCAATGCCTTTTGCGTTGATTGGATTTGTCTTGGGGTTAGGATATTTATTTGGTCATTATGCTCTGGACGTTGCTGTCAAGAAAGGATATTTTGGCTATGAAGATTTAAAAGAACAACCATCCCTTATTATTAAGAAAATTATTCTTGTTATTTTCTGCATGGTCTTTGCCCGTAGCGCAGCAATGGCGTTTAATCGTTACCTCGACAGAAGCTTTGATGCAAAAAATCCAAGAACTGCTGTTCGGGAAATCCCATCAGGAGTTATTTCTGCTAACAATGCTTTGATCTTTACAATTATTTCTTGCGTCTTGTTCCTTGTTACTTGTTTTTTCATTAATAAACTTTGCTTTTATCTTTCACCGGTTGCATTGCTAGTTGTATTGGGCTATAGTTACACAAAAAGATTTACACCGCTTTGTCATTTGATACTTGGTTTAGGTTTAAGTCTTGCCCCAATCGGAGCATATCTTGCAGTGACAGATAGATTCGATCTTTTGCCAATTTTTTTTTCATTCACTGTTCTATTTTGGGTTAGTGGCTTTGACATCATCTACGCATTGCAGGATGAAGAGTTTGACAAAGACAATAAACTTTATTCAATTCCCGCATGGTTAGGAAAAGTAAAAGCATTAAGAGTATCGGAAGTTTTGCATGCCTTAAGCACTGTTTGTGTGTTGTATGCGGGATGGCTTGGAAATTTTGAATGGCTTTATTGGATAGGCGCAAGCATTTTTATCGGCATGTTGATCTACCAGCATTCAATTGTCAAGCCAAATGATCTGAAACGTGTTAATATTGCTTTCATGACAGCAAACGGAATTGCATCAGTAGTGTTTGCGATATTTGTAATCGCCGATCTGTTTTTAAATTGATGGCCCGCAGATTCATTAAGATATTTATGATCTTTTATGATATATCTGCGCAAATCTTAACGATCATAAATAATCAGCGTTCTATCCATGCCTCGTATTCTTAGTATCGATTACGGCCTCAAAAGAACTGGCCTTGCAGTGACTGATCCTTTACAGATCATCGCTACAGGCTTAACTACTATTGAATCAAAACAACTGATACCTTTTCTAAAAGATTATTTTGCGAGAGAAGAAGTGGAGCTTATTATTATTGGTGAACCAAAGAATTGGGATGATACGGATACCCATGCAACACCGCTGGTCGAAAAAATCATTAAGCAATTGGAAAAGAATTTTCCGGCGATCCCAATCAAGAGAGTAGATGAACGCTATACTTCGAAAATGGCAAAAGATGCCATGCTGGAAATGGGCCTGAAAAAAATGCAGCGAAGGAATAAAAAGCTGGTGGATGAGATCGCTGCAACTATTTTGCTGCAGGAATACATGCGAAGAATTTAGATTTACCCTGTCTGCCGCCAGGCAGGGGATTTTAGATTTAACAGGTGACTTAATAATTGTAAATTTGCCCCCAAAATCTGAAGTCTAAAATCTGCAATCCAAAATAAAAATGATCTTACCTATTGTAGCATACGGCCACCCGGTCTTAAGAAAAGTGGCTCATGATATTGATAAGGATTACCCGGGTCTTCCTAAGCTGATCGACGACATGTGGGAAACCCTGTATGCCAGTACTGGAGTAGGTTTGGCAGCTCCGCAGGTCAATAGAAATATTCGCTTATTTGTGGTTGATTCCGAACAGATCTTCCGCCAGATGCAGGAGGATAAAGAGCAGACCAGCTATCCCGACGCACCGGGAATAAAACAGGTCTTTATCAATGCACATATAAAAGAATTGGATGGGTTTGAATGGAACTATAATGAAGGTTGCCTGAGTATTCCTAAAATAAGAGAGGATATAAAACGTCAGTCAGTCGTGACAATAGAATACATGGATGAAGATTTCCAGCATCATATGCGGACGTACCATGGACTTACTGCAAGAATCATTTTGCATGAATACGATCATATTGAGGGCAAACTTTTTATTGACCACATTACCCCGTTGAAAAGGAAACTTTTGAAAGGGAAACTGAATGATATATCAAAAGGCAAAATAAAAGTTGATTATAAGATGATGTTCCCTGCATAGATCTTTTCACTCAACTCATCCGCATGAAAAGACTTCTTTTTCTGTCTTTCTTATTTTTTGCAAAAGCTGGTTTTTCACAAAACGAAGATTCGCTTGATAATGCCCGGTTAGCGCAAATGATTCAACTGTCGGAAGTTGTTGTTCGTAATAAATTAGACGTAGATGCATTTATACAGCGGGTAAAAAATGACACAACTTTTTATAAGGCATTTAGAAACCTGAGAGTACTTAGTTTCACTTCTATGAATGACATCAGGATGAAAAACAAGAAAGAAGAAGTAATAGCTTCACTGCAAAGTAAGACAAGACAGCATGTATCGAAAGGTTGTCGGTCAATGGAAACATTGAATGAATCGGTCGCAGGGGATTTTTATGAAAAGAATGGTGATTATAATTATTACACTGCTGAATTATATGCCGGCTTGTTTTTTACAAAAGATCAAATATGCGGGGAAACAAATATTGTAGCCGGGCTTCAGCGAGATGTGAAGTCAAAGAAAGGAATTGAAAAACATAAAGAGCAACTCAAGATGTTATTCTTCGATCCGGGAAAGAAAATTCCCGGCATTCCATTGATGGGAGATAAGACGGCTATTTTTGATAAAGACAATGCAGACAGGTATGATTTTTCGATCGACTATGTTGATCATGACGGGCAGCGCTGTTATTTGTTTGCGATTAAAGCAAAAAGCGGGAGCGGGGTCGTGATCGATAACATGACAACCTGGTTCAATAGTAAGTCGATGGAAATTGTCGCCCGCAATTATGACCTTAGTTATGATGCAGGTGTATATGACTTTAATGTACATATGGAAGTGCAGATGACACAATTTGGTAATCTCACTGTTCCATCGACTCTTCGCTATGTTGGCACATGGGATGTCGCTTTTAAGAAAAGAG
>Ga0070698_100009801_pt1 | contig 10239 bp, 10 predicted proteins | sample KBSK1502metaG_FD_65477 | JGI IMG/M metagenome (GOLD analysis project Ga0070698, IMG submission 65477) | Corn, switchgrass and miscanthus rhizosphere microbial communities from Kellogg Biological Station, Michigan, USA - KBS K1-50-2 metaG | ecosystem: Host-associated > Plants > Roots >... | reverse complement strand
CGTAACCGACGAGCAACGCAGCCGCCGGCCCATTTTCATCGCAACCCTATGGGCCGCGGCCGGTTGGCTGTTTTTTCCGCGTTGCTTGCTCCTTACGTATCGATTTTGATATGCTCGTCGCTCGCGCCTTGAAAAACAGCCAACTGACCTGCGGCGAAAGACATGCTATTTCGGGGACAGGACACTAGTTTGAAAGGATTCAGCGCTACTTCATGGGCAGGGTCTCGATAGTTGGGGCGGGCGGCTGGGGAACAGCGCTCGCTGTGCTTATTGCGAACAACGGGTACGATGTTTGCCTTTGGAGCCGGCAGGCAGAATTCGCCGATACTTTGAATCGTGAGCGCAATAACCATCGGTATCTTCCCGGGGTCTTGATTCCTGCGTCGGTCGCCATCACAAGTGAACTGGCCGAGGCGGCGAACGCAGAGACAATCCTTTTTGCAACGCCTTCGACAGCCCTGCGGACTCTTTCCCAATCATTGGTTTCGTCCGCTTCCCCTGGCTCTACCGCTGTAATCGTTTCGGCCGTGAAAGGTTTGGAAAAAGGAACGGGTCTCAGAATGAGCGAGATTCTCGCTTCGATCTTCCCGGGATGCCCGATTGCAGTGCTTTCCGGCCCGAATCATGCCGCCGAAGTTGCGCGATCGGTCCCGACCGCTTCGGTAATCGGCACTCCTACTGAAGAGATAGGAAAACATCTGCAGAGAATCATTTCGACTAAGACAATCAGGACGTACACCAGCTCCGATCTTGTAGGGATCGAAGTCGGCGGCGCGCTGAAAAATATTTTCGCGATTGCCGCGGGCATCGGAGATGGTCTCGGTCTGGGTGACAACTCAAAAGCGGCCCTCATTACGCGATCTCTCGCCGAATTGATCCGACTCGGATCGGCACTTGGCGGGAAGCGGGAAACCTTTCAAGGACTCAGCGGTGTTGGTGATCTGGTGGTCACATGCTTTGGCCGCCATAGCCGGAACCGAAGAGTCGGCGAGCGCCTGGGGCGCGGAGAAACGCTCGGTCAAATACAGCATTCCATGCAAATGGTAGCCGAAGGCGTTCCGACAACGAAAAGCGCGAGGGAATGCGCGTTGCAGCTTGAGGTCAAGACGCCAATCATCGACGAGGTCTATTCGATTTTGTACGAAAACGCCCCACCATTCGAGGCAATCGAACGATTATTGAAACGCGAGCTCCGACCCGAGGAAGACTAACTAAGCGCAGGAATGGACGCCATTGCTGGCCGATTCCCTGATGAGCTCTTCAATGAGATGACACAACCGCATGGCCAACTTTTCCCGCAAGACGAGCATCCGTCCGGCAAAATGGATCGCATGAAAAACATCCTCAAGACCTTGTAGCTTTCCACCGACAAATACATTTGGTAGAGCTTCATCCGCTCGGTCTGAAATCATTCTTGCCGTCAGCAACGGGACAGCAAGTTTGCGACAGATTGTCGCTACCCGCTCAGTCTCCATATCGATTGCCAGTATATTGCCTTGGAGTCTCAGACGAGCCTTTGTTTCGGGTCCGACAATCCCTGTCACGCTGACCAGGTTGCCGCTGGCAGAAAAAACATGGCTGATACCGACAAGCGTCTCTGGAGAAGAGTAATTTTTTGCCAAAACGAAATCGCCCGCCTCGAGGAGTGAGCGAATCCCGCCGGCAAAACCGGAATTGATAATCAAATGAGGCCGCAACGCCGCAACGGTGCGCTCGAACAACTCGAGGTTTTCAACTCCAACTCCGAGCCAGCAGACAGCTATTTCCTGTGTTCCTATGTGGCCGAGAACCAACCCATTTCTGACAGCGCGCCGAGTGAGCCTCCTTGCAAATGGAGCCCCCTCCTGTCGCAGAGCAAAAGACACTAGAACTTTTCCCACGCCGCTCCCGTCTGTCAGCTCTGAAATGTCAGCCTTATTTCTACAAGAGAATCCCTCGCTTCACTGTCCGACTTTGTTCCGGCAGCGGCCTCTTTCTCAGGATGTTTGACCGCTTCAACAAACTGGTTCGCTAAGCAAGACGAAATTTGCGCCAGCACCTCCGTCCCCCTTTCGTCTTCGGTAGCGACAATCGCCGCACCACCAAATTTTGCCGCCAAGTCCTTGATTCTTTCCACTTCCTTGTCGAGTTTGTCACGCTCGATCGATAACTCGACCTCCACATCGGTCAGCGGTGGAACGCCCATATTTCTTTGCGCCGTATTTCTCAGCAAATCCTGAAGTTTGGAAGTGTCGGGCGGCGGTTCCGATCTGGATGGAGCGAAAATGATCAACCCGCTTCCGGCCAGAAGGCCGGCGAGGAATACCGCCGCGAGCACAAGAAAATTGCGTTGACCTTTGAGCATTCAGGATCTTTTGATTGCGCAATCAACGTCCATTGTGGCGAGAATTCAAATTGTGAATGAATTAGGTCGAGGCAGGATACTGGTTACCGGCGGAGCAGGCTTCATCGGAAGCGCTCTCGTCTGGGCTCTCAACAAGCTCGGACTGGAAAATATCCTTGTTGCGGATCAACTCTCCAATGACGAGAAATGGCTTAATCTTGCCCCGCTGAAATTCGACGATTATATCGCGGCGGAAGCCCTTCTCAAAAAAGTCGACGGCTACCGGTACCCGTTGAGAGAAATCGCCTGGGTTTTCCATCTCGGCGCCTGCTCCTCAACGACCGAACGCGATGTCGGCTACCTGATGGAAAATAACTACCATTATACTGCCATTCTATGCAATTGGGCTTCGCAAATCAAAGCGCGGTTTATCTACGCCTCCTCCGCGGCCACCTACGGCGACGGTTCGATGGGAATGAAGGATGACGAGGCCGGCATCGGATCGTTGCGACCGCTGAATGCCTACGGGTTTTCAAAACAACTTTTTGATTTGTTTGCGCGGAGACGAGGCCTCCTGTCAAAGATCGTTGGACTAAAATATTTCAACGTCTATGGCCCGAATGAGTGGCACAAGGGAGACATGCGCAGCCTCGTCAACAAAGCGTTTGATCAGGTGCGCGAAGCCGGAAAAATTCGGTTGTTCAAAAGTTACAAACCTGAGTTCAGAGACGGTGAACAAATGCGCGATTTCCTCTACGTGAAAGATGCGGTTGAGATGACGCTCCACCTTGCAACGGCGCCCAAGGCAAATGGCCTTTACAATCTCGGATCGGGTCAGGCGCGTACCTGGATTGACCTCGCCAAGGCCGTCTTTGCTGCGCTGGAGCAGACCCCGAAGATCGAGTTTATCGAAATGCCTGAAACGATCCGGGACAGATACCAGTACTATACGCAAGCTTCCATTGAAAAGCTGAAGGCCACCGGATACCAAGGGCCGCAGTTTACTTTGGAAGGAGCAGTAAAAGATTACGTCCAAAACTATTTGCTACCTCGCAAGCACTTGGAGGTCTGACCGAAGCGATCCAGCAAGTAATCGGTTCCGTGAAAAGGCCTGCCATTTTCCAGCGATCAACGCGGAATCCCGCTACAGCCGCGCAAACAACAGGGCTATATAGAGCAAGAACAGCAAAACCATAGCGGGCGCCAGCAGCTTGTGAAGCCACTCCTGCCGAGTGATCGCGGCTACAATCGCCGCCACGCCAAAGATCGATAGAAACATCGAGTCAATCTGACCGGGCAGATGCCCGTAGAGCGCGAGATCTTTCGCCAGACTGAAGAAGACGCTCCCAAACACCGCACCGAAGAACCAAGTTCTATGCGCAAAATAGTGATCGCGAAGGTCGACGATGGCATCCCCATTGACGTTTGGCAGGACCAGAGCCGCGACCATGTACATGCTGATTACCTGCAGCATGATGACAAGCAGCGCCACGAACGTCCAATTGGCCCGCGTCCGCATGCTGAAACTCGCCCACCACGCCTGAATGGCAATGAGCAGTGCGAACCCGGCCCATATCAAAGTCGGGGGATAGAGTTTCACCTTTGCCCTAGCCAGGATCAGCCCGCGAAAGCCTTGCAGAACTTGCGTGATCGCCAACCCGAGGACAATCGAGAGCAGGACCGAGAGGTAGCTGAAAGATTCCAAGCGCAGAGTTTAGCCCACAAGAGTCACGAATTATTTTCCGCAGTTCATCCTTCAAGCTTTCTGTCAATGATAGAATTCTCGCACCGATTCGCCGGGCCTGCATCGGTAGGTCACCGAGCATGTCGCGCAGGCCGGTTCCGGCGTCACTTGGAAATCAGCGCCTGCCAATCATTATCCGATTCCACTGACACGGCTCCATGTTCAAGCGCCCATTTTTCAAACCCAGGCGGTGCGTTCCTGATTCCAAGGATGTTCGCCAATTTGATGTCCGAGATCTTTTCCCACTTGCAGTCACGCAAATCGGCGGTGCGTAAATCGGCTTTTGAAAGATTAGCGCCCTCAAGATCCGAATCGCTTAGATCCGCTCCATTCAGATCAGCATCCTCCAGAGACGCTCTTTGCAAATCGGTCGAGCGAAAATCCGCCCCGCGAAAATTTGCGGAACTCAGGTCGGCATATTCCAGTCGAGACTTGCTGAAATTTCCCCTGCGAACGTCTGCGCCCCGGAAATTTGCGCGAAGCAGGTCGGCGCCCCTGAGATCAATTCCCTGAAGAAAAGCGTCGCTCACATCCACTCCAACCAGTGGCACGCCGTCCGCATGCAACTCTTCGAGGGCATCGATTCTTCCTCCACTGCCACCTTTCGATTGCGCGGAATTGATAACCTGCCAGGCCTGATAATGCTTTTGCTTCAATCGATCGCCGCTCTCCGAAAAATAGGAAATTACTGCGAGCAGCAACGAGAGGGTACCAAGGTATTCCAGTACTTCGAGAAAGGCCCAACCGCTAAGCCAATAGGCTATCCACATCAACGCCCATTCAATTCGATAGAAAGGAACCATCCACGGATATTTCGCCCGGCTGCGCACGAAGGACCAGGTTTCCGGCCGTGTCCGATGCTTAAGAACCGTCATTTGTTAGATCTCTAGCGAGGCCGCGCTTCAGCCCGTGGGAAAAAGGTCTATTCTTTAAAGCAAATCTCGCGCGGCGACCATCGCGCGATAATCAGCAGGTTTCCAATTATCCCAAAATCGCGTTTCATGGAAGAATTCCGTTTCCATTGGTCGCAAAAACCCGATCATCCTTACCCGGCAAAGGATGAGATCTCGCCGACATTCCAGCTAGGCTAGTCTTCGATGATAACCGTGGGTCCGGGATAGAAGCCCCAGTAACCGGGATGCCAGTACCCGGCATACCAGTAGCCATGGTGCCAGCAGCGTTGATGCCAATATACGTGACGATGGTAGTAGCCCCAATGCGCTTCGGCTTTCTGAGACAGAGGTAATAAGACCGCGCCGACGGCGATCAGTGACAGGATGAATTTTTTCATAAGAGTGAGTGTTCGTTGCTTCATTCACCAGATTCAGCTCTTGTAACGAGTTCGTCTGGTCATCCTGGAGCTAAGCATCGGCTATGCCAGCGGTGGCTTACGAACTTTTTCCTCGTGCGGCTGCACCAACACGGCACCTCACGCTTGGCTCCTTTCCCAATTTCGACATTTCGCGGTCCCGCTTCCGAGCCAGCGTTCTCCTCTTCGGGCCTCCGGTCTCAGTGGCGAATCGGTTACCTTTTGGCAAACAGGTCCCAACGATTTCCCCACCTTTGCCTGAAGACAAATTCTTCAAGCGGCTTACGCGGGCGCCGATTGGCATCTCTTTCCTGCAGTTGCTGAGGAAACCCCTCCGGATCGCCAAGATAGCCGATAGCGATCGCAGTCATCGGCTCATAAGCCTCGGGTATCGCGTAAAGCTCGCGCGCTTTGTCAGGTAAAATCCCGATCATCTGTGAACATAAAGACCACGTGCAGTCGCTTCCAACGCGAGATTGGCACCAGCCGCACCCAGGTCGTGGACAGCCGCGCGGTTTGGCTTGTTATTGCGCGAAAAATTGAGGCTCGCAATTCCCAGAGCCAAAACCGGAGCACTGGCCGCCCAGCGCTGATTCGCTTCGACCAGACACGAAAGCAAGCGCTCGAACTCTTCGTTTTCTTCCTGCCTCGCGACGATGTAGTTCCAGGGTTGCTCATTATACGAGGATGCCGCCCAGCGCGCCGCCTCGAATAAGGAACAAAGGTCCTCATTGCTGACCTTGTTTTTTGAAAAACAATAAGGACTCCAGCGTCTGGCTGTCAGGTCGTTGATAGGGTGATCGGTCTCAGCGCGCTTAATCATCCCCAATCCTCCGAGCTCTGCTTTCAATTGCACGCGGGAGGACCGCCGAATCGAGCACTTTTCGAAAGGAACAAGGTTGTGAATAAGCTGTGAAGAAACGTTACCCATCCACCGGCGCCGACGCGAAAAAACAGCAACCGCTAAAGTTGACACCTCAGCACTTTTGCGAGTCTAACTCCAGCATTGCACATCAGCGCATCTTCTCTCTACGCAACCCCCGGTGCGCTAAGTGAATAACTTCTTCGCTGCGTCACAAACCGCCTAAAATTATTTCAGTTCTAGTGAGCATAGACGTCTATCGGAAGCTGAGGCAAGAGAAAACTGAAAAAAATTGTGATTTTCCGATTTTACTGGAATTCCCGTAATTTGGTTCACCTAGCCTGAAACTTCTCACACGCCGCTACCGTGACGCCTGCTCGGAGACCTGCCCCTACGGCTGCCGACGAAGCGTGCGCCCTTCGTCAAGATCGATGAAATCAAACATCGTCAAAGCGGCCTCGATCGGCATGCCAGCCTGTTGCAGGCGAAAAAGGAGGCGGTTCGTATATTCATCCCGCCAGCATCGCTTGAAAAGATATGTTCGAAAAACCTGCAACAGCGCCCATCAAAGCTTTGGAAGTTATGGGAAGCGCCCAAATTGGGAACATATTCTGCAGGCAACTTTCCGGCAGTGTGCAGACGAATCTTATCGATCATTCGACCGAAGTAGACCAATCCATCAACCTTGTCGTATGGGCTGCGCAATTCCGGGATTCTCATACGGGGTCATGTCTCAATATTCAACATTCGCTTCCTTCTTTCAGCCGCGAAGGCTTCGTCGATTGCGGCTCCGACGGAACTCTCCAGAATGTCACTTACCTCCTCCGAGCGTAATTCCTTCAATGAAAAAGCGCTGAAAGAACAAGAACACAACTACCACCGGCAATACAACCAGACAAGAAGCCGCCATCAACAGATTGAATTGAATCCCGTGCATCGTTTTGAAGTACGTTAACCCGAGCGAGAGAGTGTATAGTTTGTCATTGTGCAGATAAATTAGCGGTCCGAGGAAATCGTTCCACGCACCGACGCCGGCAAACAGCGCGACAACGACTAATGCAGGGCGAGCCAGCGGCAAGATAATTCGATACATGATTTGAAATTCATTGGCTCCGTCGATTCTGGCCGCCTCAGAGATGTCGGCAGGAATCTGCAGCATAAATTGTCGCAGAAGGAACACAAAAAAGGGGTTTCCGAAGAAAGTAGGAACAACTAAGGGAAGATAGGAATTGACCATCCCGACTTTGGCGAATAGCGCGAACATCGGGACCATCGTAATGGGATTCACCGGGAACTGGATAAAAATGAAGATAGACGCGACCACAGGATAAAACAATATGTCACGACCTGGCCATTTGATTCGGGAGAAGCCATAGGCGATTACAAAGTTCGATAATACGCTTCCTGCCATCACAAGCGCGGCATAGAGAATCGTATTTCCGAGGAAAGTAAGAAACGGAAACGTCTTTGTCGCCTGATCGAAGTTACTCCAAACCGGGCCATGCGACCAGAGCGTGGGCGGGAATTGAGATAGTTCGTGGTCCGATTTCAATGCCGTCACCAGCATCCAATAAATCGGCGAGATATAGAACAGGCTCATCGCAACAAGAAAAACGCGCGACACGAGCTGTCGCGAGATTTCCCGCCGACCAACAGGACTATGCGTCGCCTGGTTAGACCCTTTCACTTGCCTCTATTCGAGATTGTAGTTGACCCAATATCTCGATGACCAAAACGTTATTACTGCAACGGTCGCATTAATGAGGAAAAGAAGACCCGAGACCGCAGCAGCAAAACCTACTCGACCGTATTCGAAGGCATTCTTGTAGATATACAAGGCGGTGAACATCGTCGAATTCAGCGGTCCACCGTCTGTCATGATGTACGCGGGCACAAAAACCTGAAGGCCCAAACCGACTCCGATGATGATATCGTACAAAATCGTAGGCGTTAACAGCGGCAAGGTAATGTACCAAAATTTTCTCCAGGCCCCGGCGCCGTCCAATGAGGCGGCATCGTATAGGTGGGAGGGTATCGCTCGCAACGCAGCCAGAAAAATAAGGGCGATCTGTCCAGCTCCGAACTGCGCGACAAGCACAATTGCAAGCTTGGAAAAGCGCGTATCGCCAAGCCAGTTAATTGCTGGAATGTGGAGAAAGCCGAGGATGTAATTGAAGAGACCATACCGCGGGTTGAGGATCCAAATCAGCATCATCGAAAGAGCAAAAGTCGGAGCGATGCTCGGAATATACAAGAGTGCTCGATAAGTACTAACCTCCCGAACCCTTTGGTTCATAGCCAGAGCCAGCACAATTGCCACCACGACACCCAAAGGGACAGCCAGAATTACATAGTAAAAGGTGTTGTACAGCGACGTCCAGAACAGGGAGTCATGAAAAAGTTCCTGATAATTCTTTAGCCCAATCCATTCCGGCTCCCCGAACCCGGAGTATTCAGTCATGCCCAAATGAAAGTTGGAAAACACCGGGTATGCGAGAAACAGAAAAAAACCGAATATCCAGGGACTTATGAACAGCAACCCGAGCAGCAAACTGCGTACGTCCTTCGCTACGCGTCTGTGACGGCGTAATTTCATCGTCATCAAAATTGCCGAGACAAAGCTCCACCGCAGAACACAATTGCCCTGCCCCACGATTCCGGTTTTGTTATTTGCAAAATCGGTCCATTTGCGGCTGAACAGCGTCCACAACCGCTTTAAGCGCCTCTTCGGGCATCTCGCTGTTCGTGATAACTGCTTCTTCAGCTTCCTTCAACTTGTCCCAGTACAGAGCCCCGACCGGAAGCGGGGGACGCGATTTTGACACGGGTAACAAGCTCAGGAAGAAGCTATATTCCGGCGCAAAAAGATCCTTGTTCTGCATTAAGGCCTTAATTGTTGGCAATGAAGCCGCGTTTTTTACCAGAAGGGTTTGCCCTTCTTCGCCGGCGACGAATCGAAGAAATTTGTACGCAGCTTCGACATTTTTGGCGCCCTCAAGAATCGCTACGGACCATCCGCCAGACCAGGTCGATTTTAACCCATTCGGCGCCGGAATATAGGTCACGCCGTAATCGAGGTTCGGAGCAACTTCCTTCATCGTGGCAAAGATCCAGTTACCCGTAATGACAAATGCGACGCGTCCCGTAAAGAAGGGCATCTGCGCGTCGGGTAACGTGCCTACGGCGGGCCATTGCCAATACGTATCGACAAAGGTTCGCGCCTTTTGTGGGTTCAACGCTTTGGCCCAGTCATACAAAAACTGGTAGCCTTTAACAACGCCGGGGTCGGTAGCTGTTACCTTGCAATTTGCAAAGTCGAAAAAACTACCGCCAAATGCGTAGCCCCAAGTATAACCCCAGCCTTGTTCGAGCCACGGGACAAATCCGATCCGGGTGTAGGCTCCAGATGAATCTGTTTGGTTGAGCTTGAACGCAATTTCCTGGAACCGCTTTGGGTCCATCGGACCTTTTGCGGGGTCGAACTCGCTCGAGTCTATTCCAGCCTCTTTAAGGAGTTGCTTGTTATAAAAAAGCACCCGTGCGTCGGTGTTCGTGGGAAGCGCGTATGCCTTGTTTTGATAAAGTACTTCACGCCAAGGGCCCTCCGAATATTCCTGGCTCAGATCTTTGCCTTCCTTCTTCATCAGCGACGTCAGGTCGACCAGCAAGCCGGTCGCGGCGCGTTGCGCAATGGTAAAGCGATCGACCACGGCGACGTCCGGACCCGCACCGCTTCGCACCGCCGTCATGAGTTTCGCAACGTCGGTCTCCGAGCCGGGAACGACCTCAACGTTGACCTTGAGTTTCGGATTTTTCTGACCGAATTCCTCTGCGGCCTTTTGATAGGCATTCTTTTCAGTGGCAGCGAGAGAGGAATTGAGCCAGAACTTGATTTCGGTTTGCCCGTAAGCTCCTCCTGTGAACCAGAGAAAGGAGCCAATAGCAAAGAGTGTCTTGAGTTGACTTTTCATTCGGAGGGAATAGGTGTCAAAAGAAGTGCA
>Ga0070698_100009799_pt1 | contig 10242 bp, 11 predicted proteins | sample KBSK1502metaG_FD_65477 | JGI IMG/M metagenome (GOLD analysis project Ga0070698, IMG submission 65477) | Corn, switchgrass and miscanthus rhizosphere microbial communities from Kellogg Biological Station, Michigan, USA - KBS K1-50-2 metaG | ecosystem: Host-associated > Plants > Roots >... | reverse complement strand
CGTACCGCCGACACCGTGGGCGGGCAGCCGATCTACCACGTGGATGACGGCCCGGATGTCATCGCGCTGACCATCGATGACGGCCCGAGCCCGGTCTACACCCCCCAGGTGCTGAGCATTCTGGACAAGTACGGCATCACGGCGGCCTTCTCGATGGTCGGGGAGAACGTGACCTACTACCCGTCGATTGCACGCGAGGTCGCGGACGCCGGTCACACGATCGTCAACCACACCTGGAACCACGCCAACCTCATGTCGATGAGGCGAAGCCGGCTGCCCGGGGAGGTCGACAGGGCCACGGACGCGATCCAGAGCGCGACGGGGCAACGGCCGGGCATGTTCCGGGCGCCGTACGGGGCGTGGTCGCCGACCCTGCTTGACTACTGCGAGAGCGAGAAGCTCACACCGCTCGACTGGTCCGTTGACCCGAAGGACTGGGCCCGGCCCGGGGTCGGCAAGATCGTCAAGGCGATCATGGGCACCACGAAGACGGGCTCGATCATCCTGGAGCACGACGGCGGCGGCGACAGGTCCCAGACCGTGGCCGCCCTGAAGATCGTGATTCCCCGCCTCATCGGCGAGGGCTACCAGTTCACGGTCCCGTAGGCCGGAGGCCGTGACGCTAGCGGCGGACCCGGTAGCGCAGGTGCAGTACCCGGTTGCCCTGAATGACTGTGTCCGGGTCCTCGAGCAGATGCTGGGTATCGACCGACCCGAAGTACCGCTTGCCAGAGCCGAAGACCACGGGCACGACGTCCATCCCCACCTCATCGACCAGGCCGAGGGCGAGCGCCTGCCCGCCGACGTCGCCCGCCGCAACGGCGACGGTGCGGTCCCCGGCGAGCTCCTTGGCCTTGGCGATCGCCTGGGCCACATCGCCGATGAAGTAGTACGACGCCCGATGCTCTCTCGGGTGAACGGAATGTAGCCCCTCAGGGTGCCAGTCGTCGGGCCTGGGCCGGTGCGACACCACGATCACGTGATCCCCCGCTGGCGGCACGCCCTCCCAGCCGTTGGTGATGTCGAACAGGTGGCGCCCGATCACCATCGACCCGATGCCCGCCCACATCGCCTTGACATAGCCGGCCGAGGCCTGGGAGACCCTGATCTGGCCACCGTCGATGATCTCGACGTCGCCGTTGACGTACCAGTCGAACAGCGGGCCGACCTGATCGTTCGCGTCGGCGATGAAACCGTCCACCGACACGACGTTGTGCATGATCACGGCGCTCATTCCGTCTCCTCAACGGTGGTCCTGGCTCTAGGGGTTGGACCGCCCGGCGACCCGTAACTAATCGGCCGGCCCGCGGGCCTAGTCGACGGCTACTTCCGCCTCTATCTCCACGGGGATGTCGAACGGCAGCGCCGCGACCCCGATCGCCGACCGCGCGTGCGGCCCGGCCTCTGGTCCCCACAGCTCCACGATCAGGTCGGAGAAGCCGTTGATCACGGCCGGCGTCTGGTTGAAGCCCGGCGCGGTGTTGACCATGCCGAACACGCGCAGCCACGCCGTGATCCTGTCCAGGTCGCCGAGGGCGCGCTGGAGGCTGGCGAGCACCGCCAGAGCGGTCGCGCGGGCGGCACGGTAGGCCTCCTCCGCGGTGAGGTCAGAACCCACCTTGCCGAGGCCCGACCAGAGCGAGCCGTCGGCGTGCAGCGGGCCGTGGCCGGAGACGAAGGCACGGCCCGGCCACAGGCGCACCCACGGGAAAGGCAGTTGCAGGCCGGCCGGCGTCGTCATCGGCTGCGGGAGCTCGAGACCGAGTTCGGCGAGGCGGTTTTCGATGCGCATAGCGCTATCTTGCCGCTACCAGAGCCGCTCCGTGGCGCGACGGGCGCTGGCCACGTTCTCGCGAACTGCCGGGGCGAAGATACGAGGCCGTTCGGGATAATGGCTTTCATGGCCTTGCACGTGGTGGAACCAACACCAGAGAGCACAGTCAACGTCTTCTCCGCGGCGCACGAACCGGTGCTGACCATGGATCCCGGGGACACGGTGATCGTCAGGACACTGGATGCGGCCGGATACCTGGCGCGGCAGCAGTTTCCCGGCGACGCGGGGCAGCCGAAGATGTTCCCCGGCGACTTCCGCGGGCACTGCCTGAACCAGCCGATCGCGGTGCGCGACGCCGCGCCTGGCGACATGCTCGCGGTGCGGCTCGTCTCGGTAACGCCCGGCGACTGGGGATGGACGGTCGCCCCGGCCGTGCCCGACTCACCCGTGCTGAAGCGGCTCGGACTGACCGGAACGGAACAGGCCTGGCTGCTGTGGGAGATCGACGCGGACGCGGGGACGGCGACGGCGAACGGGACGTACACCCGGCCGCTGGCGCCGTTCCTCGGCGTGACGGGGACCGCGCCCGCCGCGCCAGGGCAGCACTCGACGGTCCCGCCGCGCGCGGAGTCGGGCGGGAACATCGACTGCAAGGAGCTCGTGGCGGGCTCGACGCTGTACCTGCCGGTCAACGTGCCCGGTGCGCTGCTCTACCTGGGCGACGGGCACGGGGCGCAGGGCGACGGCGAGGCGTGCGGCACGGCGATCGAGTGCCCGATGACGACCGAGGCGGTCGTGGACCTGGCCACCGGCCGGCCGCTGACATCGGTGCACGCGGAGACGCCGGCTGGCCGCATCACGTTCGGGTTCAGCGCCGACCTGAACGAGGCCATGGGCGACGCGCTCGACGCGATGGTGACGTGGCTGGCCTCGCTGTACGGGACCTCGCGGACGGAGGCGCTGGCGCTGGCGTCGAACTGCGTGGACTTGCGGGTGACGCAGGTGGCGAACGTGACGTGGGGGGTGCACGCGCTGCTGCCCGCCGGGCTGCTGTCGGTGGGCTAACTCGCCCGTCCGGCGCCGGCCAGCTCGGCCACGATGTCCAGGTGGCCCAGGTGCCTGGCGTACTCCTGGAGCAGGTGGAACAGCACGCGCTCCAGCGTGGCCGGCTCCGCGCCCGACCAGCGCTCGCCGGGTTCGCCGACCTCGGTCAGCTCATGGCTCTCGATGATGGCCGTGCTGCGCGCCGCCTGTTCGGCGTACGCCGCCAGCAGGTCGTTCAGGGTCTCGTGCGGCGGGACGTACCAGCGGCCGTCGCGCTGATCGCCCCACGGGTCGCCGACCGCGTGGCCTTCGAAGCCCCACTCCAGCCAGCGCCGCTCCACGTAGGTCAGGTGCCTGAGCAGTTCCAGCGGCGTCCAGCCGGACGGCACGATGCTGCGGCGCAGCTCGCTGGCGGGCAGCTCGCGCAGCTTGCCGGCCAGCTGGTCCCGGAAGTAGCCGAGGTAGCGGAGGAACACCTCCGTCCGCGACCCGGCTGGGGCGGTCGGCTCGGGAAACGGGACGGTCATGGCGGCACGTTAGCAGGTGTGCTGTCTGGCCCACTGCTGCGCGCTGGCCAGGTACTGGGCCCCCTTGACACTGAGCGCGTTCTTCGATTTGGCGTCCGAGTCGATCATGGTGTTCGCGCTCTGCATCACCTTGGTGCCCGCGGTGACCTGGGTGGCGGTGGTGACCTGCGGGGCAGTGCCGAGGGTCTTCAGGGCAGACAGGTCGTTCTGGATGTCGCTCAGGTCGTTGTAGACGGTGGCGATGTCCCCGGCCTGCATGCCGACCACGTCGGTTTGCAGGCTCGTGGCGTCGCGGCTTACGGTCTGGGCGTCGAACGCGACGAGCTGCGCGTCGCTGGCCATGCTCGAGCAGCTGTCGTGCTGCATCTGCTGCCAGTCCTGCTCCTCGGTCGTGAGGGCGGCCGACAGGGTGGTCAGATCGGTGGGGACCGTGATGTCCTTGGTCAGCGACTTCGCGTCCTTCTTCAGCTGGGCCAGGTCGCTGACGAGGTTCTGCTGAGCGACCTGCCTGGCGGCCGTCGAGTTCGGCTGCGCCTGCTGCTCGAACGTCGGATTGCCCGCGAACGAGGTAACAGCCGAGCCGCCGCCGCACCCGGCGGCAAGGACCGAAAGCGCCGACAGCGCGACAGCGCCGACCACGAGGCGCGAACGCGTGAACTGATGCATGGACCCCTTACCAGGCCTTGTCCGACCTTGACCGGCGGCGCTCCCGACGAGGGTACGGGAATACAGCCGTCCGTGACCTTAAGATCCGCGTACCCGGCGGCCAGATACGAGCTAGGGCGGCACAATGTAACGCCGGGAAGGCATGCCGGAGACCGGGGCTACCGGGGGGTAACGTTGGGTCAGCGATAGAGGAGGTCCGGTCATCGAGGCTGACGTGATCGTGGTGGGGGCCGGGCTGGCCGGGCTGGCGGCGGCGGCCGAGGCAGCGGAGGCCGGGCGGCGGGTGCTGCTGCTCGACCAGGAGCCTGAGCAGTCGCTCGGCGGCCAGGCCTGGTGGTCGTTCGGCGGGCTGTTCTTCGTGAACTCGCCGGAACAGCGGCGGCTGCGGGTCCGCGACGACCTGCAGCTGGCCTGGCAGGACTGGCTGGGCACCGCGGGGTTCGACCGGCCGGAGGACGAACTGCCCAGGCAGTGGGCGCGGGCATACGTCGAGTGGGCCGCCGGGGAGAAGCAGTCCTGGCTGCGCCAGATGGGCCACAGCGTCACGCCCATCGTCGGCTGGGCCGAACGCGGCGGCGCCCTCGCCGACGGCCCCGGCAACTCCGTGCCGCGGTTCCACATCACCTGGGGCACCGGGCCGGGGATCGTCGAGCCGTTCGAGAAACGGGCGCGCGCGGCGGCCGAGGCAGGCCGCCTCGAGTTCAGGTTCCGGCACCGGGTCGATGAGCTCATCGTGACGAACGGCGTAGTCGAGGGCGTCGCCGGCGCCGTGCTGGAGCCGAGCGACGCGCCGCGGGGCACGCCCAGCTCCCGGACACCAGCGGGGAGCTTCGAGCTGCGCGCGCAGGCGGTCATCGTCGCTTCCGGCGGCATCGGGGGCAACCACGACCTGGTACGCGATGCCTGGCCTGCGCGGCTCGGCACGCCGCCGGCGCACATGCTGTCCGGTGTCCCGCAGCACGTGGACGGCCGCATGATCGGGATCGCCGAGACGGCCGGCGCGTCCGTGATCAACCGGGACCGGATGTGGCACTACGTCGAGGGCATCACCAACTGGGACCCGGTCTGGCCGCTGCACGGCATCCGCATCCTGCCCGGGCCGTCCCCGCTGTGGCTGGACGCCAACGGACGCCGGCTGCCCGGGCCGCTCTACCCCGGGTTCGACACGCTCGGCACGCTCGAGTACCTGCGGACGACCGGGTACGACCACAGCTGGTTCGTGCTTACCCGCAAGATCATCGCGCGAGAGTTCGCGCTATCCGGCTCGGAGCAGAACCCCGACCTGACCGGCCGCGACAGGAAGGCCATGATCACCAGCCGGCTCGGCGGCCAGGTGCCGGGGCCGGTGCAGGCGTTCCTCGACCACGGCGAGGACTTCGTGACCGCCGGGACGCTGCCCGAGCTGGTGAGCCAGATGAACAAGCTCACCGGCGGCGACCCGCAGCTTGACGCGGACCGGATCGACGAACAGATAACCGCGAGAGACGCAGACGCCACGCGCCCGTTCGGAAAAGACTCCCAGCTGATGGCGGTGCGGGGCGCGCGGCGGTACATCGGGGACCGGCTGATCCGGGTCGCCAGGCCGCACGCCCTGCTTGACCCGGCGGCGGGGCCGCTGATCGCCGTCCGGCTGCACGTGCTCACCCGCAAGACGCTCGGCGGGCTGCACACCGACCTGTCGTCCCGCGCGCTCGGCGCGTCCGGCGAGCCAGTGCCGGGGCTGTACGCGGCGGGGGAGGCGGCCGGATTCGGCGGCGGCGGGATGCACGGCTACCGGTCGCTGGAGGGCACGTTCCTCGGCGGCTGCCTGTTCTCCGGCCGGATCGCGGGACGCGCGGCGGCGGCCGCGACGGCCTGACGGAGTCCGCGGCTACCCTGCGCTGACCCTGGCGAGCTCGCCCCGGACCCAGGTTTGCGTGACGGATGCCCGGCAGATCTCGGCGTCGGGGATGGTGGCGAGGTCGGCGTCGGTGACGGCGAGGCTCGCGTCGTAGCCGGCCTTGATTGATCCGGCCGAGGCCGCTACGCCGTTGATCCGCGCCGTGCCCGACGTGTAAGCGGCGAGGGCCGTCCGCCGGCTGATCGCCTGGCGCGGCAGGAAGGGATCGTCGGCGGTCTCCGGCAGCGCGCGGTTGACCGCCACATGGATGGCGAGCAGCGGATCCGGGCTGCTCACGGGCCAGTCGCTGCCGCCGGCCAGGTCCGCACCCGAGGCGGCGAGCTGCGCGAACGGGTACTGCCAGGCGGCTCGCACGGCGCCGAGGAAGGGGATCGTCAGCTCGGTCATCTGCGCCTCGTTCGTCGCCCACAGCATCTGCAGGTTCGCTGTCGCGCCGAGCGCGGCGAACCGGGGGATGTCATCGGGGTGAACGACTTGCAGGTGCGCGAGGTGGTGCCGGATCCAGGTTTCCCTGGCGCTGCCAGGGCGGGCCGCGCGGGCAGCCTCGACGGCGTTGAGCGCGCTGCGGACCGCCCGGTCGCCGAGCGCGTGGAAGTGCACCTGGAAGCCGGCCTGGTCGAGGGCGGTCACATAACGGGGGAGCTCGCCGGGGTCGATGAAGTCCAGCCCGGAGTTCCCGGTCACGCAGCCGTCGTGGTCCAGGTAGGGGGCGAGCATCGCGGCGGTGTGGTTCTCCGCGATGCCGTCGAGCATCATCTTCACGCTGGTCGGCCTGAATCGCCCGGCCGCGCTGTGCTGGCGGTAGTGGAGCAGCCTCTCGAGCTGCTCTAGGCCCTCATCCCGCTGCCACCACTGCGCCGCGACGACGTCCGCGATCAATGTGCCGGCCGACGCCGCGCGCAGGTACGCGTCCGTCGTGTCGTCAATGGAGGCGTAGCCGGGCCCGACGATGGCGTCCTGCCAGCCGGTGACGCCGAGCGACAACAGGTAGTCCTGGGCGGCGAGCAGCCCCCGGTACTTGTCCTCCCCGGTGATCTCCGGCAGCAGCCGGCTCACCAGCTTCATCGCGCCTTCCTGCAGCATGCCGACGGGCTCGCCGCCGGCATCCCGCTCGATCCTGCCGTCGGCCGGATCCGGTGTGCGGCGGTCGATGCCCGCCAGCTCCAGGGCCTTGCTGTTGGCCCACGCGCCGTGATGGTCGCGGTTGTACAAGAACACCGGCCGGCCGGGAACAACGCTGTCCAGCGCCTGCCTGGTCGGGATCCCGCCGGGGAAGGCGGTCAGTCCCCACCCGCTGCCGGTGATCCACTCCAGGCCGGGGTTCGCCGCCGCGTAGCGCGCGACGATGTCCAGGTAGGCGGCGGAGTCGCTGCCGTCCTCCAGGTCGCACCCGAGCAGTTGCAGGCCGCCGGAGACCGGGTGCGCGTGCGCGTCGATGAAGCCTGGCAGCAGCGTGCCGCCGTCGAGGTCGACAATGTCGGCCAGGCCCGGCTCGACGTCCGGCCCGACGGCGCTGATCTTCCCGTCCGTGACGAGGACGCGAGTCCCTTGTTCCAGGAAGCGGGCGCCGTCGAAGACCGAACCGCCCGTGAAAAGAATGCCGTTGCTAATCGTGCCCACCTGCCTTCCGGTTGCGGTGCGTGCCGAGCCTAGCGGCGCCTGGCCCGGGCATGCGCCGGCTGGTAACCATAGGATCAGCTGCATGACCGATCCCACGCCCTTCCTGCGGGCGCTGCGCGCCTCGCACGACCGTCTCACCGGCATCGCCGTATCCCTGGACTCCGATGGCCTGCGCAAGCGGTCCTACGCGAAAGAGTGGACGATCGCCGACGTGCTGTCCCACCTGGGCAGCGGCGCGGAGATCTTCGGGCTGTACGTGAACGCGGCCCTCGGCGGCGAGCCGCCAGCGCAGGAGGACAACCAGCGGATCTGGGACACGTGGAACGCCCGGTCACCAGAAGAGCAGGCGGCGCGGAGCGTCGCCGCCAACGAGGCGCTGGTCTCCCGCTTCGAGTCGCTGCCCCCTGAGCAGCTCGACTCGCTGCGGGTCACGATGTCCGGCGGCATGGTCATGGACGCGGCAGGGCTGCTGCGAATGCGCCTGTCCGAGCACGCGGTGCACAGCTGGGACGTGGAAGTCGCGGTCGACCCGGCCGCGCGGGTCTCCCAGGACGCGGTCGAGCTGCTGCTCGGCGCGCTGCCGCCGATGATGCAGTGGATGGCCAAGAAGGCCGCCGACCCCGCGGTGATCGCCGTCACCGCCACCAGCCCGGACGGGGTGTACACGCTCGACACCGGGGGCGTCACCCTGACACCCGGGGCTGGGGAAACGCCGGCGTCGGCCTCCGTGGAGCTGACGTCAGAGGCCCTGCTGCGCTTGGTCTACGGGCGGGTCGACGAGTCCGCTTTGGCTTCCGGCGAGCTGCGCGCCGAACACGTGACCCTGCCGGAGCTGCAGGCGGTGTTCCCGGGCTTCTGACGACAAGCCTGAGCCGCGCATCCTGCGCTCGTCTACCCGTCCCGGCCGCGACCTTGAGGCCAGGGGTCCAGTGTTCCCCTGTCATGCTTATAGGCGTCGCAGGTGCCAGGAACCGGCCGTGGTCACGGTTGGCAGGGGTAGGGAGGATGGCTGATGCCCGCACCGGATCGGTCCCACGCGCTGGAGCACATCGTGGTGACGCTGTTCGAGAACCGTTCCCTGGACAATGTGCTCGGGCACCTGTACGGCCCGGGGGACGGCAAGACCTTCGACGGGGTCATCGGCAAGGACCTGAGCAACCCCATTCCCGCGTGGGCGGAGCACGGTGCTGACCGCCAGGTTGTTCCGTACACCGTCGCCACCGATATGGATTCGCCGAACCCGGATTCGGGTGAGGAGTACTACCACACCAACAGAGCTGTACGGCGTCCTGGATGACCATAACCGGTTCAAACTCGGTGAGACGGTCATGGCGCCGTGGAATGCGCCGCCGGGGGCGGTGCCGACGATGGACGGGTTCGTGGCCGACTACATCTCCACCTTCACCGGGGAGACGGGCCGCCAGCCCACTTATGAGGAGTACGCCCACATCATGACCGGCTGCACCCCGGAGCAGCTCCCGGTGCTCAACGGCATCGCCCGGGATTTCGGGGTCTTCGACCACTGGTTCTGCGAGGTGCCGTCCCAGACGTTCATGAACCGGTCGTTCTGGATGGCGGCCACCTCGTCGGGTTTCGTGGTGAACAGCCCGATGAGCAAGTGGTTTGCGAACAATGACGCCGAGACGATCTTTGACCGGCTGGAGGCCCATGGCCGGACCTGGAAGGTCTACGTCATGGAGCCGATGCCGGTCTCGTTCACCGGGGTGATCCACTATCCCCGGCTGAAGGAGCGGCTGGCCACCCACTTCGTGCCGTTCGCGGAGTTCGAGAAGGACGCCGCGGCGGGCACGCTGCCGGACTTTTCGCTGATCGAGCCGAACATGCTGACCGGCCACGGCGACTATCACCCGGCGTTCGGCCGCTCGTTCTCGGCCGCAGTGGACCTCAAGATGGACAGCCCGTCCTCGATGCTGGGGGGCGAGGCGTTCCTGGAGCGGGTGTTCAACGCCTACCGGTCGGCCACCAGCGAGAGGGGCGCGAACGTGTGGAACACCGCGCTGCTGATCGGGTGGGACGAGCCGGGCGGTACCTATTATCACGTCCCGCCGGGGCCGGGATGCCTCGGCCCGCCCGTTCGATCACGTCTTCTCGCGCGCCACGCCCCGTGACTCGGACAGCTGGGCGGCCCCCAAGGCGCATCCTGTGCCCGAATGGACGGCGGACCCCGAGGTGATCGGCCAGGCCCTGAGCAGCCTGGGCAAGGGCCTGGTACCCGCCTTCATCGCTATGGCCCGACAGCTGGGGGTGCCGCTCCCGGCCGAACTCAACGACCCGGAAGCAACCCTGCCGCCCGGCCGCGTCGTCGGCGTCCTCCGCGACATCGCCGGCAACTTCTTCCCGCTCCTTGCCGGAGGCGCGAAAGACCTCCAATGAGCCGTCCTCGCCGCCAACGGACCTGCCGCGGTCGTCGGCCACCTCAGGCGTAGCCAGGATCGTGGGTAGTTAGACGCCCTATGGCCTGTGGCCCTATGGCCTGCCTAACTACCCACGATCTTCCCGGCCGCCCCAACCAACCCTGATAACAGCAAGAAGCGGGGCCCGTGGTCTACATCACCTACCTCGCCAGCCAGCCGTCGATCGAGAAGAGCGCCCCGACTGCGACTTCGCGGTGCCCTTCGCGTGATGCCGGCCTGGCGTCAGGATGCGAGCCGGTCGGGTGCTGCTGCTTCCGCCGGTTGTGCCTGCCGGGC
>Ga0070698_100009798_pt1 | contig 10243 bp, 13 predicted proteins | sample KBSK1502metaG_FD_65477 | JGI IMG/M metagenome (GOLD analysis project Ga0070698, IMG submission 65477) | Corn, switchgrass and miscanthus rhizosphere microbial communities from Kellogg Biological Station, Michigan, USA - KBS K1-50-2 metaG | ecosystem: Host-associated > Plants > Roots >... | reverse complement strand
TACCTCAACCAGCAGCTCGACACGGTGTGGCTGGCCGAGTGAGGGAAGCGTTCATTTGATAACCCGGTCAGCCCGTCGCATGAGGATATAACACACGAAAGCGTTGACATACGATGGGCAAGTCCTCCGAAGGCGTGCGACCCAAGCGTCGGCACTCCGTCGAGAAGTAGTCCCAGTGCGCACGATGCCACCACCCGAGAGAAAGGTCGCCGTCTTCCTCTTCGCGCGCGACCTGTTCGTCCACGAGGTTGAACGGAACGATCCTCGTTGAAACACCGTCTACTCAGACCTCTTCATGGGCCAGACGGCGCACCGCTGGCTCATCGCCGTCAATGTGCCCTAAATACTCTTGCTCATCGCGTTTGCGGCGCCTCTCGCGGCTGAGGAGCAGAGGAGCGCACTCCCGACAGACTCCGTCGGGCAGAGCGAAAATTTACGATTGAGTTCCATACCGTCGGAGGCGTGGGATGGTGGGAAAGTAGGGCGAGCGCCTTGGCGCCAGGAGGGAAAGCATGATTCAGGCCCGCAAGCTCGGTCACATCGTGTTGAAGGTCCGTGACGCCGCCAAATCGAGGGATTTTTACACGCGAACGTTGGGATTGAAGGTGGCCCATGAGGACTTGGAGCGGGGGGCGGTGTTCCTCAGCTTCGGCGAGACCCACCACGATCTCGCACTCTTTCAGCTGGCTAGCGGCGACGCGCCCAATGCCGCACAGCCTGGCTTGCACCACATGGCATGGCAGCTCGGAAGCGTTGAGGAACTGCAGGCGGCCTACCGAGAACTCAAGGCGCTCGGCGTGCCGATCGAGTCCACGGTCGAGCACAACGTGACGCGCAGCATCTATTTCCCTGACCCCGACGGCAATCGAGTGGAGTTGTACTGCGACATGGTGGCCAACGGCTTCGAGGCCATGCGTACAATCGGACCGCGACGTGACCCCTTGGATCTTGAGTAGGGGCGATTCGAGATGGCGCCTTACCTGGTCGGCCGCCCGCAGCGTCATGGAGGTATTCTCGACACGATCCGCCAAGTCGGTGAGGCGACCGACACCAGTGCACGGGCCGAGTCACTCGTGCGCGAGCTCGAAGAGCAGGCCGACACGATCGCGGTTCGGGCGCGGACAGCTTCTGGACGTCCGCGAGTCTTCGCCCTGGAGTGGTTGGACCCCCCTTCACGGCCGGCCATTGGGTCCCTGAGCTCGTCCGTCGCGCTGGCGGCCGGGATGAACTGGCCCGCGAGGGAGCTCCCTCGACCCAGATCCCTTGGCGCCGGATCGCGGAGTAGAATCCCGAGATCATTGTCCTGATGCCGTGTGGACTCAAGCTGGGCCGTACACGTGAGGAGTTCGCCCACGTCACGCTCCCCAAGGAATGGAGCGGCCTGCGCGCGGTACAATCCGGGCGTGTCTACGCAGTCCACGGCTCTGCGTATTTCAATCGCCCGGGTCCCCGCATCATCGTGGGGCTCCAGATCCTGGCCGAGATCATCCACCCGGAGATCTTTATCCGAACAACCCCGCCCGAAGCGTGGCAGCGCATTGCCGATTGAATGCGCAGGCTCTCAGGCCGACGATCTCGCCGTCTCCGGTCCTGCGGCCAGATGACGTCATCGAGTGATGGCCCGACGGGTGTCCACCGGTGGGTTTGGATTTGGCGTCGTCTCCCCGCCGCTTGCCGCGGTGACCTGGCATCCTTGGTCGGCTGAGCTCGCCAGGTCGCTGCAGGCCCTGTCACCGCGCCGACCGCTGCAGGACGAGGACATGCTCATTGAGCCGGCACGTCAGAATCGGACAAACGGTTAGAAGGATTGGACATGGCGGCTAGGGCGTCTCGCCGAGTCGCATCCCCCCGCGTCGTGAGCATCGAGGATCTCCGGGCGCTGGCGCGTCGCCGAGTTCCGAAGGGCGTGTTCGACTATCTCGATGGCGGCGCCGAAGGTGAAGTCACGCTGCGAGAGAATTGCCGCGCATTTGAGGACGTCACGTTTCGGCCGCGTCATGCGGTCGCCATTCCCCATTGCGACTTGCGCACCCGCGTGGTGGGTGTGGACCTGTCCCTCCCGTTCTTGCTGGCGCCCGTGGGCTACAGCCGCCTTATGCATCCAGGGGGCGAAGTCGTCGCGGCGCGAGCCGCCGGGGCCGCAGGCACGGCCTATATTCTGTCGACGATTTCGGGGGCACTCATTGGAGGCCGTCAAGGCAGGCTCCTCCGGTCCTGTGTGCTATCAGCTGTATCTCATGGGCGGCCGCGGTGCCGCCGAAGCAGTGATTGAACGAGCCCGGGTCGCAGGGTTCTCCGCATTGGTCGTGACCATCGACACCCCGGTCTCCGGATTCCGTGAGCGCGACTACCGCAACGGCATGAAGGAACTCATCAGTGGGGGCCTGCTGGAGAAGATCCCGCTTCTTCCGGAAGTCTTGACACATCCGACTTGGTTGATCCGTTTCTTGCGCGATGGCGGTCTGCCTGCGCTCCCGAACGTTGTCATTCCAGGCCAAGGGCCGATGCCCCTGGTCGATATCAATGCCGCTCTTGCGACCTCCGCGGTGACGTGGGCGGACTTGCGTTGGATTCGTGAACTGTGGCAAGGCCCAATCATCGTCAAAGGCGTCCTGACCGGCGATGACTCGCGTCGTGCCATTGATGAAGGAGTCGCAGCGATTTCGGTATCGAACCATGGCGGCCGCCAACTCGACGGCGTTCCGGCGTCCTTGAGAGCGCTGCCGGAGGTCGTGGCCGCGGTCAACGGTCAAGTCGAAGTATTGCTGGATGGAGGCATTCGGCGAGGCACTGACATCGTCAAGGCAATCTGCCTGGGCGCTCGCGCCGTGTTGTGTGGACGCGCCTATGCGTACGGCTTGGCTGCGGCTGGCGAAGCCGGGGTCGCCCGTGCGATTGAGATCTTGCGAACCGATCTGGAGCGTACGCTCAGGCTGCTCGGTTGCGCATCCATCGCTGCGTTAGATCGTTCATACGTGAATGTTTCCCAAAGCTGGCTCAGTCAGCCCGAGGAAGGGCCAGCAGGTCACCGAATCAGGTCTCCGGGAGACGCACGTGAACGCCGGCCCGCTCTTCCTGGAGTGTGAGGAAGATCGAGGCGTCCCGATCGGCCCAGCCCCGCGCCATCGCCTCGCTCATCTCCTGCTCGCACAGGGCCCCCAGCCGCAGGGGGACGTCGGTATCGCGGGCTAGCTCCAGGGCGAGGCCCAGGTCCTTTCTGGCCAACTTGAGCGAGAAGCGCGGCTCGAAGTTGCCGCGTAGGTAGGTGGCGGGCAGCCGGACCTTGAGACTCATCATGTGGCCGAGTGCCGCCTCCTTGAAGGCCTCCACGATCGTCCCGGACGCGACACCGGCCTTGACAGCGACGGTCCAGCACTCGGCCATCACAAGGTCGAGCGTGAAGCTCGCGCAGTTGTGCATGAGCTTCGCCACCGACCCGGAGCCGATGCCGCCCGTGTAGAGCACACGCCTGGCGATGGCGTCGAGCTCGGGGCGCGCGCGCGCGAAGGCGGCGGGTTCGCCCCCCGCCATTACGAGGAGGTCACGCGTGCACGCGCCCTCGGTTCCGCCGCTCACGGGCGCGTCGAGCATCGCCACCCCTTTCGCGGCAAGCACCCCGTGCACGCGCCGGACCAGCATTGGCGAGTTGGTGGTGTGGTCAACGTAAAGCCCACCTTCCCGGATCGCGCCGACGATGCCGCGCGCCCCGAGGCACACCGCTTCCATCTCGGCCGGTCCGGGCAGGCATGTGGCGACCAGTTCGCACTGTGCGGCGACATCGGCCGGGGACTCGCCCCATGCCGCTCCGCCTGCGATCAGCTGGGCGGCGGCCTCGGGCCGCACGTCGTGTACGATCAGCCGGTGGCCCGCAGCGAGGAGCTGCCCAGCCATCGGATGGCCGATGCTACCGACGCCGATGAACCCGATCCGCATCGGCCGAAGACCCTAGAGATCGTAGAGCCGGAAGACGTTGTCCCAAAGAATCTTCCTCTTGCTCGCGTCGCTTAATGGCAGCGCGAGGAACCGGTTCATCGCCTCCGGGTACTTGGCGTCGCCGTGCGGATAGTCGGTGGTGGTGACGAGGTTATCGTCGCCGAAGGCGTCCACGACATGCGTGACAAAGTCCTCGTCGCATTCGACGGCGCAGAATCCCTGCCGACGGAAATACTCCGAGGGCGGCATCGTCAGATTCGTCATCTCGCCGTAGGGCTTGCGCCACTCGTAGTGGTCGTCCATCCGGTGGAGCCAGAAGGGGAGCCAGCCGCACTGCGCCTCGAGAAAGGCGAAGCGGAGCCGCGGAAACCGTTCCATGACGCCGCCCATGATGACGTCCATGCACGCAAGCATCTGCTCCATCGAGTGCGACGCGATGTGGACGATCCCCATCGTCTTGAAGCGGTCGGTGCCGGCCGCCTTCATGCGCGAACCCGTGGTCTCATGAAAGCCGACGGGGACGTTCAACTCCTGACAGGTGGCCCAGAGGGGGTCATAGTACGGATCGTGCCACGGCCGGTCGTTGTAGATGTTCGGGCGGAGGAAGATGGCCTTCATCCCAAGCTCCCGCACGGCCCGGCGGGCCTCCGCCACCGCGCTCGCCACGTCATGGGGGGAGAGGGCGGCGGCCCCGAACATCCGTCGCGGATCGCCGGCCTGGATGAAGGCGTGAAGCCAATCGTTGTACGCACGGCACGCGGCCGCCGCGAAGCGCGCGTCCATCCGGTCAAAGGCCGTGATGTACATCGCGGAGGTCGGAAACAGGATGGCGAGGTCGAGCCCCTCCCTGTCCATCGCGCGCACTTGCGAGGCGGCGTCGAAGTTGCAACGGATCTCCTCCGCGTAGCGGTCCCCGAGCGTCTTCTCCTCGGCGCCCGAAAGCCCCGGCCAGTCGCCGCCAGGCATCGCGGCCATGATCTCGCCCTCGACGATCGTGCGGATGTCCCATCGGCGTTCGCTGAGGCGTCGCGGCGCCCGCGCTTTGAATTCGGGATCGATGTAGCGCTCCCAGAGGTCAACCGGCTCCATCACGTGCATCTCCGCGTCGATCATCTTGAAGCCGTTCTTGGCCATGGCGCTTGCCTCCCCCGATGGCTGCTTCGATCGCCGGAACCATACCAGAAAAGGGGGACCGGCGTAAGCGGCGCCGGCCTCGTTCACCTCGGTGACGCGGGCGCGGTCGCCAGCTTCGTCCAGCGTGAGCCAGTAGGGGTCGTCGGGGCTGGCGGCGAGGAGTGGGACCACTGCGAGGGCGCCGTCGTGGAAGAGGTCGCAGCACACTTCATACTTCTCGTCGCGACCGCTTCCAGCTGGCGTGCGGGTTTCCACTGTCACGGCGTCCACGAGCAGGCTGCAAATCGCGCGGTTGCGGGCTTCCAGGCTGGGCTTTTCTTCGCCGGCGCGCTTGCGGAAAGCCTCGTCGAGCGCCTGAGCGCGAAGATGCGGACTAAGCCGTTCCACCGCGTCACGCAGTCGGTACGTCAGAGTGATTTGGCCGTAGTCCATGCGTTCGGCGGCTGGCGTTTCCGGCGCGATGTCAGGACAAGCTTGACCGTCCAGCCAAGGCCTTCAGCCATGCGAGAGCCACGTCCTCGACTATGGATTCGGTGAAGCCCAGGCTCACGGCTCGTATGCTAGCGTAGTCCACTCCTGGCCACTACGGGGCGCTGGTGCGGTCGGCCCCAATTCGTCGATGAATTGGCTCGCGATGGTTGCGCCCACCCTCGAACGCCCCGAGCGGAGTCTGGCCCCAATCTTCCACGCCATCTCCCTCTCCATCCGAACGGCAGAGGACAGTACGAGCATCTCCGTGCATCGGGTGATAGCGACATAGAAGAGCCGGCGCTGTTCCCGGAGAATCGCTGCCTGTTCAGCTGGAGGTTCGTCCTTGTCTTGGAACGGAATCAAGCCCTGTGTGCAGCCAGCGACGACCGTGATCCTGCTCGTCAGCCCTTTTGACTTGTGCAAGCTCATCACGCGAACGAAGTCACCTTCCTCCGGCATCTCCGGCTGCGTGACGTGTGTCTTGATCCGTTCAAAGAGCGCCCTGACATCTTCGAGGTCAGGGGTCGCCAACAAAGCAACTTCGCGTAAGACGCCGCACTCGTCGCTAGCTGCCGGCAGCAAAGCATCCACAAGTTCCGCGAGGCCGCGACCTTCGAGGTTGGCAAGGAGCGCTCGAAGATTGCGGTATTGCTCAAGCAGATCCTGGGTGCGTGGCAACGTGAGTGCACCCCGATCCAACGCCTCAAGCACCGCTCTTGGCGAAAGACCGGTCTGCTCGCAGTGCTGTCGCAACCGCTGATACGCGGTCCTTCTGCCAGACGGGCTCTCGTCGCCAAGCCACCATCGGAGTGCAACTCTATCCTCTGCATTCACTAGAAGCGACAGAAGCGCAAAAGCACGTTGCGCGGCTTTTCCCTCGAGTGCCTCCTCATGATAGAAGCTGTGCACCGGAACATCCAAATCATCGAGTCGATCTCTGATGCGGTACCCGAGCAGCCGCCGTGGCGTCAGGATGAGAATATCGCCAGGCGCATAGCCGCGATCCGCTACGAGCGCCCGCACAAATCCAGCGAGGCCTTGTGCTTCCTCCTCGATACCCCTCCATTGAACGATATGAACACTGCCTTGAGGGTTACCCGGCTGTGGCTGCAGGCGGGGCACTAAGGCATCGGGGTGATTGTGCCGAATCAGATGATCGGCAACAGCCACAACACGCGTCGGACATCTGCGACACTGGTCGAGTGTCTCATCGTGAGTTCCCGGATGCATCTGCTGGAACTCTTCAATGCCTTCGGGGTTCGCGTAGCGGAACCTGTAAATCGACTGATCCACATCGCCAACGATCGCAGTGGCACCGTTGCCGACGAGGAGATCAATCAACTCCTGCTCGGCCCTATTGAGATCTTGGTATTCGTCGACGATCACATGATCGAAAGCTGTGCGTGCACCGGAAGCCGGATTGTTGCGCAAGAAACGGAGCGCCTCAGGAACCAACTCGCCGATAAGCATAGCCTCGTGAAACCGCAACCAACTGATTAGAGCCGCCTGGAAGTGTCGGTCAACGGCGTCCTGGGGCCAACCCGGATCCTCCGATTGCAACCGTGCCCAGGCGGCATCGAAAGCGCGGATACGTCGAGTGCAGGCTCGCTTTGGGCCGAAAGCACCAAGCGAGACCAGGTCATCGAGCATGACCTCACCTTCGAACTGAAGGACACCCGACTTAGAGAATGTCACGAGCGGACGGGGCACGCGGCCGAGGTAGTCGAACACGTCTTGCCGACTCAGGAGCGAGAAGCAGAAGGCGTGAAGGGTGCCCACGCGCACCTGCTCGCAATTCGCGAGACCGAGAGCGTGGAGGTCATCGACAAGACTTGCGGCCGCGTTACGAGTAAAAGTAACGGCGAGGATCCGTCGTGGCTCCTGCCCAGCCTCCAACAGCCTTGCTACGCGCCGCTTTAGCGCAAAGGACTTCCCGGTTCCCGGCCCGGCCATAACTCGAAGCGGGGTATGGTCCGTGGCCGCGATGTCGCGCGCGGTTCCGAGAAGATCATCGTCCCAGCTCAAAGCTTCCCGCGGTGCTCCTCAAAGGCTTCGGAGATGTACTTTAGGAAGATCGACCCGAGGACGACGTGCTTGTACTCGGCGGCGTCCATGCTGCCGCGCAGGGCGTCGGCCATCTGCCAGAGCCGGTCTCGTCGCTGTTTCGCTGTCTCGGCAAACGTTAGCTCTCGACTTTCAACGCCTTGATGTGTCTAAGCGTGTTGGGATTGAACTGCATGGGGCTGCCACTGCCGGGCGAACTGGTACCCGCGGAGCATGCAGTCCGAATTATGGCACGTGCCCGGATTCACCTAGTGCGACCATGTGCCCATCCTGATTCATCTCTGCGACGTCCGACCGCCTCCACGCCTCGGCGGATGGAAACGCCGTGAGGTGGGAGACTAGCCCCTGGGCCACCAGGACGGCGCCGGCCAGGCCGGCGGTGCGAAGGCCGTACTCCTCGCCCAGGCCCACCGCCTGTGCGGGCTCGGCTGTCCCTGGGCCAGGGCCTCGAGCACGGCGCCGGCGTTCAGCCGCTGCCAGGGTTCGGCCTCCCGCCCAATGGCGTCGGCTACATAGCCCGCGCAGAGGCGGGGCCAGGCGCGACCGAAGAGCCCGGGGCCGGCCAGGAGGTCGGATCCCACCCACTGGCCGGCCAGATAGGTGAGGGCCCCACCTGGCCCGGCTGAGCGGCCACGGCCTGGCGGGCGGCCGCCATGTCCGTCTGGTGGCGGGCTTAGAGGTCGCGCATGGCGCTCGTCGGCCACGTCGAGCTCATTGGCCGCTACCTTGAGGAACGGGACGCAGAATCGGAGGGATGGCTAACCACAGCAACTCAGTTCTTTCACCCACATCCGCGTAACCTGCTGATCCTCCTCGCGCTCCTCCTTGTCGTTCACGGCACCGCAGAACGCGCTCACGCCATAGACGACGTCGAGAACCACGAGCCGGAACACAAGAAAAGCACAAGGCCGGCGCGCTCCGTGTCCTTAGAACTGATTGATCTAGGCGCTCCTGGGCGGTGCACATCCTTGACCGTCCGATCCAGAACGTGGCGCAAGCACCTTATCCTGGCACGATGATGTGGTCGAAGCCCTCCGCGCAGACGTAGGCTTTCTCCTTCCCAAGCACCGCCGCGCGATGCCGCATGCGAGCCTCGACACTCTTGAAGTCGCCAACCTGGCTCGCGTGACAGCGGATCGCCTCGAGCTTCAAGTCCATGGTGTCCGTGATATCGATGATCAGCCTCGGCTGTTCCCACTGGATCACGTAGACCTCGCGCACCTTGTGAGGCTCAAGCTCCAGAGGCAATTCGGGAAAGGCAAGATGATCGCGCGCGAGCGGGTAAACACAGTCGAGCACGACCCGGCCGGTGATCCGGTGGTCCCGATGCCAGCCAGGGAAGTTATCGTACGTACGGTGCGGATTGAGCGTAATGATTAAGTCCGGTTGCCACCGGCGGATTTGACGGGTTATGTCGCGCCGAAGATTGCGTGTATCCTCGAGCTCTCCATCCTCGTAGCCGAGAAACTCCACGCGCTCGACGCCGAGTACCCGGGCAGCTCGCCGCTGCTCCTCCGCTCGAATAGGTATCAGCTGCTCCGCTGTGACGCCGCGGTTGCTCGATCCCTTGTTGCCATTCGTCACGATCACGTAGGTGATCTCCCGACCTTCCTTGGCCAGCCGCGCGACGGTGCCACCCGCCAAAAAGTCAGGGTCATCTGGATGCGCGCCCACAACCATCACGCGGTCGTCCCCTGGTGTCACGAATCGGGCCCTCCAACGGTACAGATGGCCGATAAGGCGCTCGCTTGGCGACGGCATTGCCATGCGGTCGCGGCAAGCAGTACCGCCCCAAACAGGAATGGAGCGGAGAGATCGAAGGCATCCGCAAGGAACCCCATTACGAGCGGACCGACAATCTGGCCTCCGTCAGTGATCGTTCGAAGCCAACCAATCGCTACGCCTTGTAATGGCCCCGGAACCTGATCGCTCATGAGAGCCGTCGGAATGGAGGCCACGAAGCCGGCTGCCGCGCCAACCGCGAAGCTCCAGATTCCCAGGAGAGTCGGATCCGTCAGGAGCGACATGCTACCGAGCAGTGCGGCATAGAAGAGGAGGCCGGGCGCCAGGATACGCATGCGGCCCCAACGATCCGAAACACTGCCTCCCAGCCACAGGGCGACAAGCCGACCACACACACTAAGACTGACAAGAAGGCCGACAGTCTCCGGCGCCATACCGGCGCGCTTGACCAAATAGAGGGGGAAAAGGAAGACGAGGGTGCCGGTCTGAATGGCGATCAGCACGCTGTTGGTCACACTCATAAGAAGCACGCCGGGGGTACGAAGGACCTTCGCGAGCAGGTGCCGACCCTCTGATCGTTGCGGCCGGCTAGCCTCATCAGCACGGAGCGTCGCCCAACGCCCGACCGCGCCTGCGGCGACGACCATGCACCCCGCTTCAGAGAGAAACGGGGTTGTTACTCCCGCTTGCTGATAGAGCCAGCCACCCACGGCGCTGCCCAATAGCAGGCCGCACGTCTCACTCATCAAAAGTAAGCTCACCGCTCGTCCGCGTCGTCGCGTGGCCGGCAGCCTCACTATGGCGGTGGTCGCTACCGTAGCGAACATCGCCCAGCCCAGACCGCCGAGCCCACGCAAGCCAAGAAATACACCGAACGTCGCAGCCGTCACGCTCGCGA
>Ga0070698_100009797_pt1 | contig 10243 bp, 8 predicted proteins | sample KBSK1502metaG_FD_65477 | JGI IMG/M metagenome (GOLD analysis project Ga0070698, IMG submission 65477) | Corn, switchgrass and miscanthus rhizosphere microbial communities from Kellogg Biological Station, Michigan, USA - KBS K1-50-2 metaG | ecosystem: Host-associated > Plants > Roots >... | reverse complement strand
TCTTCGTGCCGATGATGATGAAGGCGCAGCTCACCCCGGGCTGGAACGCCCTGGATGAGCGGCTCAATCGCTGGGTCCGGGTCACGGGCCGGCTGCGGCCGGGCGTCACCCCCGAACAGGCGGCCGCGTCGCTGCGGCCGTACTTTCGCGGACGCCTCGAGGCGGACCTCGCGGATCCCGGGTTCCGCGGGGCCACCGACGCCTTGCGGCAGCGCTATCTCGAGAACCGGCTCGTCGTGCGGGAAGACGCGCAGGGCCGCGCCGGGTTCCGCAAGGGGCTCAGCCGACCGCTCTGGGTGCTGATGGGGACGGCGGCGGGGGTGCTCCTCATCGCCTGCGCCAACGTGGCGAACCTCCTGCTCGCGCGCGGGGCCGCCCGCCAGCGGGAGATGGCGGTCCGGCTGGCCCTGGGGGCCGGCCGCTCGCGACTCGTCCAGCAGCTCCTGGTGGAGAGCGTGCTCCTGGCCCTCGCGGGCGGCCTGCTCGGGCTCGTCCTGTCCGCGTTCGGCGCCCCGCTCGTACTCGCCCTGTTCGCGCGGCCCGAGATCCCCGAGCCCGTGTCCACCGCCCCCGACCTGCGGATCCTGGCCTTCACCTTCGCGGTGTCCGCCCTCACGGGCATCCTCTTCGGCCTCACCCCGGCCCTGGCGGCCAGCCGGCCCGAGGTCGCCCCCACCCTCAAGGACCAGGCGGGCAGCGTGCTCGGCGGCGGTTCCGCGCGGTTCCGCAAGGCCCTGGTCGCGTCGCAGCTCGCGGTGTCCCTCCTCCTGATGATCGGCGCCGGCCTCTTCCTGCGCACCCTGCACAACCTGCTGGCCGTCGACGTGGGCTTCGAGACCCAGGCGCTCCTCAGCTTCACCGTGGATCCCTCCCTCAACGGCTATTCCTCCGCGCGCACCAAGCAGATCGCCCGGGAGCTCCTGCAGCGGCTCAAGACCACGCCGGGAGTGGAGTCCGCCAGCCTGGCCTCCACGCGGCTCCTGGAGGGGAACCAGTGGACCGGCGACTTCACGGTCGAGGGGTACCGCCACGGAGCCGAGGAGGACATGGAGCAGAACTGCAACACGGTCGGCCCCGGCTACTTCCGGGCCATGCGCATCCCGCTCCTCGAGGGGCGCGAGTTCGACGCGCGGGACGAGCGCCTCGAAGACCTGGCGGGGGACGACGCGACGCGCCAGTTCCGGGTGGCGGTGGCCAACCAGCGTTTCGTGAAGCAGTACTTCGGCGACGCCAACCCGATCGGGCGCCATGTCGGGTTCGGCACCAACCCGGGCGAGTCCACCCCCATCGAGATCGTCGGCGTGGTCGCGGACTCGAAGTACACGGGGGTGCGCGACGAGACCCAGCGGCAGCTCTTCTTCCCCTTCCTGGAGAGCGCCCGTCCCCGGGGCTTCACCGTCTATGTGCGCGCCGGCCAGCCCCCGGCGGCGATGCTCCGGGTCGTGGGACAGATCGTGCGGCAGCTCGACCCCAACCTGCCGGTGGCCTCTCCCCGCACCCTCGAGCAGCAGGTGGCGCAGTCGCTCAGCCGGGAGCGCATGGTGGCCACGATGTCCGGGGTCTTCGGAACCCTGGCGACCCTGCTGGCGGTCGTCGGGCTGTACGGGGTCATGGCCTTCACGGTCGCGCGCCGGACGCGCGAGATCGGCATCCGGATGGCCCTGGGGGCGGGCATGGCCGACATCACGTGGATGGTCGTGCGCGAGGTCGTGGCCATCGTCGCGCTGGGGATGACGGCCGCCCTCGTCTCCGCCTTCTGGCTGGGCCGGCTCGTGAAGAGCGAGCTCTATGGTGTCGCCGCCCTGGATCCCGCGACGGTGGCGGGGGCCGTCCTCCTCCTCGGCGTGGTCTCGATCCTCGCGGGTCTGCTCCCCTCCCGGCGCGCCGCGCGGGTCGACCCCACGACGGCCCTCCGGTACGAGTGATGGTAGACTCCGCGCCCAGTGAACGCGCTCGCCATCCTCTCTAGCGCTGCCCCCCTCCTGCTCGTCGCCCCCCTGGCCCAGGCCCAGGAGAAGCCCCAGGCCTTCCTGGGCGCGCGGATCATTCCCATCACCGGGCCCGAGATCCCGAAGGGCGTGCTCGTGGTACACCACGGCAGGATCGTGGCGGTGGGGCCGGAGGGGACGCCCATCCCCGAGGGCGCGCTCCGCGTCGACCTCTCGGGCAAGGTGCTCATGCCGGGGCTGGTGGACACGCACAGCCACGTGGGAAGCGTCGAGGGCGCGGACGCGAGCGGGCCCATCCAGCCGGACGTGAGGGCCCTGGACGCGATCGACGTGCGCGACCCCCGCCTCCAGAAGGCGCGGGCGGGGGGCATCACCACCGTGAACGTGATGCCGGGCTCGGGGCACCTGCTCTCGGGCCAGACCGTCTACCTGAAGCTGCGTCAGGGGACGACCGTCGAGGACCTGCTGCTGCCGAACCCGACCACCGGTCTCCTGGGCGGGATGAAGATGGCCAACGGCACGAACTCGCGGCGCAAGCCGCCGTTCCCGGGGACCCGCGCCAAGTCCGCCGCCCTCGTGCGCGAGCAATACGTGAAGGCGCAGGAGTACCGCCAGAAGATCAAGGACGCGGGGGACGACACCAAAAAGCTCCCCGCGCGCGACCTCGGGATGGAGGGACTGCTGGAGGTGCTGGACGGCAAGCGCATGGTCCACCACCACACGCACCGCCACGACGACATCGTGACCGTGCTGCGTCTGCAAAAGGAGTTCGGGTTCCGGGTCACCCTGCACCACGTCAGCGAGGCCTGGAAGGTGGCGGACGAGATCGCGGCCGCGGGGGTCGCCTGCTCGGTGATCAACGTGGACAGCCCGGGCGGGAAGCTCGAGACCATGGACCTCGCCTGGAAGACGGGGGCGGTCCTGGAGAAGGCCGGGGTGCTCGTCGGCTTCCACACCGACGACCCCATCACCGAGTCGCGCCTCTTCCTGCGCGCGGCCGGGCTCGCGGTGCGGGCCGGCATGTCCCGGGAGAAGGCGCTCTACGGCATGACCCAGGCCGGAGCGATCATCCTCGACCTGAAAGACCGCGTCGGGTCCCTCGCGCCGGGCAAGGACGCGGACTTCCTCGTGCTCTCCGGAGATCCCCTGGACTACCGCACCCACGTGCTCGAGACCTGGGTGGAGGGCGCCAAGGTCTTCGACCTCTCACGGGAGAAGGACCGGCTGTTCGCGGTGGGTGGCTACGGGGCCGGTCAAGGCCAGGCGCCCGGCGCGCACCTCTGCGAGGACCTCGACGACGAGGATCAAGCACGGTGAGGGAGCTGGCGCGACGGCTGAGCGTGCTCGCTTGCATCCTCTCCGCCCTCCCCGCGTACTCCCAGGTCGCGGTGCGTGGTGAGACCGTCTACACCATGGCGGGTCCAGCGCTGAAAGACGGGGTCGTCCTGGTGCGCGACGGCAAGATCGAGAAGGTGGGCGCCGGACTCGCGGTCCCCGCGGGATACCGCGAGCTCCGCGCCCGGGTGGTCACCCCCGGCCTGATCGATGCCCACAGCGTGGTGGGCCTGGCCGGCTATCTGAATCAGACCCAGGACCAGGACCAGCTCGAGCCCTCGGCCCCCATCCAGCCCGAGCTGCGCGCGATCGACGCCTACAACCCCGAGGAGCGCCTGGTGGGCTGGCTGCGCGGGTTCGGGGTCACCACCATCCACACCGGGCACGGCCCGGGGGCCCTGGTCTCCGGCCAGACCATGATCGCGAAGACCCGAGGCAAGGACGTGGACGCCGCCGTGGTCGTCCCCGTGGCGATGGTCGCGGCCACCCTCGGCCCGGGCGCGCGCACCCGCGAAGAGGGCAAGTCACCGGGGACGCGGGCCAAGGCGATCGCCCTCCTGCGGGCCGAGCTGATCAAGGCCCAGGAGTACGCGACCAAGAAGGAGACGGCCGAGAAGGGCAAGGAGCCCGAGCGCAGCCTGCATCTCGAGGCGCTGGGCGCGGTGCTGCGCGGCGAGGTGCCCCTGCTCGTCACCGTCAACCGGGCGAACGACATCGTGACCGCGTTGCGGGTGGCCCGGGAGTTCAAGCTCCGGCTGGTCCTCGACGGCGCCGCGGAAGCCTATCTGGTCAAGGACCAGATCAAGCAGGCCGGGGTGCCGGTGATCGTCCACCCCACCATGGCCCGGGATTCCGACGAGACCGAGAACATGAGCAAGGAGACGGCGGCCATCCTCCATCGCGCGGGGATCCGGATCGCCCTGCAGAGCGGCTTCGAGAGCTACGTGCCCAAGACCCGGGTGGTGCTCTTCGAGGCGGCGGAGGCGGCGGCCTACGGCCTCGGCTTCGAGGAGGCCCTGGCCGCGATCACCATCGACGCCGCGCGCATCCTGGGGATCGAGAAGCGCGTGGGGTCGCTCGAGCCCGGCAAGGACGGGGACCTGGCCCTCTACGACGGCGACCCCTTCTCCTGGACCACCCACTGCGTGGGCACGATCATCCAGGGCGAGGTGGTCAGCGAGGCGGCAAACTAGAAGGCCACGAGCAGACCGGCCGTGACCGCCACTCCCAGGTCCGGCCGGCCCCGGCCCACGGTGCGCGAGAGGTTCACCTCGAGGATCGGCGAGAACCGCCCGAACGCGCGGGTGAGGCCGAGGCCGGGGAACAGCACCAGGTTCGTCTCCGGATCCACGGGCACGATGAAGCGGGCCGCCGCGTACGCGTTCGGGTGGAAGCACCAGACCACCCCGGGGACGAAGGCGAAGCTCGCGTAGTCGCCCCGGACCCAGGTGGGCCCGAAGTCCAGCTCGAGGGCCACCGTCTTGCTGACGAAGCGGCCATAGCCGAGGAGCGCGGTCAGGTCGTGCTGCCATCCGCCGAAGGACTCCCCGGGGGGGCGGTAGGCCACGGTGGTGCCCGCGAAGACGGCCGCGTAGTTGGGGGGCGTGTCTTGCGCATGGAGGAGCGGCGTGGCCGCGCCCGCGACCAGGCACGCGAGGACGATCCGGCATCGGGGCTTCAAGGCGGCTGATCGTACCCCGACTCGGCGTCTCCCCGGATTCGCGGCTTGACCGCTCCCGCCGGCGCGGGCTACGCTCGGCCCTCATGCCGGTGGACAACGCGACCCTCGCGAGGATGGCGCAGAAGCTGCGCCGCCACTGCCTCGAGTCCACGGCGGAGGCGGGCTCCGGCCATCCCACGAGCTGCATGTCCTGCGCCGAGATCGTGTCGGTGCTCTTCTTCGACGTGATGAAGCTCGACCCGGCCGACCCCAGCGGGAAGGACCAGGACGTCTTCGTGCTCTCCAAGGGCCACGCGGCGCCCATCCTCTGGGCCGCCCTCAAGGAGGCGGGCGCGATAAAGGACGACCTCCTCTCCCTGCGACGCTACGACAGCCCGCTCGAAGGGCACCCGACGCCCCGCTCGCCCTGGGTGCGCGTCGCCACCGGCTCCCTCGGCCAGGGGCTGTGCGCCGCCGCGGGGATGGCCTGGGCCCGCAGCAAGGACCGCCGCCCGGGCCGCATCTTCACCCTCCTCGGCGACGGGGAGGCGGCCGAGGGCTCGGTCTGGGAGGCCGCGCAGTTCGCGGCTTTCTACGACCTCGGGAACCTCTGCGCGATCGTGGACGTGAACCGACTGGGGCAGAGCGGGCCCACCATGTACCAGCACGACACCGCGGCCTACGAGGCCCGCTTCCGGTCCTTCGGCTGGGACGCGGCGGTGGTGGACGGCCACGACGTGGCCGCGCTGCGCGAGGCCTTCGCGCGCGGGGGCAAGGACGGGGGGAAGCCCCTGGCCCTCGTCGCCCGCACCTTCAAGGGAAGAGGGGTCTCGTTCCTCGAGGACAAGGACGGCTGGCACGGCAAGCCGGTGAAGAAGGGCGAAGAGCTGCAGAAGGCGGTGGCCGAGCTGGGCGACACCAGCCTCACCATCCGGGTCGAGCCCCGCCGCTACCCGTCCGTGTCCGCGCCCGCGGCCGGCTCGCCCACCCTCACCCCTGCCTACACCCTCGGCCAGGAGGTGGCCACCCGGGAGGCCTACGGCACCGCCCTGGCCAAGCTGGCCCGGGCTTCCGCGGGAGTGGTGGCGATCGACGGGGACACCAAGAACTCCACGTTCAGCGAACGCATCAAGGAGGTCTCGCCGGACCGGCACATCGAGGCCTACATCGCCGAGCAGAACATGGTGGGAGTGGCCCTCGGGCTCTCCACCGAGGGAAAGATCCCCTTCGCCTCGACCTTCGCCTGCTTCCTGACCCGAGCCTACGACTTCATCCGCATGGCCGCCTACTCCAAGCCCGCCCACCTCGTGCTCGTGGGGAGCCACGCGGGCGTCTCCATCGGGGAGGACGGGCCCTCGCAGATGGCCCTGGAGGACCTGGCCATGATGCGGGCCATCACCGGCGCGACCGTGCTCTACCCGTCGGACGCGGTGAGCGCGGAGCGGCTGGTGGAAGCCGCGGCCAACACCCCCGGCCTCGTCTACATCCGGACCACGCGGCCGAAGACCAGGGTCATCTACTCGAACGAGGAGTACTTCCCGGTGGGTCAGAGCAAGACCCTGCGCGCGAGCGCCCGGGACGCGGCCACCGTGGTGGCGGCCGGCATCACGGTGCCGGAGGCGCTCCTCGCCCATGACACCCTGGCCAAGGAGGGGGTCGCGATCCGTGTCATTGACCTCTACTGCGTGAAGCCCGTCGACGAGGCCACCCTCCGCAAGGCGGCGATGGAGACCCGGAGGATGGTGACGGTGGAGGACCACAGCGTCTGCGGCGGCATCGGCGAGGCCGTGGCCGCGGTGGCGGCCGGGGAAGCCAAGGTGACGATGCTGGGGGTCCGGGAGACCCCGCGCTCGGGCAAGCCCGGCGAGCTGATGAAGGCGCACCGCCTGACCGCCGAGGCGATCGTGGCCGCGGTGAAGCAACTGATCGGTTGACCGATGGCGGGCGAGAGCATCCTCGTGGTGGACGACGAGGACCCCGTGCGCGAGCTGCTCGTCGAGATCCTGGAGGCCGCGGGCTTCCGGGTCTCGACCGCACACGACGGGGCGGAGGGCCTCGAGCGCATGGAGGCGGCCACCCCCGACCTCGTCCTCTCCGACATCAACATGCCCGGCATGGACGGCTACGCCTTCTACGAGGGCGTGCGGGCCCACCCGCAGTGGGACGGCGTGCCCTTCGTGTTCCTCACCGGCCGCGGGGAGCGGATGGAGGTGCTGGCGGGAAAGGAGCTGGGGGCCGACGACTACGTGGTCAAGCCCTTCAACCCCGAGGAGCTGCTGGTCGCGGTCCGTTCCCGGCTCACCCGCCGCGCGCAGCTCGAGGCCTTCCAGGAGCGCCAGGTGGCGGAGGTCAAGAACGCGATCCTGAGCACGCTCAACCACGAGTTCCGTACCCCCATCACGTGGCTGGTCGGCTACGCGGAGCTCCTGCGCGACTCGAAGGGGGACCTGACCCCCGAGCAGATGCGCCAGCTGCTGGACGGCATCCTGGCCGGCAGCGCGCGCCTGGTGCGGCTGGTGGAGGACCTGGTGCTGCTGGTGGACCTCCATTCCGGCGAGGCCCGGCGGACCTTCCGGCGTCTCAAGCGTCCGCTCGCGGACCTTCCCGACCTGCTTCGGGAGCGGCTGGAGCGCGAGCGGGATCGCGCCGCCGCCTCCTCGGTGCGCCTCTGCCTGGAGGTGCCGGACCGCCTGCCCGCGGTGCTCGGGGAGCCCGAGCAGCTCGGCAACGCCATCAGCCGCCTGCTCGACAACGCGATCAAGTTCTCGAAGAGGGAGGGGGGCTCGGTGACGCTCGCCGCCGCCCGCCAGGGCCCGCGACTCGTGATCGAGGTCCGCGACGAGGGGATCGGAGTCCGGGCCGAGGACCTGGCGCGGATCTGGGATCTCTTCTACCAGAGCGACCGCGCCAAGAACGAGCAGCAGGGGCTGGGCTCCGGCCTCACCATCGCCCGGGCCATCGTGACCCTTCACGGAGGGACCCTCGGCCTCTCGAGCCGCCTCGGCATCGGCACCACCGCCCGCCTGGAGTTGCCGTGTTTGAGTGATGGCGTGGGGAGTCGATGATGGATCTCCCCGGGGGGACGCCGCTGTCCCACGCCGCCGCGGCCCTGATCGCGGTGGCGGCCGGCTTCCATCGGCGCGGGTGGATGCTGGGGACGAGCGGCAACCTGAGCGTCGTGCTCTCCCGCGACCCGCTCCGGCTCGCCATCACCGCGAGCGGGGTGGACAAGGGCGCCCTCGAGGCGCCGCACATCCTGCCCATCGACGCGGACGGCCGGATCCTGGAAGGCCGCTCGGGAAAGGCGTCCGACGAGACGCGCCTCCACCTCATCCTCGTCCGACAGGCGGGCGCGGGCTCGGTGCTCCACACCCACTCGGTCTGGGGCACGCTCCTCTCCGACGCGCACCTGGGCGCGGGCGGCTTCGCCATCGAGGGCTACGAGATGCTCAAGGGCCTGGCCGGGGTCCGGACCCACGAGCACCGCGAATGGATACCCGTGCTCCCGAACACGCAGGACTACGAGGCGCTCTCGGCCGCGATCGCGGCCGCCCTGGAGAAGCACCCGCAGACCCACGGGATCCTGCTCCACCGCCACGGCCTCTATACCTGGGGCCGGGACCTGGCGGAGGCGAAGCGCCACGTGGAGATCCTCGAGTTCCTGTTCGAGGTCCGGGGCCGGCAGGAGAGTGCTATCGCCGGCAAGGGGGACTGAAATGGCGACGATTCGCATCCCGAGCGAAGGCAAGACCCTGACCGAGCCCGCGGCGGTGGTCGATCGACTCTCTCAGGCAGGGATCACCTACGAGCGCTGGCAGCCCTCCCATCCCCTCGGCCCCTCCGCACCGGCCGAGGAGGTGCTCGAGGCCTACGGCCGCGAGATCGCGCGCCTCAAGGAAGAAGGCGGCTACGTCACCGCGGACGTGATCGACGTGAAGCCCGACACCCCCGGTCTCGACGCCATGCTCGCGAAGTTCAGCCGCGAGCACTGGCACGACGAGGACGAGGTGCGCTTCATCCTGGAGGGGCGCGGGATCTTCCACATCCACCCGCGGGAGGGGGCGGTGCTCGCGATCGAGGTCGGTCCCGGCGACCTCCTGCGCGTCCCCCGCGGCACCTGGCACTGGTTCGACCTCTGCGAAGACCGGCGCATCCGGGCCATCCGCCTCTTCCAGGACCCGGCCGGCTGGACCCCCTGCTACACGGACAGCGGAGTGGACCGGGGCTTCGAGCCGGTCTGCCTCGGGCCCACCCAGGTCGGGGGTGGGGGCGCCGCCGCGGGATGACCGGCCTTCTCCTCGACATCGAGGGGACGACCACCCCGATCGAGTTCGTCACCGGCACGCTGTTCCCGTTCGCCCGGGAGCGCTTCCCGGCCTTTCTCCACGAGCACGCTTCGGATGCGGAGGTGCGGTCCGACCTCGAGGCCCTGCGCGCCGAGCACGGGCGCGAGAGGGCGTCCGATCCTCCGCCGCCCTGGCGGGAGGACGACGCTCTCGGCTCCGCCACGGCCTACGTCTTCTGGCTGATGGACCGCGACCGGAAGTCCACCGCCCTGAAGGCGCTCCAGGGTCGGATCTGGGAGGCGGGCTTCCGCGCGGGGACCCTGGTGGGTCCCGTCTACCCGGACGTGCCCAAGGCCCTCCGACGCTGGAAGGAGGAGGGTCGCGAGGCGTGCATCTTCTCGTCGGGCAGCGTGCTCGCGCAGCGGCTGCTCTTCGCGCACTCGACCGCGGGCGACCTCACCCCCTGCCTGGCCGCCTACTTCGACACCACCATGGGCTCGAAGCGGGAGGCGGCGAGCTACCGGGGGATCGCCGCGGCCCGCCGCCGTCCGGCGGGCGAGTGGCTCTTCCTGTCGGACGTCGCGGAGGAGCTCGATGCCGCGCGCGACGCGGGGATGCGGACGGTCCTGGTCGTCCGGCCCGGTCGGCCCGCGCCCGCGCAAACGGCGCACCGGGTCATCCGGACCTTCGACGAGCTCGACCTCTAGCCCTCGGCGAGCCGCTTCACCACCACCACCGTCGCGTCGTCGTCCCAGGACCGGGAGGCTCCGAAGGCCTGGGCCTCGTCGAAGATCCGCCCCAGGAGGTCCTCGGCGGAGAGGGTGCGGCCGGCCTGCACCACGGCCTTGAGCCTCTCCAGCCCGAAGAACTCGCCCTTGGCGTCGCGCCGCTCCAGGATGCCGTCGGTCACCGCCACCAGGACCTCGCCCGGCCGCACTCGGGCGAAGCCGCGCTTGAAGCTCGGCTCGGGCAGGGGGCCGATCACGGTGCCGCCCGTGTCCAGCTCCATGTGG
>Ga0070698_100009796_pt1 | contig 10243 bp, 6 predicted proteins | sample KBSK1502metaG_FD_65477 | JGI IMG/M metagenome (GOLD analysis project Ga0070698, IMG submission 65477) | Corn, switchgrass and miscanthus rhizosphere microbial communities from Kellogg Biological Station, Michigan, USA - KBS K1-50-2 metaG | ecosystem: Host-associated > Plants > Roots >... | reverse complement strand
GCATCCCGGATGGCCTTGAGTTTTTCACCGCGGCCGGCACGTTCAATGATCGTGCTCAGAAAATTGGTGCCATTAGGACCGAAAACAAATCCGGTACGGACCACAATTGTCCGCGCATAAGCCAACTGTGCTCGTCGTTCGCCCTCAAGCTTCGAGAGCCCGTAAATGCTCTCGGGGCCTGGCTGGTCTCTTTGAGTATAAAAGCCGTCTTTCTTGCCATCGAAAACGTAGTCGGTGGAAATAGTGATTAGACCAGCGCTAATTTCGCGGCTTGCGTGCGCCAGGGTTTCCGGTCCCTCAGCGTTGGCCGCGAAAGCTCGATCTCGGTTCAGTTCGCAGCCGTCAACGTCAGTCCAGGCAGCGCAATTAATTATGACCTCAGGCTGTTCCCGGCGCAGCGTTTCATGTACGCGGTCAGAATCGCTGATGTCGAGTGACTGATGATCGTAGGGAAAAACAAGATCACCGCTCGCGCGGCAGTATTCCTCGACCGCCCGCCCAACCATTCCACCAGCACCAGTAATAAGAACTCTCAACTCACACCTGCCTCTGCGCCATATTGTTCGCGGTAATAATCCCTGTACGCGCCGCTCCGGGCTCGTTCAAGCCAACGGCCGTTTTGCTTATACCACTGAATGGTTTTTTGCAGTCCGGTTTCCCAGGTCTCAAGCGGATGCCAACCCAATTCCGATTCGATGAGGGACGGATCAATCGCATAGCGGCGATCATGTCCCGGCCGATCCTTCACGAAGCGAATGAGCGAGCGAGGTTTGCCAACTAAATCCAACAGTGACTCGACGACATCGATATTGCACTGTTCGTTACGCGCGCCAACGTTGTAAATCGCACCGGATCTGCCTTGTTCCATCGCCAGAAGGATAGCCCGGCAGTGATCCTCGACATAGATCCAGTCTCGTACATTTTTGCCGTCACCGTAGACCGGGATTGGTTCATCATCGAGCGCATTCGAGAGCACCAGCGGCAGGAATTTTTCCGGAAATTGTCTGGGGCCATAGTTATTGCCACAGCGGGTGATCACGGTATCCAGCCCAAAAGTATGATGTGCAGCCCTAACGAGATGTTCTGCAGCCGCTTTCGACGCCGCATAGGGACTGTTTGGCTCAAAAGGAGAGTCTTCTGTAAAAAACGCGTCTTCACTTTCCGGCAAGCTTCCCATGACTTCATCAGTTGAAATGTGGACGAACCGCGCCGTGCCTGTTTCGCGCGCGCAGTCAAGGAGCACTTGTGTACCGATGACATTCGTATTCAGGAATTCGCCCGCCGAAGCTATGCTCCGATCCACATGGCTTTCAGCGGCAAAATTAACGATCACGTCGTGAGTGCCGGCCAGGGCCGCGTGAACTTGTTCACGGTTCGTAATGTCGCCGTGCACAAAATGATGGCGGGTTTCGTCGACGTCCTTCAGGTTGTCCAGATTTCCGGCGTATGTCAGGGCGTCAAAAGTTGTCACCCGGCAGCCGTCCAATCTGTCGAGCAGCAGCCTCACAAAAGCTGAGCCAATGAAGCCGGCCCCGCCCGTCACAAAAATGCTTTTCATCGGTTTCATGTGGCGATCCTAAAATCCTCCATTACGGGGCGTGCAGGAAGGGCGATTTCGTTGAAAATTAAGCATGTTAATAGGCGTCTTGACGAATGACGAAAGGTAACGGGCCACGGCCAAGAGTGTCAACCGTTCGACCAGGTAGGAAGAACCGGAATCGGGAAAAAAAATACTTGACTTCTTGCATCGAAATGAATTACAAAGCGCCCCTCCTTTAGCGTGCACATACTTGCTTTTGTCGTTCGCCGAAGGATCTATTTGCCAGCTTCAGGCGCAGACCTCGCCGTATAGTAGGTACCAAATCGGGAGCCGGCGGCTCAGAGAACACCCAGCGGGTTCTTCAATAAGACTCCCCATATGAGATTTCCGCGCGGATGGCCACCAAAGCAATAGTCGTCAACAATAATTCGTTTCAACTGAAACCAGGATCATTTCACATTCCAGGACAAATGTCGGCGTGTTAGCAATGCGCAACACATTTCCGACTTGTAACGTAGCCTTAAGCCGATAAATTCCCTAGTTCTTCATGCCGCTACCGTACGAAATCCGATCGGCAAGGCATTCAGTATCTGAGCGAACCTGAAGGAGATTCCATGAAAACTACCAGCCCTAGATACACTGGTCTATTTGTATCTCGCCGCCACTTACTTTTTGTTCCAGTGATCTTAATCGCGCTTGCCATTTTAGCGACGGTGTCGTTTTTGCCGTCCGCTGCCGCTTCGAATCCGTTTGGCAGAGTCCCTGCGCGCCCGAACGCGGCCGTAGGACCGGCTGTGACCGGCCAAGTAGCTTCAATGTTCGCCACTCGCATAGGCGAGAGAAGTCCTTTCGCGTCTCTCCTTCCCTCGCTTGCTGAAAGTATAGAAACGTTTGCGGCTGACTGTAGTACCCCGAAATCAGCATTTTCCCTGGGGGAAACGGTTTGCGCCAAAACTGACGGTGTTAATTTGTCGGAGACTCGATTTGTTAACTGGATTCTCCTGGGCAGCCCCGCTACCGTTGTTTACGGCGGCGAAGGAATCACCGATATCACAACGAACCCCCAAACTTTCATTTTTACCCCTACCGCACAAGGTTCATATAAAGTTTCCATCGCGATACCTGGTGATATTTCTCAAACCCCGGCAGGGTTCATAGTTGGGCCACCAGCCTCGATGGCGATATTGACTTACGCGGCTGACTGTACAACTCCCAAAACCTCATTCAGTTTAGGCGAAGGTGTCTGCGTGAAAGTCGTTGGCGAGCCTTTGGGTTCTGCGAACCCGGTCCGGCACCTTAACTGGGTAGCGCGCAGTGGTTTGGTTGTGCACAGCACGGACATTACTACTGATCCGCAAACCGACTCGTTTACGCTTCCCGCCAACGCGACGACGATGATAGGCGGTTTAGTCGTCGATAATCGCGGCACCTGGCGTATCAGTTCCAATGCAACGGAAGACTCTTCCGTTCGTCAGGAGGCGTACATTTCAGTTCATGATCCAGCCGTTGTGCTTGCAGATCTTTGGATCGAGCAAGGCGCGAGCGTGTTTAATGCTGAAGTTGAGGCCGGCTCGACCAGCATCCTTGACTTGTTCGTTTCGAACAAAGGTCCCGATGCGGCGCAAGACGTTGTGTTCACCGATACCATTCCGGCTAATACGACCTTCGTTTCGATCGTCGAAAGTTCCGGATTGGGCTTCAACTGTGGAACTCCCGATGGCGGGGTCGTTACTTGTACTATCGCCAGCCTCCCTCCGGGCGCATTGGTAGACTTCACGCTGGCATACCAGGTGAACAATGGAACACCGGCGGGAACGATTATTGCAAACAGTGCTAGCATATCAAGCGCAACATCCGAGTTGGATAATTCCGATAACTCATCGGCTGGTTCTGCAGTTGTTCCCACCCCTCCGGGCGCACCCACTTGTACCATCACCTGCCACGAGAATATCTCGGTGGTTGCCGACACTACTCAGGGCGGTAATCCGGGCGCCATTGTAAACTTCGGTGCCGGAAGTAGTGTTGGAACTTGCGGCGCAATCACGGCCACTTTCGACGGGCTACCCGCAGGGCAAGCAGCTTCTGGCTCCTTCTACCCGGTGGGCACGACAGTAATTAACGTTAGCTCGGAAACGGGTGGAGGTAGTTGCAGCTTCACAATTACCGTGGTTCAGGCGACGCCTCCGACTATTTCCTGTCCAGCAAATAAGACGGTCACGGCCGCATCAGGCGCTACGACTGCGACGGTGGCGGTAGGCACTCCGACCACGAATCCGTCCACAGGTGTAACCGTGGTTGGAATACGCAGTGACGATCCAGTTTGTAACAACAGTGAAATCGATCCCCAGTGCGTTCCAGTGCCAGTAACCGATCCCTATCCATTGGGCCAGACTACGATTACCTGGGTGGTTAGAGATTCAAACGGACTCAGCTCGACCTGTGTCCAAACGATTACGGTTAATAACAGCGACTGTGGCGGCGACACTACCCCGCCGACAATCACTGCCCCGCCGGACGTAAGTGTTGGCACGGGCCCCGGGTCATTATCCTGCTTTGTTGGTCTCGACGATGAGTTGGGATTACCCACTGTCACCGACGCTTGCTCGTATACGGTTAGTACGACAGGTATTCCAGCTAACAATGCATTCCCAGTTGGAACGACCACGGTCCACTATCAAGCGACTGATGGGGCTGGCAATGTCAGCGTCATAGTCAATCAGCACGTGACCGTCATTGATAACACGCCGCCAATTATCAAAGCTCCGGCAGATGCAGCCTACACCTGTCTGAACGACGTGCCTGCGGCGAGTCCGTCGCAAGCAACCCGCGGAACAGTGCTTGACGAGAACGGTAACCCGCTACCGCCAGGCCCGCCGATTGATAATTGCGGCATTCCAACGGTTACGGTTAGTGAAAGCAGCAGTGGCGCAGGTTCGATCGCCAGCCCGCGTATTATCACGCGGACTTTCACAGCGCTTGATAGTCACGGCAATAGCGCCAGCGACATTCAGAGGATCACAGTCACTGACGGTACTCCGCCGACTATTACTGCTCCGGCTAACGTCTCAGCCAACACGGGCCCGGGCGCAACTACCTGCGGCACCGTGGTTAGCAACGCTACTCTGGGCACAGCATCGGCTTCGGATAACTGCGCCGGAGTGACTGTTTCGCGTAGCCCGTCGGGAAATACGTTCCCGGTTGGAACTACTACCGTCACCTGGACGGCGACAGACTGGGCGGGCAATACCGCGACCGCCAATCAAACTGTCACCGTGACCGACAACACCGCGCCCGTAATCAGTTGCCCGGCGTCGATCACGATCGAGCCAACTTGTCCGAGTGGCGCAATAGCTACCTATTCAACGCCGACTGCGACAGACAATTGCGCCGTGCAATCCATCACGCGAACGGCTGGACCTGCCAGCGGATCCGTTTTCCCAGTTGGCACTACCACTGTAACTCACAGGGCGACTGACATTTATGGCAATCAGTCCTCGTGCTCATTTACGGTAACGGTGCTCACGCCACAGGCGGTTATACAGAACCTGATAGCCAGCGTTAACGCTTCTTCGTTGACCGGAACACAGAAGAACGGATTGCTGGCTAAACTGAACGCTGCGCTCACCGCCATTAACGGCGGCGGGGGGAATGCCTGTTCCAAGCTGAGCGACTTCGTTAGCAATGTTGGAACTCTGATAAGCCACGGGGATATTTCCGCGGCCCAGGGTAACGCATGGATTAGCTCGGCCAACCACGTTCGCAATTACCTTGGCTGTACGAGCCTGCCCTGTTCGTGAAGAAAGCGGCCGGCTCCGCGAGGGGCCGGCCGCTCTGAACGATTTTGAAAATTAGGTACGTCCCAAGCTCCCAGGTGAAGGCTGATGCATCCGATTCGGGCGCGGGACTTAATAGAAAGCTCTTTCGCTTCGTTTCAGATTCGAGAGGACTTGCTAATAACAGCAATTAAGCTCAACCCCTAAAGGAGAATGCAACATGAGTAAGCTTCGCTTCAGTTTAAATATTTTTGCCGTCGCAGCTTTTCTGCTGATGGTGACCTCAATGGCTAACGCCCAGGCCACCCGCACCTGGGTATCCGGCGTTGGTGACGACGTTAACCCCTGCAGCCGCACCGCGCCCTGTAAGACCTGGGCCGGCGCCATTTCGAAAACGTTTATTAACGGCGAAATTGACGCTTTGGATGAAGGCGGCTTCGGCACCCTAACAATCACCAAGTCGATTACTATCGAAGGAACTTTCGGTAGCGGCTTTGGTTCGACACTGTCCAGCGGCGTCAACGGTTTCATCATCAACATGGCTGACGTAAGCGGCAATGACCCGCAACACACTGCCCGCCTTCGGAATCTCTCGATTACCGGGGTTGGGGCCAGCGGCTCGGTCGGCACCAGAACGGGAATTAACGGGGTTAGAATATCCAGCACTAACGCCGCTAACAGTCATGTATTTATCGAGAACTGTCTGATTACCGATTTCAGCCAGCGCGGAATTAGCGATGAGCGAAATAATTCCGGGACAATTCATATTACCGACACGACCGTGAGAAACACGACGCAGACGGGAGTAGTAGTCCTGGGTACCGGCGGAATTAGCGGCAACATTGACCGGACTCGGTTTATAAACTGCGGCGGCTCTACCTTCGCAGGTCTTTCTGTCGACAATGCCTCCAGCAAGATTACGGCAACTGACTGCGTTGCGAACACTTGTGGCATTGGTTTCTTTGTGAACGGCGGTGCCGCTCTAAACCTCGAAAGTTGTACGGCAGCCAACAATTCGATCGGGCTACAATCGTTGAGCACCGGCAAGATGCGTCTTTCCAACTGCAATGTAACCGCGAATGGCACTGGAGTCAGCTTTGCATCAAATGCCGTGGTTCTCTCATACGGTAACAATCACATAAGCGGTAATACGGCGGGCGACACATTACCGGCAGCCTCCACCACCAACCCACAGTAACCTCTTGATTTCTGTGGCAGCTGTTACTGCTCCCTACTCCGTTGCGGACGCTGCGGGGTGGGGAGCACCTGTCTTAATCGGTCTCAACGAACCGCTTTTTCAACTCGCCACGAACGAATAGACCTCGTAACTTTGAGGCCCGGTCGGTCCCGGCTATGCTACCCAGTCAAAGCCCCTCTTCGTAAAGAATACAATTCTAAAGTTTGCTATTCAGGAGCGGTGCAATGCGTAGGTTTTAGTTAAGTTGCTCTTTCCTGCATGCGGTTGACGTGTGCGCCGACGTGCGTCTAGACTAACTTGCTTTGCGAGCAAGGCAAGATTCTTCCGCTCTGACAGCCAGAAACCTGCGAGGAAAGTCGGAACCGACTCGCTGTCCGGAACGAAGTAAGACAGGCAGAGAAGCTCGAGTGTGCTCCATCAACGATCTTGATGCTACCTAATGCTAAATCCCGCAACGCGGAGACTGGTGAACATTCATTTCCCTTACCCTCTCGCCCGCTAGTAACAATCGAACCTAGCAAGTCTCTGGCCGCGCTGAATCTTCGTGAGCTCTGGTCACATCGTGAACTCCTTTACTTTCTCACATTGCGCGACATCAAGGTGCGTTACAAGCAAACATTGCTTGGCGCCGCCTGGGCCATTCTGCAACCAGTTTTTATGATGGTGGTTTTCTCGCTCTTCTTCGGCCGGCTTGGAGCCGTAAGTTCAAATGGTATTCCCTATCCCCTCTTTGCGTTAGCAGGACTCGTGCCCTGGACATTTTTCGCGAATGCCGTCACCACCAGCGCCAACAGCCTGGTGGGAAGCAGTAACTTGATTACCAAGGTTTATTTTCCGCGACTCCTGGTGCCAGCCGGCGCGGTGGCTGCAGGTTTGGTAGATCTTATCGTCGCCTTCCTCCCCTTATTCGGAGCGATGCTTTATTACAAGGTCGGATTAACGCTGAATATCTTAATGTTGCCGGTGCTCATCCTGTTGACTACTTTGTTTGCGTTAGCCGTAGGAACGTGGATGTCGGCGTTGAACGTTAAGTATCGGGACGTTCGTTTCGCCCTACCATTCGTAATTCAAATCTGGCTTTTCGTTTCGTCGGTCATAGTTCCATCCACAGCTCTTCCGGAAAAATGGCGCTGGATCCTTTCTCTCAATCCCATGTCGGCGATTATCGAGTCCTATCGATCCGCTTTATTAGGCTTGCCTTTTGACTGGCAGATGCTTGGCATTGCAACGACAATCACCCTGGTTGCGCTGGCCTACTCTGCGTTTTCGTTTCATCGGGTAGAAAAAACATTCGCCGACATCATTTAATCCATGAGCTCCATTATCACGGTTGAGCATGTAGGAAAGAGATATCGCATTGGCGAGTCGCAGGCATCCTATTCCACCCTGCGCGAGTCATTGGTCCATGCGATTTCCTCGCCATTCAGGAAGTTTCGGAAAAACAACGAGCAATCTCAATTTGTTTGGGCCGTCGAGGATGTGAGCTTTGAAGTCGAAGCCGGCGGGGTGGTCGGCATAATTGGGCGCAACGGAGCCGGCAAGTCTACCCTGCTGAAAATGCTATCGCGTGTAACTGAGCCCACCACAGGGCGGATTCAATTGTACGGCCGGGTTGGAAGTCTTCTGGAAGTGGGCACAGGGTTTCATCCCGAGCTGACCGGACGAGAAAACATCACCCTGAATGGAGTCATACTCGGCATGGGACGCAAAGAAGTCCGGCGCAAGTTTGATGAAATCGTGAGTTTTGCCGAAGTCGAAAGATTCATTGATACACCTGTTAAGCACTATTCCAGCGGCATGTACTTGCGACTCGCCTTTTCTGTCGCCGCTCATCTTGAGCCTGAAATACTAATGGTTGATGAAGTCCTGGCGGTTGGCGACGCTCGTTTCCAGCGCAAGTGCCTGGACAAAATGCAAGACGTGGGAAAGCAGGGTCACACAGTTCTGTTTGTTTCGCACAGCATGGCGGCGATAACGCGGCTTTGTCCGAGGGCTATACTACTTGATAAGGGTCGGGTTCTTTGCGATGGTCCTTCACATCAGGTGGCCAGCACCTACCTCAATTCGGGGCTGGGGATTACCGCTGCGCACGAGTGGCCGGATATTGATAAGGCGCCTGGCGATGAAATTGTTCGCTTGCACCACGTCCGCGTGCGAAACGAAAATGGAGAGGTTACGGAAGCGCTGGATATTCGTAAGCCTATAGCCATCGAAATGGAATTTGAAGTGCTTAAGGGCGGTTATGAATTAGCGCCGAATTATCATTTCTTTGACGAACGTGGCGTGTGTATTTTCGTAGCCGGAGATAACGACCCCGCGTGGTTGAATCGTCCACGTCCCAAAGGTCGCTTCGTCAGTACAGCCTGGATACCTGGCAATCTTCTGGCCGAAGGCACCATGATCGTCGGCGCGGCAGTTACTACCGTTGAGCCGGAGATCGTTCACTTCTTCGAGCGCGATGCCGTCGCATTTCAAGTTATTGACAACATGGATGGTGACTCGGCTCGAGGCCAATACAGTGGGCATTTTCCCGGGGTTGTCAGGCCCGTGTTGAACTGGGATACCCGCTACACGGCTGAGCAATGCGAAACTGTGGCGGACGCTGCGCCGAGGTAACGAAAATGAACGTCGTGATTTTAGCTGGCGGCTTGGGTAGCAGGCTGGCCGAAGAAACGGAAGTTAAGCCTAAACCGCTCGTGGAAATCGGGGGATATCCGATTCTCTGGCACATCATGAAGGATTATGCGCACTACGGCTTCAAGGATTTCTTTATCGCGCTCGGATATAAAGGCGAAATGATCAAACGCTACTTCCTCGATTACTCAGGTTTGAGCGGAAGTATGACTATCAATTTGACCAGCGGAGAGGTGGAGACGCGAAACAAAGAGTGTGAAGACTGGACCGTTCACCTAATTGATACCGGAATCAAGACTCTTACCGGAGGGCGCGTAAAGCGATTACAACCATGGCTGACCAAAGAGACTTTCATGGTTACTTACGGCGATGGCGTAAGCGATATTAACTTTGCCGATCTTTTGCGTTTTCATAAGTCACACGGGCGCGTTGCCACGGTCACAGCCGTGCGCCCGCCAGCTCGCTTTGGAGGCTTACTCTTCGATGGAGATTTGGTAGCCGAATTCACCGAGAAGCCCCAGATTGGAGAAGGCTGGATCAATGGTGGCTTCCTCGTTTTTGAGCCCGAAATATTTGAGTATCTGAATGCAGACGACAGCAGCCTTGAGGCTAATGCTCTCGAGAGCCTGGCAGCTGACAGGCAACTTGTGGCCTATCGCCATGATCGCTTTTGGCAATGCATGGACACCGTACGTGACAAACTGTTATTGGAGAACCTCTGGCAGAGCGGACAAGTACCGTGGAAAGTTTGGGAGTAATGAGAGACATGAATGCGGCCTTCTGGCAAGATCGCCCAGCCTTTGTCACCGGCGGTACCGGTTTGGTCGGCGGCTGGTTGGTGCGTCATCTACTTGACGCCGGCGCTGACGTCGTCTGTCTTGTGCGCGACTGGGTTCCGCAAAGCAACCTGATTCAAGACCAGCTAATTGAGCGCGTGAAAATCGTGCGCGGCGATGTCCGGGATCAGGCGTTGCTTGAACGAGTGTTGGGTGAGTATGAAGTAGATACTGTAATTCATCTGGCTGCCCAAACTATTGTTGGCATCGCGAACCGTAATCCAATTTCGACTTTTGAGTCCAACATCGGCGGCACCTGGGC
>Ga0070698_100009794_pt1 | contig 10243 bp, 8 predicted proteins | sample KBSK1502metaG_FD_65477 | JGI IMG/M metagenome (GOLD analysis project Ga0070698, IMG submission 65477) | Corn, switchgrass and miscanthus rhizosphere microbial communities from Kellogg Biological Station, Michigan, USA - KBS K1-50-2 metaG | ecosystem: Host-associated > Plants > Roots >... | reverse complement strand
CGAATGTCTATCTCGCAGAGGCGACCGGCGATACCGGGTTCGTGTCTCCAGCCGTGGTCGAGGTCTTGCATCTGTCGGGTAACCAGCTCGTGCTCAGTGGCAACACGCGCACCGGACTGACCAGCTTCGCCGCGACCAGCGTGGCGTCCGGCACCCGGGTGTATGCGACCTCTGGTGACTCTGGTGCTCTGTTCATGCTCAATCCGGCTACCTTCGCGGTGACGAGCTCGATTCCGCTGCACGATGCGCGCTGGGTCGCCGTGGGCGGAGGAATAGTTGCGGTCGTGCAAGGCACGCCGGGCAAGCTGGCCGTCTACACCGAGAGCAGCATGACCCCGGTCGGCTCGTGGACGTTCAAGGGCGCCGACATCGCGCAATCGAAATCACAAGCCGAGCTGGTCGGCGGCAAAGCCTTCATCGCGGCTGGTGACAGCGGCGTGCAGGTTTTGAATCCATTGACGGGAGCATCCCTCGGCCAGGTGCCGCGACCCAATCCTGATTCGCTGGGCCTGAGCCCCTCGGTCGTGGTGACCAACGCGGTCGCCATCGATCAGGACCTCATGTTCATCTCGAATGGCGAAGCCGGCGTCTATCTCGCGCAGGGCAGCCAGGCGTTCTCGACGAGTGGCACAGGAGCCCAGACGATCACCATGCGCGGCAAGCTCCGGTTCGGAAGTCTTCAGTCAGTGAACCACGTCGCCTACTCCGCGGGCGGTCCGGGCAATCCCGGCGTCCTCATCGTCGCGGCGGGGCTCGGCGGCCTGAAGATCGTCCAGGTCAACTAGCGCCTCACCCTGCCGGAGTGACGCGCTGCACGTTGCCCCGGTCCCATACCTACCCGTGTTAACGACGTGGTCCTGGACGCGTCTCAACCAGGACTCACAAACCCTTTCGAGGAACAGGCCATGAAAAACCGGACCATCATCGCGGCGTTGCTCGCGCTCGCACTCGGCATTCCCGCCGTGGCTGCCGCGCAGCAACCCAGCGATACGACGAGAGATCGTCAGGAAGTGCGCCGCGACCGGCGCGACCTACGGCGCGATCGCCGCGATTCGCGGAGCGATCGACGCGACATTCGACAGGACGTGCGCGAGCGCCGGCAAGATGTGAGATCGGGTGATACGACCGCGGCGCGGGCGGAAACGCGCGACATCCGTCAGGACCGGCGCGATCTGCGCGGTGACCGCCGCGACCGTCGCTCCGATCGGCGGGATATCCGGCGGGACCGGCGCGATCTGCATCGCGACCGTCACGACACGACGAGCACGCCTCCGAAACCGTAGTTCAGATACGAGTAGGGGCGCAGCGTGCTGCGCCCCTACTGTTTTATCGCGGGCTGCTGCCCGTCCGCAAGGTCCGCGCAACGCGTTCCGCATCGCGCATCACCCGCAGCGTATTCAGTCCAGCCACCTTCTGCACGTCAGCTTCGGTCCAACCACGCTTCAGCAGCTCGGCGATCAGATCGGGGAATTTTGACACGTCCTCGAGCCCGACCGGCACTTCGGTGATGCCGTCGAAGTCTGAGCCAAGTCCGACACAGTCGATCCCGGCGACCTGGCGGATGTGCTCGATGTGATCGGCGACCTGCGCGAGGGTCGCGTGCGGTCCCGCCTTGGTCCACGCCGTGAGCGAATCCGCCCGAGTCGCTGAGTCCGCGCCGGCGGCACGCAGCCGGTCCAGCCGCGCGCTGACCGTGTCGCCGTAGACCCGCACGGCTTCCGAAACGAAGCCCGGATTGAAGTTCACCATGACGACGCCCCGATTCGCTGCTACGAGCTTCAGAATCGAGTCGGGGACGTCGCGCGCGTGATTGGTGAGCGCGCGGGCCGAGGAGTGGGAGAAGATCACGGGTGCCCGCGATGTATGCAGCGCGTCGGACATGGTCTGGTCGTTCACATGCGACAGATCCACGAGCATGCCGAGACGGTTCATCTCCAGCACGACCTGTTTGCCGAAGGGCGACAGCCCGCGCCGGGCCGTGTCGGTCGACGCGGTCGCCCAATCCAGGCTGCGCCAATGCGTCAGCGTCATGTAGCGCGTGCCGAGATCGTAGAACATCCGCAGCGCGCCAAGCGAGTTCTCGATGGCATGGCCGCCTTCGATCCCGATCAGACAGGAGACCTTGCCCGCGGCAAAGTTGCGCTGCACGTCGGCGGCGGTGTACGCCATCGCCATGCTGCGGGAATTCCTGGCGCACAGCCGGCGCACGAGATCGATCTGCTCGAGCGCATACACGGCCGGGTGCGACCCGGAGTCCATGGTCGTCACTGGGACGTATGCCGCCCAGAACTGCCCGGCCACGCGCCCGGCGCGCAGCCGGGGGACGTCGCTCATCAACTTCGGCTGGCTCACGGCGAAATTGACGGAATCGACGCCGCCACGCTCGCGAATTGCGTCCGGGATGTCGTTGTGGCCGTCGATGAGGGGAACGGTTTGGAGAATTCGAATGGCTTGGGCTCGGTAATCTTGGGCGGAAAGGTGGAACGATGGAATGATGGAAAGAACAACCACCCCCATCCACGCTCTGCGCCATACCCACTTTCCATCATTCCATCTGTCCATCATTCCCTCGCTTTCCGGCCCAAAAGCTAGATTACCTGCTGCGCATGAGCAACGAATCGAAGGTTACGATCGCTTTGTCGGTAAACGGCGAGCCCGCCGAGGTCGCGTTCGCGCCGCATAAGACGCTGCTCGAAGTCTTGCGCGAGGATCTGGGACTCACCGGGACGAAACACGGCTGCGAGCTGGGCGAGTGCGGGACGTGCACCGTGCTGCTGAATGGAACGCCGGTGCTGTCGTGCCTCGTCCTCGGCCTCGCGTGCGCGGGGCAAGCGGTGCGGACGGTCGAGGGAATGGCGCAGGGCGGCAAGCTCCATCCTCTGCAAGAGACATTCGCCGACCTCGGCGCCGCGCAGTGCGGGTACTGTACGCCGGCGTTTCTACTCACCGCCGAAGCCCTGCTCGCCTCCAATCCCCAACCGACACGAGACGAGATCAAGGATGCCTTGGCCGGCAACCTTTGCCGCTGCACCGGTTACATCAAGATTTACGAGGCCGTCGAGCTCGCGGCGACTCGGCTGCGGGGCGTATGAGCGACTACCGCGTGATCGGGAAAGCGCTCCGCAAAGTGGACGCCGTCGCCAAGGTCACTGGGACGACGCGCTTCGCCGACGATCTCGCCTTCCCGCGCATGCTCTACTGCAAGCTCCTGCGCAGCACGCAGGCGCATGCACGCATCATATCGATCGATACGACGGCGGCGAAACGTCTGGACGGCGTGCACGCCATTCTCACGGGTCCGGACCTGCGGATTCCGTTCGGGATTCTGCCCGTCTCTCAGGACGAGCACGCGCTCTGCGTCGACAAAGTCCGCTTCGTCGGCGATCCCGTCGCGGCGGTGGCCGCGACGACGGAGGAAACGGCGACGGCGGCGCTCGATCTGATCAAGGTCGCGTATGAGCCGCTGAAGTCGTTCGACTCCGCCACAGAAGCCGTCGCGCATCCCGAGCCTCGCATCCACGATTACGGCGACAGCGGTAACCTCCACAAGCTGGTCGATCTCGAGTTTGGCGACGCAGAGGCGGGAATTGCCGCAGGCGATCTGGTACGGGAGGACCTCTTCTTTTTCGAGGGGAGCACGCACCTGCCGATGGAGCAGCACGCCGCCGTGGCGACCTGGTCACCCGACGGCAAGTTGACTCTGTGGTCCTCCACTCAGACGCCCCACTACGTCCATCGCGCCCTCGCCAAGGTGCTGGAGCTGCCGGCCGCGCGAATTCGCGTGATCGCGACCCCCAACGGCGGCGGTTTCGGCGGGAAGAGCGATCCCTTCAGCCACGAGATCGTCGTTGCAAAGCTGGCGATCATCACGGGCCGCCCTGTAAAGATCACGCTGACGCGTGAAGAAGTGTTTTACTGCCATCGCGGCCGCCATCCGACGCTCATGTGGGTGCGGACCGGAGTAACGAAGGACGGCGCCATCACAGGGATGCACTTTCGGTCGCTGCTCGACGGCGGGGCCTACGGTTCCTACGGCGTGGCGAGCACATACTACACTGGCGCGCTCCAGACCGTCACGTACAACGTCCCGCGCTATCACTTCCAGGGCGCGCGCGCCTTTACGAACAAGGCGCCGTGTGGCCCCAAACGCGGGCACGGCACGCCTCAGCCACGCTTCGCGCTCGAAGTCCACCTCGATAAAATCGCCGAGCACCTGGCCATCGATCCCGCCGAGTTGCGGCTCAAGACCCTCGTGCCTCCCAACTCGCTCACCGCGAATTATCTGCGCGTCGGCTCGATGGGCCTCGGCCAGTGCATCGAGAAGGTCGTCGCGGGATCGGGATGGAAGCAGAAGTTTCGGAAGCTGCCGGAGGGGCGCGGCGTGGGGCTCGCGTGCTCCAGCTATATCTCGGGCGCGGGGCTCCCGATCTACTGGAATAATATGCCGCACTCGGGCGTGCAGCTGAAATGCGACCGCTCGGGCGGCGTGACGGTGTTCTGTGGCTCGACGGAGATCGGGCAGGGATCGGACTCGGTCCTCGCTTACATCGTTGCCGAGGTGCTCGGCGTCGATCCCTTCGACATTGCCGTCGTCACCGCCGATACCGATCTCACACCGGTCGACCTCGGCAGCTACTCGAGCCGCGTCACGCTCATGACCGGCAACGCCGCGCTCCAGGCGGCCGAGCGCGCGCGCCAGATCCTCGCGCTCCATGCCGCGAAGAAGCTCGGCGTGCCGGTCGACTACCTGACATTCGCCGAGGGCCGCGTATTCGACCGCAACGATCGCAAGCGCGGCATGTCGTTCGCCGACGCGGTGCAGTTGGCTGAAGCGGCGGAAGGAACAATCGGAACGGTGGGTTCATACACGCCGCCGCAGGGCGCGGGAAAGTACCGCGGCGCCGGCGTCGGTCCGTCGCCCGCCTATTCGTACAGCGCCTGCGTCGCGGAGGCCCTTGTCGACCCGGAGACGGGGATCGTGCGGGTGCCCACAATCTGGATCGCGCACGATGTCGGGCGCTCGATCAACTCCGCTTCCGTAATCGGCCAGGTCGAGGGCTCGATCTACATGGGCCTCGGCGAAGCGCTCATGGAGGAGATGGCCTACCGCGGCAACCGCAACGTCGTGCACAAGATTCCGTCGCTCCTCGAGTACAAGAGCCCCACCACGCTCGAAATGTGCGACGTCATCACCTATCTGATCGAAGATCCCGACCCGAACGGCCCGTTCGGGGCGAAAGAGGTTGGCCAGGGACCGCTCCTGCCGGTGATGCCGGCCGTCGCCAATGCGGTCTACGACGCCGTTGGCGTCCGCGTAGACGAGGTGCCGATCACTCCCGAGAAGGTGCTCAAGGCCATCCGGAAAAAGGAGAAGGGAGAGGAAGGGCGTTACGGACCGACGGCATTTCCCGAGATTCCGTGGCCAGAGCCGACTCGCGTGCCCACACCCTGGGAAGGCGGGGACGGCAAAGCTGTGCAGAGCGTACATGCTTAGGCTTCCGACCTTTCGATACCTACAGCCGCGGACGCTTACCGAGGCGCTGCGGATGAAAAGCGATGCGGGTCCCGAAGGAATGTTCGTGGCCGGGGGGACCGACCTCTATCCGAACATGAAGCGTCGACATCAGGAACCGAAAATCGTCATCTCGCTGATGGGGATTCCTGAACTGCGAAGGTTGGACGGCTGGAATGTTGGAACGTGTGTAACCTTGAGCTCACTTTCCAACCTACCAACCTTCCAACATTCCGCGTTCGCCACCGCCGCCCGCCTCGTCTCCACCCCGCTGCTTCGCAACATGGGTACCCTCGGCGGCAATCTCTGCTTGGACACACGCTGCAACTACTACAACCAGGGCTACGAGTGGCGGAAGTCGATCGACTTCTGCATGAAAAAGGACGGCAAGATCTGCTGGGTGGCACCGTCGTCGCCGCGCTGCTGGGCGGTCAGCTCGTCCGACGTGGCGCCCGTGATGGTAGCGATCGGTGCGGAATACCGGTTGGTGGGACCTCAGGGCGAGCGGGTCGTTCCCGCGGCCAGGTTCTATCACAACGACGGGATCAATTATCTCACCAAGCAGCCCGATGAGATTCTGGTGGATGTGCGTCTGCCTGTCCCCAATGGCTGGGATGCGGTTTACCACAAGCTGCGGCGTCGCGGCTCGTTCGATTTCCCCGTCCTGGGCGTCGCGGCGTGGATACAGTGGAATGGGAAGAGCGTCGCCGACGCACGCATCGTGCTGGGCGGGGTCGCGAGTCATCCCCAGGAGATTCCTGAAGCACAGGCCGCCCTTGGCGGGCGGCCCCTCTCAGACGAATCCATCGCCGCCGCCGCCGAGGCGGCCTATCGCCCGTCAAAGCCGATGGACAATACAGATTTTGACTTGTCGTGGCGCAAACAGATGACGCGGGTATACGTGAAACGGGCCCTCGATGAGCTGAGGGCCCGTCACTAGAGCGCAGACTTAGGCGCTCGCTGCCGGTGCCTTCGCCAGCGCGTCAATTTCCGTCGTAGCCTTCGCGAGGATCTCCGCCACACCCTTGCGGGCGGCGTCGGATTCGGCTTTCCAGCCGGTCCGATAGACGGCCTTCACAAGTTGGCCGAGCGCGCGGTTCACTTCCGCCATCGAACCGCCCACCGTGCGCTCCACGGTTTCGGTTACGCGATCGAAGATCTCTTCGACAACGTCCTTGTGTTCGTCCAAAAACGCCCGTCCCGTATCGGTGATTTCGTAGACCTTCTTGCCGTCGACGTCGCGCGCGACGACGAGCCCCTCATCCTCGAGCCACTGCAGAGTTGGATAGATGGTACCCGGCGACGGCGAGTAGCAGCCGTGCATCCGCTCTTCCAACTCCTTCATGACTTCGTATCCATGACGTGGCTTGTCGCGCAGCAGCTTGAGGATGACGTACTTCATGTCGCCGGCGCCGAACCACTGACGCCGCCAACTCCGGGGTCCGCGTCCACGAAAGCCCCATGCCCGTGGTCCGAACGCAAAACCAAATCCCTCCCAGCCGAACTTGCCGCCCATCTCTGCCTCAGGTTAGATGTTACGTGACGATATTCTTGCACGATATATCTTGTCAAGACGTCGTTTTGGCGATGTGTGCCAAGTCACGATCCGACTTAAGCTTGCAAGTTCGACGCGCACCCGTACATTCAGGCCACGCTACACCTGGTATTTCCCTTGGTTGCCCCCAACCCGCGCCCGGGATAGGAGCAGCGATGGCAGTCGAAATCACCCCGCACCCAGCTTGGGTCGCGGACCTGGATGCGACGCTGGAGCCCAACCGTCAGGCGATCCTCGATACGCCGGTCATTATCGACGCATCCGAGAATCAGCTGGTAGACGGCCAGATCCAGAACTTCCTGGTGGCGTTCTATCCGATCATCCGCGATTTCCCCCAGTGGCTGCAGATGCTGCTGGATCGCTCACCCGCGATGGGCCGGGAATTCTTCACGGACAACATTCGAGTGGAGCGCCGGCACGACGCCATGTGGCGGGCTATGGGGGACGGTTTCAACGTTCACAAGAAGCGGTTCCAGGAGCCGGAGCCGATGCTGCCGGAGACCAAGAAGTTCCACGCGTACCTGACCGACATGTGCCGGAACGCCGAATTCGGCCAGGCCGTCGCGGCGACCAATTATGCGGTCGAGGGCGTCGCCCAGAAGATTTCCGAAAAAGCGCTGCGGGGGCTCGCCAAGAACGCGAAAATCGGGCCGCGCGGGCGCTGGTGGCTGGAGGAGCATGCGAAGTACGACGACGAGCATCCCATTCACGCGCTCGAGATCATCAAGGATTGCGTCAAGCGCGGGAGCGATGAGCCGCAGAAGATTACGCAATCAGCTCTTGAGAGCCTCAAGCTGATGCGCTTCTCCATGGAGGCGTCTTATCACGCGTGAGTAAGGCCCGTCGCATCTCACCGACCCGAGGCACTCGGGCAAGCACTGCGCCAGGCAAGGGTCCGCGACTCGACCTGCTGCAGGCGGCAGCCGATATCGTCGCCGCGCTGCCCGATGCCGTAGTCGTCACAGGGACGGACCGCCGTATTCTGGCCGCGAACGACGCGGGCGCGCAATTGCTGGGCTGGGAGCCGAACGACGTAGTCGGCCAGGCGATCGCCGATCATGTGTCGCCGGGAGAGCGCGTGCATGTCGCGTCCCGTGAGGACAAGGTGCTCGCCGGCGATCCGCAGCGCTACGAAACCCGTATCGTCAATCACCGCACGGGCGAAGAACGTGATGTAGCCGTGTCGAGCGGCCCTTTCCGCGTCAGCGGCGAGCTGATCGGCACCGTCGCCACCCTGCGCGATATCACCGACCCCAAGCGCGCCCAGGACACCCTGGCCCGCTCCGAGGCCCGCTACCGCCACCTGGTGGAGTCCGCCTCCGACGCCATCGTCACGCTGGATGCGAACGGCCGGTTTACGACCGTGAACCACGCCGCCGAAAACATCTCGGGTTACAAACGCGAAGAGCTGGTGGGCCAGTGGTTCGCCCCGATGCTCCCCGACGACGATCTCCCGAAAGCCCTCGGCCACTTCCAGCAGGCGCTCTCCGGCGAAACCGGGCTGTTCGAGTCGCAGTTCTATCGCAAGGACGGCGAGATCCGCACGATCTCGATCACCTACTCGACGCCCCAGAAAGACGAGGAAGTGCTCTGCCTGATCCGCGACGTCACCGACCAGAAGATGTTGCAGGAGCAGCTCATCCAGTCAGAAAAGATGTCGGCGATCGGACAACTGGTCTCGGGCGTCGCGCACGAGCTCAATAACCCGCTCGCGGGCATCTCCGCATTCGCCCAGCTGCTGCTCGCCGAAAAGCGCTTTCCCCCCGACCAGCGGACCGCGGCGGAAACGATCTACAGCGAAGCGCGGCGGGCCAGCCGCATCGTGCAGAATCTGCTGACCTTCGCGCGCCAGCATAAAGCCGAGAAGGTCCCGACGGCAATCAACCAGGTCCTCGACGACACGCTCGAGCTGCGCGGCTACGAGCTCCGGGTCCGCGGTATCGATGTGCGCCGCGAATACGACGAGTCGATCCCGGAGACGATGGCCGACGCGCATCAGCTGCAACAGGTGTTCCTGAACCTCATCACGAATGCCGAGCAGGCGATGGAGCAGAAGGACGGCCACCATCACCGGCTGACGGTGAGCACGCGTCGCAACGGCGACGCGATCCGGATCGAGGTCGAGGATACCGGTGCCGGCATCCCGGCCAATCTCATCGAGCGGATTTTCAACCCCTTCTTTACGACCAAGCCCACGGGCTCGGGCACGGGGTTAGGACTCTCGATCTCATTGGGCATCGTGCGCGAGCACGAGGGAAAGATCTGGGCGGAGAACTCGCCACAGTCTGGCGCGCGCTTTGTCGTCGAAATACCGATCACCGAGCCGCGGACGTCCGGAGAGCATGCCTCCATCACCCACGTGCAGCTCCAGGGCGCCGACAGCCTGCGCGTCCTGGTCATCGATGACGAGGCGTCGGTCCGCGTGTCCCTGCAACGCTATCTCGCCGGCAAGGGCCACCAGGTGGAGACGACCGCCAGCGGCGAGGATGGATTGCTGCGCCTCAAGGCGTCGAAATACGACGCGGTCATCCTGGACATGCGCATGCCGGACCTCTCGGGCGAGCAGCTGTACGAGCGGCTCCGCAGCAACGACCCCTCCCACGCCGAGCGCGTGATCTTCACGACGGGCGACCTCGTGAACGAGCAGATGCGGCGCTTCCTCGATGGGACCGGGCGGCCTTGCGTGTCCAAGCCATTCGAGTTCGCTTCCTTCGATCAAGCGTTACCAGCGGCACGTCGCCGCCCGTAGCCCAAACCCAAACCGGTACAGCCATGCGCCCCAGCCTCGCCCTGCTGGTCGTGGTGTCCCTCGCGCCATCGCTCCACGCCCAGGAGCCGTTCGACTTCTACTCCCGCGGCCCCTATCGACCCGCCGTCCCGCGCCCCGAAGCCATCACGGGGTACGCCGCGGGCGAGCAGCACACCCTCTACGCAGTGATGCAACACTATCTCGACACCTTGGTCGCCACGGCGAGCGACCGCGTGCGAATCGAAACGTGGGGGCGCACGACCGAGTACCGGCCGATACGGGCGCTGATCATTTCCGATCCCGCGAACCTCGCCAAGCTCGACCAGATCCGGGCCGGTATCGCCGAGCTGGCGGATCCGCGCAAGACCTCGGCGGCGCGAGCCGCTGCGATCGCCGCGCAGAGCCCAGCGATCGCGGTCTTCCAGTA
>Ga0070698_100009793_pt1 | contig 10244 bp, 9 predicted proteins | sample KBSK1502metaG_FD_65477 | JGI IMG/M metagenome (GOLD analysis project Ga0070698, IMG submission 65477) | Corn, switchgrass and miscanthus rhizosphere microbial communities from Kellogg Biological Station, Michigan, USA - KBS K1-50-2 metaG | ecosystem: Host-associated > Plants > Roots >... | reverse complement strand
TATGAAGTGACCACCGAGCGCGCGCTCGCGGCGATGAAAAGGGTCCGTCCCGAGATCGTCGTTTTCACGACGCCGAACAACCCCACAGGTGGGGAGATCGACGGCGACGTCATCCTCGCTGCTGCCGAGCAGTTCCCAGAAACGCTCGTTCTGGTCGACGAGGCGTATTCGGACTTTGCCGGGAAGTCGCTCGTGTCGCGCATGGACGAGTACCCCAACCTGGTGATCTCGAAGACGTTCTCAAAAGTGCTCGCGGCCGCCGGACTGCGCGTGGGAACGCTCATCGTCCACCCGGACCTGATGGGGTACTTCACCGCGGCCGCGCTCCCGTACAACGTGAGTACGTTGACGCTCGCTGTCGCCGCGCGTATCGCGCGGGACGAGGAGTCGATCGGGCATCGTCTCGAGCTCGCGAAGCAGGAGCGGGATCGTGTGCTCGCCGCGCTCCGCCGGGTCCCTGCGATCGAGGTGTTCCCGTCGGTGACGAACTTCATCCTCTTCCGCCTTCGGAACGAGAAGCCACCGGACGTGCACGCGCGGTTCCTTGAGCAAAGCGTCCTCATCCGCGACATCTCTATCTGGCCCGGGTGTGACGGGTGCCTGCGGGCCTCGATCGGAACGCCGGCGGAGAACGACCGCTTCATCGCCGCGCTCGACACCGTCTTCGCCGCCCCCGTCGCACGCCGATAGCCGGCGCGACGCTCCTCCTTGACGCGGCGAGCCTGGCGTACCGCGCTTATCACGCCCTGCCTGAGTGGAAGGCACCGGATGGGACGAACGTGAATGCGGCGCTCGGCTTCCTGAACTTCGTGTCGCGACTCCTCCCTGACCGCAAGCCTTCAAAGCTCGTCGTCGCGCTCGATGCGGACTGGCGCCCGCAATTCCGCGTCGACGCGATGCCGTCCTACAAGTCCCACCGCGTCGCGGGACCCGACGATCCGCCCGATCCGGTCGACCCGCAGATGAAGATCATCATCGAGCTGCTTAACGCATTCGGCATCTCGGTCGCCGCGGCGGATGGCTACGAAGCCGAGGATGTGATCGCCACGATCGCCGAGCGCACGACCGGTCCCATCGAGATCGTGACAGGCGACCGCGACCTCTTCGCGCTGGTAAAGGATCCGAACGTGCGCGTCCTGTACACGCTGCGCGGTGTGAGCGAGCTCGGCCAGGTCGACGAGGCCTACATCCGCAACAAGTACGGCGTGCCCGGGGATCGCTACTTCGACTACGCGGTGCTGCGAGGCGATCCCTCCGACGGTCTACCGGGTGTGCACGGGATCGGAGAGAAGACGGCAAGCCATCTCGTCACGAAGTACGGATCGCTCGACGGCATCCTTGCGGCGACGGACATCTCTTCGACCATTCGCGCGAAGCTGCGCGCCGATGCCGACTACCTCACCGCCGCGCGCAAGGTCGTCTGGATGGCCCGCGACGCGCCGGTGACCGGAGGGGACGGCTCGATCCCGCGAAAGCCCGACGATCCCGAGAAGCTCGAAGAACTCGCCAAGCGCTACTCGCTCGGAGCCGCGGTCGGCCGGCTCATGGAGGCGCTCGCGGCCTAAAACTGCCTTGCGACGACTGCCACAATCCGGGCGTGCTGTCTGGTCGCACCGCGATGACGCTTACGTTCCTTTTCGCCGACATCCGGGACTACACGTCTTTCGTGGAAGAACATGGCGACGCCCAGGCCGGTCGCCTCATCGCGGAATTCCGCAGGATCGTGCGGGCGCAGCTCGCGGCGACCGGCGGAGGCGAAGTCAAGACCGAAGGGGACAGCTTCTATCTTGTGTTTCGGACCGCGGCGCAGGCCGTGCGGTGCGGCGCCGCGATCCTGCACGAGGCGGAGCTTTTCAGCCGGCCTAACCGCGCGCTCCGGGTCGGAGTCGGCATTCACGCCGGCGAACCGGTCGCGCTCGAGGGTCAATACGTCGGCTCCGCGGTGAACCTCGCGGCGCGCATTGGCTCGGCTGCCGAATCCGGCGAGCTTCTCATCAGCGACACGGTTCGTGGGCTCCTCCGCACGTCGGGTCTGCCGCCGCTCACCGAACACGCACCCATGCAGCTCAAGGGAATCCAGGACGTTCCGCGGATCTACAGCGTCGATTGGCGCCAGATCGAATCCATGTCCGCCGGTGAGGATCGACCAGACCGCGCCGTCAGTCCAAGAAGTCTGACCAGCGCCGTTGCCGTCCGCGCGCGCCGACCCCTCGCTGTGGCGTTGGCGGTGCTTCTGTCGATCGGCTTGGTCGCGTTCCTGACGATCCCCCGAAACCTCTCCACGCAGCGGCCCTCGATTGTCACCGTGGCCGGCCTCGGGACCGCGGGCTTTTCGGGAGACGGCGGCCTGGCCACGGCCGCGCAACTGGATCGGCCGATCAGTCTGGCATTCGACAAGGCGGGAAATCTCTACATCGCCGACAGCACGCAGCCGCTGAACACGGCGGGCCAACTCGAGGGGTTCACGCGCATCCGGCGGATCGATCGCTCCGGGAAGATTCAGACGGTCGTCGGTGGCGGCAATCTGAGGCGCTTCGAAACTGACTACGCACCTGCGGTGCATTTGGAGGTGGATGGCTCGATCGCGATCGATGCCGCGGATGTGATCTACGTAAGTCAGCCAGACGATGCCCGTTCCCCGCAGCTCGTAGCCGCGATCGACTCGGAGTTCCGGTTCCAACTCACTGCGGGTTCGTTCGTGGGGGGTGCGGGCTACACGGGAGACGGAGGTCCGGCGATCGGGGCAACGCTTAACCAACCGCGCGGCGTCGCGGTCGATTCCAGCGGCAATGTCTATATCGTCGACAGCCAGAACAACGTCGTCCGCGAGGTCCGGCGGGATCGGACGATCGACACCGTGGTTGGGGACGGCAAACCCGGGTATTCAGGTGATGGCGGCAACGCGAGATCCGCCGAGCTCTACGCACCGGTTGGAGTCGCGATCTCGCCGGACGGGAGCATCTTCGTCGCGGACACGAACAATCACCGGGTACGACGGGTCGATCATGGCGGCAACATCTTCACGTTCGCCGGGAGTGGCCGAGCGGCCTTTGGCGGCGACGGCGGACTGGCCACCGCGGCGGATCTGAACTTGCCGACAGGTCTTGCCTTCGACAACGCGGGCAACGTCTACATCGCCGACAGCGGCAACAACCGCGTGCGCAAGGTCTCGCCTGACGGGACGATCACGACGGTCGCGGGCGACGGCACCCCGGCCGTGCTTTCTGCGCCGTATGCCGTCGCGGTGGGTCCGGGCGGCACGCTGTTCATCGCCGACGCCGACAACCATCGCGTCGTGAAGCTCGGCGGCGGCTGAGTCGCCGTCTTACGCGGGAGCGGGAAGGCTGAACCAGAAGCGCGTCAGATCTGGCGCCGACTCGGCACCGACACGTCCGCCGCCGAGTTCGACGAGCGTCTTGACGATCGCGAGGCCGATGCCCGCGCCACCGGTCGCCCGGTCGCGCGACTTCTCGACGCGGTAGAAGCGCTCGAAAACGTGCGTTAGGTCGTCGGCTGGGATCCCCGGTCCCGAGTTCGTGACGCTAACGAGGACGTCGGTGTCGCGACGTCGAGCGCTCACCGCGATCCGGCCACCCTCCGGCGTGTAGCGCACCGCGTTCTGCAAGAGGTTTGCGAGCACCTGTGCGAGGTGATCGGGATCGGCGCGCGTGCCGATGACTGCCGGAAGGTCGAGCTCGATCCGAAGCGCGCGCCGCTCGAGGGCGGCCGCGTACAGCTCGACCGCGGCGACGATCGCCCCGCGAAGGTCGACCTCGCGCATCTCGCCCGTGTCGCGTGCCGCGACGTCACCTTCCGCCAGCGCGTCGATCGCCCGCGAGAGCCGGACCATGCGATCGACCTCCTCATGCAGTGAATCGAAGGTCGCGCGGTCCGCAGTTATGACGCCATCGCGCAACGCCTCGAGATAACCCTGAAGGTTCGTCAAGGGAGTGCGCAGCTCGTGCGCCGCGTTGGAGACGAACTCGCGGCGCATGCGTTCTTGCTCCTCGATCTCGCCAGCCATGCGATTGAAGGAATCCGCGAGCGACCGGATCTCCTCGGGACCGCGCGGGCGCACTCGCACCCCGTGATCGCCTTGCGCGATCAGCTTCGCGGCGTCGCTGACCTCCCGCAGTGGCGAGGCAACGCGTCGCCCGATGAAGATCGCCAGAGCGACACTCGCGATCGCCGCGAGACCCAGCGCGGCCAGGAAGAAACTCGCCACACTTTCCTGGAACATCGCCTGCGCCGCCGCGACGGTCTCGCCGTGATCGACCATGAGCTGCGCGAAGGACATGCTCGCGAACGCGAGCGTCCCGACCGTCAAAACCAGCCCCACGACCACCGCGACCGCGATCGCTGCGATCGCGATCTGGCCAGCCAGCCCCCTCACGCGTCGAGGAGCGCCCGGTATCCCGCGCCGCGGACGGTCGCCACGTAGCGGGGCTGGTCGGGATCATCACCGAGCTTTTCGCGCAGCCGCCGGATGTACACATCGACGGTCCGATCCAGCACCTCGGCCTCGTCCTTTCCGTAGAGCGTGTCGAGGAGCACCTCGCGCGTCACGATGCGGCCACCGGCTCCCACGAGCGCCGCGAGCAAGCTGAGCTCTGACTGTGTGAGCGCGATGCGCTTCCCATTGCGGCGGACCTCGTGGCGATCGAGGTCGATGGCCAGATCGCCGAGCGAGAGCAACTTCGGCCGTGCGCGCTCGCGCGGCTCGGCGCGTCGCAGAAGCGCCTTCACGCGGACGACGAGCTCTGCGGGAGAGAACGGCTTCGGCAGGTAGTCATCTGCGCCGCTGGCTATTCCCGAGATGCGATCGGCCGTGCCGCCACGTGCAGAAAGCATGAGCACTGCGACATCGGATTCCGCACGTGCCGCGCGCAGGACCTCGAACCCGTCGAGGGTCGGCAACATCAGGTCGAGGACCACCAGGCGCGGTGCTCGGTCCCGTATCGCAGCGACCGCGGCGAGCCCATCGGCCACGGTGATGACCGCGAACCCCTCGCGCTCGAGATACATCCGAACGAGTTGCAGGATCTTGGGGTCGTCGTCCACCACAAGGATCGGCGCGTCGTCGGATGCCGTCGACACCTCTCGCATGTTCGCACGCTGGCAGCATTTGATGACGTTTCCGTGACATGGCCGTCGTCGCCTTCCCGGCGTCCGATTCCGTGGGACCGTCCGGCCTGACAGCGCGGTAACGCACGCGTTTGTGGAAGCCGCCGGCCAGACACGCCGGCGGCCTCCTACCATTCACCCCTCGTGATCGTCCATCGGAAGGACCGAGGTTGGCGGTGGCTCGCCATTGTGGCGATCGCCGTCACCCTCGCGCTCTTTGTGTTGACCCCGGTCGTGGCGATGGCAGGCGGGCCGATGGAGTTTGTCGTCGCGCTTTCGAACGTCTCGCTCGTGACGTTGGTGGCGTCGTTCGCCCTCGTCGTCTTTGTGACCTCACGTCAGGCGGATTGGGCACTGTGGATCGGCGTGTTTGCCCTCGGTGCCGAGATCGCGGCAGCACTCCTCCTGCTCATCCATGAGCCTCAGCCTGCCTATCTCCATCCGGAGTGGGCGTGGTACTGGCCCGTTGTCAACACGGTCTATTTCGGTGGGCTTTTGCTCGCGGCCGCAGCAGTCTTGGGCGCCGCGATCGCTCTGGTCGCGATGCGTACGCGACCCGTCGCGCTCGGGCTTCTCGTAGGGCTGGCCGCTTTTGCCATCAATCGGATCGCACCGTATCGCTGACGTGATCGTCTATCCCGCGATCGACATCTACGAAGGCCGCGCCGTTCGCATGACGCGCGGCGATTTCGCGACGGTCGAGCAGGTCGCGGCGTCGCCCCTCGAGGCCGCGCGCAAGCTCGTCGCCGACGGCGCGGAGTGGCTGCACATCATCGACCTCGACGGATCGCGCACCGGCAAGCCAGGGAACCTGGACCACCTCCGCGCGATCGCCAATCGTTTCACCGTGAAGATCCAGGCAGGCGGCGGCATCCGCGACTTCGACACGGCTGAAGCCTTCGCCGAGGCGGGCGCGACGCGCATCATCGTCGGGACCGCCGCTATCGACGACCCCGAGCTCATCGGCCGTCTCGTCGACCGGCACGCCGATGGCATGGCTGTCTCGGTCGACGCGCGCAACGGCATGGTCACGACCGACGGCTGGACCGAGACGACAAGCGTCCGTGCGGTCGACCTGATGCAGCGCCTCGCGCTGATCGGGGTGCCGACCGTCATCTACACGAACGTGTCGATCGACGGCACCCTGCAGGGTCTCGACCTAGCGGGGACCGAAGCGGTCGCCCGCGCCTTCGGCGGCGACGTCATCTACTCCGGCGGCGTCGGCTCGCTCGAGGACATCGCAGCGCTAACGAAGCTCCGCCATCGCGGGTTGCGCGGCGTGATCGTCGGGCGCGCGCTCTACCTCGGCCGCTTCACGTTGAAGGACGCACTACGGGTCGCGCGCGACGGCACCGCCAGCTAGGCGAGGAACTCCAGCAGCAGGCGATTTACGACCTCGGGGCGCTCCTCCATCACCCAGTGACTTGTGTCCGGGACGTATTCGATGCGCGGCGGCACGTCGAAGAAGGGATCCATCCCGTGCGTGAGCTCGATGCCGAGGGCGAAGTCGTCCTCGCCCCAGATGAGGAGGGTCGGCGCGGCGATCTTCTGGGTCGGAACGCGCGACCGAACCGCCGCGCGGTAGTAGTTGATCGCGCCGGTCGCGGCACCCGGTGCGCTAAACGCTCGGGCGTACTCGTCGAGGTCGGCCTCGCTGAACGTGCCCGGCTTCGACGAACTCCGCAACGCGTCCTTGAGCGCCTTCGCCCCGTTTCGCCGGAACGACCACTCCGGCAGCCACGGGATCTGGAACGCGAAGATGTACCAGCTCTTGCGAACCTGGGTCCAGTTCGAGCGGAGCGCCCGTTGCATGACCGCCGGGTGCGGACAGTTCAGCACCACCAGGCGATCGACGGCCTCGGGGTGGAGCGTCGCGACCGCCCACGCCACGCCGCCGCCCCAGTCATGCCCGACCACGTGAGCGCGCTCCGCACCGAAGGCATGGATGAGCGCAGCGATGTCGTCGGCGACGACCGACGTGCGATACGCCGCGATGCCCTTCGGCTTGTCGCTCGCGCCGAAGCCGCGGAGGTCCGGCGCGACGACCCGGAAGCGATCTCTGAGCGCGGGCATCTGCTTACGCCAGGCGCGAGAGGTCTCGGGAAAGCCGTGAAGCAGGATGACGAGCGGGCCCTCTCCTTCCACCACGCAGTGAAGACGCACGCCGTTGACGTCGATGTCGCGGTCCACCGGGCCATGCTGGCATGCCCGATGCCAGTGGTCCGGGTGATGTCTAGCGACCTCGCCTTCAGCGTCGGGCTCTTCGCCGGATGGCTGGCACTCGTCGTCTGGCTGACCTGGCCCGATCCGCATTGCAAGTGCTGCCCCGAGCGCCAAGACGCACGCCAGCCGGGCGATCGGAAGATCTAGCCGAAGATCGCCAGAGGCAGGAAGGCCGAGACCACCCAGTTCGGCTTGTCGACGACCTCGCTGATCTTCAGATCGACCGCCACGCTCGACAGCACGTAGGCCTCCTCTCGCGTGAGCCCACGCTTATCGACCAGATGCCGGATCATCGCGCGGATCGCTTCTCGCGACGCTTCCATGAGGTCCGGCGCGATGCCCGTGGTCACGTAGTGGTGACCACCGCTCGTCTTCGGTGATAGCGGGCGCGTCGTCTCGAACTCCGGACCAGCGAGAGGGCGATCGGGCTCGATCGAGAAGCGCAGCGTGGCCGTCATCGCCGTCTCGATCGCCGTGATGCAGACCTCGCCGTCACCCTGCGCGGCGTGGCCGTCGCCGGCCGAGAAGAGCGCGCCATCGACGGCGACCGGCAGGTACAGCGTCGTGCCCGCCGTGAGCTGTTTGATGTCCATATTCCCGCCGCTCTTGCGCGGCGGGATCGTGCTGTGCTCGCCGGGTTCGGCGAGCGCGACTCCCATGACGCCGAGGAACGGCTCGAGCGGGACGCGCACGCCCGGTCGGAGCTCGGCCGACACGCCGTCCAGCTCCCACATCTTGAGATAGGCCTGCGGGAAATCGTCGGCCAGGAGTCCGGCCCCGGGGTTGAAAGCCGTGTAGCCGAGATCGCCCGGCACGAGCTCGACGATGTCGATCTGCAGGGCGTCGCCGGGTCGCGCGCCCCGTACGGCGATCGGCCCGGAAAGCGGGTGGCCCTTCACGACGCGGGGCTTCATGTCGGCGGACGTCATGCCCCGGCGGAAGTGGCCGTCGGACGAATCCCGGCACTTGAGAACGACTGTGTCGCCCGGGTCGATCGTGAGCTTGGGTGGGACGGTGTTATCCCACGAGTAGTGGACGACGTCCGAGTCGAGTGTGTGCGTGCGCGTCACGGGGGCGATGCCGCCGGAGCCTGGGTCGGCGCGATGAGAAAGATCCAGACGTCCCACGCGACGTGGCTCACCACGAGCGCGCCGAGGGGCACGCCGATCGCACGCAGGAATCCCCAGTACATGCCGGCGATCGTGGCGGCACCGATGAGCGTGGCGTTCTCGGTCACGATGTGCGCGCCGCCGTAGAGCGCGGTCGCGGTCAGGTAACCGGCGCGGCTCTGTACGAATCCGCGCCAGAACAGCTCCTCTGCCGGGCCGATCACGAGCCCGAGGCGCGCCGCGAGCTCTTCCTTCGGTCGCAGCGAACGCAGCGCGTAGATGTCGCCGATCTCTTCGCCGCCGCGCGGCATGATTTCGCGCGCGACCGTGTCGCCAACGCGGAAGATGCCGTACAACCCCGCCGCGGTCGCGAGGCCGAGCGCGATCTCACCCGGTCCGAGGCGGACGCGCCGGGCGCCGCGGTCCGTCGCAAGGGCGAGACCGCCGAGCACGAGACCGGTCGCGGTCATGCGGTCCCAGAAGCGGGCGCGGGGCCCGCGGAAGGTGAGACCGAATGCCGCGAACGCCGCGCCGATGCCCAGCGCGAGGAGCTTCACGAGATCAGCGGGCGAGAAGGGCGGCGATGACCAACCCGATGACCAGGAGATACCCGAACGCGGCGTGGAGCTGGGCCGTCTCCAGGTCGATCATCGCGATCGCGCGCTGCTGTCCGGTGGCCCCGAGCTCGGACGAGCGGATCTGCCGGACGAGGAGCGGCAGCGAGAGCATCGCGAGGAGCGTCCATGTCGGGAGCAGACCGAAGACCACAGCCGCGGAGAGCGCGAGGTACGCGCCGACGACGAGCGTGACATAGAGCCAGTGCGCGGCCGCTCGTCCCGCCTGCACCGAGAACGTCCTGGCGCCGGCCCGCGCGTCTTCGCTGATGTCGCGCCACTCGTTGCCGTGCAGGATGGCGGCGACGAGCAGGCCTACAGGGATGCTCGCCGCGACCGCGGCCGGATCGAACCGACCGCTCACCGCGTAGAACGACCCGATCACCATGAGCGGCCCCATCAACAGGAAGACGAGCGGGATCCCGACCGGCCCGAATTTGTACTGAAAGGGCGGTGCCGTGTACGTGTAGCCGCCAATGAGGCCCACGATCCCGAGCGCGACGATGGGCCAGCCGCGCGCCGCCGTCAGGATGAGGCCCATGACCACTGCGACTCCGAACGCCGCGATCGCGAACCGGTACGCGGCGCGGTCGCTGATGCGGCCCTTCACGATCGCGTGGCTGGCTCGCGGCGACACGATCGTATCGACGCCCTTGCGAACGTCGTAGATCTCGTTGGTCACGTTGGTGCCGACGTGCAGCGCGACAGCCCCGACGAGGCTCGCGACGAAGAGGCCTGGATCGAACGCGCCCGCGACCGCGGCGAGCGCGCCCCCGGCCGCGACGGGAACGGTCGACGCGGTGAACGAGAACGGTCGCGCGATCTCCCAGAGCGCGCCGACCTGATCGCGCGTCTGTTGGGCGAACGTCTTGCGCTGCTCCCCGAGCGCGACGCGTGCCGCCGAGCCGACCTCAGCGGTGCCGTACAAAACTGCGGCCTCGAGGAGCGCCTGCACCTGCGCCTCCTCCTGCACGACCGGCTGGAGGAGCGGTAGGTCCATTCCGGCTTCGTGGTAGGCGTGCGCGCGCTCGGCGACCTCGCGGCGCGTGCCGCAGAGGATGTACGCGTCAAGTAGCTCGTCGGCGATGAGCGCGCCCGCTCCGGTGTAGTCCTCGGCGCGCCACCTGGCGGCGATGCGGTCGCGGTTCTCGGGCTCGAACCCGGCGCGCTTCAA
>Ga0070698_100009792_pt1 | contig 10245 bp, 12 predicted proteins | sample KBSK1502metaG_FD_65477 | JGI IMG/M metagenome (GOLD analysis project Ga0070698, IMG submission 65477) | Corn, switchgrass and miscanthus rhizosphere microbial communities from Kellogg Biological Station, Michigan, USA - KBS K1-50-2 metaG | ecosystem: Host-associated > Plants > Roots >... | reverse complement strand
TAGGGGGCGATAAAATAACATCGGTCCCGGATTGGGCTCTCGTTACCGCAGTGCGCCCAGCGCCTTTCCGCCTTCGCATTACCCGGCTCCCAGGAGTGTATGTGTTCGGTGTCGCAGTAGGGGCAGTGCACATAGATCAACCGTCCGATTACCCGGCCCCGGAGAACCGGCATATCGCTCCTCTGGCAAGCCTCCCTCGCAGCCGTGAAGTTCCTTTCGCCGCTCGCCTCCTCCTTCCACCCTTTTAATCGGTCTAAGATAACACTCATCTCCTCACTATAGAACGAAAAGCATCACAAGGTAGGCGCGGTTGTAAATTTCGTTTTTCGGATCCGTCCAGCTACCCCAGAATCAGAGGGAAGCTCTTCCCCTACCTTGCCGGTTTTCCCCGGCGCAGCGAGAACGAACTAGGGGCAGGGAGAACCGGTCTCCCGTAACAGGCCTCTCGAAGCTATCCGCATATCCGCCCATCCGCCCGGGTTACTATATTATAATAAGCGCGCTCGCATATAGGTTTATCGCATATAGGTTTATATAAGATTTAATGGGCGGATGGGCGGACTCCCTTGGGAGAAAGTCCGCCCATCTGTATTTACAATGGGCGGAATGGGCGGAAAATCTGGTCCTAGTCCGTGATCCGGCTTGCCCGGTAGCGATAAGACTCTTTGTAGTAAGATTCCGCGGTGCCTTTTTCGGTAGAGCGGACAACCTGCAATCGACCGACAAGAACTGTTTCCGAGCTGGAGGCTTTAAAAATCGGGCCTAGGATACGACCGATAGCCTTATTTTTCGTTTCTGCCGTCTCCCCGCCTCCGGGGATTTCGATTCCCACCTCCTCGCAGATAGTGCGGAAATCGTTAGCCTGATATACAGCGGGGAGGGGATATTTGTCAGGGGATCGCAGACTCCTTCGCGAGATCTCTAGAATTACCTCCCGCAGCCAGCCCATCCCTTTATCCGTTAGGACGTCTGCCGAGACCGAGTGATCGTCCATTAACGGCGGCAACTTGAAAAGGTTCTGCACGATCCAGTCCATCGCCTGCACCCAGGCTTTGAAGTTATGCCGTGCTTCCTTAGTAGCTGGTTTTCCCTTCCGGATCCACTCCCCGAGCACGGTGTGCACCGCACTTAAGAAAACCGCCTGATTTTCTTTAACCTCGCTAATAAAATCTTCACCCCAGGGCAGTATGGCACGGCCTTTGTAATCGTCCGGCTGCTTTATATTGTTGGTTATAATCGAGCGGTTGATTAGGTCCTGGGTTACTTTGGCGCTGTTGCTGGTGAGCTGAAAGATGGCCCGGTCGGTGTGGGTTAGGACCTCTGCCTTGTACGGTACCCGCGCCGCCACCGAGCCCGTACCCCGAAGGATGTTCTCTAGTAGCTGCGAGTCGAATTCCCCCCGGATATTATCGAATAGGATAAACAGCTTGCCCGATAGCAGCGCCGAGACAATGGATTCCCCTAGGCTTCCGACGCCGCGTTCGTGTTTCGCGTCCCTTTTGACGAGGGTGTAGGCCACCTCCCCGTAGATTAACGCGGTAAATTTCATCCGGTGCGTCTTACCGCTCTGCGAAGCGTCCCCTAACGCGAGATCTAAGGGGAAATCCGCGCCCGGGAGTAGGTTCCCGAGCTTCATCGCCGGGCTTAACACCTGTGCTACCGCCCGGGAGAGATCCGACGGTGCGGCCCATTTGTAATCGGAAAACAGACCCCGGTTCAGTAGTAATAGCGCGTCTTCTAGATCGATTTCCGGTAGTTCCAATTTTCGGGCTACGAAGATGCCCCCATTATGAGAATGATAGCCTTTCCCCAGTATTTCGGGTTTTCCATCCACTTCGACTAGAACCGGACTAGCCGCTAGTAGCCGCAGTGGCAGCCCGTAGCGCCGTATCTCATCCCGGCAGTTCATCAACAACTTAGCCGTCCTAGCGTCGCAGGGTTCCTGTTCAAACCTTCCTTTAGCGTTAAGCCTACCGGGCCGGAAGGGTACCCGCTCGATCTCCGACGCGAACTCGTGCTCGTTTAGCGTATGTAGCTGAAGGCCATCCTTTGTTTCTTCTGGAACTACGAGTGCGCCGTTACGGATAAAATGTCTCTTGGTCTTCGAGAAGCCCTGAAAACAATCCCGGGCGCATTCGGTAATTAGTCTCGGATTAGGTAGGATCAGCGGGGGGGTGGAGTCGTCCGGCTCCCCTAGGGTGCTGAAGTCGGGGTTTACTTGCCGTTTTACGATAGTAGGATCTGGCGTTCGACTAGATCTATCCGGGGCGACTCCGTTGTCCGACGGAGCGCCCTCTTTTTCGGTATCCTTAATCACGTTTTTCCTTTCAGGGCCGCTTTTATCTCCACGGGGCTCGCGACCCGTACCCAGTCGTTAAAGTCCTTGACCGCCGGGGGGGAATTATCCGCCGGAGGCGGTGAACAATTGAGAGCGGAATACCGTCGTACCATTTCTGATTTGCGGGATCGTTCTGCAGGAGGGTTAAAATTACCGCCCCTTCTCTAAACTTGTCCGCCGGGATTTTACGGCAGTTCGACGTTCCCCGGGTAGCGATCCCCGCCCAGGGGATCTCCTGCCGGTATAGTTCGTAAACATCGGCGAAGGCGATTAGATCCCACGATTCCGCCAGCACTACCAGTTCCGCCGACGTCAACTCCCCGATGATTAAAGGCTCCGAGGAGATCCCTTTCGGCCAGTAGCGCCACCCCCCTTCTGCCGAGCCGAACTCCCCCCGGAACCATCGCAGGTGCATCCCTAGATACTCAGTTACCGGGCAATCGTTCTTACAGAAATGCAAACGGCCCGCCCAGTAAGGGCTAAAAAGTTCCTCGGTGCGTATCGGCTCGGAAAGAAGAAGATAAGGCCTGCACTTAAAGACCGTTTCGCGGGTTACCGGAAAGGCGATCTCCATTCCCCGGGGATCGTTGACTAGCGTGATGTATGCTTCGCCAATTAGCCATTCAAACACCCCCGCGCTTAACCCCCGGTAGGCGGCGAGGTTAGCCGCCACGTCGGCCCGGAAATCCTCGATCTCCGCGCACCGCTTCGCCCAGCGATGGGCGTGCCACAGCGATCTATAGAAGCGGATATACTCGTCGTAGAGCGCCTTCTTCTCTGAGTATTCGGCTTTCGCTTTCTCCCACTCCTCTTCGCTTAATTTGCGGTTGCAGAGATCCATTCCTCCGGCGCGCATCCGGGCGTAATCGTCCCAGTTCCGGAAGACCTGGATCTCGTGGGCGTAGGTCTTCTCTAACTCGTCGATCTTCCCGCGCTCATCCCGCTCGGGGATTAGCTCTTCCTCTTTCCCGCTGGGGACATAACGCGAGGCCCGGGGATCGTAGATGCCGGTATCGTAGGGGAGCCTCCCGTTCTCGACCCACTCTCGCATCCCCTGCCTCGCATCCCGGTTATCCGAGACCCCGAATATCCCTTTCCATAGCTCCAGCGGTCCGCCCTTTGCGTCCTCGGCGTGATCAATGAAACACCCCGCCTTCTCGCCGGTAAGCCGTACGTTGCAGCTTCCCTTGTTCGAGATCGGGTCGTTTTGCAGATTGGCGCAGACCCACTCGTCCCCCACCCGGTGACCATTAGAAAGTACCGTTTCGCAGAAGGTTGGAATCGTCTCTTTAAACGACTCGATAATCGACTGGCCCCCGCGGCTCAAGAGGTCACCTCCACTCTAGTCCCGCGTCGCTTTAGCCGGAAGAGGAACCGCTCGCGGGGAATCCGGTGGTGACCAGGTTCCCCTAGGAGAGGGGCCGTAAACGGCCCCGTTTTTGGGTTTCTTGGTAAAAGCATACATCGACCGTTTAGTTGCCGGAGTTTAAGGGCAATGTTACCCCTTTCTCTTCAAGCCACACCACGAACTTATCCTTCTCAATCACATACTGTCCGGAGGGCAATTTTGTCGCGGGTAATCCACGTTTATGAATCCATTTGATGATGGCGCTTCGTTTTCGACCGACTAATTGTCCGGCTCGAGGCGGACTCAATAACTCGCTCATGCACCATAACTACCTGGCACGCGAAAAAGACGAGGAAAGCGTGACCGGCGAGAGCGTCGCAACGCAAATCGTGAGATCATATGATTTCAACGCATCCTGCGCGTTCATCGCTTCCAGGTACATAGCGACGCCGACCTAAAATGCCCTGCATTGTTGTGATTTGCAGCTCACCACCAAGGGGGGAGTACCGGTGCAGGTAACCGTTTGTGAGTGCCTTTCGTGACAGGGTAAGAAACCTTGCTCGATTGGCGGTGAAACTTTTGGTATTCGCAGAAAAAATTCTGCACATTCATCGCACTCGGCTTCCGACCTTGCAAAATCGGCGTCTTCTTGGCGACGGCAAGTTGAGAGCATGCGTCTTGATGCAGCCAGACTGCTTTGATGACATCGGTGTGATTTCCACCGTGATTAGCAAAGCAGTCTTCAACGCCTTTAACCGCGCCGGGACCGGCAACACAGAAAGTGTCGTGCGGAAGATTGAGCCACGGACCATAGTTCAAGTCCATACTGAACTGCGGCCCGACGAAACCGGCGATTTTCGGATACTGCTCTATAATGAGTCTCACATCATTGAGCGTTTTCGCCCCCGTGAAAATTTGCTTCGGTACGTTATTAGCAATCATGTCACGGAGCACGAGATAGTGAAACTCGGCGGTCATATGACCGGTTTTGCAGGTCCAACCCTGATTCGCATACTGTTGCGCATTACAGCCCGGGGATTATAGGCAGGACTAAAACCATAGTCTTTTTGTGAGCCTCTGGGCGGAAGAGTGTTAATCGCTTGTGGCGCCTTGGCAAAATTGAAAGTGTTCAAGTCGATCCGCCGACCAGGCTGTGCTGCTTCGATGAGTTTCCATGTGCTCTGCAAATTCCAAATACGGAAAAGCATGACGCGAAAAAAGCACTGCTCGAAACTCTGCTGGCTTAGGGCGTCGTTCGCCAGTCCGATAACGAACTGACTCTCTTTGTCCAGCTCGCGAAAGACATTGCAGAATTTGTGGCTGGCGATGTAAGGATCATTGCACCACGGTGCGGGGTTGTCCTGCCGCCGGTTCTCATAAATTATGTGCCGCTGCTCAACCCAGTACCAAAACCGGTCAAAACTAGCGAGCGGTGCATAGCGCTGCACCGCGGCAGGGTATTGTATGTTTGATAGAGTCATCGCAGGTGGACCTACGGGCGGTTGTATCATGCTGCCACCTCCTCCTGCTTTTGCGGATCGAGAGCGGCAAGCCGGTCGTCGATGATGCCCTTCAGTTTCTCCAAAAACCGGAATTCATCCTCGATCGACAGGAACTTTTGCCATCGGACCATTTGTCGTTTGAAAGCTTCGAGTTCGGCTTCCGTATTGGTAACGATACCGTCGAATAGCCAGCTTGAGTCGTCCGTTAGCAAGGTCGTTTTTTTCGAAGCTCGAGGTGAGCCGCGTTTACGGGCTTGATGCTCGTTCCCCGGTTTTTTGCCTCCAATTGGAGACATTTTCGCCACCCGGGCGGCAGCGATCAGCCGATAGCCGTGCGCCCGCGAGATTTTCCAATGCTCTTCCAGGTAGCTCCCGAAGCTCCTGTACTTCGCTTCTTTGTAGAGCTTGCGGGAACGAATTTCCTCTAACGCCAAGCCCATTGCCTGGTACTTCGGCAGACCATCTACAACGTCTTTAATAATCGCCTCCAACTCCGCTAAGGTGCGGGAAGGAGTATTCTGGCTTTTTTCTTCCGGTCCAGAGCCCGTTTCTATGGATGTTTTGTCCATAGTTATACTTTTCTCGGCGACAAACGTTTTATTACATACTAAGGCTCAAATACTTACGCGAAATTAGATAATTTTGTTGACGTCAACAATTCTGAAACAGAACTTTTTTCGGCATGGGACGAACGAACCTGCAGCACGAGAAACTGACCTGCCACCTGGAAGCGGAAGCTCGGAAGCGGCTAGAAAGATACGCCTTCAAAGTGGCGCGAAGACGGTTGATCATCAAGGGAGAACAACGAGGCCAAATCGATTATTTCGGCGTTGAGGGGTTGCGCAAACAACGGGCATTGCCGCTCGGCGAATTGCTCTCGGCCCTGATACTTACAACACCGGATAATGTGTGGGACGACGCACTCGAAGCGATTAAAGATCCTCCTTCTGTGGCCGCAGTCTTGGACAAACGGAAGAAAAGAAAACGTGAGATGGATCGAGAGTATAGAGAAGCAGAACGCAAAGGGTGGAAAGAGCTGGAAGCGTTAAAAGAACGGCGAAAGCGATTCAAGCTTCTGATTTCTCTATCTGTCGTTCATACGTAAAACGTCGTTACCATCGTTGCCTGGGCTGGGGTCGGAAAGTCCACACTCGTCAACCATTGGCTTCGACGGATGGCTGTTAAACACTATCGTTCTGCCGAGCTAGTTTTTGGCTGGTCTTTCTATAGACAGGGCACGAGTGGAGGCACTTCATCCGCAGATGAATTTCTTGACGCGGCTCTCGATTGGTTTGGTGATCCGGATCCACGGATCGGAACGGCGTGGGAGAAGGGCGAAAGACTCGCGAAGCTCATAGCGCATCGTCGAACCTTATTAGTTTTGGATGGCCTGGAGCCGCTCCAAAACCCGCCTGGCTCACAAGAAGGGCGGCTACGCGACGCCTCGCTCCAGGCGCTTCTGCGCGAGCTTGCTGCCTTCAATAGGGGACTTTGCGTGATCACCACGCGTCTGCCGGTGGCCGATCTGGCGGATCACGAGCGCACCTCGGTGCTTCGTCGTGACCTGGAACAACTATCCGGCGACGCGGGTGCAAAACTGCTGCGAGCGCTCGGCGTCAAAGGCGGGGAAGCGGAGTTGCGAAATGCCAGCGAGAATAGGTCCTAACGTTACCTTGACGTGTTCGCCAGCCTCGGCTCAAATAGGTCCTGCGTCAGCGGCTCGCGGCTGACACTCCGAACAGGCGCTGCGATTGGGCCACCGTCACAGAAATGTAACTCGACAAGTCGGTAGCCGTCGGTAGGATCGGGGGCATGATCTTTCTAGGGCTCGAATACGCATCTGACGGTCCCGAACTTTCGAACGAAGAAATCGAGCGGCAATTCGCCGAGCTGGAAAGCAAACTTTTCCTTGAGATTGAGAGCCGGCCACGTAGAGAGGGACGAAACGATCAGATTGAGCAGCTTAGACGATCCAAAGAAAAAGATCGCCAGCGTTCGAGAGGCAACAATCTCTCCTGTTATTGCGAGTAATCGATACCCCTCTTCTCCTTCGGGACCCGGGCACGAGTCGCAGTTTCCAATGGAAGCGTTCCCATAGCACTGGGAAAAAGCCATTTGCTCTCCCCGCCCAGGCTACCGCCTTTCCGACGAAACGGATTTATGGTTTTTGAAAAACGATCCAAGGAAGAAGAAGCGGCCAGAGAAAGGGCGCTGGTCGCAAGACTCAGACAGTTCGTCGAAGACTCTGATCTCAGCTTCTATAAAATCGCATCGCGCATTGGAACGTCCGGCGGGATTCTGAGCCTGTGACTTGCCGGAACAGCGAGGCCGCGTGCAGAAGAACTGGCTGCAATCGAAGAATTCCTTCAGGACCTGAGAAATATGCTGCGTGTCTTTTGTTTCGCGCTCGGAATCGTGGTGGGGGGTGTCGCGGCTCGCTCCCGGGCATTCTTTGCGCGTTATTCGCGCTGTATTCTCCAAGAACGGAATACGGCGCAAGCTCGCGCCTCTCTGTACTGGCAGAGGGTAAATCCGAGTGTTACGGTGGGGGGTGTGACCCTGGATCACTGGAAACCCGTGGTGGTATCGAGAGTTATCGGCTTTGGAACAGCCAGCAAATGGTTAGGATGATTAACAGGCTCGGGACGTCTTTGGGGACCGCAGGGCATAAGAGATGGGGTTGACAGAAATTTTCGGGTTGATTACTAAAATTCGAGACCTATGGCGTCGGCTAAAATCTCGTCGGATAGGGAGGAAGCACTAAGGTTGTTCTGTGCGAATGTGTACTCCTGGGCAGGTCCTAGTTGTAAAATTCTGGGATTTGGATCATTCGCCAGAGATCGGATGCGGGAATTCAGTGATCTTGATGTTGCTGTCATTAGTGAAAAATTCGAGGACCTAAGTTGGAACCAACGGATCGCCGAACTGATGAAGCATTTGCCATCGAGGTCCACGCTAATTAGACCGATCGGCATAACGCCAACTGAATTCGAGAAATTCGATTATCCCTCGATAATTCGAACCGTGCGACGTGGATCTACGAAAGACATTACTAAGTGGAACTAGAATCGATTCAAAGTCGTACGGTCTACGACCCATCCACTAATTCGATGTTCGATTCGCAACGGTAGAAGCCCCGGATAACTTTGCAGGGATCGATCAAGATGACAGAGTAGCAATCGACTCCGCTTTGAGTGACCTTTCCAAAACGGTCTTCGGGACCCCACGACAACACGTCGTCACCTATTCGAAGTGGTGCGCTATTACCAATAGAATAACCGAAAGGATCAACTCCACAGAATTTGCAATTCAAATGCGGCAAGTATATGCCGGGAAAGACGAGACACTGGGCAAAGCGTTTGATGAGAAAGTCCAACGTTTTAAGACGTTTCTATCCGAAACATCTTTAGCTATCCCGGACGAAAAAGCCTTTGCTGGCTACGCTTTCAGAAACTTGGTTCTCAATGGTCCATTCATGCCCAGGCCGAGTTTCAAAGAGTTATCGGGTTTTGCAGAGTACGCGGCTTTCGAGTCAATACCGCAGAGTCTTTATTCAGACTTATATGAACTTGAAGTAGACGAGATTCTGCTCGAAAACTGGACCACTGTCTCAGCCGCCGTTAACGCAAAGATCTTGCCAAGCGTAAAGGCCGTAGATCGCGCATTGCTGGAGTATGAGATACCTCTCGCCGGGTCGCCGAAAATAGAAAAGCTGCCCATTGAAGGACTCCAGAAGGTGACGCGAGGCTGTGCCGCTGTTTGCTTCGGCGCTTTCGCAGAGACGGTCGTCCAGTCTGTCGTAACTCACAATTTCGGAGTATTGATGTTCATACCTGTTGGCCTTACTGGGGCTGTGCTCTTTGTTGCAATCACACCGCTACTCCCGCACCTGGAAACATATCTGAGCCGCCTTTACAAAAAAGCCCTTAGTCCACCAAAAACGTCTTGATTTTTCGTGCTATTCTCAGCTCCTTGCTCGCTCTCGGCCTTGCGAAATTAAGAGTCTTTGACGTTTCTTTTGAGTAGTCAAATTGCAGCCGCAAAGGCCCCGCGTCGCGAATGAAACACTGGAATGCGGATAACCTGTTGCGCAAACCGGTTTCGGCGACGACTTAATCCTCTCCGCCGTCCCATTTGATGCCGACCTGATCCCGTATCCGGAGCCAAAGCTCCTGCGGGCACTCAATAATCAACCGGCTGAGAAATTCGCCACCGGTTTCTGATCACAGCGGTAGAACTGCATCTCCTCCCGGAGCTTGGTCAAGGCATCGCGCCGGAGCCGGACCGTAATCTTCTCGTTGGGCATAAATAACGTACGGTGAGGGTGACGGCAGGTGCTGTCAATCTCCCGCTTCAGAAACTGCCGGATGGTGCGAAATTCTTAAATTTTTACAGCTCCCGCTGGCCTAGGTACTTGTGACACAAAACGGCCCGCCGCGTGTATCTAATCTCCAAATCTTGCGAAAACCTTTCGAGTTTTACACAGGCGTGAATAACAGGAAGAAAGATAACCCTGACGGCACAGCCCCGGAGCCGGGCTGCAAACGCCAAAACCGAAACTCGAAGCCGCCAATCCGAGCTACGGAGCGAGCGGACGTACGCGGAGGCCTTCGGCGATCACTCCACCGCCCAGACAACCGCGCATTTCACCGACCCGAACGACTCCGGGTTACCGTGTGTGATAATCGGCATCTCGATGAGTCACGATCTGTGCGAGTACCCGCAGGAGTGGCGGCTAGAGTGGGAAGCCGACCTACCGCTACTCCGGGAACTGCTGATTCCGTACCTGATGGAACGCTAGCCGTGTAATCCGACGTTTGCCGTTCTGTACCACATTACCGCGTATTCAAAATAACGGGTTCGAATAAAGAAAAAACTCAAGGTTCTCGCGGCGAATCTGAGCCTTTTCTTTCTATCCGTTCCCAGCTATCGTTTTCGCCAAAAATCTTACAAGGGCGTGGATTAGTTTCACCCGTACCCTATTAGAATTGGAGGACTTTAATTCTATGGCGATGTTCATTGGCCGAAACCGAAAAGCTCGTACCACCTATGGTTTC
>Ga0070698_100009791_pt1 | contig 10245 bp, 7 predicted proteins | sample KBSK1502metaG_FD_65477 | JGI IMG/M metagenome (GOLD analysis project Ga0070698, IMG submission 65477) | Corn, switchgrass and miscanthus rhizosphere microbial communities from Kellogg Biological Station, Michigan, USA - KBS K1-50-2 metaG | ecosystem: Host-associated > Plants > Roots >... | reverse complement strand
GGCCCACGCCCAAAGAACCGCGGAAGCCGCCAGGCTTAACCAGGAAATCGGAGCGGCCCGCGAGAAGCTGGCAAAGTTAACCGCCGAACGCGAGTCGGCTGTCCGGACGGTAATCGAAGGACACGAGCGCGTCTCTGATACCGACGCCGAACAACTTCGAGTCCGCGACGATTACTCACGCGCGCTGCACCGGCTGGAGAGCTTTAAGGAACTCGATTCTCGCCGCGCGCACTATTCTCTAGCGGTACAGGAAGCCTTCTCAGCTAACGAAAGCGAAGAGTTTCATCTGATTGGCACCCTGGCGGACGCCGTTTCGGTGGACGCCCGTTGGGAGCGAGCGGTCGAAGGGGTGTTCGGTTCCTCGCTGCAGTCGATCCTGGTTCCCACGTCTGAAGACGCGATTCGCGCCGCCTCCTGGTTGAAGAACAATCAAGCCGGACGGGCGACATTTCTGGTTACCGGCTTTCACGGCGGCAGCGACGAAGCGGATGTCATTACGTTTATCGAGACCACCACCGCCCCGGCCACGCGACAGCAATACATACCGGTGGGCATTGATGGTCCGCGCGTAGGCGACATTCTGAACGCGCCGCCGGAATTGCTCACCCTGCTCGAGCGCATCCTGCCCGAAAGAATGAACGCCCGCATTGTCGACACGCTCGACGACGCCACCGCCTTATCTTTGGCAACCGGCGACATGTTCGTCACGACTGACGGCGATTGGGTGGCCGGCGGGCAATTCGTCAATGCCGGTAACGGACGGGCGCTGGAAGAAGGCGCGGGCCTGCTCACTTTCAAACGCGAATTGCGCGAGTTGGAATCGCGCGCCGAAAATTTAGCTGCCGAACTCGCTGTGGCCGAAGTCGCGGTAAAGGACGCTCGCGGCCGGCTCACCGGACTGGAAGAATCGGTGGTGTTGCTCAATGCCTCGATCGCTCGCCAAGAGCGCGAAGTAATGGCGCGTGAACTTAACGCGGGAACCTTGCAGCAGGATGTTGAGCGCACAGAGCGCCACATGCGCGTGGTTATCGATGACTCAGCGCGTTTGCAGCAGGAGCGCCGCGAGTTGGAGGAAAGCCGAACGAGGACCCTGGGCGAGGCCGCAGCCGCGGAAACCAAGCGCCGCTCGACACAGGAGCGAATCGAACAGACAGGCCATGTCCTCGCCGGGATCAAACGCGAGGCGGAAGCGGAAAGCGAACTCCTCAACCAGCAACGTTCCGAAGCCGCTGCCGCCGCCGAACGCCGGCGCTCGACCGCTTCGGATCTGCGCCGTCTGGAAGCCGAGCGTGAAGAGGTCAACTCGCGGATCGTCAAACATCAACTGGAATTGAGCGAAGCGGCCCTGCGAATCGACGGGCTTACTAACTCGATCAGTGAGATAGATCGCCTGGCGGCTTCAGTCGACGAAGAGAAAGCCCGCGAGGAAGAACAGATTGCCGGCGCCACCGGCCGCTTGACGCAAGCGCGCGAAAGGGCGGATGCGCTGGCCGCCGATTTGGCGGAGCTGAATCGGACCGCGGCTGCCTCGCGCGATGCACGCGCAGCCGTCGAAGTACAACGCGCCGAAGCCCATGCGCGGGTAAACTTTGTGCGCGAGTCATGCGCCAACGAATTGAATCAAAGTCTGGAAGAGATCGCTCGGGAAGTCGTCATCGGCGAGGAATTCGATTTGGAAACCGAGCGATTACGGGTTGAGGAGTTGCGCGAGCGGCTGGAAAACTTTGGCGCCGTCAACATGATGGCGCTGGAAGAGCTTTCGGAATCCGATGAGCGGCTCGCTTTCCTGACCACCCAGCGCGACGATATCACAAAAGGAATTGCGGCAACTGAAGAAGCGCTGCGCGAGATCAAGCGCCGCTCGCGCGAGCGTTTCCGCGACGCCTTTGAGAAGATTAATCAAAACTTCAGCGAGCTTTTCAAGGAACTCTTCGGCGGCGGACGCGGAGAGATGAGCTTGATCGACACCGACGACGAGCTCGAGTCGGGTATCGACATCATCGCCCAGCCGCCCGGCAAGCGCTTGCAGAACGTGCTCTTGCTTTCCGGCGGTGAAAAGGCGATGGCCGCGCTGGCCATGGTCCTGGGCATATTCCACTACCGACCCTCTCCCTTCTGCCTGCTTGACGAAGTCGACGCGCCGCTCGACGAAGCGAACATTGGCCGCTTTACCAGCAAAGTCGTCGACATGGCGGCCAACACGCAGTTCATCGTGATTACGCACAACAAGCGCACGATGGAAACCGCGCGTGCTCTCTATGGCGTGACGATGGAAGAAGTAGGCGTGTCAAAACTCGTCTCTGTCCGCTTCGAATGATGCTGGGAACGCGGACGCCCCGTCCGCATTGAGCGCGCAGCGCGAATTGATCTATCCTGCCACGGTGAGAAAATCAAAACGATTGTTACTGGTGAGTTTGGTTATTTTTGGCGCTTCTCTTTGCCATGCTCAAAACGCGCCCCAAAACAAACGAAACGATCGGCCCTCGGCAGAGCCCAGCCCGACTCCGCAACGCCGTGAAGAAAACAAAAAGCCTCCCGATCCGACGCGCTACTCGTATGACTTTGCGCAGCCGCAATTCCTTATTCGACATATTCTAATTGAGCATGATGAGTCGGGCCGCGGCCAGATAAGTTTCGAGCGCAAAGGCGAGGACACACCGATTGTCGAACCCGTAGAGCTATCCATCGGCGCGCTGGGCCGCATTCTCGGTCTCTGGACTGAATTACGATTTCTCGATTCGGATGAAAACTACCAGGCGCCCAAACAGTTTCCCCACCTGGGCACATATCACCTGCGCATGGACGATGGCCGGCGCAAACGAACGGCGGAATTCAACTGGAGCAATAACAAGCAGGCCTGGGCGCTGGCAAATGAATATCGCCGCGTTTCCGATCAGGCCATCCTGATTTTCGACATCAAGCTGGCGCGCGAAATGCAGCCGCTGAACGCGCCGCAGCTTATGAAACAGATGGATATGCTCCTGACTCGGGGAGATCTATCGGATCCTCGACAGCTCGTCCCGCTGCTAAAGGAATTGCGCACCGATGAGCACATTCCGCTGATCGCGCGCAATCACGCCGATCGCATTTTGAAGAAGATCGAGAAGTAGCCTAAGGAACGTCTGGTGCAGTAGCACGACCGTGAGGGAGGGCTCCCATCGGTGGAACGCCGTCATATCAAAAACGCTCTCGAAGTGCTTGAGCATCCACGCGAAATCGCTCCTTTGCGGGAATGGATCATCGATCAATGTTTTTCAAGGCTTGTTGTTATCAACCGTCTGATTAGTTTTAGCACCTGGGGCGGTGATTATTGACCGATCTATTAAGAGTTGGGGTCCCTTCTTGCCCGCCAACCAGATAGAACCCGCGAGCCCTAAATAGAGGGCAACAGTTAGCCAGAACCAGATATGAAATTGTCTTCTTCGTCTCTTGAGCGGTAATGAAAGGTCAGTGATCTCTTCAACTCTCAGAGCGGCTTCATATTCATCCAGCTGGGCGCTGGCCTCTTCACTTAGTAACCGGTAGCTGTGACCGATGCTTCCCATCCTGTAAACCGCGTAGAAAAGCAGGTAAATGGAATAAATCTCCATACTGATTTTGAAGACTTCGATTGATGTCTCTTTCTTGACCAACGCGGCAAGCACTGTCAGCACAACGACGCCAACAGTCGCCAGCAAAGCGTCTGTCAAACTCTTTGTGATCGAATCTATCGCCTCTGAAATTTTCTTGGTAACGTCGGCAATGTAGCCGATCACCTTCTGCAATTCCTCGAAATGCTTCGTGATTTTGCCTTCGATGAAAACCTGATACTGCCAGGCTGTATCTTTCCACAATCTTGGGATGCGAGCTATGAAGCTGTTGTAACTGGCGGTCGCGTCATCGGCATAAACTTCCCTGGCAATTATGTTTTGAAAAACGGTGCGCTGGTCTACGCCGTTGCCACTGTAAAGCCACTTCGTTAAGGATTCCAAAGTGGCGGTTGAAACTGGGGACGTCGGCGCTTGTTCCAGACTTAGGGTTGTCGTTCGATCCGAGCTGGTATAGACGGACTGAAGGGGTTTCTGATTATTATTGAAGGTTGAGCGGTTCGCCGTATAGAGGATACAAATGTTCAGAAAGTGAAGGGCCAATTCTGTCTCGATCTCGCCGTTGGTTGTCGTTTTCCACTGTCCCAGAAAATGAAGAGGTGTCAGGTGTTTGAACTTCTGGCCCACAAGGGATGGGTATTCCTGGGCCGCCGCGCGATACTTACGGATGTGTTCTCGCAGCGCAGGAGTCATCGCCGTCAACACTGGCTTTTCATCCGAAACTGTCAAGAGATCCGCCTTGGGAGTGCTGACCACACGGCGAAGTTTCAAAAGGGAAAGACAACCAGCAAGTTGATCAGGTCTCGTTGTTTTCGCTTCGGCCGTTACGGCTCCTTTGAATTCATTACTCGATCGTCCTTGCAGCAACGCCAATAATCCCGGGTCGTTTCGAAGATTTCTTTCGCCGATTATGGTTAACATCTCGCCCGCAAAGTGAATGTCAGCATCCGAAACCATAATGACGGTTGGCTTGTCGACTACTGGCGCATCGGGGTTGGCCACGTCTTCGGATCTCTCAAATAACAAGTCATCAAGTCTCAGCAACGGCTCGCGAAACACTCTGATCAGTTTCTGTTTGAACAAATAGAACAGGCAGTTGAAGCGAGTTTCATCCAGGCCAATCATCGTGATGAGAAGCCTTTTGTCGATAATAAGTTCAAGTTCCAATTCACTTTCGAGATATTGGTTGACAACTTCCGTTAGGCGTTGAGTCGCGTCGCCCGAAACGCTTACACCATCCACTTCGATCACGCTATTACCGAACGTCAGCGTGACGGAGCCAACGGTTATCTTGATCGACTCTTTGAAAAGCGAAAGGAGATTGATTAGCCCCGGTGCTGAAGTAGCATTGAGTTTTCCCGCCCCCATTGAAACATTGAGTTTATAGGCGAATGGGCTTTCGGGCTCTTGCGCGTCATGTTCACTGATGCCAACATCCTTCCAGAAATTCATCAAGGTCTCAGCATACGTTGTGGGTGGCGCTGTGCTGCTCATTGTTTGTAAACCTTCTTCATCTTCATTGTGTGGATCACAATGTTCCAGGTAGCCATCGCTTCGTCGTATTCGTAGTTGAGCGTCTTGCCGGCTCCCACGGCATCGTTTCTTATCCGCAGTCTCAAGCCGTCATCCCCCTCAATCTGCAACACTACGGGTCGAGTAGCCAGATTCGGAGGAGGTCTGAAGACTCTGTCATGGAAGCCTCGAGCCTTTAAGCTCCCCAGGACTTTATCAAGATAGTCATTCTGATCTTCCGGCTCTTCAATTAGTGTTTGCGCAAAGTTGACTATGCTGACGGTTTTCCTCTGGAGGGCCGATTGAAGGTTTTCTCGGAAAGCCTCGACGTCGGCCGGATGCCACTCATCTTTCTTGCTGTCGATCCAGGCAGAACTCGCGTCCAGGAAAGCCCGTGTGGTCTCGGCGGGCGTAAAGCCGACCTCACACTGGAGGAAGTCCTTGGAAAAGAACGAAGCGACAACCTGAGTTGTGCCATAATGAGCCTGCTGTTGATCGAGAACGATGAGGTCTCGCCGTTTCTTTCTCAATGCCTCGGGCAGGATAAATGCACACTTCTGTAATGCGCCTATAGGCATGACGTCTCGCACTTGTTTTAGAACCAGTCGCCTCTTTGCACCGACTTTTTCTTCATCGGTGATAAACGAATCCTGCGGATCCATTTTTAGAAGCGCGAGCCACTTATCACCGCCATTCTCGCTGAACGTGCAAACCACGAGATCTCCAGGGCGAATGCGACCGTCATTATTAATCGACTTGAAAAGATGTTCGGCTATTTTCTGCGATTGCTGAACGAACTTTCCATCAGAAGTCAGCAAGTCATCGCAGAGCTGTTTCAGGCTAGGCTTGTCATCGGGCGGCTTCATGAAGAGCCCGCTGCGAGAGAATTCATGTTCCCGGTTAAGCACAATTTCGTCCCGCAGGTAGATGTCCACCGCTTCCGAGATCGGCGACTTCAAATCTGAGAGTCTCGGCTGGAGGAAATTGATATGGTCAACTTTATGAATGATCAGGTCATGAAGAGTAATTTGATCGGTAGTACTCATTGAACTCACTCCTTAAGGGACTTTGATCCAATGCCAGCCACCCAATGTGTCCGCTGTGCTAGCTTGCAGCTATTAACGCGTGTGGACCAGGAACTCTCTCAACCCGACTGCGATGAAGATTCCGTGCTGGCCGCGCACGGCAGTAAGCAGTAAGCAGCAAACAAAATCAACTCTCAAACGACTAACGCGCAAGCATCCACCGCCCGACCGCCAAAGACGAAGCGCCGCGGAAGCAACCAGCTAAAGATTTGGCGGCCTGTGAAGACCTGGTCTCCTGGGATCTACTATTGAACTGCGGTTGCCGAGGGGCCTTTCAGCCCAGTAACAAAGCCCGACTAGCCCAAGTACTACGGAAACCACGCCCAATCCCGTCATAATGGAACTTCCGCATGCGATACACCGTCTATCGCCGTTAATAAATATGATGTAGCCACCGATAACGATGGACCAGACCGCGAGTACCAGATGGATGCCTTTGTACATCTTCAGATCCTCGCTTTCTTCTTTGTGTGATCAGGGAGGTTGCCCTGAATACCAACTCGGTCGTGAAATGGGTGATTACCGCATGGAAGCCAACAGCATAAAGGGTTGCCGCCAAAATCGGGTGCCGGATTGATTTGTTTGACTCCGGCGAGACCTTGCCGGATAGTTTCAAGAACTGACGACGTTCGTCGCCGAAGGGCCATCTGTCACCTCCTGGGTTGGGATGTTAACTGAGAACCAGAAGCTTGCGAGGCTAACACGCGCATTATATGCCGTTCTTGCAAGAAATCAAGCAGTTTATTGGAATCTGTTCAAAGCTCGCCCAAATTCCGTGCAGAGGCATAGCCTCTTAATGAATGAAGCGCGGCCGGAAAGCCATAGGCTTTCCGCAGTGGGCGACGGCAAAGCCGCTTTGGTTCGGCGCTGCGGCTTTCGCGCCTCCGTCAAAGTCAGTTGAATTTATGTGTGGATCGCGACAAGTCGCGACCTGTGAAAGCGGTAACAAGTTATCGCACTCCATAAGCCGCCGATCGATTCTGAGTTAATTCTCGTGGGCCACCATCTTACAAAACTCCACCAAACGATTCTCAGCCCAGAAACGCTCCTCTGGATTCGCCGACAGGAATGCCACGTGGCCGCCGTGTTTTGTCGCTATCAGCATCACATAAGGATTTGAGGTAACCAACGGATCGCGCAGCGGCGCGAAGGGGACAAACGGATCGTCTTCCGCATGAATGATCAGTGTAGGCACGCGAATGCGGCTAATGTAGGGAAATGAGCTGGCTTTGGCGTAGTAATCATCGGCACTGGCGAAGCCGAATGCGGGCGCGACGTAACGGTCGTCAAACTGTTTGATGGTGCGGATGCCGCCCAGGCCGGTTGCATCGTAAGCATCCGGAAACAGTCTGGCCTTGATCCTGATACGCTGTCTCAAACGGCGCAAAAAATCCTGTTGATAGATCCAGTTACGTCGCTTCATCAGGAGTTCCGACCCGGCGCGCATGTCGATCGAAGGCGAGATGGCGCAGACGGCTTTGATTTCCCTCGGCGGGTTTTCCCCATATTCACCCGCCAGCTTCAGGACCATGTTGCCACCCAAAGAGAAGCCTGCGATCGCGATATGCGAGAGACCATCGCCGGCGATCAATTCGTCAATTACCGCTTTCGGATCGCTGGTAAGTCCGCCGTGGTAAAGCTTCGGCGAAAGATGCTCGGTGTTGCCGCAATTGCGAAAGTTAACCCGGATGACATTAAAGCCGGCGCGGAAAGCTTTGTCGGCCGTGATCAGCATGTAACCAGAGGCGCTCGATCCTTCCATGCCGTGCCAAAGCGCCAGCGTAGGATGCGCCGCACGATTCGGTTGCCAGCGGCAGCGAGCCAGAATCTGACTGCCAGGCTCTACTTCGAACAGGCGTTCTTCATCTCGCGTGCGGTCGCGGGCGCGCCAGCGGCCGGGCCAGAAATGTGCGCCGATCGTTTGCGCGTCGCCTTGTTTGAAAATGCGATGAGGAACGAAGGGTTTGGTGGCGAAGTCGGATCTAATCTGTTCGAGCAAGACAAGGACGCGATCATTCCAGGGTAGTTGCATGCTTTATGTCGTCGTCTCTGACCCTGGCGGAAAAGGTATCTCTCTGTTCAACTCTGTGATCCTCTGTGTCTCTTTGGTGAAATTACTCCAAACAATATTCACCACAGAGGCACAGAGATCACACAGAGAACCACGGAGAAGGACTCTGCGGCCCGATCACTTGAACGTAATGACGACATCAACGGTCAGCTTCTGGGCGTCAGGTTTGGTTACAGTTTGCGCGGTGGCGTGGAAAGCGAGCGAGCGTTGCATCTGGGTGCCGATAAATCTCGGCAGCGTGTTCAATCTGAAGTCCTCAACATAGAATTCGTCAAACACGGCCCCGGACTGAAGCGTCCAGCTCTCTTTCAGGTTCTGGGTCAGGTCGGGCGCCAGGCCATTGATGACGAGAGTGCCCATGTGGTACTGCGGTCCCTCATAAACGGTGAACTGATAACTGACCCAGTGAGCTGAATCGTCAAACTGAGAAGATTCTTTGATCCGGACGACGAGATATCCTTTTCGCCCGTAAGCCTTGCTGACTTCCTTAAGACCAGCATCGATCTTGCTGCCATCCGCGATTTCCCCGGTCTTCATGCCCAGCGCGGCCGACAATTCGGTTGCCGACAAAGACTTATTTCCATTCCAATCGGATTTGGCCCACGAATAAACGATACCTTCATCGACGGGAACGGTCACGGTCACGCCGTCCACGCAGTTTGCCAGGTTCTCTGCCTTTGTGGGCGCCGGTTCCTGAAACTGTGCGCGGAGCCGGCCCATGCGGCGGTACAAAGGAAACAGAGTATAAGTCGCAAAGACGCTGATGTCTTTTCGCGAGAAGTCTGAATTGATCAGCGGTTGCGAAGCATTAATCAACTCAGCTTCCGGAACCGCTTCCGCGCCGGGAAAACGCAGCGAGCACACCGGAATTTTCACGCCTCGTACGGTAAACAAAAATTCCTGCGTGCCTTTCGCCAGATCGTTATAAGGCATCACCTCGACGCGGCCAGGTATCTTCTTTTCGTTAAAAAGACGTTGCAGGGACTGAACGATCTTTTCCGCGGCGTCACCTGCTTCAGGCGCTGTGCCATTGAAGAAAGGGATGTCGTTACGAATGGCGTTGGCCAATTCCTCGTCCGTGAACCAGACAAAATTCTCAAAGACCACAGGCAGACTTCGGTTCGCTTCTTCGACCTCGAAAGTTACCGTTACCTCGCTGGCCCGGCCGCGGACCCGGTAGGTCAATTTTTTGAACAGGCCTGACTGCATCAGCTTTGTGGCCGCCGCGTCGAGCAAGCTGGGATCGACAGCTTGTCCGATTCTCAGTTCACTGGAGGCGATCACTTGCTCGCGCGGGACCCGCTTCAGTCCCACGACCTCAATATTAGTCAGGCGCCCTGCCTGGGCCGAGGCGATCGAAGCCAAAGCGGACAGCGTGACGAGCAAGAGAATTGCGCGCAGTGTTGGTCTATGACGATGAGTTAAAATGATCATGGTTTGACTCTGGGCCTATTGTTAAAGCATCTTCGCGGCAGCACCCGATTCTATCTTGTATAGATTTGTCAGGAAAGGCAGAGCCGGCGAATGACGCGGACGATCTCAAAAGCGCGCACCAAACGAGAGCTGATAATCACAGCGTGGGATGATTTGGGCCGCATTAGGGTTGGCGCGTCTGAACTGCGAAAGATTCAAAGCTCAATTCACGACCAGTTCGGGGCCGGCGCCGTCGAGAGTCCGGCGGCGATCGCGCGTGTGTTGGCCGACGCAGGCGCCGAGTTGCGGCATCCGGAAGTGATCGAGTTCGATGCCCGCTGGCGTCACGCAAGAATTAAAGGGGAAGCGAAGAGATTTCGCGGTTTCGAAGCTTTCGTGGCCGGGGGGCCGTTGCGGCTCAAGCAAGCCGAAGCCTTCATCAAGAGGCTGGCAGAGGTAAGAGATAGATCGGAGCAGGCGGGAGACAAAGACACCTTGCAGCGCGCGCGAAAGATAGCCGTCGATGCCAGACAAGTAGTGGAATCGCTTGCCAAGAATCCAGCGCTTGATCAACTGA
>Ga0070698_100009790_pt1 | contig 10246 bp, 10 predicted proteins | sample KBSK1502metaG_FD_65477 | JGI IMG/M metagenome (GOLD analysis project Ga0070698, IMG submission 65477) | Corn, switchgrass and miscanthus rhizosphere microbial communities from Kellogg Biological Station, Michigan, USA - KBS K1-50-2 metaG | ecosystem: Host-associated > Plants > Roots >... | reverse complement strand
AGCTGGACAAGCCCCGGTTCTGCGAGGATGACGACGTTATCCTGGGCCCCACCTCCCGGGCCCGGTAGTGTTATGCGGCCTCGAAGATGATCGACGAGTTCCTCGCGCGCGCCTACTACAGCTCGGTTGTGGTCGCGGTGAGCTCCTTCGAGGCGCGGCCGATCGGGGGTGGCGAGTTCGCGGCGTAGAAATGACGGAATCGTATGCGCGGATTGCGAGTGAGACGCACGGGCTCGAGATCGAGCAGGCCTCGAGTGAGTCTGCGCAGAGTCTTGGCGGGCCGTATGAGGTCGTTCTCCTGGCCGCGATCCTGGAGCATCTTTATGACCCTGCGGAAACGCTCAAGCGCGTGAGAAGCGCTCTCCGCCCCGGTGGGCTGGTGTTCATTGATGTTGCGAACGAATGCTCCCTCATGAGCCGGGCCGGCAACGCATACATGCGCCTGAGAGCGAAAGATTGGGCGATCAACCTGAGCCCGACGTTCTCCCCCTTTCACGTTGTTGGTTTCTGTCCGATGAGCCTCCGATACCTATTGGGCCGGACCGGGTTCCACCCAATCAAGCTTAAACTACACCGCTGGAACATTCCCTTGCCTCCAGCGGATGGCTGCTTCGCGGCGCTGGAGCGCGCTGGCCTCAACGCGGTGCTATCGCTCGGAAAACGCATCGGCATGGGAGTGGGGATGACGTGCTGGGTTGTTCGGTTATGAAGATGGGCGGTCGTTGTCTGTGACGGCATGGCTATTGATGGCGGAGCCCATGAAGGGGACCCGGTGCCCAAAGCGGTGACGTCGCTGCGCCGCGACGTCGCCCAGGCGGCTTTCGCCTCGGGCGCCGTCGAGATGGTCACTCGGGCGCTCACCATTGTCCTGTCGATCGCGGTCGCGCGAGTGCTCGAGCCCCGGGAGGTTGGGCTGCTCGGGCTGGGCGTCATCGTTGTAGGAATCCTTTCCGTTGTCACGGCGTGCGCGGAGACGGCCGGCGTGATCGGCCGCTCGGGAGGGACCGACTCTCAGTACGCGTGGACGTCCATGGTCGTTCGCGGCGTCGTCACGGGGGGGCTGCTGGCTCTGTCCCCGCCTTGCTTGCCGGCGGTGGTCCATCTCCTCGCCGGCAAGGAGTCCTCCAGCGTCGAATTGATGGGGCTCATCCACGTGCTCCTGTGGCAGCTGATGCTCGACCTCGCCGCAACGTACCCGCGTGTGCTGCTGCAGCGACGCCTCAGCTTGACCCCCCTCGCCGGCGCGAGTCTCATCCAGATCATTGCGCATGTGGTTCTGTCCCTGGTGCTCCTGAGGCTGGGGTACGGCGTGATGGGAGTGGCCACGTCGACGCTGGTTGCCGGCGGGTTGAGCGGTGTGCTTCTGTGGTCCCGGCTCCTTGTATCTCCGGGCCCTCGGTGGGATGGCAGGATCAAGGGAAGCCCATGGAAACAGACCGTGGTGTCGACGGCAAGGGTCTTCGTGGGAAGCTTCGTCGGCTACCTCAACGGGCGCGTGGATAATCTTCTCGTCGCCGGCGTCCTGGGGCCCGCGGCGATGAGCTTCTACGGAATGGCTTGGAATGCCTCGCGGATCCCGGTGTGGATCCTGCACCAGGCGCTCGGGCTCGTCCTCGTCCCGACGCTGGCCAGGGTCCGATCGGACGCCGAGCGCATGGAGCGCATCATCCTCGAGTCGCTGCGCCACTCGTACCTCCTGCTCGCGCCTGCCTGTGCTCTCCTTTTCATTACCGCGGACTCATTGGTGGTGACCGTGCTGGGGATGAAGTGGCTGCCGGTGGTGCCGGTCCTGCAGATCATGAGTGTGACGATCCTCGTGGGGCCCCTTGTGACCGCCTCCAATGGACTCCTGATGGCCACGGATCGGGGACACTTGACGAGCCTGGCCACCGGCGCGCAGCTCGTCACGCTGGTTATGACATTGGGTCCGCTGGCAGCTTGGTGGGGCATACTTGGCGCCGCCCTCGGCGACCTGGTCGCCACCGCGGTCCTGACTGCGACATTAATCGCGCTCTGCCGCCGAAGCGAGCCCGGGGTCAACTGCTGGACGGTGTCGTCCGCCCTGCTGCCGGTCGTGGCGGCCCTGTGCGCCGGATCGCTGGCCTCAAGCCTCCCTGCCGAGCCCCCGCCGGGCCTAATGAGGCTCGCGATCCAGGTGGGCGTGTCGCTGATCGGATATGGGGCGACCATCTGGCTGCTGGGCGGCCGCGGGCGACTGATGGAGTTGATCGAGGTGGTGCGCGATGTCACTCGCCGTCCGGCGGCACCTGCGGCGCTTTCGCCGGGGGCAGAGCAGTGACCTCGGTATGACGGCAGGACGATGAACGAATCGGGGAATGGATTGAGTCGTCCTGACGCGTCGCATGGCGATCGAAGACTGCGAGTCTTGCTCCTTCTACATCAACTCGATCCGGGTGCGCCATCTGTGCCCATTGAGGCTTTCGAAAACCTGCGAGACCGAATTGATGTCCTTACCATTGCGCTACGGGACGGCCGTCTGCGGGCCCGCTGCGAGAAGTTGGGCCCATTGGTGATCCTGCCAGAATGGCGTCCCTCGCTGCTGTTGCGCATCCGCCGACGGCTGGCCGTAGAGGGTCTCCGAGGGACGATCAGTCGTTTCTCCCCCGATCTTCTCTACGTGAATAGCGTTGCTGCGCTGGAAGAAGCTCATTCGCTGCCGTTGCCAAAGAAGCCGGTGCTTTTGCACGTGCATGAACTCGATAGCCTGGTGGAGCCGGCGCTGAGGTCTTGGCCCGAGTTGCTGCTAAGCTGGCCGGACAGATACATCGCTGTTTCGGATTGTGTGCGCCAGTTCCTAGTTGATGTTTGTGGCATCCCCGCCTCAAAAGTCGCGTGCGTCCACGAATTCGTGGGTGACCAGATCGTGAATCTCGTGGAGTCGATCCGGAAGGAAGGCTCGAGTCAGTCGAAACTTGTTATTGGTGGTGCAGGCTTCCCGGCGTGGCGGAAGGGCATCAGTCTATGGCTGCAGGTAGCCGCGTCCGTCAAGCGCCTGTTGCCCGAGGGTTCTTTCGAGTGCCGCTGGGTGGGAGCTGTCGAGAACCAGCACCTCCGACTCCTTCAATTGGAGGCGAGAAAGCTTGGAGTGGAAGAAGTAGTGAGGTTCCTACCGAGTGTGGCGGATCCTTATCCACATTACGCGGCGTTCGACGTATTTGCGATGACGTCCTGGGAGGACCCATGTCCGCTCGTCGTTTTGGAGAACATGGCTCTCGGGAAGGTGGTGGTGTGCTTTTCGGGAGGTGGCGGCGCTCCCGAGGTGGTTGGTGACGCGGGCATCATGATCCCCGAATTCAACACCGAGTGGATGGCCGAAGCCATCGCTTGTCTGGCAGCCGAGCCGGCGCGGAGGTCTCGATTGGGAGACTCCGCACGACATCTCGTCGCGCAGCGGTTCGTGTCCTCGGTGCAGTCACCAAAGATTCTCGCTGAGATCCGGCGGACTGCGGGTCTTGAAAACTCGGGACTAGAGGCGGCCCAGGTGACGGGTGTGTGATGCGACCTGCAAGTTACTCAGGTGGGCGGCTCGGATGACACGATGTCCCGGAGCATTGAGGAATCGGGATGTTGAATTGTCTGGACTATGGCGCCGGAGACCTGGGCTATCTCAATGGGACTATATCGTGCTTCGCGACCTGAGCCGCGCAATCGAGGAGTATGCGCCGGGTATGAGTGGTCGGATCCTCGACTATGGATGTGGCGTCAAGCCGTATGCGCCGATGTTCAGCCGGGGCGAGAGCTACGAAGGCGCCGACTTCCCGACGAACAGGGATACCGAGTGGATGGTCGACGACGATGGCAGATTGCCGCCGAATTTATCCTCGACGTTTGATGCGGTTGTGAGCTTTCAGGTATTGGAACACGTTCGTGACGTGTCCTTGTATCTTCGGGAATGTGAGAGGGTATTGCGCGGTCGCGGTCAACTGCTCCTGACCACGCATGGGATATGGGACTACCACCCCCACCCACACGATTTCTTCCGGTGGACGATGGAAGGACTGAAGCTGATGGTTGAGGGGCAGGGCTTTGGCGAGCTCGAATGCAGGGCGGTGACAGTACGACTCCGGTCGATCCTGCAACAAATTCAAATCCTGTTGCGGGGTCGGAGGCTGCTCGGCGGTGCGAGAGCACTGAGAGTCGCCCTCAATGGGTTGGCGGATATGTTAGGCGGATTGTACTGGTCAAGGAGTGACGATGGCAGCTTGGCGATATGCTACCTGATTCATGCGCGAAAGCTCCGATCATAGGTCGCACGGCAATACGCGGTGCGTAAAGGGAACAGACATCTTGGACTATAGGCCGGCGGGATGGAATGACATCTGCCCTTGGATAAGTGAATGAGCGAACAAGAATCAACGCGGGCGGTAGGACGATCCGAGGGCGCCTACGCCTCCTATCGCGAGCGTGTCGACCTTGACGATCTCGGCGGTGAGGCGGCAGATCATCTCGCGCGCTACGCCTTCGCCACTCACTGGGTGTCCGGGCAAACGGTCGCTGATGTATGCTGTGGCCTCGGCTACGGGACAAATCTCTTGGCTGCGGCGGGGGCTAGGAAAGTGTACGGGGTAGATTCGAGTAGCGCAGCGGTGGGTGAGGCCCGATGTCGGTACGGATCACCTCGCATCGAGTTCATACGAGCAGACGTAACGGTGGATCTGCCCCTCCCGGTGGTCGAGATAGTGATCTGTTTTGAAGGCATCGAGCACGTGCATGCGCCTGAGAAGCTGTTGGGCAATGCTGTGCGGCGTCTGGCGGCTGATGGTGTCGCATTGATATCGACGCCAAACGCCTCGGCATTCAAGGGGGGTCATAGTGGCAATCCGTACCACATCACCGAGTATGCGCGTCAGGAGTTCGAGGAGCTGTTGTCGAGGTATTTCAAGCGCGTGAAGATGTTCTTCCAGTGGAGCTTCGATGCCCCATACGACTTTACCTGGGGCCTCAGGGAAGTTGTCCGCTTAGCGACTCCGGTTTCTCTCAAGCACGTTGTGCGTACGCGACTGCTGGGAAATCGGCGAGAAGGCGAGAATGCGACAGAGCGCAAAGGATTAGGGGCCGCGATGAAGTGGCGGCCCTATCCGGCAAGCTATCTGCAGTTGCCGGGACTGAGGGTGGAGCCGCGCACGTGGCTCGCCGTATGTGGTGGGCCGAAAAAGTAGGCTGGTGAGGAAGGAAGCGGTTAGGCGGTTCGTGTCGAGGTCACGAGAGCGAGTAGCGCGGAAGCCGGGCGTCTCGATAACCGTCGTTGTGTATAACTCGGACCACTGTGTCCGCGACTGCCTTCGTTCGGTGCGGCAGGCCGTTCGCGAGGGTAAGGCGGAGTTGATCGTCGTAGACAATGCGTCGCCCGACCAGAGCGCGTGGCTTGTGTCTGAAGAGTTTCCCGAGGCGAAGCTGATGCGCTCCGATTTCAATCGCGGCTTCGCTGGCGGGTGCAATCTGGCGTGGCCTCACGCGTCGGGGGAATACTGGTTCTTGCTCAATCCGGATGTGATCGTGCCTTCGGGAGGGCTTGAGCGCCTGGTGCAATGGATGGAAGAGCATCCGGAAGTCGGGGCCGCCAGCCCGGGGCTGGTGGATAGCACCGGCCACGACGCGTCTGTGGCCCGTCGCTTCCCGACTCTAACAGGCTCCTTGCTGGAGATGCTGCGACTTCACCTTCTGATGCCACGTGCGAGACGGGCCGAAGTGCTGCTGGGGGCTTATTGGCCGAGTGTGAAGGACCACTTGAATGTGGACTGGGTACCCGGTACGGCGATGATCGTTCGCCGCGAAGCCGTGGAGAGCGCCGGGCTGCTTTCGGAACGAGCGTTGATGTATGGCGAGGACACGGAGTGGTGCTGGAGGATCCGTCGGGCGGGTTGGCGGATCGGCGTGTGTGGTGGGCTCCGCTTTCAGCACGACGAAGGACAGAGCGCGATCCGGACGTGGGGAGAGACGGATCGGCGACGGCACATGTGGCGCGGCATGTACGCGGCATGCGTCCAGATGCGCGGGTCCTTTTACTCTCGCTTGCTGATGGCAACCAATGCGCTGGCGTTGTTGATCGAGACGTATCATCCGCGGCGCACGCAGGGAGAGCGCGCCCGGGCAAGCGATGACCTGCGCGCGCATGCGGAGATGTTTCGGGGCGAGACCTGGCCACCACTCCAGCGAGGGAACGGGGCATCCGTCGCACCGTAGGTCAGCGGTTGCAAGAACGATAGGGCGATGGACACGACGGTCGTCATCCCTACGTACGAAAGAGTGGCGGTTCTTCTCGAGACACTCCGTGCGCTGATCAAAGTGCGCTATCCGAGAGGCCAGTGGGAAGCTGTCGTGGTGGATGACGGATCGGGACACGGGACGCTGGCGACGATCGGCGAGTGGATCAAGGAGGCGGGTGCGCCGGTGCGTCTTCTCAGGCAAGAGCACCGAGGCCCGGCTGCTGCCCGGAACCTCGGGGCGCGGGAAGCAGCCGGAGACGTGTTGATCTTCCTCGACAACGATTGTCTCGTGCCTCTCGAGTTCATCGAGCGGCACCTTCACGTGCTGAAAACGAATCCCGGGTCCTGGGTGGTAGGGCGCCTCGTTCACCCCCAAGCGCTTCGAAGCACTCCGTTCGGCCGCTACCGGGATGATTGTTGGGAGGCTTTTCATCGGTCGCATCCAGAAGGGCTGGTGTCCGAGACCGCCGGCATGACGGCGGCCAACCTGGCCCTCCCTACGGCGGATTTCGCCCGGCTAGGGGGCTTCGACGAGAGCTTCTCCATCGCGAGCTGCGAGGACTGGGATCTGGCCTGGCGGGCCCGGGCGGCCGGGATCCGGGTCCTGTACGACCCCTGTAATGTCGCCCTCCACAACGACTGGGCGGTGGGCCTCGACCAGTTCTGCGAACGGCAGAGGCTCTACAGCATCTCGGACGTGCTGCTGTGGCGAAAGTATGGAGAGCAGAGCCCGCGAGCACGGCTCGTGCGCGAGAACAGTCCGGTCCGGTGGACAGCCGATTCTCCGCGTCTGATTCTCAAGAAGATGGTCAAGCGGCTGCTCGCGACCAAGCCCGGAAGAACGACAGTGCGGCTCGCGTGTGCGGTCGGTGAACGGATGGCGCCGGACACTTGGTTTAGCCGTCGCGCCTATCAGCTGGCGGTTGGTAGCGCGATCTTCAAGGGCGTGCGAGAAGGGCTGGTCCGCTTCAGCGGGCTTCCCCTGGCTCCTGGGACAGGCATGGCGCGCGACGGGAGCGCGGCGACGCCGCGGAGCAGTCTCTCGTGAAACGTCTCGTATGCCATCTCATCGACGCAAACATGGACACGGCCTACTTCCGGGCAATAGCCCGTCATCACGACAAGATCCGATTTCCCGTGATGATCGGATCGCTGGCTTCCGAGGGTCCGCTCCATCGGGCCATGCCGATGTTCGGCACCCCCACCTTCGCCCTGGGCGTGACCAGTCGCTGGCAATACGGTCGGGCCATCGCGGCGCTCGTCTGGCTGCTCCGCCGAGAAAAGGTGTCGGTCCTCCATGCGCACTGCTTTGATCCCACCCTTGTCGGACTCGTCGCCGCGCGGCTCGCGCGAACGACGTTCGTCTTCACCCGCCATCACTCAGACCACAACCTGAGGCTTGGCAAGCGCTGGCACACACGGATCGACGCATGGTGTGGGCGGCACGCGGACAGAGTCATCGCCGTCTCCGAAGCCACCAGGCAGATCATGACGGAGGTCGAGCGGGTGCCGGAGCGCAAGGTCGTGACGGTATACAACGGGGCGGAGCCGCTCCTGACGCCGAGCCCCGATTCGGTAGCGGCGCTGCGGCGTGAGTTGGGCCTCGCGGATGAGGCGGTGTGCCTCATGATGGCGCGTCTGCACGAGGAGAAGGGGCATCGCGTGCTCTTCGAGGCTCTGCCCGGAGTTCTGCCTCACGTGGGCCCGCTTGTGGTGCTCCTGGCCGGTGATGGGCCCCATCGCGACCAGCTCGAATCAGAGATCCGGCGTCGCGGCCTGGGCTCCGTGGTCAGGTTCCTTGGCCGGCGACACGACATCCCCGAGCTTATCTCGCTCAGTTCGGTGGTCGTGCTGCCAAGCCTGGCCGAATCCTTTGGCTTCGCTGCCCTCGAGGCGATGAGTCTGAGTAGACCGGTGGTTGCTGCTCGGACGGGTGGCGTCCCGGAGGTGGTAGACGATGAGGGGACCGGCCTGCTTGTGCGTCCAGGAGATGCTAACGGCCTCGCAGTCGCGCTCTCGCGAATCCTGAAGGATCGCGAGTGGGCCCTGACCCTGGGTGAGGAGGGCCGTCAGCGTGCGACCTTCTTTAGTGTCGAGCGCATGATACGGGGGTACGAGGCGGTGTATGACGGTGTCGGCGCTGCCCCACGAGATTCGCACGGGATCAATCGAGGGCGGGTGGTGCCACCATGATGAATATGGGTGTAATCGCGGACCGGATGGTGAAGCGGATCCGGCACGAGGGCGGCAAACTATTGGGGCGTCCGAGAAGGGAGGATGTCCTGAAGATCCTGCCGAGAGATTCGGTGGGCGCAGAGATAGGAGTGTTCAAGGGCGAATTCACCGCTCATATCCTGCGTACGGTTAGGCCCAGAAAGCTTCATTTGATAGATGCGTGGTGGCTTCTCTATGGCGAGCATTACCCCGACTGGGGAGCGTACACGGAGTTCGGAAGGCTGAGGACGAAAGACGCATTCGAACACGCCAAGCGGGTCGTAGGTCGTCTCGACCAGCGGGGCGCTGCAGTCTTTCACGTCGACGACGATGTCGAGTGCCTGAGAGGATTTGCGGACTCTTACTTCGATTGGGTCTATCTAGATAGCTCGCATGAGTACGCGCACACAAAGAAGGAGCTCATGGTATTGAAGCGGAAGGTCAGAAGGGGGGGGCTGATATCGGGAGATGACTGGCAGACAGACCCGAATCACGACCACCACGGTCTGTGTCGAGCTGTCATAGAGTTCTGTCAGACGTTTGGCTGGGAGCTGGTCCACCTGGACAGCTATGGGCAGTGGTGCATCAGAGAAGCGGCGGAGTCGAAGAAGTAGCGCGCGTTCCCCAATGTGCAGGTTCGAATATGCTGGGAAGGGTTGACGCAAAGGATGATGCGCTTAGGACAATTTCCCTCGGCGATCATGGTCAGCGTCATCATCAGTACATACAACCGGCGCGAGGCCCTGATCGAGACGCTGAGGGCCTTGAGCCGCCAGGGGGTGCCCCGAGAGTCGTACGAGGTGGTCGTCGTGGACGACGGCTCGACGGATGGGACGTGGGATGCCGTGGAGGCTATCACGCTTCCGTGTGCGATCCAGGTCTTCCGCCATCCGACGAATCAGGGTGTCTCGGCCGGGCGCAACCTGGCGATCCAGAACGCGCGTGGCCGATATCTGATCCTCCTGAGCGATGATTTGATCGTCCCGGAGAATTTCCTCGCCATCCATATCAAGACGCTGAAGCGGTTCCCTGGCCACTGGGTAGTCGGAGGGTTCCGGCAGCTCCCCTCTTTGCGAGGGAGCCCGTTCGGCCGGTACTTGGACGATCTTGAGGAGAGCTTCACTGAAGCTCGAAAGGTAAGGATCATCGACCGGGAAATCTGGGAGATGAACTGGCCGACCGCTCGGAACCTGTCGCTGGTACGGGAGGATCTCGATAAGACGGGTCTGTTTGATGAAAAGTTTCGAGTCACGTGCGAAGACCAAGATCTGGCTCATCGAGCCCGAGAAGTCGGGATCGGGTTCCTTTACAACGAGGAAATCACGTGCCTCCACAATGACCAGGCGGGCGACCTCGCCCGCTACTGTCGGTTCCAGCGCCGTGGTGCCCACGACACTGCGCGCCTATGTGCGAAGTACCCGGACGTCCACGGAGGATCGCCCCTCATCTCGGCCAATGGATATCTCACACTACGGGAGAGCCCGATCCTCTCGGCTAAGAAGCTGGCGAAGTGGTTTCTCTCAACGGGTGCCGTGATGGCAGTGCTCTTCCAGTTCGTCGCCATTTGCGAGCTCGGGTACCTACCGGAGCGGGCCCTCCGCCGTCTGTATCGTTTGCTGATCGGGCTCAGTATCTTCCGTGGATGGCGGGACGGTTTGAAGACTCTGGAGCGAGAGCGCGCAGTCTAGTGGCGACCGTCTCGGTCATCATCCCGACGTACAATCACGCGGCCTTCCTGCCCGAAGCGCTGGAGAGCGTCTTCGCGCAGACCTGTTCTCCCCTCGAGGTGATCGTGGTGGACGATG
>Ga0070698_100009789_pt1 | contig 10246 bp, 11 predicted proteins | sample KBSK1502metaG_FD_65477 | JGI IMG/M metagenome (GOLD analysis project Ga0070698, IMG submission 65477) | Corn, switchgrass and miscanthus rhizosphere microbial communities from Kellogg Biological Station, Michigan, USA - KBS K1-50-2 metaG | ecosystem: Host-associated > Plants > Roots >... | reverse complement strand
ACCAGCCGGGGCGGCATGCCGTCCACGAGCTGGACGGCTACAGCCATCTCGACGTCTTCATGGGCAAGGAAGCGAGCCGCGACGTCTTTCCGCTGATGATCGACGAGCTCGAGAAGGAGGTTGCATGAGCGGGCTGACGTTCAAAGAGACGATGTCGGGGCCCCTGGCGCTGGGCGCTACCGATCCCGAAGCCGGGGCGGCGGACCCGAGCGCGAAGGACCTCGCGATCCACTGCGAGATCTCGATCGACGACATCGACCGGTTCGTCGCCGACCGCGAGCACACCGGGAGCATCACCGGCAGCGTCGAGTCCGAGCTGTTCGGCGGCGAGGTGCCTGTCTCGCGCGGGATCTTCAACCTCTTCTCACCCGGCGGCGAGAACGAGCGGCTGATGCAGTACCGCCTCGCCTTCGAGCAAGGCGGCAAGGCCTACTTCCTCGACGGCGCAAAGCACGTCCACGATGACCCGGGCTTCGACGTCTGGAAGGACACGACGACGCTCCACACCGTCCTGCACGAGGGCTCGGACGCGAGCGGCCCGGTCGCGGGCGCTGGGATCCTGAGCCTCGGCGTCGAGGCCCTGGCGCGGATGATGTCGACGATGCGCCCGGTCGACGGCGGGATCGAGCCGCTCGCCAAGTTCGGCATGGTCTTCCTCGGCTCGCTCTGGGAGAGCTATGGCAAGGACAAGATCGGAGGCGCACATGGCGACCACTGAGCCGGCCGTCGAAAAGCGAGTCTCATCCCGTCACGACGAGCGCTTCGCCGGCTGGGACTGCACCGAGCAGGGGGCGTTCAAGAAGCTGATGCCGCCCGGCCCGCGGCCGAAGTTCTCCTGGCTCCGCCCGACGATCCTCTGGTCGGCGCGCAACGACCCGCTCGTGCGGATGCTCGACGATCCGACCGACGACCTGCGCCGCCAGTGGGTCGCCGCCCAGCGGGAGCGGCGCCAGACCGACGACCTGACGATCGACCGCACGGATCTCGGCGAGAGCTTCTCCTGCCTGATCGCCGGCGACACGGGGGAGGGGACGCAGCCGCAATTCGCGGTCGTTCCGGGTCTCCTCAAGATCGGCGCCGACACGGCCTTCCTGGTCGCGCTGAGCGACGTGATCTACCCGATCGGCGACGTGAACGACTACGTCGACAAGTTCGCGCGGCCGTACAGCGCGTACCCGGGGCCGATCTACGCCGTCCCGGGGAACCACGACTGGTACGACGGCCTCGGCGGCTACATGCGGATCTTCTGCGGCGCCGAGTGGCCGAAGACCGAGAAGCTTCCGGGCAAGGGCATCAAGGCAGGAGTGCGCGATCGCCTCTGGCGGAAGCCGAGCGTGCTAGCGGAAGACACGATCAGCCGCTGCTGCGAGCTCCGGCCCGTGCTGTCGCAGCCCCCGACGCTGCCGGGCCCGTACTGGACGATGGAGACCGGCCCGGTCCGGTTCGTCGGAATCGACACGGGGATCAAGGGCAACCTCGACGGCGAGCAGGGCGATTGGCTGCGCGAGGTGTCCAAGGGCCCGAAACCGAAGATCCTGCTGACCGGCAAGCCGCTGATCGTCAACAACGCGCGGGACCCGGGCCTGATCGCGGATCGCGACTTCACGGTCGACGACGTCGTCCGCGACCCCGAGAACAACTACGTCGCGGCGATCGGCGGCGACATCCACAACTACCAGCGCTACCCGGCCCCGGTGGACGACCGCACGATCCAGTACGTCGTCTCGGGCGGCGGCGGCGCCTTCATGCACGCGACGCACACGATCCCGAAGGTCGACGTCGCCGGCGTCTCCGAGGACGACTTCAAGTGCTACCCGCTGCGCGGCGACTCGCTCGCGTTCTACAGCCGCCTCTACAGCCGCAAGCTCGCGCTGCGCACCCAGCTGCTCCAGATCGCCCCGGAGCAGGCCTCCGCCTACATCGCCGACCGCTGCAACACCGACCCGACCCGCGGCGGCACGAGGCGGGCGCTGCTGCGGACTCGGGTGCGGGGCGCGTTCGTCGGCCTCCTGCCGAGCGGCCGTACCTTCCACAAGTACCTCTCCGAGTTCGCGACCTGGGTCGAGCCGCCGCTCTTCAAGCACTTCCTGCGGCTCGACGTGAGCCCGACCGAGGTCCGGATCCGCTGCTTCGCTGCCACCGGCTGCGCGGCCCAGGAGAAAGACCCGCCGGTCGAGGACGACTTCGTGATCCAACTCGGCGGGGGAGCGTAGGTGTTCGGCGGAATTCCGCGCCGCTTGCGGCGCGAGGCGAAGCATTACGCGCTCGTGGACGGCATCCCGTTCTCGATGCCGGTCCGCTCGATGCGGATGCAGGCGGTCATGGCCGCGTTCCCGATCGATCCCACCGGTGCGCAGGCGCTTCTCCCGGAGCAGGTGCGCGCCGTGCGGCTCCTGCGGAAGGCGCTGCTCGCAGTCACGGTCGTGAACTACCAGGAGACCGTGATCGGGAAGTACATCGAGTACAGCATCGCGCTCGCCTGCAGGCACGGCTGGTTCGGGGTCGGCCAGTACGTCCTCGACCTCCCCGTCAGCACCGAAATCTCCGTGAAGGGCGGCAAGGGCATCTGGGGGATGCCGAAGCACCAGGCGTCGCTGAACTTCGAGGTCGGCGACCAGACCGTCTCGAGCCAGTACGACCTCGACGGGCAGCTGGCCGCGTACGTCGAGGTGGCTCGGCCTCGCCTGTCGCTGCCGCTCCGCTTCGGCGCGTCGAACTACTGCTCGTTCCGCGGGATGCTGATGAAGTCGACGGTCTATTCCAAGGGCCGCGCGCAGCTGGGGTTCGGCCGCGGAGCGCGTGGCCGGTTCGAGATCGGAGACCACCCGCGCCTGCGGGCCCTGAAGGCGCTCGGGCCCTTCGAGAAGCCGATGTTCACCGCGTTCTTCCCCGACGCGCACGGCGTGCTCGACGACCACTTCGAGTCCTGGTTCCTCGAGTTCGGCAGCCCGCCGGAGCACAAGCCTGAAGGCATGGAGAGCGTGATCGGCCTCGGCCTCGGCGAGGAGTGGCCGCCGCCCCCGAGCGCGCCGCACTAGCCCGTGGCCTGGTGGAAGATCCTCGACGCGTCCGTGCTGCTGCTCTGCGCGTCGATGTACTTCGGCACCGGGTGGTCGCTCGTGCTCTTTTCGTTCCCGGGCCGTGACAAGCTGACGGTCGACAACTACTACGACCAGTTCGTCCCGCCGGTCGAGCGGGCGACGAAGTTCTTCACCTGGTGGACGGTGCTGATGATGGCCGCGGCGATCGTCCTGATCGTGGCCGACTGGCACAGCTGGTACGTCGTCGCGCCGGCGGTTCTGCTGGCCGGGGTGCTCGCCGCGACCGGGCTGACCGTGAAGTTCATCTTCCCGTACAACAAGCGGATGGAGGAGCACATCCGCGACCCCGCAGAGCTGCAGGTCGTGCTCGGCAAGTGGATCCGCCTCAACTGGATCCGCACGTCGATCTGGACGGTCGAATGGGTCGCGATCACCGTCTGGTTCGCCGTGCGCCTCGGATGAGGGCGCTCCTGCGCGACCCGCTGCGGTGGGGGCTGTTCGCGATCGCGGCCGGGACGTTCTTCTCCGGGTTGCTCCTGATCGCCTTCCAGAAGTTCGTGCTCGACATCCTCTCGGCGCCGACGACCACGAGCGACCGGCTCTTCTTCGGGATCATCGGGATGTTCATGGCGATCGTCGGAGGGACGCTGACGCAGGACCTCTGGCGGCAGCCGCACCGGTTCGTCGTCGGCTGGTCGGCCCTCCAGAAGCTCGGCGCGTCCGGGGCGATGTCGCTCGCGGTCGCGCTCTCGGTCTTCTCCTACTACGGGATCATCCTGGCCGGGTTCGACTTCTGCTCCGCGCTGCTTGCGATCGCCTACTGGTGGCGCATCCCGAGGTGAGGCGCTTGGCGCTCGTGCTGTTCTTCGGCTACGTGGTGCTGCTGATCGTCGCGGGCGCGTGGGGGATCGCCGGTGCGCGGCTCGACATGCGCTGGCTGCTCCGCGTTCACCTGGACGACCTGCCGGACCGGGCGCAGGCGAACCTGCTGAGCCAGTACCGGTTCCTGCGGGCGATCGAGCTCGGGTTCGGGCTGTTCGCGCTGCGCTACTGGCGCGAGATCTTCCGGTTGCGGAGCTACAACAGCATCTTCCTCGTCGCGATGGGGTCGGGTGTCGCGGCGCGGCTGATCAGCCTCGGCGCCGACGGCTGGCCCTCGGTCTGGATGTACGCCTTTCTCGCTTGGGAGCTCGCGGGCGTCGTCGCGATCTTCGCGTACACGCGTCCGCGCGTGGTCGCCGGTTGAGCCTCGCGGCCCCCGAAGGGTCTCGGCCCCGGCGCTCGTTGATCCTCGCCGGCGGCGGGATGCGCGTGGCCTACCAGGCGGGCGTGCTGCTCGCGCTCGAGGAGGAGGGACTGACGTTCTTCCACGCGGACGGCACCTCCGGCGGGACGATCAACCTGGCGATGCTGCTGTCCGGCCTCTCGCCGGCGGAGATGTGCGAGCGCTGGCGGACGCTCAACGTCCGCGACTTCGTCTCGTTCCTGCCGCTGAAGAAGTACCTCCGAAGCCTCAACTGGCCGGCCTTCGGCGGGGCGGATGGGCTGAAGGACAAGGTCTACCCGCACCTCGGGATCGATCCGGAGCGGATCCGCGCTGAGCAGGGCATCGAGGGCACGTTCAACGTCTGCGACTACGGCGCGAAGACGAACTGGGCCGTTCCGCATCACGAGGTCGACGAGGACCTCCTGGTCGCCGGCGTCTCGCTGCCGATGATGATGCCGGCAGTCGAGCGCGACGGGAAGCTCTACCTCGACTCCGTCTGGATCAAGGACGCGAACCCGAGCGAGGGCGTGCGCCGCGGTGCCGAAGAGCTCTGGCTCGTGTGGTGCATCGGCAACACGACGACATACCGCCCGGGTGCCTTCAACCAGTACGTGCACATGATCGAGATGAGCGCCGACGGCGGGCTCAACGAGGAGCTGGCCCACCTGCGCGCCGAGCTCGGCTCTTCGCTTCCCGCGCTCCATGTGATCAAGCCCGAGTACCCGCTGCCGTTGGACCCCGACTTCTACCTCGGCAGGATCGACGCGAACGCGCTGATCGCAACGGGTTACCGCGATGCCAGGCGCTACCTCGCCTCGCCGTCTCCGGCCGACTGGGGCCCGGGCGCGACGAAGATGCGCGACCAGCCGGCGGGCGCGGCCTTCGTCGAGGAGGTCGAGGGTGCCGAGATCCGCGTCGACATCCGCGACGCCGACCGGTTCTTCTCCGGCGACCGGACGGGGGAGGCGGTCGCGATGGTGAACGGGCGGCCGGCCAAGTCGGGCTCGTTCGCCTTGGACGGCAGGTGGCGCACCTACGAGCTCGTGCTGGAGCCCGACGAGCATGTCTCGTTCCGCGCACGAGGAAAGCTCTGGCGTGTCCGCAGCCTGCAGGCGACCGGCACGGACTCGATCCGGCGCCAGGCGGCCATCGTGGCTCGCTTGGCGCGGGTCCTGGCCTAGCTAGAATCACCGCCATGGCCGAGACGGGGACGATGCGGGTCAAGTCGGGCCTCGCCGAGATGCTCAAGGGCGGGGTGATCATGGACGTCACCGACGCAGAGCAGGCGCGGATCGCCGAGGACGCGGGCGCGGTCGCGGTGATGGCGCTCGAGCGCGTTCCCGCCGACATCCGCAAGGAAGGCGGGGTCGCGCGCATGGCCGACCCGGACAAGATCCGCGAGATCCAGGAGTCGGTCACGATCCCGGTGATGGCGAAGTGCCGGATCGGCCACTTCGTCGAGGCGCAGGTGCTCGAGGCGCTCGAGGTCGACTACATCGACGAGTCCGAGGTCCTGACGCCCGCCGACCTCCACAACCACGTCGACAAGTGGAAGTTCACCGTCCCGTTCGTCTGCGGCTGCACGAACCTCGGCGAGGCACTGCGCCGCATCTCCGAGGGCGCCGCGATGATTCGCACCAAGGGCGAAGCGGGCACCGGCGACATCGTCAACGCGGTCACCCACATGCGCTCGGTGTTCGGGCACATCCGCAAGCTGCAGTCGCTGCGCGAGGACGAGCTCTACTCGGAGGCGAAGGAGCTGCGCGCCCCGCACGAGCTCCTGCGCTGGGTCGCCGAGTACGGGCGGTTGCCGGTGGTCACCTTCACCGCGGGCGGGATCGCCACTCCGGCCGACGCGGCGCTCTGCATGCAACTCGGCGCCGACGGGGTGTTCGTCGGCTCCGGGATCTTCAAGTCGTCCGACCCCTCGACGCGCGCGAAGGCGATCGTCGAGGCGACGACGCACTTCGAGGACGCGGAGATCCTGGCCCGGGTCTCCGGCGGGCTCGGCGACGCGATGGCGGGCCTCTCCGCCGCCGCGCTCGCCCCCGAAGAGCTGCTCGAGACCCGCGGCTGGTAGCGCCGGGTCCGTCCGGCGCCTTCTTCAGGATCGACTCGTGCAGGCAATTCGTGCTCCCTGGACGAGTGCGTCGTTTCTCGTCTACACGGGCGCGCTGACCGTCCTCGCCAGCGCGGTCTGGCTCGACTCGATCCTCTCCGACGACTACGCGTCGGCCGCCTTCGCCGGCTGGGCTGCGCTCGTGTTCGCGTGCGCACGCTTCGTCGCGTCCGCCTTCACGCGGACCGACCGCCCGCTGCTCGCCGGGCTCTTCGCGTTCGTCTCGGTCGCGCTCTTCGCGGTCTTCGTCGGAGCGCTCGAGGACTGGTGGGGCTGGCTCTCCCACGACTCGCCGCTTCACGGCTTCCACTGGAGCCTCCTACTGCTCGAGCTCTTGACCCTCATCGCGGCGCTGCGTGCGCTGCGCGTCTTCCACCACCCGCTGCTCGCGCTGGCAGCGGCGGCGGTGGGCTGGTACTTCGTCACGGACGTGCTCTCGAGCGGCGGCAACTGGTCGGCCTGGGTCTCGCTCCTCTACGGGCTCGTCCTGCTGGGGATCGCGGGCGGGGCCAATCGCGTGTACGCCTTCTGGCTCCACGTCGTCTCGGGCCTGACGATCGGCGGCGCGCTGCTCTTCTTCTGGCACAAGACGGACTGGAACTTCATCCTGATCGGCCTCGTCGGCCTCGCCTACATCTTCTTCGGCGCAGGCAGGAGGCGCTCGAGCTGGACCGTGCTCGGAGCGCTGGGGCTGTTCCTGACGACGGTGCACTTCGTCGACAAGTGGTTCGGCGACGTCAATCCCCTCAACTTCCTGTTCGGTTTCGGCGAGGCGCCGAAGCACGACTGGGCGCGGCCGCTTAGCTTCGTGGTGCTCGGCTTCGTCTACGTCCTGCTCGGGATCTGGGTGCGCCGGCGCGACCGCGCGCCCGCTCTCTAACCAGCGGGCAGGGCGACCGTGAACCGGGAGCCCCGGCCGGGCTCGGAGTCCACCTCGATGCGGCCGTTCATGCGCTCGACGAGCTCTCGGCAGATGTAGAGCCCGAGGCCGCTGCCGCCGACGCCGCGCGTCTGCTGGGGGTCGAGGCGGTAGAACTTCTCGAAGATCCGCTCGAGCTCCGAGCTCGGGATCCCGAGCCCCTCGTCGGCGACCTGAATCAGGCACTCGCCGTCTTCGGCGGCGAGCCGTATCTCCACCTGGCCGCCGTCGGGCGAGTATTTGACGGCGTTGTCGATCAGGTTCGTCAGGACCTGCCGCAGCTTGTTTTCGTCGCAGACGATCCGCTGGGTGCCGTTCCTCGCCAGGCGCAGCGAGACTCCGTCGGGCAGGTGCACCGAGGCGGACTCGATCACCGCCGAGGCAACGTCAGCAGGGTTGCACTCGCCCAGCTCGATCTCGACCGCGCCGGCGTCGAGCTGGCCGGCGAGCAGGATCTGATCGACGATCTGGGAGAGGTGCCCGGTCTCGCTCTCGATCATCTCGAGGAACGCGTTCTCCTCCTCGTCCGTGAGCTGCAGATCGTCGCGCCGGAGCGTGCGGATCGCGCCGTAGACAGCGGCCAGCGGCGTCCTCAGCTCGTGTGACGCGGTTGCGACGAACTCGGCCCGCGCCGTCTCGAGCGCGTGCTCGTCCGTGACGTCGCTCAGCGCGTACACCGTGCCCTCGCCGAAGTCGACACCCGAGGCCGAGACCCAGAGCTCGCGCCCCTGAATCGTCAGCGGGACGGTCACCGGCCGCGCGGCCTGCTCGCCCGGGCGAACGAGCGGCATGTGGGCCGAGAGGGACTCCCAGGCGGGCAGCACGTCCTCGACCCGCTCGCCCAGCGCCTCCTCCTCGGCGACGCCCGTGATCGCGGCTGCGGCCGTGTTCCAGTGCCTGACGATGCCGTCGCGGTCGAGGAGCACGACGCCGTCCGCGACGTAGGCGAGGGCGCGCGCGGCGTTCGCGCCTCGTTCTGCCTCGCGAAAGAGCCGCGCGTTGTCGACGATGATCCCTGCGCGCCGTGCAAGCTCGACCGCCAGCGCAAAGTCGGCTTGCGTGTACGGCGGGTGCGACTCGGCGGCGACCAGGCTGAGCGCCCCGAGCGCCCGGCCGCGCGCGTTGAGCGGGACGCAGATCGACGAATGCAGGCCGAGCTCGTTCACGATTCGGCGGAGCTCCTCGTCGTCGCCGATCGCCGCGTCGATCAGCTCGGCGGGAATCTCCGGCAGGAACTCGGGCTGCCCGGTGCGGATCACGTAGCCGACGCCGTGCGGAGCCGCCGCGTTGGGCGGGTAGCGCTCCTGCAGCTCCTTCGCCCAGCGGACCTTCTCGGGGTCCTCGTGGGCGACGACGAGCCGCTCGATCTCCCCGTCCTCGCCGACCATGTCGATCGAGCACCAGTCGGCCAGCCGGGGCACCGCAAGCTGCGCCAGGCGCGAGAGCGTCTCCTCGTACTCCATCGAGGACGAGAGGAGCTCGCTCGCCTCCGCGATGAACGCGAACCGGTCGCGGGCCGCGCTCTCGGCTTCGTACAGCCGCGCCCGCTCCAGCGCGAGCGCCGCCTGCCGCGCAAGGGTGACCTTCATCTGGCGGCGGCTTTCGCTGAACTCCATGTCCTGGCCGAACGAGAGCCCGATCACGCCGATCAGCCGCCCTTCGAGCGTCAGCGGCAGGACCGCGAGCGCGTGGCCGTCCTGGCCGCGTCCGCGGAGCGACGGGAAGAGGGTGTTCCGCTCCGCCATGGAGCTGATGAAGAGCGGCTTGCCCGTCCTCGCGACGTGCGACATGGGCAAGTCGGCAGTGACTGGGAAACGCGCGTAGTCGGTGAGCACGTTGTCGCGGTAGCCCCGCTGGGCGAGCAGCTCGATCGTCTCGCCGTTCTCGCTGATGGCTCCGATCGCGCCCGCACGCGCCTCGGCTGCTCGGAGGCCTTCGGTCAGCACCGCGTCGAGGACCTGCTGCGGCGTCAGCGCCTCCGCGAGCCGCTCGCTGACCCGCTGGAGCCGGTATGCGCGGTCGGCGGCGTCCTCGAGGGACTCCGCAGGGAGGATGCCGCGCTCCGGTCGAAGCTTCAATAGAGCCTCCTGGCCGCCGGTCGGATTGTACGCTCGCCTTGCCTAGAATCGAGTCCGTGAGCAGGGCAAAGATCGGAATCCTCGCGGTGCAGGGAAACGTGCGCGAGCACGCGGCCGTGCTGCGCCGCCTCGGCGCCGAGGCGGTCGAGGTGCGCAAGCCGGAACAGCTCTCGGGCCTCGACGGCCTGATCATCCCGGGCGGCGAGTCGACGGCGATCGCCCGGCTCGTGCGGCTCTACGGCCTCGAGGAGGCGATTCGCAGCTTCGAGCGGCCGATCTTCGGCACGTGCGCGGGGATGATCCTGCTCGACCGCCGCCACCTCGGGCTGCTCGACCTCGAGGTGAGCCGCAATGCCTACGGGCGGCAGGTCGCGAGCTTCGAAGCCGATCTCGAGCTCGAGGGCGAGGACGAGCCGCTGCGCGGCGTCTTCATCCGCGCGCCGCGGGTCCGCGTCACCGGTCCGGGCGTGGAGGTGCTCGCGGAGCTCGACGGCGAGCCCGTGCTCTTGCGCGAGGGGAGGCTGCTCGTCGCGTCGTTCCATCCGGAGCTGACCGCCGACACGCGCGTCCACGAGCGTTTCCTCGAGCTGGTCGAGGAGGTGAGCGGTGTCAGGGCATAGCAAGTGGAGCTCGATCAAGCACAAGAAGGGCGCCGCCGACGCGAGGCGCGGGAAGCTCTTCTCCAAGCTCTCGCGTGCGATCATCGTCGCAGCGCGCGAGAGCGGGGCCGATCCCGCCGCGAACCTCGCGCTCCAGAACGCGATCGAGAAGGCGCGCTCCTACTCCATGCCGAAGGACAACATCGAGCGCGCGATCGCGCGC
>Ga0070698_100009788_pt1 | contig 10246 bp, 8 predicted proteins | sample KBSK1502metaG_FD_65477 | JGI IMG/M metagenome (GOLD analysis project Ga0070698, IMG submission 65477) | Corn, switchgrass and miscanthus rhizosphere microbial communities from Kellogg Biological Station, Michigan, USA - KBS K1-50-2 metaG | ecosystem: Host-associated > Plants > Roots >... | reverse complement strand
GTACGACTACTTCACAAAGAACGGGACGCTTACCGGCGTCTATAACTATGATGAGAATGCCATCGCCTTTGGCAAAATGAGCCTGGACCAGCGCATCATAACGGCGCGACAAGGTGCGGTTAAGTTTCATCCTGAATTTGCCGACACGCGACTTGTCCCCTCAGACAAAGCGATCTCAATCGCCTGGCAGAATATTCCAAATGAAGGCGGCGGCTGGGCTAACTGGAGTCCCGACAGTCCGGAAGACGCAAAGGCTTATTCGCGCCTGCTGGCCCCCGATCGCCGTTTCTTTGTCGTCGGCGATCAGGTCTCGCAGTTGCCGGGATGGCAAGAGGGCGCGATGATGTCCGCACAACATGTGGTCGAGCAAATAGGTGGTCGCCGTCTGCTTACTGTACCGCTCATTAAGCACGCACCGAATACGCGACGGCTGATTCAGGGCCGTGGCTAAAACAAAATTTGGGGGGAAGGGGCCAAGGGAAATGGGGAAGGGCTAAACGGAAACCATGAGGAAAAGGGGCATAGGGGAACGAGTAAGAGCGAACGGAGAACAGTAATCCTTACGCTTTACCCCTTCCCCTTTACCCCTTCCCCTTTACCCCTTCCCCTTTACCCCTTCCCCTTTACCCCTTCCCCTTTACCTTTTTCTTGATGCGATGAAGGAATCATGAAGTCGAAAACAGCGGCGGCGCCTTGCCCCAAAGCCTCGGAGCCGTGGATTCTGGCCGCGACTATTCTCGGATCGAGCATGGCCTTCATTGATGGCACTGTCGTCAACGTCGCCTTGCCCGCGCTTCAGAAGAATCTCAATGCAACGGTTGTCGACGTGCAGTGGGTAGTCGAAGCCTATGCGCTCTTCCTGGCAGCACTTTTGTTGGCGGGAGGTTCGCTTGGCGATCACTTCGGACGTAAGCGTGTTTACTCGATCGGCGTTGGCCTGTTCGCGCTGGCATCAATCTGGTGTGGAATCGCGCCAAACATCAATCAACTCATAATCGCACGTGCCGCTCAGGGAATCGGGGGTGCGCTGCTTGTGCCCGGCAGCCTGGCAATAATTAGTGCTTCATTCAGCGAAGACAAACGCGGCAAGGCGATTGGCACCTGGTCGGGATTCACAGCCATCACTGCCGCCATTGGCCCGGTGCTGGGTGGCTGGCTGATTGAACACGTTTCGTGGCGAGCGGTGTTCTTTATCAACGTCCCGCTCGCGCTCATCGTCCTCATTCTTGTCTTCCTGCACGTCCCGGAGAGTTCTGATGGTGACTCGAAGGGACTAGATTGGCTGGGCGCAACCCTGGCTACGATCGCCCTTGGCGGCATCGTCTACGGCCTGATCGAATCGTCACGACTAGGTTTTGGGAGTCCTGCCATTATCGTAGCTTTGATTGGCGGAGTCGTAATGGCCATTGCTTTTGTCGGTGTCGAAGCGCGCCAGGGAAAACTCGGGAATCCGATGTTGCCCTTGAAGTTGTTTAAGTCAACTAACTTCGCTGGTGCGAATTTGCTGACGCTCTTTCTTTATACCGCACTTAGCGGCGCGATGTTTTTTCTACCGCTCAATCTTATTCAGGTGCAGGGGTACTCAGCGACTGCTGCCGGCGCTGCACTGCTGCCCTTCATCGTAATCATGTTCCTGCTCTCGCGCTGGTCGGGCGGGTTGATAAAGCGTTACGGAGCGAAGCTTCCACTCATGATCGGACCAATCATTGCCGCTGCCGCCTTCGCCTTATTTATGTTGCCGGGCGCCGGCAGCGTTGGCGACGGAGCGCGGAGCTACTGGGTAACTTTCTTCCCGGCCGTGGTTGTACTCGGACTTGGCATGGCGGTGAGCGTGGCGCCGCTAACCACGACGGTGATGAACTCAGTGCCGCAAAACCGGGCCGGGGTAGCGTCAGGAATAAACAATGCCGTCTCGCGAACCGCCGGTTTGCTTGCTGTCGCAGTGTTGGGAATCGTCATTCTGCATACGTTCAACAGCGAGCTCGATCGACGCTTGCAGTCAATGGGAGTAACGCCTGAAGTTAAGCAAGCTCTGGATCAACAGCGGACAAGATTAGCAGCTGCGGAAGTGCCGGCAAGTGTAGAACCCGCCCTGGGCGTGATGCTGAAGCAGACAATAAATGAGTCGTTCGTGGCAGGCTTCCGGCGCGTGACGTTGGTCTCTGGCGCCCTGGCGTTACTGAGTAGCCTAAGCGCGTGGTGGCTGATCGGGGGAAAGAAAAAGTAGTTTCAAGTTTCAGGTTTCAAGTTTCAGGTTTCAGGTTTCAAGTTCGGAGAATCTCAAAGTCACGGGTTTGAGTTCCAATGATCAATTCCAAATCAAACTTGAAACTTGAAACTTGAAACTTGAAACTTTTAAGGAACCCGGATTCCGCCTTCGAACGGATCGAAATTCCTGAGAGCTACCACGACAACGACGGCCACTACCACAGCGGCAATGCCTAGGCCGATTCCGATCTTCGCTCCTGTTCCCAGCCCCTGGCCTTTCACTTTCAGGACGTCGTTATAACTGAGTTCGATTTTGTTGCCGGTCTTGTCCTGACGGATGGTGAACTTGTTATCGTCTGCTTGTTCGAGTCGGCCTTTGAGTTTGTCGCCGTTTTTCAGATCGATGTTCACATGGTTCTTCTTGTTGGCGATCCGCTTGGCAACTTCTGTTTTTATTTTCGCTGACTGGTCAGGATTAGTTTGAGGTTGTGCGCGAGCAATCTGCGCCAGTGGTGTGAGCACCAGCATGAACGCGAGCGCCAGGGATTTCACTTTCATCTAAGCCTCCATTCGTTTCGAGCGCCCCTGGAATTGGGCGACAGATTAGCCCTTATTAACAATGATCCGCAAGGGTAATTGGACTTAGTTTCAGGTTCCAAGTTTCAAGTTTCAAGTTCTTAGAATCCCAAAATCAGAGACCGCTGTCGGCTGGTCCAAACCTAAGCTGGGACTTGAACTTTGAACCTTGGAACTTGAAACTTGAAACCTGCCTTTTCCTTCTCGGCGTAATCTGTGTAATCTGTGGATGAACTTAGAATCCGAAATCTACATTCCGAAATCCAAAATCGTTTCATGAGCACTGAGCCAAACAAAGTCATCTATTCCATGGTCGGCGTCAGCAAGTTTTACGACAAGAAGCCGGTCCTCAAAGACATTTACCTTTCCTACTTTTACGGCGCGAAGATTGGTGTGATCGGCCTGAACGGCTCGGGCAAGTCTTCCCTGCTCCGCATACTCGCCGGCGTCGACAAGGAAATCAACGGCGAGACGGTCATCTCTCCCGGCTTCACCGTGGGTTATCTCGAACAGGAACCACTAATCGACGACTCTCGCACCGTCCGCGAAGTGGTTGAAGAGGCCGTGCAGGAGACTGTTGGCTTGTTGAAAGAGTTCGATGAAATAAACGCGAAGTTTGGCGAGGAAATGTCTGACGAAGACATGGACAAACTGCTCGCGCGACAGGGTGAGGTGCAAGAGAAACTCGATCACCAGGACGCCTGGGATCTGGACGCGCGTCTGGAGATGGCGATGGACGCTTTACGCTGCCCGCCGCCTGACACGAAAGTTGCGGTCCTGTCTGGTGGCGAACGTCGCCGCGTTGCTTTGTGTCGACTGCTACTGCAAAAACCCGACATCCTCCTGCTGGACGAACCAACCAACCATCTCGATGCGGAGTCGGTCGCGTGGCTGGAGCATCATCTGCAAAGCTATCCGGGGACAATCATCGCGGTGACGCACGACAGATATTTCCTCGACAATGTGGCGGGCTGGATTCTGGAACTTGACCGCGGTCAGGGCATCCCCTGGAAAGGCAACTACACCAGTTGGCTTGAACAAAAGCAGGAGCGCCTGCGACGAGAAGAGAAGTCGGAAAGCGAAAGACAGAAGACGCTGCAACGCGAACTCGAGTGGATTCGCATGTCGCCAAAGGCGCGGCACGCGAAGGGCAAGGCACGCATTAACGCCTATGAATCAATGTTGCAGGAGGGTTCGGAGAAACGTCGCGAAGATTTGGAGATTCACATTCCACCGGGCCCGCGACTTGGCAATGTCGTAGTCGAGGCTGATGGCGTAAGCAAAGGTTACGGCGACAATCTTCTCGTCGAGGACATGAAGTTTTCACTACCGCCGGGCGGAATTGTTGGCGTGATTGGTCCGAACGGCGCCGGCAAGACCACTCTGTTTCGCATGATCACGAAACAGGAAGAACCGGATGCCGGCACCATTCGCATTGGCGAAACGGTCTCACTCGCCTACGTCGATCAGAGCCGCACGCTCGATCCCGAGAAATCAATCTGGGAGGAAATCTCCGGTGGAACAGACATGTTAATGCTCGGTAAGCGTGAGGTCAGTTCGCGTGCTTACGTGGGCCGATTCAATTTCTCCGGATCGGACCAGCAAAAGAAGGTCGGCATGCTTTCAGGCGGCGAGCGCAATCGCGTTCATCTGGCGAAGATGTTGAAAGAGGGCGCTAACGTCTTGCTGTTGGACGAACCAACCAACGACCTGGACGTAAATACCTTGCGCGCACTGGAGGAAGCTCTGGAAAACTTCGCCGGCTGTGCTGTCGTAATTTCCCACGACCGCTGGTTTCTCGATCGCATTGCAACGCACATGCTCGCCTTTGAAGGCGACAGCAAAGTCGTTTGGTTTGAGGGAAACTATTCGGAGTATGAAGAGGATCGCAAAGCTCGACTGGGAGCAGCCGCAGACCAACCGCACCGCATTAAGTATCGACAGTTGACCAGAGGATAGCCTGATGTGAGGTTCAAGCGATTTGCTGGGACCGCGGGCGTCCCGCCCGCAATGAGCGCGAAGCGCGAAACATTTGAAGGTTCACCGCACTCTTTTAAAGGAAATAGATCGATCAGACCGCCTGGCGAATGACCGAGCCTGGCGCGGTACTCTTTCGGTTCGGCCGCAATGCCGACGGAGCTTCTTTCGCGCTTCGCGCTCATTGCGGGCGGGACGCCCGCGGTCCCAGTAAATCCCTTGAATCGTATTCCCAGACAGCGATGACCGGGCGAAAACGTTCAAAACACACAATCGATAGCCAGCTGACGTCACCGGCTGCGGAAGCCACCTCGAAAAAGAATCTTTTCCAAAACCTGTTCGCCAGGACGAACCGCGGACTGCTGTTAGACATCGTCGTCTTCATCCTGAATATCTTTCTGATCCGTTTGCTTACAGCGCAGTTCATCGATCTATTCAACCAGGTCTCCGCTGATAATCCATTGGCAAAGTTAACCCTGGGGCTCACCTTCGCGGCGATGTGGATTCTGCCGGCGGCGGGTGCGGTTCTTAAACGCTGGCACTTTCACCAGCGTCGCAATGCTCTAACGCTCGATAAAATGGAATCAGGCGTGGGCGGCTGTTTATTCAACCCTCTCTTCTATTTTTGTCTGAACCTGGTGATCAGTTCGGCGGTACTGGCGAGTCTGGGAGATTTCTTTTTCGGCAGACGCGGATTCGACACTGCGGCGATCTTCGTGCCGACGATCTTCGCCATCCTGATTCTCACCATCGTGCAAACGTATCTGATCTACCGCTATTTCACGCCGCCAAAGAAACCGCCAAAATGGGATCTCTTGCGCACGCCACAAAGCGAGACCCTCGGCGATATCTGTCTCTTCCTCAACATGATTCTGTTCCAGGTGTTCTGGAACATGCTGACGTTCGCCGGCCTTGGTCACCCGTCCGGCGTTCTTGAGTTCCTCGGCAGACTCTTCTTCCTATGTTTTATCGCGCTCCTGATTTACTTCCCACCGCGCATGTTTTATCTTGCGGAAGATATCCATCGGCGGCGCACGTGGTTGACGATGTTGTTGGCCAATTCGCCTGTGATCGTGCGCGTTTTGATCGGCACCGGCTCAAACACGGCGGGATGGTGAGAGTTAAGTAAACAGCAGACAGCAAACAGCATGAAGAAGCTTATACGACCGACCTGGTGCAAGCACAGACTAAGTCGCATCGCCCTTCGCGTAATGTCATCTGCCCATCTGCTGACTACCGTTTGCTGTCTACTGGCTTTCGCGTCAACCGGTGTCGGAGGGCGCAACGTCGGGGGCGACGTCGAAGAGTGGCGTCCGATAGATCCTTCCAACCTCGCTCAAAAGGCGCCGATTGTGGAACCAGACGCTGACGCTGAAGCTCTCTTTTGGGACATCCGGGTGGATGACGGTGGCGACGACGACCTGGTGCTCTCCAATTACATTCGCATCAAGATCTTTACCGAACGCGGCCGCGAGAAACAGAACAAAGTAGATATCCCATTTCTGAGCGGCACCAAGATCAAAGACGTCGCCGCCCGGGTTATCAAGCCGGATGGTTCTATTTTTGTGCTGCCAAAAGAGGAGGTGGTAGAGAAGACAGTCGTTAAGATCAGTGGCCTGAAACTAAGAACTAAGAGTTTCGTGTTTCCGGGTATCGAATTGGGAGGGATTATCGAGTACAAGTGGAAAGAGGTAATCTCCAACGCCAGCGCCAACAACATGCGCCTTCAGTTTCAGCGCGAGATCCCCGTCCAGTCAATCACTTATCACATCAAGCCCTCCGACAGTACTTCCTCTTTTGATGTATATCCCTTCAACATGGAAAAACCCGAATTCAAGAAGGAGAAGAACGGGTTTGAGTACATCACGGTTATGAACATGCCTGCGTTCCACGAGGAGCCTTTCATGCCTCCAGAGGAAAACGTGCGCTCGTGGGCGATGATCAAGTACCACACCATTTTCACATTTCTGCGCAGCTATGAAGTGATGGCCAGTCAGTTGTACGTTCAGTGGCAGCAATTCTTGAAAGTCGATGAAGACATAAAACGCAAAGCGGCTGAGATAGTCGCCGGTGCCACCACCCCGGAAGAGAAACTGGATAAGATATTTGTCTTCTGTCGCACCAATATTAAGAACACAAGTGACCGGACTCTCGGCTATACCTCAGACCAAATTGAGCAACTAAAAGAGAATAAGAAACCCGCTGACACGCTCAAACGCGGCGTCGGTCCTGCTATCGATATCAATCTGCTGTTTGCCTCGCTTGCAAACGCTGCCGGCCTTGAGGCGCGCATCACTTTGCTGCCCGACCGCAGCAAGCGATTCTTTAACCGGAACCTGCAGATTCCCGGCGCCCTTTCCTGGTCGACCATTGCCGTTCGACTCGATGGCGGTTGGAAGTTCTTCGATCCCGGCGTTCGCTACCTCACTCCGGGAATGTCGCGTTGGCAGGAAGAAGGCGTCGATGCGCTGATTGTCGATAGATCTCCCACGTGGATAATGACACCCATCTCTCTGCCCGATAAATCCAGGGAAACACGGATAGCGACGCTGCGATTGGACGAGGACGGCACACTCGAAGGCGACGTGACCATCGAGTACACGGGTCATCTGGCGATATTCAAGAAGGAGCAGAATGACGACGACTCACCGAATCAGCGCGAGGAGAATCTGAAAGAGGCTGTTAAGGGTCGACTTAGCAGGGCAGAATTGACGAACATCTTGATTGAGAATGTAACGGATCCGGCTAAACCATTCATCTACAAATATCACGTCCGAGTACCCAATTATGCGCAGCGCACCGGAAAGCGACTCTTTCTGGAACCGGGGTTCTTTCAAAAGGGGATCCCTCCGTTGTTCGTGTCGAGCAAGCGCCAGTTCTCGATCTACTTTCCTTATCCCTGGTCTGAGGAAGACAAAATAACTATCTCGCTGCCGAAGGGCTACTTACCTGATAACGCGGATGTCCCACCTGCGATCGACGCCACCGGCGTCTGTCATCACGGCGTGAAGATGGGATTGGCCAAAAATGCTCCGAATCTTATTTACAACAGAAGCTTCTTCTTCGGTAACGAGAAAATCTTGCTTTTTCCAGTCGGAGGTTATGAGCAGATCAAAAGACTGTTCGATGCGATAAGCAGGGCCGACAACCACACGATCGCCCTGAAGCAAACTGTTTCGGATAACTGAGCCGCCGGCATTTCACAACTTGCCAGTCGAGGTTTGCCAATTTTTACAGCCGTGACGCTTACCAGTCCCAGACCATCAAAGCGAGGCTTTCCTAAAAAGGTTTTGGCGGCGATTCGCGACGGGAAGATTCTCGGGATTCGCGCAGGCACCAAACCGCATCGCATCATTGGCATCTGGGCGGTGGTAGTTGAGAATCGCGTGTTCGTCAGGTCGTGGGGGCTGAAGGAGCGGAGTTGGTATCGCACGTTTCTGGAGCAACCGATCGGAGTCATTGAGGTCGATGGTCGACAGATTCCGGTGCGGGCAGTGTTTACCCGAAGTGAGCGGTTGAAAGCGGCGGTTGATCGGGCGTACGCGGAAAAGTTTAATACGAAGGGCTCGCTGCATTTTGTGGAGGGGTTCAGGGAGAAGACACGACGCGATACGACGACGGAGCTTGTACCGCGATAGCGAAACCGAACTGTTATCCGCAGATTTCGCAGATTACGCTGATTCAAGTGTCGTCCACCGAGGATAGCAATTCGCCAATCACTCAACAGTCGCCACTCAAAATCAGAACTGGGAGCGATAGCGACCAGCCGGAAGGTCAACTCCTGAAATTGTGCACTAGAGAGGCGCCCCAAAATTCCGGAAACTTGTCAGTTGAATGATCGGCTGGTCGCTATCGCTCCCAGTTCTGATTTTGTGTAGCAATTAGACCGTCCAGCAGACCACTATCGCTCGCGGTCGACCACTGATTCGTATGTTAATAAAAGCTGCAATCAATGGCGGGCGAAGACGGCAAGAGCACGCGGCGGTGCCGGTGAGCCCCGCTGAACTGGCCGCGGACGCCGTTGAGTGCCTGAAGGCTGGAGCAGGCGCTATCCACCTCCACGTCCGTTCGACCGCAGCTGGTTCAGAACAAGAAAGCCTCGACAAAGAAGATATCGATTCGACGCTCCGTGCTGTGCTCGCCGTCGTCCCAAAAGAACGTATCGGTATAAGCACTGGCGCCTGGATTCTGCCGCATCCGGCACGATTGGAAGCAGCGAAGAATTGGGGGGTTCTGCCCGGATTTGCTTCGGTGAACTTCGGTGAAGAGGGCGCCGGTGAGCTTGCGAAACTTCTGCTTTCGCGTGGCGTGGCTGTTGAAGCAGGATTATGCGACACGGAGTCTGCGCAGATCCTTCTCAAGACTGGATTGGCAACAAGTTGCCTGCGCGTGTTACTCGAACCACAGGAACAGGAACTGAAGAATGCTATTGAAACCGTGAATGCGATGGAGGAAATTCTAAAATCCGAAGCAGCCGGTCTTTCTCTTCTCCTCCATGGCACTGAAGCGACCGCGTGGCCAATGATGGACGAAGCCATTGCGCGGGGCTACGACCTGCGAATTGGACTCGAAGACACGCTTGTTATGCCGGATGGACGAACCGCGAAAGATAATGTCGAGTTGGTGACTGAGGCGGTGCGTCGAGTTCGAGCTGTAAGAAAGGGAGCGGGGGCAAGCCCGCCTTCCTGACCGTGAGACTACTAAGCTTGAGTGATCGGCTCGGGCGTGGCCAACATCAAGGGATTGAAATTCCGAAATCCGCAATCCGAATTCCGAAATTCCTATTCCGCCATTTCATCGTTGATAGATTTTAAGGCGCTCTCGAGCATGGTCCGGTGTGCGGGGTTAGTGGCCCCGGCCAATTGGGTCATGATACGTGAACGCGAGAGTCGCAGAGACTCAAACTTGGCGCTGCGCGCGCGTTCCTCCACCGAGGAGGTGCCGCGGTTTGCCCTGGCATCCGCAGCCGCCTGCTGCCGTTCAAACACTTCTTCCATCTTGCCGGCTAAATCGTCGCCATCCCATCCCATTGCGTCGCCTCCTGTAGAGTTTTGTCCATCCTAACACCTAACCTGAAGAACCACACTCTTGAAGAGGATGATCGAGCTAGAAACAGAAAATTTGACATTTGTCATTTGACATTTTTCATTTGTCATTTAGTACGATCTACGGCCCCTGACTGATGCTGTAACCAGCGTCCTTGAGCGCAATCCGCCTTGAGAACCAAGAGCTGACCTCGAAGCCAGCCCACTGGAAACTCCTAATTGACAAATGAAAAATGTCAAATGAAAAATGTCAAATTTTCGGCTCTTAAACTTCACCCACGAGTCAACGCAGGGGCCACTTGCTCTTTAACCTCTTCGCTGCGACCATTGCTCTTGCATATGAGCACAGCAATCACTAAGCCCGAAAAGAAACGTATCACGGCAGCAACCGCGTGGCGCGACGCGCGCGAGCTAATTTGGGCACACCGCTATCGCCTCGC
>Ga0070698_100009786_pt1 | contig 10248 bp, 7 predicted proteins | sample KBSK1502metaG_FD_65477 | JGI IMG/M metagenome (GOLD analysis project Ga0070698, IMG submission 65477) | Corn, switchgrass and miscanthus rhizosphere microbial communities from Kellogg Biological Station, Michigan, USA - KBS K1-50-2 metaG | ecosystem: Host-associated > Plants > Roots >... | reverse complement strand
GGGTCGTTCACGCTTCTCAATTCTCTCTTCTCCGTTCGTGTTCAAGTTCGGGCCGGCTTTCGCCGGCCCTTTCCTTTTTCTTGCCCCACCTCACAGGTATCGTCGACCGACGGAACCCATCAACCAGCCGTCGCTATTCGAAGACCCGCTCCACCGGCACGACGATGACGTCCTCCGGCTTTACATTCAGCCGATACGCCTGAATGACCTTGTCCTCATCCATGAGAGCCGCGGGTTTGGGCGAATTGTAGGCAATAGGCGAAGGCTGATTCGTCACGACCGCGTCGCGGAATACCTGCGCGTTCTTTGTGACGATGACAATACGCATCAGGTCGGTTTTCAGATGCTGCCGAAGAGCGCGGTTGACGTCCTCGAGCGTCAACTTTGAAAGTGCGTCGCGCAGATAGGTGTTGTAATCAGCGATGCCGTAATACCGGCTGTCGAGCGCGTACCCAAGCCGGGCGTCGTACGTCTGCGTCAGGATGTTCGCGTATTTCCCCAGAAACTCACGCGTGGCGTCGAAGGCGCCGCGCGACATCCCCTCGCGAATGAGCTTGTCGTATTCGTACAGGGCGGCCCGAAGGGCAAATACACCGTTCTCCGGCTCCACCGGGCGAACCCAGATTTGAAAGATCTGCTGCTGGCGCGCGAGGTTCGGATCGGGCGTGAACTGGAACATCCCACGCGGAAAATATTCCACGTAGGCGTAGTCACCATAGTTGAGCCCTCGTGCTTCACGCAGTCGTTGATAGAGGTAACCATTCGATGAACGGTGCTGCCCGAGATAGGAGGCGACCACGGCCAGCGCCGGCCAGTCCTTCGAGGCGCGGTTGACGTCGATCGGGAAACCCAGCGAGATCGCGGTGGAGCGAGTATCGCGCGTCACGATGTTCACGCGAGTGCCCGCCGACAGCTTCGGCGCATCGAAGCGCTTCTTGTCGGCCGTGCCGTCCGGCAATCTCGCGAAATCGGACTCGACCCTTTGTGAAAAGCCGTTCGGATACCCGCCGGCAAGGCCGATCATCAGGTTGGCCCTGGTGTAGTGAGCTCGATAGAAAGCGCGCACGTCATCGAGCGTCAACTTCTGAAGCGCGCCGATCGTTCCGCGGTTGTGATGCGCGTACGGATGACCGGCATAGATCACGTTGTAGAGATACTCCTTGCCCAGTTCTTCGTCGTTCCCCTCGCGCAGCGACACCTTCAGGAAGTTCGTGGCATCGTCCTTCACGCGAGTGAAATCGTCGGGACGAAACCCGGGGTCGAGCAGCATGTCCTTCAACAGGGCATAGAACCGCTCGAGGTTCTCGACGTGGGTCGTGCCGCTGAAGACGGTCATTTCCTTGTCGACCTGCCAGTCAACCGACGACGCCATGGGATACATGGCCTCGACGATCTGCTGGTAGGTCATCGCGCGCGAGCCGCCTTCGCCAAGCATGGCTGCGGTGAGCGACGCGAGCCCTTCTTTTCCAGCCGGGTCGAACGCGGCGCCGGTCGTGAACACGATGCGGAAGACGATCAGCGGCGACGTGCCCGGCTGCAGCACGTTGGTGGTCTGCGCAGACGGGGCGTTCTGCGCGAGTGCGGCGAGCACGAGAGCGTACGCGAGCTTCTTGACCATCAGTTCGTCGCCACCCTCGACGTCAACGTGACGATCGTCCGATTGCTCTCTTTGAAATACCGGCTCGCCACGTCACGCATGTCCTGCGGAGTGACTTGCTGGTAGAGCGAAAACACCTTGTTGATCGTGTCAGGCGTCCGCCGAAGCGCGATGTACGGCGCCAGTGCATTCGCAATGGCCGGCGAGCTGTTCATGCGCAGCGCAAAGCTGTAGCGGATGCGGGACCGCGTCGCATCGAGCTTCGCCCCATCGACGGTTTCGTTCGTGAATTGCGCGAACGTGGCGAGGATTTGCCCACGAACGTCGTCAATGTCCTTCGCATCTTTCACGCGCGCATACACGGTAAACAGTTCCGGGTCCGGATGATTGCCGAAGTCGGCTACCAGGGTGTCCACTTTCTGCTCGTCGAGCACCAGGCGGTGATACAGCACCGAGTTCTGTCCAAACGCGATCGGCGACAAGAGATCGAGCGCGGCCTTGTCTGCCTTTTCATCGGAATACGCGGGACCCTTGAACGCAACCGCGATCCACGGAAGCGTGGGCGACGGCCAGTCGACGGTTGCCGAGCGCGCCTCTGACTGCGGCGGCTCCGGGGAAATGTCCGGCACGTAGCTGCCGCGCGCCCAGCCCCCGAAGTATCTCTTCGTCAGCTCGAGCGCACGATCGCGGGTCACGTCCCCAACGACAACGACCGTCGCATACTCGGGCCGGTAGAACCGGTTATAGAACTGAAGGCTGTAGCTGTACTGGTTCGGCATGTCCTGGATGTCTTTGAGATAGCCCATCGTCGTATGCGCGTAGGTGTGCGTCTTGAACGCGGTCTCATAGAGAACTTCATCCAGCCTCTGCGTCGGGTCGGCGCTGTTCTTGTTGTACTCGCCGAGCACGGCGAGCGATTCCGTCTTGTACCCCGGCTCCGGATATTTCAGCCGTTGAAAGCGATCGGCCTCCAGCTTCAGCACGGGTTCGAGATCGTCCTTGGAGAAAATGTCGTAGTACGTGGTGCGGTCCTGTCCTGTTGACGCGTTGGACTCCGCACCGGCCCGCTTCAGGATTGCGTCTCGCTGATCCGGAGTGTAGTTCTCGCTGCCCCGGAACATGAGGTGCTCGAACAGATGCGCATAGCCGCTCTTCCCCGGCTCGACCTCGTTGCGGGATCCGGTCTGCACCACGATGTACAGGGCGACCATGTTCGGATAGTCCGTCGGCACGGTGACCAGCCGCAGTCCATTGTCCAGGTCATCGACGGTGTATGGGTATGGAAACAAGTTGCCCGGTGACTGAGCCTGATACGCAGGGGTGGAGCAGATCAGCACGGTGAGCGCGAGACCAAGACATCGTGAGGTGGATACGCCAGGCGATTTCATGACGGCTCCTAAGACCTGTGCGCCCTCGGGTGCGCCTTCCGGTATACGTCGAGCAGCTGGGCGACGTTCACATGAGTGTAGCGCTGAGTTGTTGAAAGGCGCACGTGTCCGAGCAGCTCCTGGATGGCGCGTAGATCGGCGCCGTTCTGCAGCAGGTGCGTCGCGAACGAGTGCCGCAGGGCGTGCGGGCTGATGCCGAACCGCGTGCTGCAGCCTTTCACGTAGTGCGAGACGAGCCGCTGCACGCTCCTGCCGGTCAGCCGCGCGCCCCGGACATTCACAAACAGCGGATCGCCTTGGGATTTGGGCTTTGGGCTTTGGGATTTGGGATGTGCCGATCGTATGGCCAGCCGGTCGGCAAGCCACGCGCGGATTGCCTTCTCCGTCGTCGTGTTGAACGGAACGATTCGCTCCTTTCCTCCCTTACCCATCACGCGAGCGACGCGCGCGCGCGCGCTCAGATCGACGTCCTCGACATCGAGGCCAACCAGCTCACTCAGGCGGATCCCTGACGCGTAGAACAGCTCGAGGATGGCGCCGTCGCGGCGCCCGAGCGGCGTGGAGACGTCCGGCATGTCGAGCAGACGCGACATCTCATCGACGGACAGGTGCGCGGGAATCTTCTGCTCGCGCCTCGGCGAGACCGCGAGCGCTGTGGGATCGGAATCGATCCATCCTTCCCGCCGCAGGTAGCGGGCGAAACTGCGCAACGCCGAGACTTTGCGCGCCACCGACGCGCGCGCCTGCCCCTGGCGATGCAGCTCGCCGAGAAAACCACGGATCAGATCGAGACTGAGATCGCCCGGCGCGAGGTTCTTGCGCTTGCCCGTTTCCTGCCCAACGAACGCGAGGAACTGCGAAAGGTCGCTGTCGTACGCCGCCACCGTGTGGGCGGAGGCGTTGCGATTGAGCCGAAGGTAAGAGAGGAAATCCCGGAGTTGGTCTTTCACGACGGTGCAAGCGGGGCGAGCCGTTCCGACTCGCCTCGCGAACCCGAGGGGTTCGCGCCGCTCGTCCAGATGTCGAGGTCGGCAAGCGCCCGTTCCGATATGGCCATTTTGCGCTCCGCCCGGCCAAGGCGCCTGCCTCCGCGTTCCGGCGGGGCCGTCATGATCCCGAACGTGATGTTGGTCGGCTGATAGTTGCGCGGATCCGCGTGCGACACGTAGAACGCAAGCGCGCCGATCGCCGTGGTGCGCGGCGGCACGCGCGGCTCTTCGCCCCGCGCCAGTGCCGCGGCATTTCGGCCGGCGATGAGCCCCGACGCTGCGGACTCGACGTAGCCTTCCACGCCGGAGATCTGTCCGGCGAAGAAGAGATCGTCACGACATTTCATCTGCCAGGTCTCACGCAGCACGGTCGGCCCGTTGATGTATGTGTTGCGGTGGACCATACCGAACCGGACGAACTCGGCGTTCTCCAGTCCGGGCACCAGCTTCAGCACGCGCCCCTGCTCGCCCCATTTCAACTGCGTCTGGAATCCCACGAGGCTGAAATGATCGCCAGCAAGGTTGTCCTGGCGAAGCTGCACGGCGGCGTACGGCTGACGGCCGGTGCGCGGGTCGACCAGGCCGACCGGCTTCATCGGGCCGTATCGCAGTGTGTCGCGACCGCGATGCGCCATGACCTCGATCGGCAGGCAACCCTCGAAGAACTTTTCCTTGTCGAAGTCGTGGACCGTCGCGGACTCGGCGGACACCACCGCTTCGTAGAAGCGGCCGTACTCCTCCCTCGTCATCGGGCAATTCAGGTAGTCACCCTGGCCGTCGTCGACGCCGCACGCGGGGCCGGGACTCGGAGCTCGGGATTCGGGATTCGAACTCATTGAAACAACCGAATCCCGAATCCCGGATCCCGAATCCCGGAGACTCCGTCCCCACCGCGATGCGCGGAACACCTTGCTCATGTCGATCGTCTCGGCGAGGACGATTGGACTTATCGCGTCATAGAAATAGAGGTGATCGCCGCCGACAAGCGCGGCGATGTCGGCCGACAACGTGTCGGACGTCAGCGGTCCCGTGGCGATGATCAGTGGGAACATGCCAGGGTCCGCTGGAATGCGGTCCACTTCTTCGCGCGCCACCGAGATCAGCGGGTGGGATTGAATGGCGTCGGTGATCGCCTGAGAGAACCGCTCGCGATCGACGGCCAACGCCGCGCCGGCCGGGACGCGGTGCGCGTCGGCCGCGCGCATCACGAGGGATCCCAGCCGCCGCATCTCCTCCTTCAGAAGGCCCACGGCGTTATCAAGCTTGTCACCGCGGAGAGAGTTGGAGCAGACGAGTTCGGCAAGCTGGTCGGTCTTGTGAACAGCCGTTGGCCGGACCGGCCGCATCTCGTGCAGCACGACGCGCACGCCCAGCGACGCAGCCTGCCAGGCGGCTTCGCAACCGGCGAGACCTCCGCCAATGATGTGAATGCTCGGAATGCTCAAGGCTCAAGGCTCAATGCAAGACTGCTCAACGCTCACTGCCCAACCGTTGGGCAGTGAGCACTGGGCTTTGAGCATTGTGCTTTGAGTAGTTTACGCTCCGGCGGCTTTGCGCGTGGTCTTGCGGGCCCTGGGGGCAGCAACCGCCGCACGCCGGCGTCCTCCGCCCGTGCCGCGGCGCGGCGACGGCGCCGCATTGCGACGCGCCTCGAGCAGCTCGGCCGCCTGCTCGAACGTCACCGATTCCGGGTTCGTGCTCTTTGGGATCGACGCGTTCGTGGTGCCGTCCGTCACATACGGGCCGTACCGACCCGCGAGCAGCTTGAAGGTTGTGCCGTTGCTCGTGAGCTCCTTCAACACCTTCTTCTGCGCCGACTGGCGGCGGCGCGACACCTTCGGCGCGCGAATCAACTCGAGCGCGGCATCGAACCCGATCTTGAAGACGTCGTCTTCCGATTCCAGCGACCGGAATTCGTCGCCGTGCTTGACGTACGGTCCGAAGCGACCGAAGTTGGTCACGATCGGCTCGTGGTCGTCGGGGTGCAGACCGACGACGCGCGGGAGCGAGAGGAGCTTGAGGGCTTCCTCGAGCGTGATGGTCGACTCCGTCATGTCCGCCTGGAGCGACGCGCGCTTCGGCTTCTCCGCCTTCTTCCCTTCCGGCGTTTCGCCAAGCTGCACATATGCGCCGTAGCGGCCGTTCATCACGTAGACGTTCATGCCGGTGGCCGGATCGACACCGAGTGTCCGCGGGCCTTCGGCCTTCATGCGGACCAGCTCCAGAGCCTTGTCGACCGTGAGATCAGCGGGCGCCACATCGTCCGGCAGCGACGCGGTCCGTCCGGGCCCGCCGTCGCCAACCTGCACGAATGGACCAAAGCGGCCGATGCGGATGCGCACGGGCTCGCCATCGGGGGATTCGCCGCCCAACTCAAGCACCGGATAATCCGCGTTCTCCGCGCCCTGCTCGACGGCGCCCAACAGGCCGCGATGCTTCTTTTTCTTGTTGCCGTAGTAGAACTCGCGGAGGAACTCGACCGACTCGCGTTCTCCTCGCGAGATCTCGTCGAGGTCGTCTTCCATTTCGGCGGTGAAATCGGTCTCGACGAAGTCGCCGAAGTGGTCGCGCAGCAGCTTCGTCACGGCGAACGCCGTGAAGCTTGGCACCAGCGCCTTCGCCTGACGAAACACGTAGCCACGGCGGACAATCGTGGCGATCGTCGGAGCGTAGGTTGACGGCCGGCCGATGCCGAGACGCTCCAGCTCTTTGATGAGCGACGCCTCCGTGAATCGCGCTGGGGGCGCCGTCTCGTGCCGCTTTGGATCCGTGTCGAGCATCGTGATCGGCGTGCCGTCGCGGTCGATCCGGTCTCCCACCTTGCACTGCGGCAGGATGGTTTCCTGCTCTTCGAGCTCCGCCGCCGGGTCGTCACTGCCTTCGACGTACGCGCGCCGGAAGCCGGCAAACTCAATGGCTTTTCCGCTCGCGGTGAGGACGGCGATATCGCCACCGGGGCCGTCGGCCGAAATCTCGACCGCGGTGCGCAGCACGCGCGCATCCACCATCTGCGACGCCATGGTGCGCTTCCAGATCAACTCGTAGACCTTCAGATCGTCGCTCTCGAGAACCTTTTCGAGCTGGCTCGGCGCCAGCCTGAAATCGGTGGGACGGATCGCTTCGTGTGCTTCCTGTGCGTTCTTGACGCGTGTCTGATACCGCCGCGGGCTGTCGTAATACTCCGCGCCGAACATCTCGCGGATCACGCGCGCCGATTCCTGCAGCGCCTTGTCGGACAGCGTCGTGGAGTCGGTGCGATGGTAGGTGATCAACCCTTCCATCTCACCGTTGCCGGTTTCAACACCCTGGAACAGCCGCTGCGCCACCTGCATCGTTCGTTCGGTGGAGAACCCCAGCTTGCGGCTCGCCTCCTGCGTCAAGGTCGATGTCGTAAACGGCGGCGCCGGCCGCTCAATGCCGGGCTTCTGCTCGACGCTCGTGATCGTCCACGGAACGCTCGCGCGGATCGCCTCGACAAGCGTGCCGGCGGCAGCCTCATCGAGCAGCCGCACATTCTGATTCTTCAGCTCCCCGGTTTTCGGATCGAAGTCCTTGCCCGACGCAATGCGCTGATTGTTCACACGCGCCAGCGTCGCGATGAACTCGCGTCCCTCGCCTTTCAGCCTGGCTTCGAGATCCCAGTACACCGAGGCATTGAACGCGCGCCGTTCTTCTTCGCGCTCAACGATCAGGCGTACCGCGACGCTCTGCACGCGCCCGGCGCTCAACCCTGTCTGCACCTTCTTCCAGAGGACCGGCGACAACGTGTAGCCGTACAGGCGATCGAGAATGCGCCGGCTTTCCTGGGCTCTGACGAGATCCTCGTTGACGGCGCTCGGATGTTCGAGCGCTTCCCTCACCGCGTCCTCGGTAATCTCGTGAAAGACGATGCGGTGGACCGGAATCTTCGGCTTGAGCACCTGGGTGAGGTGCCAGCTGATCGCCTCGCCTTCGCGGTCGGGGTCGGTCGCAAGCAGCAACTCCGACGCCTCCTTGACCGCCAACTTCAGGTGTGCGACTTGCTTCTTCTTGTCGTTGGGAACGACGTAGTAAGGGGTGAAGTCGCTTTCGACGTCCACACCGAGCCGGCCCCACTCCTTCTCCTTGATCTCTTTGGGCACCTCCGCGGCGGACTCGGGCAGATCGCGGATATGGCCGTAGCTCGCTTCGACGCGGTACTTCGCGCCGAGGAAGCGCCCCAGCGTCTTCGCCTTCGCAGGCGACTCCACGATTACGAGTGGCTTTGCCATCTAGTGGACGGTTCGGACTGATTGGGTTCGATTCACAACAAGCCACCAACTCGGTTACGCGGCCGCGACAACGGCGCGGCCCACACGATTGCTGGAGTTACGCCCCAGGTAATTGCATTTCACACTAGCACGTTCATTACGAGCGCATGAAACGGCCACCGCCGACTCGGCGCACCCGACCCTGCAGTTCGAGATCGATCAGCCGCGACAGTAACTTCACGCTTTCAAGGCCCGAGAGCACTGTGAGATCGTCCACGTCGTAGGGCTGGCCGACTTCCATTCGGCGAAGCACGGGATCTACGGAAACAGCTGATGGTCTGGCACTTACCTCGCTTCGCGACGCGGCCGACGCGGCGGTCTGCGGCCAGATCTCATCTACGATATCGTCCGCACACTCGACAATCTTTGCTCCGTCGCGAATGAGGGCGTGCGCACCCCGGCTCCGGCCGCTGAGCACATTGCCCGGCACCGCCATCACTTCACGACCCTGTTCGAGCGCGCAGGCGGCGGTAATCAGCGAGCCTGACTTCTCGGTAGCCTCGATCACCACGACCGCGCGCGACAGTCCGCTGATCAAACGGTTGCGCTGCGGAAAGTGATGCTGGAGCGGCGGCATACCCGGCGGGTACTCGCTGATGACGACGCCGCGCGCGGCGATCTCGACGGCGAGCGGTGCATGTTCGGGCGGATAGATGCGATCGACGCCCGAACCGAGCACGGCGGCCGTGCGGCCGGTCTGGATCGCTCCGCGATGCGCAGAGGAGTCGACGCCACGCGCGAGCCCGCTGACCACGGTGATGCCGCGCGAAGCGAGGTCCGCCGCGATGCGGCTAGCGGTTTCGATGGCGACCGCGGATGCGGCGCGCGAGCCGACAATCGCGACCGCCACGTCGTCAAGGGCCTCAAGCCGTCCGTGATACCAGAGCGCCGGCGGGAGGTCTGTCAGCGTCAGGAGCGCTGCGGGAAATGCGGGCTCGTTCCACGCGATGACCCCGATCCCGCGCGTCCGCGCCTTCGCGCGCACCGCCTGCGCGTGCGACCTCAGCGAATGGGCGAGTTCGAGCAGATTGGGATCGTCGGCGCGCAATCGGTCGCCGAGACCGACGCGAGGGAGATCAGCTGCGGAAGCGAAGGAAAGAGCGACGGCGTCGTCGGGCGTCATGGCGCAACCTCGAATTGCACCGTGCACCCGACCTCAACGGGATTATATCGCGTCAGTTCCAGCACACGTGATGCGAAACTGTGGACAGGGACTGAAAGTCGAGGACAGGTCACGACGGAAATGTCTGCGTAAACGTGCCTTTTTCCGGCGCGTGCCGTGGCACATGGCTTGCTCAACAGGACTAAGCTATTGAGAGTCAAAGCGCTTGCGCCCCGCGTGAGCGGTGGCTATAGTGAGGCACTTCGGCATGCGCATCCGGTTACTGACCGCTTTTTTCCTCCTGAGCGCCGCCGCGGCGCCATTGGCGGCAGATGCGCGATCGGATGCGAAGAAACAGGTGGAGTTCGGTATCGCGGTCGCGCAGCGAGGCCTCTGGCGCGAAGCGATTTACCGGTGGGAGCGCGCCTCCCAGATCGACCCGAAATATGCCGAGGCGCTGAACAATCTCGCGATTGCGTACGAGCACGAGGGCGACCTGGAAAAGGCACGAGTGGCGTATGAGAAGGCGCTGGAGCTCGAACCGAATAACGCGCTGATCAAACAGAACTACGAGCTCTTCAAGGAAATCAATGACCGGACGACTCGCAAGGACAGCCAGGACGCCCCGGAACCGGATACTCAGTAGCCTCGCGGCAATCCTGCTGATTGCCGGCTGTACGAACTACTACGAGATTCCGATTGAGACGCCGATCAAGCCGAAGCTGGACGTGTCGGCGTTCCAGCGCGTGCTGGTCGCCGGATTTCTTGCCGGCGGGACTGACGATGTCGACGGAAACCTGGAGACGACCCGCCTGCTGCGCAGCCAGTTGCGCACCAAGTCCGAGCTGCGCGTCATCGACACCGACGTCCTTCCGTTGATGGA
>Ga0070698_100009785_pt1 | contig 10249 bp, 9 predicted proteins | sample KBSK1502metaG_FD_65477 | JGI IMG/M metagenome (GOLD analysis project Ga0070698, IMG submission 65477) | Corn, switchgrass and miscanthus rhizosphere microbial communities from Kellogg Biological Station, Michigan, USA - KBS K1-50-2 metaG | ecosystem: Host-associated > Plants > Roots >... | reverse complement strand
GCAGAAGGTCGACCCGGAGCTGGCCGGGCACCTCGCCGAGCGGCTGGTCGCCGACGGGATCGACGTGGCGTTCTCCGCCCGGCTCCAGATCGACCACGGCCAATCCCACGCCATCCAGTGGGTGTTGGGCGGGCTCGACCTCCCGATCGTGCCGTTGGTCGTCAACGTGTTCGCCACACCGCTGCCGACGCTCGCCCGCTGTGCCCAGGTCGGGGCGGCGCTGCGGCGTGCCGTGGCCTCGCTCCCCGGCGGCCGGCGGGCGGTCGTGCTGGGGTCGGGAGGCCTGTCGCACCGGCTGCCCTGGCCCGAGCGCTGGCAGGACCCCCACGGCGACGACGAGGCGTTCATGGTGGAGGCATGGCTGGAGGGCCGCGGCGACTGGTCGCGGTTCGACCCCCGCCGGCGCGAGATCATCCTGGCCGCCGAGTCGTGCATCAGCCCCGAGTTCGACCGCGAGTTCCTGGCCGCGCTGGAAGCCGGCGGGCTGGCCGCCTACACGGACTGGACGACCGAGCGGCTCGGCGAGCGAGCCGGCAACGGCGGGCAGGAGATCCGGACCTGGCTCACGATGGCCGCCGCTGTCGGCTTCGCGCCCGGCCGCACCCTCGCATATGAAGAGCTGACCGAGTGGCTGACCGGGATGGCGGCCGCCGTGATCGACCCGACCGTGGAGGCCGGGACGACGGCCGGAGCGGCAAACAAAACGGCGATCCGGGAGGCTGGCGCATGACCCTGTGGACCGACCTCACGGGCGTCGCCTACTCGATCGACTTCATCGACGCTGCCGGGGTGCCGACCCGGGTGCTGCGGGCGGGCCAGGGCGAGGACGTCGTCATGCTGCACGGGACCAGCGGGCACCTGGAGGCGTTCATCCGCAACGTCCCGGCCTTCGCCGCCCGCTACCGGGTCCACGCCATCGACATGCTCGGGCACGGCTGGACCGGCAAGCCGGACTACCCGTACGAGATCCCCCGCTACGTCGAGCACGTGCTCGCCTACCTGGACGCCTGCGGGATCGGCGCCGCTCACCTGGTCGGCGAGTCGCTCGGCGGCTGGGTGGCGGCCTGGCTGGCCAGCGAGCGGCCCGACCGGGTCGCCTCGCTGCAGCTGGTGGCCGCGGGAGGGACCAAGGCCGACCCGGCGGTGATGGAGCGCATCAGAGCGTCCACCTGCCAGGCCGTGCACAGCGGCGACCGGGCCCTCACCCGCAAGCGGCTGGAGCTGCTCATGTACGACCCGGCCAAGGACGTCAGCGACGAGCTGGTCGAGGTCCGCCACGCGGTCTACTCGGCGCCGGCTTTCCGCGGCAACCTCCACAACCTGCTCTGCCTGCAGGACATGGAGACCCGCCAGCGCAACCTGCTCCGGCCCGACCGGCTGGCCCGGATCAAGGCGCCGACCCTGGTCGTCTGGGGCCGCCAGAACCCGTTCGGTGGCGTGCCCGAGGCGGACGCGATGGCCAATGCGATTCCCGGGGCCCGGCTCGAGCTGTTCGAGCGCTGCGGACACTGGCCCCAGCATGAGCGCGCCGAGCGCTTCAACGAGCTGAGCCTGGCCTTCCTCGGCGGGAGGCCGGCGGCATGAGCGCGTCGTTCCGTACAGCGGTCCTTTTCTCATTGACCGAGGTTGCCCGCCCACTACAATGCGGGCACCTGCGGGCCCAACGCGTTTGGAGAGGAATTCGGAGAGCCGAATTCTGCTGTATTTGCCCTGGTCGCGAACCCATCTCATCTTGCCAGGGAGGCGAGCCGTGAGCCTCGTACGTCGCTTTTCCGTATTTCGCTTTTTCGTGGTGTTCGCAGCTCTGACCATGGTCGGGGCGGCCTGTTCCGGCACCGGAAGCAAATCGTCGACAGCCGGCGGGGGGGGAAAGCAGTTCACAATTGGGTTCACCAACCCGCTGGGCTCCAACGACCAGCTCACCTTGCTGCAGAACGCGATCATCGCCAGAGCCAAGTCGCGTGGAGCCAAGGTCATCGCTCTCGACGACCAGCTCGACGTCGACAAGCAGGTCTCCGACATCGACCAGCTCATCAGCCAGCAGGTGGACGGCATCATCGTGTTCCCGCTCGACGCCAAGGCGGTGGTACCGGCGGTGAAGCGGGCTAAGGACGCCGGAATCAAGACGATCGGGATCAACGCCTCGCTCGGGAACCCCAATGGCGACGTCGCGCCCTTCGACGCGGCGGTCAACCAGGGCACCGAGCAGATGGCGACCGAGACCGCCAAGTTCGTGGCCCAAAAGCTCGGCGGCAAGGGCAACGTCCTCGGCGTAGGCCTCGGCGCGCCCGTGCCGGTCATCCAGTTCCAGATGGCGACGATGAAGCGGGTCGCCGAAGAGAACGGGCTGACCTGGCTGGACACCGTCGAGAACCCGACCGACGACGCCGCTGGGGCAGAGCCTGTGGTTGAGCAGGCCCTGCTCCGCTTCCCCAAGATCGACGCGATCATGCCCTACAACGAGCCGAGCGCCCTCGGCGTCACCTCGGCGCTCGAGCATGCCAGCAGGCACGCGCTGGTCACCGCGGCCAACGGCACCGACGTCGGGCTGCAGTTGCTGCGCGGCGGCAAGATCGCCGCCACCTGGGATCTGCTCCCTTGGAAGCAGGGTGTGACCTACGTCGACGTGATGCTGGACCTGCTCAATGGCAAGCAAGTCCCCAAGACCACGGTCGTGCCGGTGAAGATGCTGACCAAGGACAACCTCGCCTCGCAGGTGAACTGGCAGCAGGCCGTTAAGGAGATCGAGCAGGGCAACGTGCCGCAGTAGCGGTCGCCGCCCCCGCACCAGGGAGGTCGTCGTGTCCTGGACCCGGCCAGAATTCGAGATCCGCGCCGACAACACGGCGCTGCTCGTGATCGACATGCAGGGCGACTTCGTCGACCCCGGCGCACCCTACGAGTCGCCTGCAGCGCGGGAGATGGTAGACGAGCTGAACCACCTGATGGCCGCGTGCCGCCAGCGCGGCATCCCGGTCGTGCTGACCGCGCACAACCATCGCGCCGACGGGAGCGACCTCGGCGCGGTACGCCACCTGCACCCGCTCACCGCCGACGGCACCGCCCTGAAGGAGGGCACCGAGGGGGTCGAGCTCTACGCCAAGCTGGACGTGCAGCCAGGCGACCACGTCATCCGCAAGCGGCGCTACAGCGCCTTCTTCAGCACTGACCTCGACCTGCTGCTGCGCAACCTCGGCGTGCAGGTGCTGATCATCGCCGGGGTGGCGACCAACGTCTGCTGCGAGTCGACCGCCAGGGACGCCTTCTTCCGCGACTACCAGGTCGTCTTCCTGTCCGACGGCAACGGCACGATCGACCTCGGCGACGCCGGCTGGGGCGCCTTCTCGGCGGAGGAGGTGCAGCGCTACACGCTCACCAACATCGCAACATTCTACGGAGAGGTCGCGCCCATGGCCGAGGTCCTGGAGCGGGTACGCGCCGCCGGCCAGCCCTCCGCGTAACGCACCGGTGACCAGCGAACTGCTCACGGTAGAGGGAATCAGCAAGCGATTCCCGGGGGTCCGCGCCCTCCACCGGGTCGACCTGACCGTTCTCCCCGGCGAGGTCCACGCCCTCGTCGGGGAGAACGGCTCGGGCAAGTCGACGCTGGTGAAGATCATGGCCGGCGAATACCAGCCTGACGAGGGCCGCATCGTGCTCGAGGGCGAACCGGTCAGCTTCCGCACGCCCGGCGCCGCCATCAGAGCCGGCATCACCGCGATTGCCCAGGAGCTACCGCTCGTTCCCCAGGTCAGCGTGACCGAGAACGTGCTGCTCGGCCATCTGCCGCGGCGCCGCCTCCGGGTCGACTGGAGGGCCGCCCACCGGACCGTCGCGGCCGTCCTCGCCGAGCTGGACCTGGACGTGGACCCGCGCACCCGGGCGGGCACGCTCCCGCTCGACCAGCAGCAGCTCGTGTCGATCGCGCGGGCCCTGCACCTGCAGTCCAAGCTGGTCGTCTTCGACGAGGCGACCAGCTCGCTCACCGAGGACGAGGTCCAGGTGCTATTCCGGATGGTCCGCCGCCTCAAGGAGCGCGGACTCGGGGTGGTGTTCATCTCACACCGGCTACGCGAGATCTACGAGGTTGCCGACCGGGTCACCGTGCTGCGGGACGGCGAGGTGATCGGCGGCCTGCCAATCGCCGAGGCGGACGAGCCGCGGCTCACCGCCATGATGGTGGGCCGCCCGCTCCTCGACTACTTCCACAAGCAGCAGATCGATCCCGGTCCGGTCGTGCTCGAGTTGCGCGGCCTGCGCGGCCAGGGCATGGCCCACGGCCTCGACCTGCAGCTGCGGCGTGGCGAGATCGTCGGCCTCGCCGGACTGGTCGGCTCTGGCCGCTCCGAGCTGCTGGCCACCGTGTTCGGGCTGCGGCCCCAGGCGGCAGGCGCGGTGCTCGTCGACGGCCGGCCCGCCCGCATCCGCGGGCCAGTCGACGCGATCCGCCTCGGCCTGGCGATGGTCCCCGAGGACCGCAAGCGGGCTGGCGTGGTGTTGCCGCTGTCAGTTCGCCACAACCTCGCTCTCGCGCGCTACGGGAAGCTGCTACCTCCCCTGGTCCGGCCCGCAGAGGAGCGCGCCATGGTCGAGCGCCTGGCCAGCCGCCTGGCCATCAAGGCACCCAGCCTGGAGACGCCGGTGCGGCTGCTGTCCGGCGGCAACCAGCAAAAGGTCGTCCTGGGTAAATGGATGGTGGTCGGCCCCCGCGTCTGGCTGCTGGATGAGCCCACCCGTGGGGTCGACGTCGGTGCCAAGGCCGAGATCTACCGCCTGATGGGCGAGCTGGCCGCCTCCGGTATGGCGATCCTGATGAGCTCGTCTGAGCTGTCCGACCTGCTCGGCATCTGCGACCGCGTGCTGGTGATGTTCCGCGGCCAGCTGGTCGCCGAGTTCGACCGGGCCGAGGCGACCGAGGAGCGGGTCATCTACTACGCCACCGGCCAGAGTGTGGCCTGACCGGGACGACCAAGGAGCGGCGACAATGCGATCAGCCCTGGAGGAGCGTCTGGTGCTGTGGACCGGACAGCGGCTGCGGTCGGCGGCCTGGTCTGGCTACCGCAGGATGCGACGTTACGCCGGGGTGGGGATCGCCCTGCTGTTGATGGTGGTGTTCCTGTCCGCCACTCAGCCGGCCTTCGCGAGCAGCATCAACGCCACCAACGTCCTGCGCTCGGTGGCTGTGCTCTACATGGTCTCGATCGGGAACACGTTCGTGCTGCTCACCGCCGGGTTCGACCTCTCGGTCGGCTCACTTCTATCGCTCAGCGGGGCGGTGCTGGCCGGCATGCTGCTCGCCGGGATCGACCCGTGGCTGGCCATCCTGGCCATCCTGGTGTTCGGCGCGGCGGTGGGCGGACTCCTCAACGGCATGCTGATCGGCAAGGCGGGCCTGTCGTTCTTCGTCGTCACCCTGGCCAGCATGTCGCTGCTGCGCGGCGTGACGTTCGTCTACACCGGCGGGCGGACCAAGCAGGTAGACATCGAGACGCTGAGCCGACTCGGCGATGGCAAGATCGGCGGGGTGTCCGTGCCCATCCTGCTGATGGCCGGCGTGCTGCTGGTATCGCTGTTCGTGCTGCACTACACCCGCTTCGGCCGGGCCGTGTACGCGGTCGGGGGGAACAAGGAGGCGGCCAGGCTCTCGGGCATTAACGTCGGGCTGGTGCTGGTCGCCGTCTATGCGATCTCCGGGCTGCTCGCCGCGCTCGCCGGTGTCATCCAGACCGGCCGGCTCGGCGCGGCCGCGCCGGTGGCGGGGACCGGTCTGGAACTGTCGGCCGCTGCGGCGGTCCTGCTCGGCGGGACGAGCTTCAGCGGCGGCAGTGGTGGGGTGGTCGGCACCACCATCGGCGTGCTGTTCATCGGTGTCCTGCGCAATGGGCTGGGCCTCATGGGCGTGTCGTCGTTCTGGCAGGACGTGGTGACCGGAGTGATCCTCATCGCCGCCATCGCCATCGACCGGCTGTCCCGCGCCAACGACTGAACAAGGAGGTGACCCCGATGGACAGTCTCTGGACAGCGCTACTCGGCGTTGATTTCTGCCAGCGCAGCTACGACGTCAAGGGCGTCAGGACCCGGGTGCTCGAGGCGGGCGACCCGGACGCGCCCGCGCTCGTCTTCCTGCACGGGGTAAACGGCCATGCCGAAGCGTACGTGCGCAACCTCGGATCGCACGCTGAGCGCTTCCGGGTCTACGCGATCGACATGATCGGGCATGGGTTCAGCGACAAGCCGCTCGACCGATCCTACGAGATCAGCACCTACGTACGGCACGTCCTCGATTTCCTCGATGTGCTCGGCATCGACAGGGTTCACCTGTCGGGGGAGTCGCTTGGCGGCTGGGTCGCCGCCCGGCTGGCCGTCGACCACCCCGAGCGTCTGCACCGCCTGGTCTTGAACACCCCGGGCGGCCTCAACGCCGACCCAGAGGTGATGGCCCGCATCCGGCGCATGACCATGGATGCGGTCAGCCCGCCGACCAGGGAGAAGGTCCAGAAGCGGGTGGAGTGGCTGTTCAAGGATCCGGCCACCGTCCCGCCCGACCTGGTGGAGACCCGCTACCGCATCTACTGCCAGCCCGGCTACCGGGAGGTCACCGAGCGGATCCTGTGCTTGCAGGATATGGACACACGCAAGCGCAACATGCTGACCGCCGACGACCTCAGCCGCATCCGCATCCCCACCCTGCTGGTGTGGACCACCGCCGACCCCGTCGCCGGCCTGGACGTCGGTCGCTGGTGTCACAGCCAGATTCCCGACTGCGAGCTGGTGGTGATGGAGCACAGCGGGCACTGGCCCCAGTTCGAGGAGCCGGACCTGTTCAACCAGCATCACCTGCGCTTCCTCACAGCGAGCTAGGAGGCCGCCCATGCTGCGGACATTGGAGGAGAAGGCTGATCCCGCACACGCCGCCCTGGTGGTGGTCGACGTGCAGAACGACTTCTGCGACGACGCTGGCGCCTTCGGGCGCATCGGGCGGGACCTGGCTCCCGTCCGTGCGATGGTCCCGCGTCTTGCGGGGCTGGTCGACCAGGCGCGTGAGGCCGGCGTCCCGGTGGTGTTCCTGCAGTACGTGCAGAACCCGAGCACCTTGTCAGAGGTGCAGCTCGAGCAGCGCCAGCGAGGCCGGGCAGGGGTCGACTACTGCCAGGAGGGAAGCTGGGGGGCGGACTTCTACCAGGTCACCCCCAAACCCGACGAGCGAGTGGTCGCCAAGCACCGCTACAGCGGCTTCGTCGGCACCGACCTGGACCTGGTCCTGCGCAGCACCGGCCGGCGGGCGCTGATCCTGACCGGGGTCGCCACCAACGGCTGCGTGGAGTCGACCGCCAGGCATGGGTTCATGCAGGACTACTACATCGTGCTGGTCGACGACTGCTGCTCCTGCTACTCGCAGGCGGCGCACCAGGCGACACTGACGAACATCACCGACGCCTACGGGGTCGTGACCACGGCCGACGAGCTGGGCTCGATATGGGCGGCCAAGTCCCAACCCCAGCCCTAGCGTGCCTTGGCCAGGGCGCGCGACAGCGCCAGGCTCGCGGTGCGCACCGCCGGTGCCATGCGCGCCGGGTCGTTGCGGGTCACCGGGGCGCTGACCGACAGCGCGGCGGCCAGGCGGTTGCCGGGCCCGAAGACCGGCGACGCCGCGCAGCCGATCCCGATCGCCGACTCCTCGTACTCGACCGCCACGCCCCTGGCGGCCACCTGCGCGAGCTGCTCGTACAGCACCGCCGGGGAGACGATCGAGTACGGGGTGCGGCGGCGCAGGCCGGCCGCGACCGCGCGCGTGGTCAGCTCGGGCGGGGAGAAGGCCAGCAGCACCTTGCCGAGCGCCGTGCAGTGCAGCGGCAGGCGGCTGGCCACGCGGACCGGTGCGGACACCTGCTGGTGGCCCATGATCCGCTCCGCGTACAGCACGTCGGTGCCGTCGAGCACGGCGAGGTTGACGGTCTCGTGGGTCGCCTCAAGCAGGTCCTGCATGAACGGCAGGGCGGCGTCCCGAAGGGCGCGGTGCGCGGGGACGAGCTGGCCCAGCTCGAACAGCCGCATCCCAAGGTGGTAGCGGCGCTCCGTTCGCTCAAGCAGGCCGAGGTTGACCAGCTCAGCAGTGATCCGGTGGACGGTGGTCTTCGGCAGGCCGGTGCGGCGGGCCAGCTCGGCCAGCGGGAGCTCCGACTTCTCTGGCTGGAACACGCGGAGGATGGCATCGACCTTCGACAAGAGGGACGCCTGCTCGTTCCGTTCAATGGATTCCATCGCTTGCCCCTCGTGGTGAAGACCGCCCATGCTCGGTCTGGGCATGTCCATGATCGAGCATCCTGCAGGCACAGAGAAGTGCAGGAGACAGCTCTGAACGGTTCGGGTGCTGGGCGCTGGGGCCTTGCTGTCGCCGCCGTGCTGGTCCTGCTGGTCGCGGCCAGGCGGCCTCTCGGCCGCGCGTTCGTACGGTTGACCGGAACGACCGTCCGCAGCGAGCGGCGGCGCGCCCGCAAGTGACAGGGAGGGGGATCCCGGTGAAGGTCAGCGACACGCTCGATGTGGCGGCCGCCCCGCTCGGAGTGGAGCAGGAAGCGTGGCTCGAGGCGGCCTGGGCCGAGATCGACAAGGATCGTCTGCGCGCGCTGGCCGCCGACATGACCAGCATCCCGAGCCCGACGGGCGAGGAGCGGACGCTCGCTGAGTATCTGGCCGAGCGGCTGCGCGCGGCCGGCCTGCAGGGCCGATACCAGCCGATCGACCCGACCCAGGGCAACGCGCTGGCCCGCTTGCCTGGCGCCGGCGACGGCCCTGACCTCTTGCTGTACGCCCCGATCGACACGCTCACCGCCGGCAACGAGGAGGAGGACTGCCCCTGGGAGGCGCCCGAGCTGCGCCCCGACATGCGGCCAGATGCCTCGATCCAGGGCGACTGGGTGGTCGGGCTCGGCGCCAGCAACCCGAAGGGGCACGGTGCCTGCCTGGTGGTTGCGGCCGAGGCAGTCCAGCGGGCGGGCATCCCGCTGCGGGGCGACTTGTACGTCGGGCTCGGCGCTGGCGGCATGCCCACCAACAAGCGGCCCGTCGCGCACATGACCAGGTACAACGCCGGCCAGGGCAGCGGCTGCTCGTTCATGCTCGAGCAGGGCCTGCACACCGACTACGCAGTGATCGCCAAGCCCGGCTGGTCGGTGGCGTGGGAGGAGGTCGGGCTCTGCTGGTTCAAGGTGCAGGTGCGCGGCACGTTCGGCTACGTCGGCGCCCGACACCGCATCCCCTACCGTAACGCGGTCGTCGAAAGCGCGACGGTCGTGACCGCGCTCGAGGCGTGGTTCGGTGAGTACACCGCTCGCAATACCTCGGGCCTGGTCGCCCCTCAGGGTCAGGTCGGCGCGATCGAGGGCGGCTGGACCCGTACCGCCTCCCTCTCCCCTGCCGTCTGCAACCTCTACGTCGACCTGCGCGTCAGCCCGCGCACCCCGCCGGTCGAGGCGCGGCGGCAGTTCGGCGCCGCCATGGACGCGATCGCCCGCGCCAACCCACACATCGACCTGGACTGGGACATGATCCTGGCGATCCCCGGGACCAGCACCCCACCGGGCAGCTGGATCGTGCAGTCGTGCGCGCGGGCTTGGGAGCGCGTCGAGGGCCAGCCCCACCAGGTTGCCCTCGGCACGAGCGGCGCGACCGACGCGAACATCCTCCGCCACCGCGGCATCCCAACTGCCAGGGTCGGCATGCCGAAGCTGCGTGACCCCAGTGGCGCCGAGGTCGACTTTTCCATGGGCATGAACGCGGTCGACGTGAGCGACATGGCACGGCTCACGCGCCTGCTCGTCTACGCGATCGTCGACACCTGCGGCCGCCGCCGTGCCGAGCTCCGGGTCGGCAGCTCCGACAGAGGGGGGGAGGCAGATGGCCATCGACCCGCATCCGCCTGAGGGCCGTCTCGCCGAGGACCGCCGGCTCGGCGTCGGCCGCTCGGACTGGTCCTCCTGGCCTACCTACGAGGCTGCCGCGCTCGGTCTGCCGGGGAGCTGGTGGTACCCGGTCATGTGGTCCTCCCAGCTCGGACGCAAGCCGGTGGCCGAGCAGCTGCTCGGCGAGCAGGTGGTCTTCGTGCGCGAAGCCGGCCGGGTCTTCGCCCTGAACGACCGCTGCCCGCACCGCGGCGTGCCGCTGTCGCTCGGCACCAAGGAGTTCCCAGGCACGATCACCTGCCCCTACCACGGCTGGACCTATGACCTGGACAACGGGGTGCTGCGGG
>Ga0070698_100009784_pt1 | contig 10249 bp, 11 predicted proteins | sample KBSK1502metaG_FD_65477 | JGI IMG/M metagenome (GOLD analysis project Ga0070698, IMG submission 65477) | Corn, switchgrass and miscanthus rhizosphere microbial communities from Kellogg Biological Station, Michigan, USA - KBS K1-50-2 metaG | ecosystem: Host-associated > Plants > Roots >... | reverse complement strand
GACACGCCGAGCACTAGCAGCAACCCGATATTGACGTCTGCAATCACAGCCCAATCCGGTCCAAACGGAATCACAGAAAACACGATGAACGCGGACGCCACGGCAATGTAAGGCGCGAAGAAGAAGATCCAGCGATCCGCGTTTTCCGGAATGAAGTCTTCTTTTGTGAGTAACTTCAAGCCGTCAGCGATCGGCTGCAAGAGCCCCCACGGACCGACACGCATCGGACCGAGTCGGGCCTGAATAAACGCCGAGATCTTTCGTTCAAGATAAGTGGCGTACGCAACCCAGAGCGCAACCAGAGTAACGATGAGGCCAATCTGGATCAGTGGCCAAATGAAAAAGTTGATCGTTTCCTGGCTAAATAGTCTAAGCAGGGGATCGTTGAGGACGTTTATTGGACCAAAGAGCAACATGCAGGTATCAGCGATCGATCTCTCCTAGAACAATATCGAGCGTGCCAATAATTGCCACGACGTCGGCCACGAGGTGACCAATGCACATCTGTTTCAGCGCCTGAAGATTGACGAATGACGGCGGACGAACGCGTACGCGATACGGCTGCGCGCTTCCGTCAGAAACAAGATAACAACCAATCTCGCCTTTCGGTCCTTCGATCGAGTGGTAGTAATCGCCTACGGGCGGCTTCACGACTTTCGGCAGCTTCGCGTTCACTGGACCATCCGGCAGATTGTCCAACGCCTGTACGACGATCCGGCGCGACTGTCGCATCTCTTCAAGCCGCACCAGGTAACGATCATACGTGTCGCCGTTTTCGCCCAACGGAATATCGAAATCCATGTCGGCATACGCCGCATAGGGTCGCGACTTCCTTACGTCCCACGCCACACCCGAACCACGCAACGCCGGCCCGGACAAACCGATCGCAATCGCGTCTGGACCAGAGATGACGCCAATGCCAACCGTCCGGCTCAACCAGATGCGGTTCTCCGAAAGCACTGTTTCGTACTCATCGAGCCGCTTGGGAAAGTTGTTGGCAAACTGGCGGACGTCTTTCTCGAAATCGTCGTACGCATCGTTGGGCATACCGCCTACGCGCCATGCATGACACGTCAAACGTGCGCCAAACTGGCGTTCGAAAATCTTTAAGATCTCTTCGCGTTCACGCAGCGCCCACAACAAGACGGTAACTGCACCGATATCGAGGGCGTGCGTCGCAAGCCAGAGCAGGTGTGATGCAATGCGGTTGAGTTCCGTCAGGATGGTGCGCAAGTAGTGCGCGCGACGCGGAACGGGGAGTCCCATCATCTGTTCGACAGTCTCGACCCACACGAGACCATTGGAAACCGCGGCAATGTAATCGAGTCGGTCCCAATAAGGAGCGATCATCGTGTACATGCGGTTCTCGGCAATCTTTTCCATGCCGCGATGCAGGTAACCAATGTCGCAATCGAGATCCATGACAGTTTCGCCGTCGAGCTTGAGAACAACGCGCAACACGCCATGCGTTGACGGGTGTTGCGGCCCCATGTTCAGCACCATCTCAGGGCTGTCAAGCAGGGTCTCTTGCGTGGTTGCGATTTCTACCTGATGCATTATCCGTGTTCTATCTGACGCTTTATCCGCGTTTATCCCCGGCCAAAAACACCTACGCCGCGGGCACTTCCGATTCGTGCGGCTTATAACACCCAATCACACGCCATGGCTCGATCACTAACCCGATCTCGACGGCTTCGCCGCTCGACTTCTTTGCCACTAAGTTCAAAACGATCGCATTCGCAGCACTCGCCTTATTCCAAACGTTCCGCGGTTCTGCGCTCTCAGTCAACACAAACCCAGCCACCTTCGCCGCCTCAGGCGTGTCGAAAACTTTCGCTTCATAATGGGCGGCAATCTCTTTTGGCGTCATTTATCTTTCGGCATCACTTCCTTGCCGCCACGGAAGATCTCGCGCATGACGCGCTCCTGCGGTACCGACAGAATCTCCAAACCATACCCGCGTCGCTGTTCCAACTGCTCCAACTGCACCTCGTTCATCTCAGGCAGATGTCGTTCGGTCCACGCGTTCTCAACGAATTCAAGAGGATAGTCCTTGCGCAAAGGGTAGCCTTCCCAGTCGGGCGGCAGCAGCAAACGTCGCAAATCGGGATGACCATGAAAGTGAATACCAAACAGGTCGAAGACTTCGCGTTCCAACCAATTCGCCGCGGGCCAGACGCCCGTAACACTCGCAACGCCTTCGGCCTCGGTTGTTCTCACTTTCAAACGCACGCGGTTATTTGTTGAGATCGAGAACAGGTTGTAGACCATCTCAAAAGGCGCATCGACATGGTCTGGATAGTGAACACAGGTTACGTCAGACAGATATTCGAACTGCGTCTCCGAGTCGTCGCTGAGGAATTCGCAGACTTCGACGATCTGTTCGCGATCGACTCGCACGGATAGTTGACCGATAAACTCGAGCGCCTCGCCGATCGCATCGCCGAACTTACCTTTAAGTTTCTTGACGAGCGGATGATTTGAGCCGTCGGTTGGTTTCGGACCTTCTTCTTTTTTCTTAACGGGTGGCTTTGGCGCGCCAGGCGCGGGCGATGGCTGCCCTGCAAGCGATTCCTTCACGGCGGCGACACGCGATTTCGCCTGTTCGACCATCGCGGTTTTTTCAGCGTCGGCGCCTGCTAGTTCTCCTGCTGGGGGAATTGCGGATGGTGAGGGCGTCCCGGACGAATCGGTGGTCGACCCGTCCGGTCGCATAGGTTCTTCGGAACCAGGCTGCTTCGTGTCCTCTGACATAGATGGAGTGCGAGCCTCCACACTTACACTTCGATTAGCAGACTAAAAAAACAACGCGCGGGCTGCACTGTGACTGCTAAATTAAGAGACGAGCTTGAAATTCGGAAATTGATTATAGCAGAAGTAGTGTAAATTCCGAGCACCGTGATTCGCGCACCTGCTAACCGTACGATTACGCTCTCCGACGAAGAGTTGGAACGGTATCGACGTTGTCTTCAAGTACTAAAATCAAAAGTCAACGTCGATCAAATCCGTGACAAGCTGTTTTGCCAGGACATATTTAGTGCGCTTCCCTGTTTGCCGGATCGGTGCGTCGACCTTTTGTTCGCAGATCCACCTTACAACCTCACCAAGAGTTTCAACGACCGTCGATTCAGGAAGACTTCTGTCGATGAGTATGCGGAATGGCTTGACTCGTGGCTTTCTCAAACCGTCAGGTTGTTGAAACCGACAGCTTCGGTTTACATCTGCGGCGACTGGGAATCATCCGGAGCGATACAGCGTATCGGCGAGAAATACTTCATCGCGCGTAACCGCATCACCTGGGAGCGCGAAAAAGGCCGTGGGGCAAAGTTAAACTGGAAGAAATGTTCGGAAGATATCTGGTTCTTCACTGTTTCCGATGATTACTACTTCGACGTGGAAGCGGTGAGACTGAAGAGACAAGTGATCGCTCCCTACACAAATCCGAACGGTGAGCCGAAAGACTGGGCGCAAACTGACGACGGACGATTCCGCCTCACTCACCCATCAAACCTCTGGACGGATCTAACCGTTCCCTACTGGTCGATGCCGGAAAACACCGATCACCCTACGCAAAAGCCCGAGAAGCTGCTCGCCAAAATCATACTAGCCAGCTCGAAGAGCAGCGATCTGGTTTTTGATCCCTTCAACGGTTCGGGTACCACCACGGTCGTCGCCAAAAAGCTAGGGCGCCACTACCTCGGCGTCGAGCTTGATGAAACGTATTGTTGTTTGACTTTGAAGCGTCTCGAACGAGCAGCCAAAGACTCAAGCGTGCAGGGTTATACTGATGGTGTTTTCTGGGAAAGAAATACGTTTTCAAAGCAGATTAAAAATCGAAATTGACCCGCAGCTTGACGTTCCGAAGCACCGGCCCCTATCATATCTTGTTTGAAAATGCGGCTTGGCGCTGTCCGTAGCCACCGCCTTTATAGAGAGTCGAAGAAAGTAATGAAACCAGGAATTCACCCGGAATACGTCGAGATTACTGTTACCTGCGCTTGCGGCGAGACGTTCAAAACGCGCTCAACCAAAAAGGGCGACCTGCACGTGGAAATCTGTTCCGCTTGTCACCCGTTCTTTACCGGTAAGCAGAAGCTGGTCGACACCGCAGGGCGCGTCGATCGGTTCAACAAGCGTTACGGCAAGAAAACGGCAGACGAAGGTGCTGCCGCCGCGAAATAACCCCGGATTGATGGGTTTACGCAACCAACATTAGCAATCACAATCGAACGCCGGCGTGATTTGGTCGGTCGCTCAAGGTGCACTAAACAAAGAGCGACTTTCCCAACAAACGCCGGCCTTTTCGTATCCTGAAGCTATGAGTACACCAGAACGAGATCTCATTGTCGGTGGGCAGGCCGTAATCGAAGGCGTGATGATGCGGACGCCGAATGCCTACGCCATCGCCGTGCGCAAAGCGGACGGCACGATCGTGAACATTGCGGCGCGGCTGCCGAAGTGGAGCGATAAGTATCCGTTGCTGAAGCTGCCGGTGGTGCGCGGCGGCGCGGTTCTCGTTCAATCGATGAGCCTGGGAATCAAGGCGCTCAACTATTCAGCGAATGAAGCGTTTGCCGATGTTGAAGAAGCGAAGACCGAGGAAGTGAAAGTCGCGCTTTCACCGGCGGTGATCGAGGGCGAAGGAGACTTTGCAGGTTTGACTGGCGCGGTGCCCGGCCTGTTTCCCGTGCCTACTCAAAAGCATTCGCGCGACGAACTGAAGAAAGGCACGACCGCAGCGGCGGCTGGATCGATCATCTTTGCGCTGATCTTCCAGATACTGTTGTTTGTCGCCGCACCGTTATTGCTGACAAATGCACTGTTCGTCGCCGCAGGTTGGGTCACGACTCCTGCGGTTGCGACCAGTGCAGCTCAGCCGAATGCGCCTGCCGGTGATTCGAGCACTGCAACGCAACCAGCGACGACTCCCTGGTATCAGGACGCATGGTCTACCGTGCGCACCTATTTACATCCGGTGAGACCTTCAGTCGGTTTTAACTTAATCGACGGTCTGATCCGAATGACGTTCTTCCTGATCATGATTTTCAGTTTTTCACTGGTGAAGGACATCAGGCGCGTCTTCGAGTACCACGGCGCGGAACACAAGACTGTGTTCACGTGGGAAGCAGGACTCCCACTGACTGTCGAGAACGCGCGTCCGCAACCGCGTCAGCATCCTCGTTGCGGTACGAGTTTTCTCATGGTCGTGATGCTGGTGGCGATCATCCTGTTTTCGGTAATCAAGTTTGATTCGTTGCTGCTGAACTTTTTGATCCGTCTGGCGCTGATGCCTGTGGTTGCCGGCGTCTCGTACGAAATCATTCGGCTGTCCGCGAAGAAGGAGAGCAGTTGGTTTTTCAAAATAATGACGCTACCGGGCGTATGGTTGCAAAACATCACCACGCAGGAACCGGACGATCGGCAACTCGAAGTGGCGATTGAAGCGTTGAAAGAATCGCTCAAACTGGAGCCGCAACCGGCCGAGCCTGTGCCGGCGCCGTTATCGTGAGGTTTTCATGTTAGACAAGCTCGAACAGATTGTTAGCCGTTACGATGAGTTGACGCAGGAACTTTCTTCGCCTGAGTTGCTCGCCAACCCATCTGCGTATGGGAAGGCCGCGAAGCAACATCGCACGCTGGAAGAGGTGGTCCAAAAGTACCAGGCATGGAAGAGTTTGAAAGCAGAGTTGGCGAGTACGCGGGAACTGCTCGACACTGCTGACGACGACGAGATGCGCGAGATGGCGCGAGTCGAAGTCGAAACTCTGCAAGCGCGGCTGGAGGAGACTGACCGCGAACTCAAACTGTTGCTCATTCCAACCGATCCGAACGATGAAAAGAACGTCATTCTCGAAATCCGCGCCGGAACAGGCGGCGATGAAGCGACGTTGTTTGCAGCCGAGATGGTGCGGATGTACGCGCGTTACTCGGAAAAGCAGCGCTGGAGATTTGAAGTCATGGAGGCTTCGGAGTCCGGCATCGGTGGTCTCAAAGAAGCAATCGTTTTGATCGAAGGCGACAAGGTTTATTCGAAGTTGAAACACGAGTCGGGCGTGCATCGCGTTCAGCGTGTGCCGCAGACCGAGGCGAGCGGACGCATTCATACATCGGCGGTTACGGTTGCGGTGTTGCCGGAGGCGGAAGAGGTTGACGTAAAGATCGATCCGAAAGACTTGCGCATCGACACGTTCTGTTCGTCTGGTCCAGGCGGGCAGTCGGTGAACACGACCTATTCAGCAGTGCGGTTGACGCATCTTCCGACGGGCGTTGTTGTTTCCATGCAGGACGAGAAGTCGCAGATCAAAAACCGTGAAAAGGCGATGCGAGTTTTGCGCGCTCGCTTGCAGGAGTTGGAAGAGCAGAAGCAACACGAGGCGCAAGCCAGTGAACGCCGTTCGATGGTTGGTTCAGGCGATCGTTCGGAGAAGATTCGCACTTACAACTTCAAGGAAAACCGCGTCTCGGATCACCGCATCGGTCTGACGATTCACCAGCTCGATCTGGTAATGGAAGGCAACCTCGATCCTTTCATCGACGCCCTCGTCGCTCACTACCAGGCGGAGAAGTTGAAAGCCGAAGCCGTCGCCGCATAGTCAGCGGTACTTGCGCTCTTTGTTTTTTGTATCGTGTTCCTGGTATCGCGGGTTTTATCCCTTGTCCCTGGTCGGTAAAGCTAGCAGGCCCTCAAGCCCCAATGCTCTTAACCAACGTCCTTCTCATTCGCCACGGCCAGTCAGAAGGTAACGCCGAACGCCGTTTCGGTGGTCACACAGCTACACCTCTGTCACCGCGCGGACGCCGGCAGGCCCAGGCCACGGCTCGCGCTCTCCAGTCTGAAGAATTGACGGCAATCTATACGAGCGATCTCGCGCGCGCTGTTGAGACCGCGCGTGCACTTGCCGCTGTGACCGGCCTGCCAATTCATCCCACAAGCGCGTTTCGCGAACGCAGCGTCGGCGTGATGGAAGGTCTGACGTTTGAAGATGCAGCGCAACAACATCCCGAACAATACGCAGCGTTGTTGCGGCGAGATTTCGAACACGTGTTAACGGGTGGCGAGAGTTACCGGCAATTGCTCGATCGGGCGTGGCAGAAGCTGGATAAGATTATCGCGGAGAACCAGGGCGGCAAGATCGCTGTCATCAGTCACACCGGAACGATCTGCATTCTCGCACTGCATCTGATGGGCGCGCTCGATGCACCGGAGTTGAAGCCGGTTTGGATCTCGAGCGCGAACTGCGGAATTACAAGATTTGAACTGCGCGACGATAGCTTCGTTCGCGTCCTTATGCTCAACGACACGCGCCATCTTTCAGGGACGTAATCCTTATCGCGGCGCCACTTCTTTCAAGCGGCGACTGACGCCGTTCTTAACGCGAAAATATCCATCAGCCACGACTCTCGGAAGAACACTACCGCTTCGGTTCCAGTTTAACTCGAGTTCGTACTTCCAGCGGTCAAGCATCTCTTTGTTCAATTCCAGAACTCCTTCGCGAGTGACTCCCGCAGGCGGCGGCACAAACGCGGCCATCTTGTCGTAAACACGCACGCGATCTGCGCCTTCAACTCTAGCGATTAAGTGCCACAACGTCAGCGTGTCTCTCGCGCGCGCTTCGTTCAACATTGAATCGAGAGCCGCTGACCTCACGGAAGGATCTTGTTCGAAGTCGATCTTTTCCAACGCCGCTCGAAACGTGGCGGGCGCATCTTCGAAGTAGGGCGTTCCTGGTCCAACTCCCGGCCGCGTCTCGCACACCGCACCAGCAGGCACAAACGACTCACGATCTTTCAATTCCAACGCCACCCATCCAGACGTAACACGCAACAAACCCGCTCCTTGATCGTCCACCTCGAGCGTGTACGCACAGCCGAGATCCGCCGCCACCGCCGACGGTGTGTCAACAAAGAAGAGTCGCGGTGGCGCCCAGATCATGGCACTCATTTTTCCGCGAGCGAGTTCGAGTCGATGTTCGGTGGGTTGCGTTTCCAACAACCGCACGCGCGTGTTTTCGTCAATATCAACCGTTCCGATCGAACCCACGGCAATCTGCGCACGAGACGATGCATCCGTTTCCAACCATTCACCGACCCCTAACCGTGCCTGTTTTCCAATTCGTTCACTACCGATTCGCGGCGCGCCCGCGAGTTGTTGCACCTCCCAGAACGATTTGTTCTTAAATCCCCTCCCCCAAAGCCACCAAATCCCTAACCCTCCGATAACAACGAAGACCGCTGCAACTGCCACTACCCGAGTGTGCCACTGTAGACGAAGCGAAGAGATCTTTCTTTCGAGGCCGAGGGAGGGACGGATATTGGCCCACAGCGACTCAGGCGCCTCGACCTGCGGCAACTGTTCCGCCAACTTTACGCCGAACTTGATCTCATCAAACTTACTGCGACAATCGGCACACGAAATGATGTGCTCGGCAAACCGCCTGGATTCTTCCGCTGACAACTCTCCATGACAGTAGGCTGAAATGTCTTTAGTTACATGCTTCGAAAACATCTTGCTCTCCGTAAACTTCACGTCGAACTTAATTACTCACCCCAATTCGCCGGATTGTTCAAATGCGAAAGCGTTTTCGCCAGCTGGCTATGCCCGCGATTAAGACGCGAAGCCACCGTTCCTTTCGAACAACCCATCACCGTGGCAATCTCCTCGTACGACAAACCTTCGATGTACTTCAGCAATATCGGTAAACGAAATTTCGGTTTCAGTTCGCCAATCGCTTCCCTCACCGCTTCGGCAACTTCGAGGCGAGCAAACTGCTTTTCCTGCGGCTTCCTGTCACCGGAATTACTCATTGCCACGGTTTCTGTTTCTCCCCACGGCAACCACCGTTTGCGCCTGCGACGCTCGTCGAGACACGCATTGACGACGAGCCGGTAAAGCCACGTCGTAAACTCCGACTCTCCACGAAACTGCCGAATCGCAGTAAACAGTTTCAAGAAAATCTGTTGCGTGACGTCATCCGCCAACGCCCGGTCGCCGCCAACGGAATAGACGGCAATCGAGAAGACCTTGTCTTTGTAAGCCTCGAAGAGGAGTTGAAAGGCATCGCGGTCACCCTGCTGGCAGGCTTCGATTACGCTTCCATCGATAAGCTGCTGAGCCATTAGCGCGCGCTGCTCCATTTCCACTCCCGTCACGTTTTAGACGTGCTTGGAGGGCATTTTCTTCCAACAAAATAGGGAAACGGATTCACCGTTTCCCTAATTCGAACTGTCTCCGCTTTTTCTGCCTAGCGCGTGACGTGTACCAGCATCTCCGTGCCGGATTCGATTTTCAGCTCTTTGCTGCCTTTCACGGCCAACGAACCGGCGCCACCCGCGCCACCGACGATCAGACCGATCGCGGCTCCTTTGCCGCCCCCGGCGATGCCGCCAACAATCGCGCCCACCGTCGCGCCGATGCCCGCGCGCTTCACAGTTTGTTTGGTTCTGCTTCCCGATTCGACGCCGCCTTCGTTATCGGCGCGTCCCGAACCTTCGCCATAAACTCGCGTCACGTATCCATGCATCACGCCGCGGCGGCCGTCACGCAACTCGACCGAGTCAAACGCCAGATTCAAACTCGTGCGGCCTTTGATCTTGCCGGACTTCTGAATCGAACTGATGTGGCCGGTAAGTTTCGCTTCGTCGAAACGGCTGGGATCGATCACCGTAGCAGTGAAACGATCGCCTACGCGTGAATCCTTGCTCGACAAGGTGTCGTTGATTCGAATCTTCAGATCAGTTCCGACCGGAACGAGCGGGACGGCTCGTTTCGTCGTTGTTCGTTTTTTCGCAGTTGGTTTAGTCTGAGCCCCCACCCAAACCGAACTGCCAACGAGCATCGCAACCGCTGTCAGAACCATCAATCCGTGTTTATGTTTTTTCATCGTGCTCCTCCTCACTTACGCCGATAACGCCGCTCGCTCCTTCTCGGAGACCAACACGTCGTCGTTTTCAAAAGTACGTTGACGGTGCACGCTGCCGTCACTATCAAAAATATATGCCGATGGCGCCTCGCGCATGATGATGTCCTGCAAGCGCATCAACCCGTAAAACAGCGCTTCAGGACGCGGCGGGCAGCCCGGAATATAAACGTCCACGGGAATACAACGATCGACGCCTTGCATCGTCGAGTAAGAATCAAATGGACCACCAGTCGAAGCGCACGCGCCCATTGCAATGGCCCACTTGGGCTCGGGCATCTGATCGTAAACACGGCGGACAACCGGGCCCATCTTCAGAGTCACGGTGCCGG
>Ga0070698_100009783_pt1 | contig 10251 bp, 8 predicted proteins | sample KBSK1502metaG_FD_65477 | JGI IMG/M metagenome (GOLD analysis project Ga0070698, IMG submission 65477) | Corn, switchgrass and miscanthus rhizosphere microbial communities from Kellogg Biological Station, Michigan, USA - KBS K1-50-2 metaG | ecosystem: Host-associated > Plants > Roots >... | reverse complement strand
GCGGTCGTCGCTTCGACTGCGAGAGGGATTCCGGCGCGTCTGCAAGTCGCCATGGGCTGGGCAGGGCTCGCCGCGGTGGCGTGCGCCGCGTGCCTGTTCTCCGCCGGCACGGCGTTCCCGGGCTACGCCGCGCTCCTGCCTGCTGTCGGTGCGGCGCTTGTGATCGCAAGCGGGCCTGGGGCTCCATCGAGCCGGCTCGCAGCGGGCCGATTGCTGTCGCTGCGGCCGCTCGGCTACATCGGGGACCGCTCGTACGCCTTCTACCTCTGGCACTGGCCGGTGCTGATCATCGGGGCCCAGTACGTGGGTCATGAGCTGTCCCTCGGAGCCAGGCTGCTCTTGCTGGGCGGCGCGTTCGGCCTCTCCATCGCCAGCTACAGGCTGGTCGAGGACCCGCTGAGGCGCATGCGCTGGCCCACGCGCGTCGGCGCTCTCTCGTGGCCGGCCTCGGCGGCCGCCGTCCTCGCCGTCGCGCTCGTCATCCTGGGCTCGATCGACAAGACGGCCAGCAGGATCGAGGCCGCGGCGGCTGCCGTCCGCCCGCTCGCGCTCGTGGACACCGCGGCGGCCGCGAACCTCGACCAGGTCCCGTCGCAGCCGCTCCCGGCCGTCGTGGCCGCGGTCCGCTCGGCCGAGCGAGAGGACCCCATCCCCTGGCCGCTCACCCCGCCCGTCGGCAGCCTGCGCGACGACTTCTACCGCTTCCCGGACGGTTGCACCCCGAAGGGCGGGGACACGAGGAGCCGGATCTGCCGCCTTGGCGACTCCCAGAGCTCCAAGACGATCGTCGTCTTCGGCGACTCGCACGCGCAGATGTGGATGCCCACGATCTTGAACATGGCCGAGCGGGATCACTGGGTCGTCATCCCGTTCGTCAAGGTGAGCTGCATCCCGCGGTCGTGGGTCGTCTCCCGGCGCGGCTGCGGCGCGTGGTATCGCTGGGCGAGAGCGCGCGCGTCCAAGCTGCGCCCCGATGTCACGCTCATCATCGGCAGCTGGGCGGGCACGTGGTCCCCTCGCCGCGCGATCAAGACCGTCGCGGCCCTGAGCGCCGTCATGCAGAGGTCATCCCGGAGCGTGATCGTCATGGGCGATCCACCCGGTCAGCGCCGCGAGCCGACGGACTGCCTGCTCGATTCGGACTCGACGATGAAGACCTGCTCGAGAGAGGCGACGAAGACCCAGCTGCAGACGAACGCCGCCATCGCCGCCGACGCAAGGAGAACCGGTGTCGGCTTCGTGAGCCCGCAGGGGTGGTTCTGCGCACGGACGACCGAGCCCCGACGCAAGCAGCTCTGTCCGCTCGTGATCAACCAGACCATCACCTACGTGGATCGCGGGCACGTCTCGCAGACGTACGCCGTGGAGCTCGCGCAACCGTTTCGAACCGCGTTTCGCGCGGAGCTCTTCCGCTAGTACGAGTCCCGGGCCACGGGCCCGGGTAGGTCCCGGGCCACGGGCCCGGGACTCGCGCAAAGTGCTGCGCACTTTCCGCGACTTAGATCACGCCTCCCGAGGAACGGCGCCTATACGGTCCCGCCCATCCCACGGTCGGGAGGTCCCGGGCCATCATGAGACCCTGAAGGCGTCCCTTGGGACTTTGCAACAGACTGTTGCTAAGTGGGGAGCCGCGGACCAGGAACGCGCCGCCGGCGACCAATGCGGAGCTAGCTCGTGGCCCGGGCTAGACGGCTTGCCGCTCGAGCCAGCGCGCGCGGGCCTTGGCCGCCTCGACCTCGCGGTCTTTGGGCGCTGCGGAGGTCACGAGCTCGCCGAGGAGCTGGGCCGAGGCGGCCGTGACCGCATCGACAGCGCGCTCAAACGGCTCCGCGTTGGCCTGCGACGGCTTGGTGAAGCCGCTGATCTTGCGGACGTACTGAAGCGCGGCGTCGTGCACCTCTTCCGCGGTCGCAGGCGGCTCGAAGTTGTACAGCGTGTGGATGTTTCGGCACATGGCAAAGAGCTTAGCTCCCGCCGACCTTTGTGCTGGCTACGCTCACAGCGTGCAGGATCGGGAACTGGAGCAAAAAGCCGAGCTTGCAGAGCTTCTTCTCCACGCGGCGCGGCAGCTCGGCGAGACTCTCGAGCCCGAGCGCGTCTACGAGCGCTTCCACGAGCTCCTCACCGACGTCGTCCAGCACGACGGCCTCATCGTCTCGTCTTATGACGAACGGGACGACCTCATCCGGGCCGAATACGTCTGGACCGAGGGTGAGATTCTCGACGCCTCGACCCTGCCGCCCGTTCCCCTGAACCGCGGAGGCGGCGGAATGCAAAGCCGCGTCATCGTCAGCGGCGAGGCGCTCCTCTTCAACGACGTTGCCGAGCGCGTCACCCAGCCGAACGGCGTCTACTACAACGTCGACCGGGAGGGAACGATCGAGAAGCTCCCCGAGTCCGGTCCGGCAGGGACGAGCGCCGCGATGATGGTGCCCGTCAGGGACGAGGGCCACGTCGTCGGAGTCGTCCAGCTGATGAGCGACCGCGGCCTCTACACGGGCAAAGACCTCCAGATCTTCGAGGGGCTCGTGACGCAGATGGCGGCGGCCGTGCGGAACGCGCGCCTGCAGCAAGAGCACCGGCGCCTGGAGGCGGCCGAGGCGGCAGCCCGCGCGGTGGCGGCGGAGCGAGAGCAGGCCGCACGCGTGCTCGACGCCGTCGGCGACGGCATCTTCCTCCTCGACGGCGAGGGCGTCGTTCGCCTCTGGAACAGCGCGGCCGAATTCGTGACCGGCTTGCGCATCGAGCAGGTCCTGGAACAGCGCCTGGCCGCCGTCATTCCCGAGTGGGAGGTGCTCACCGCTCGCATTCCCGTCGCCGAGGGCGGCGCCATGGCCCGGTCGGTGACCCTTCCTCTTCGAATCGGCGAGGACGATCTCTGGCTCTCGTTCGCCGCCGTCCGAATGGCGGACGGCGTGATCTACGCCTGCCGCGACGTCACGAGTGAGCAGCGGCTCGAGGAGGAGAAGACCGACCTCGTGGCGACGATCTCGCACGAGCTGCGCACGCCGATGTCGGCCGTGTACGGCGCGGCCAAGACGCTGCTCCGCACAGACGTCGAGTTCCCTCCCGAGCGACGCCGGCAGCTGCTGGAGATGATCGCGACGCAGGCCGCGAGGCTGAGCCAGATCACGGAGGAGCTACTGCTGACGAGCCGGCTCGACCGCGGCGAGCTGCCGGTCGAGGCGGAGCCGGTCGACGTCGCTGCCGTCGTCGGCGAGACGGTCGAAGCGATGGAGTCCCAGCTTCCAGACTCTGCTGACATCGAGATCGAGATCGAGATCCCGGCAGACATCGGTTCCGCCTCCGGCGACCGCGACCGGATTCAGCAGGTGCTCGTCAACCTGCTCGACAACGCCGTCAAGTACGGCGCCGGCCCCGTCAAGATCCATGCCTATCGCACGGACGGCGTGATTCGGATCTGTGTAGCCGACCACGGTCCGGGGATCGCCCTGGCCGATCAGTCGAAAGTCTTCGAGAAGTTCTATCGCGCCGATCCGCACCTCGCACGCTCGCCGGGCGGCACGGGTCTCGGCCTCTACATCTCCCGCGAGCTCGCTCAGCGCATGGGAGGCAGCCTCGACCTCAACTCGGAGCTGGGCTCCGGCGCGACCTTCGTCGTCGAGCTTCCGCAGGCCTGATGGCCCGCCAAGCAGTCGGTGTGGCGACGAGCGTTGCCGCCCTGGCGATCGTCACCGCTGCGATCTTCGCGCTCGAACCGTTCGCGCCCGTCCTCAGCCTCGGCGTCCTCTACGTCTTCGCCGTCCTGCCGGTCGCCGTGCTCTTCGGCCTCGCCTACGCGCTGCCGGTCTCGGTCGCGAGCATGCTCGCGTTCAACTGGTTCTTCCTGCCGCCACGGCACACGTTTCGGCTGACCGACTCGGAGAACTGGGTTGCGCTCGCGGTCTACCTCGTCACGGCGGTGGTCGTCAGCGGACTTGCCGCCCGGTCGCGTCGCCGTGAGGCCGAGGCCGGCCGGAAAGCGCGCGAAGCCGCCCTGCTCGCCGAGGTCGCGGGCGCGCTGCTGGAGAGCGACCATGTTCAGGACGAACTGCGGGGCATCGCCGGGCGAGTCGCCCACGCGCTCGGCGCTCGGCGAGGCCGGATCGAGCTCGACTCGGTCCGCCGCCCGGAGGGAGGCGAGTCGGCGTACGACCTCTGCGCAGGGGAGCGCAGCGTGGGTCGCGTCTTCCTCGAGGAGGAGCCCGATCACGACGTCGCCGAGAGCCTGCTTCCCGGGCTCGCGTCGCTGCTCGCCGTCGCGATCGACCGCGAGCGACTCGGACGGCGAGCGGTCGAGGCCGAGACCCTGCGCCGTAGCGACGCGATCAAGACCGCGATCCTCCGTTCGGTCAGTCACGACCTGCGCTCGCCGCTGACCGCGATCCGCACGGCGACGGAAGGGCTCGAGAACGCGGCCCTGGACCTGACCGAGGCCGACCGCGCGGCGCTGCTCACGACGATCGACGTGGAAGCGAAGAGGCTCGACCGGCTCGTCGCCAACCTGCTCGATCTTTCGAGGCTCGAGCTCGGCGCTGCGGAGCCGAAGCCCGAGCTCTGGACGATCGAGAGTCTCGTAGGCCAGGCTCTGTCCGAGCTCGGCGCCGGAGCCGACCGTGTGACCGTCTTCCTCGCGGCCGATCTGCCACCGGTGGAGGTCGACGGCGCCCAGATCGGGCTCGTGATCGTAAACCTGATCGACAATGCGCTGGAGTTCTCGTCCGATCCGGTCGAGCTCAGCGCTGAGCGGCTGAACGGCCATGTCGTCGTGCGCGTCGAGGATCGCGGGCCCGGCCTGAGCGAGGCGGAGCTTCAGCGTATCTTCGAGCCCTTCGAGCAAGGCCGGGCGGCGAGCAGAGGCACGGGGCTCGGCCTGGCGATTGCGAGGGGCTTCGCCCAGGCCAACGGCGCCACGCTGGAGGCCCAGCCGAGAAGAGACGGCGGCTCCTCGTTCATCCTGTCCGTGCCTTCGTCGTGAGCGGCGCGCGTATCCTCGTCGTCGACGACGAGCCGCAGATTCTGACGGCGCTGGAAACCACGCTTCGCGGCGCGGGCTACGACGTCGAGACGGCCGCCACCGGGGAGGATGCGCTGATCCAGGCGTCGGTCCGTCCACCGGACGGCGTCATCCTCGATCTCGTCCTCCCGGGACGCAGCGGCGTCGAGGTCTGCCGTGAGCTGCGTGAGTGGAGCGACGCCCCCGTGCTCGTCCTCTCCGTGATCGGCGACGAGCAGGAGAAGGTCGCCGCACTCGACGCCGGCGCCGACGACTACGTGACGAAGCCGTTCGGAATGGACGAGCTGCTCGCCCGCCTCCGGGCAGTCCTCCGACGCGCCGCCCCGGCTGAGTCGCTCCTCGAGGTCGGCGACCTCGAGATCGATCTCGAGAAGCACGCCGTCCGCCAGAATGGCGAGCTCGTACAGCTCACTCCACACGAGTTCGGGCTGCTCCGGCTGTTCGCAACTAACGAAGGAAAGCTGCTGACGCACCGAACGATCCTTCGAGAGGTCTGGGGCGCCGCCTACCAGACCGAGTCGCACTACTTGCACGTGTACGTGTCACAGCTCCGCCAGAAGATCGAGGACGATCCGACACGACCGAAATACCTGCTTACGGAGACAGGCGCCGGCTACCGGTTCGTCGACCCGAAATCTTGAGTCCGCACTGAGGCTCGTCGCCCTAGCTTGAGGGCGTGGCCCAACGCCAACTTGCGCTCAAGCGAACTCTGATCGGTCGCCCGCGTGCCTCGGGCGAGATGCACGACACGCTGCTCTCCAAGAGGCTCGCGCTTCCGATCTTCGCGTCCGATCCACTTTCCTCGGTGGCCTATGCGACCGAGGCTGCGCTCGTCGTCCTGATCGCCGCTTCGGCAACGGCCGGCCATCTCGTCCTGCCGATCTCGATCGCGATCGCATCTGTGATGGCGATCGTCGTCCTCTCGTACGTGCAGACGGTCAGGGCGTACGAGACGAGCGGTGGCGCCTACGTCGTTGCTCGGGAGAACCTCGGCAAGATGCCCAGCCTCGTCGCCGCGTCGGCGCTGCTCGTCGACTACATCCTCACCGTCGCCGTGTCGGTGGCAGCGGGCGTCCTCGCCCTGACGTCGGCCGCGCCCTCCCTCCGGAGCCACGAGGTGACGCTCTCGATCGGCTTCATCGCCATCCTCACCGTCGCCAACCTTCGGGGAGTCCGCGAGTCGGGCATCATCTTCGCGGTCCCGACCTACGCGTTCGTCGCTGCCATGTACGCGATGGTTGCGACGGGGGTCGGCAAGTGCGCTACCAGCGAGTGCCCCGTCGCGCACGCGCCACATCCGGTCGAGGCCGGCGTGGGCGTCGTGGGCGTCTTCGTTCTCCTCCAGGCGTTCGCCTCGGGCGCGGCTGCGCTCACCGGGGTCGAGGCGATCTCGAATGGCGTCAGCGCCTTCCGTGCGCCGAGCGGGAGGAACGCCGCGAAAACGCTGGTCGCGATGGGCGTGATCGCGATCAGCCTCTTCATCGGAGTCTCCTACCTCGCGGTTCACATGCACGCGCGCCCGAGCGCAGACGTCTCGCTCATCTCCGAGATCGCCCGGGCGACGTTCCCCTCGTCCTCGATCAGCTCGCCGATGTACTTCGCAGTCCAGGCGCTGACTTTCGGGATCCTCGTTCTCGCCGCGAACACCTCGTACCAGGGCTTCCCGCGCCTGGCGGCCGTGTTGGCACGCGATCGCTTCTTCCCGCGCCAGTTCGTCAACCTCGGCGACCGCCTCGTCTACTCGAACGGGATCATCGTCCTGGCCGGGATCGCTTCGTTCCTCATCTGGGTGTTCCACGCGAACGTGATCTCGCTCATCCACCTGTACGTGATCGGGGTCTTCACCGCCTTCACGCTCTCGCAGGCCGGGATGGTCCGCTACTGGCTGCGGCGCAAGGAGCGCGGCTGGCGCAAGAGCGCTTTCATCAACGGGTTCGGCGCGGTTGCCACAGGCGTCGTGACTGTGCTCGTGATCCAGGCGAAGTTCACCGCGGGCGCCTGGATGGTCGTCGTCGCGATTCCGACGCTGATCGTGTTCTTTCTCTTCGTCAACCGCCATTACCGGATCGTCACGCGGCGCCTGCGGGCAGGCACGGCAGCCGTCAAAGCGTCCTCGGTGGCGACGAACAGGGTCGTGCTCTACGTCGACGCTCTCGATCCCGCCACCAAGCTCGCGGCCTGGTACGCCGAGCAGATCGCGGGTCGGGACTATCACCCGGTCTGGGTCGAGGACGGCCGCAGGCGCCAGGATCCGCGGGGGCGCTGGTGGGATTTCACCGGCGGGGGCACTCGCATCGAGGCGTTGGAGGCCCTCGAGCGGCCCGCCGACGCGGTTCTCGACTACGTCTGGGCATTGCCGCGCGGAGAGTCGAACTTCCTCACCGTCGTCATCCCCGAGTACTTCGAGCGACCCTCTCTTCTCTCGGCCGTCGTCCGCCGGCGAACGACGTTCTCGCTCAAGCTGCGGCTCCTGTCCGAGCCGGGAATCGTCATCACGAACCCAACCGTCGTCTCCGGCCAGGATCCTCAGCCGCCGGCGCCGAAGCGAGTGGTTGCCCGCGTCCTCGTCTCGGAAGTCCACGCCTCGTCGGTGCGTGCAGTGAACTACGCCCGCACGTTGCGCCTGGCAGACACGAAAGCCGTGTTCTTCGCTTTCGACTCGGACGAGGCAAAGAGAATTGAGCGTGACTGGGAGCGCGAGGGCCTCGGAGTTCCGCTCGACATCGTCGAAGCGCCGTTCCGCGACCTCGGCGACCCCCTCCTCCACTACCTGCGGGAGCTGACCGCCGATCCGGAGGTCGCCGTCTCCCTGGTTATGCCGGAGCTCGTGATCAGCGGATCGCGCAAGCTGCTGCACAACCAGCGCGCGCTCTACATCAAGCGGCTCCTGCTCTTCGAGCCCCGCGTCCTGCTCTCCAGCGTCCCGTATCACCTGCCGTGAAGGTCCTCGTCGGATACGACGGCTCAGACGGGGCACGACGTGCCCTCGTCCACGCTGCCGAACTCGTCGGCCGCGGTGGGAGCCTGGACGTGATCAACGTCATCACCGCCCAGCCGGTCAGCGCTCGCATCGAGAGCCTGAGCGACCGCGACCGGAGCCGTCAGAGGAAGCTGCTGCACGAGGCGAAGGTGGTTCTCGGCGAGTGGGAAGTCGGAATGACTCCCCTGAAGGCCGTTGGCGATGCAGCCACGGCGATCCGAACCGCCGCCGAGGAAGGTGGAGCCGGAATCGTCGTCGTCGGCCGAGGCAACGGCATCGGGCGCCTGATCCACGGCTCGGTCAGTACCAGGCTCGTCCGGCACGCGCCTTGCGACGTGCTCGTCGTGCACTGACGGTTAGCGTGCGCCCGTGGCGGCGCACGAGCGTGGCGAGGAGCGGGTCACTCCGCTCGAGCTGTTCTTCGACCTGGTCTTCGTCTTCGCGATCACGCAGGTGACGAGCATGCTCTCCGCCGACCCGACCTGGGGCGGTCTCGGTCGCGCGCTGCTCGTGCTCGGCGCCCTCTGGTGGGCGTGGACTGGTTACGCCTGGCTGACGAACACGGTCAATCCCGACGAGGGCGCGGTGCGCCTGGCGATCCTCGGCGCGATGGGCGCGCTCCTCCTCGTCGCGCTTGCGGTGCCGGATGCTTTCGGGGACGACGCGATCCTCTTCGGCGTGGCGTATTTCTCCGTTCGCCTGCTCCACATCGCGCTCTTCACACTGGCGGCGCGGGGAGACCGCGACATGCTCGGCAGCGTCTTCCGCCTGGGGATCGGATCGACGATCGGACCGGCGCTCATCATCGGCGCCGGCTTCACCGACGGCGCGGCTCAGGCCAGCCTCTGGACGGTCGCGCTGACGCTCGACTACCTGGGCGGGGCCTTCTCGAGCGGCGGCTGGCGCGTCTCGCCGGGACACTTCGCCGAGCGTCACGGCCTGATCATCATCATCGCCCTCGGCGAGTCAGTCGTCGCCATCGGCGTCGGAGCGCGCGGCGAGGCGCTCGATGCGGGAGTGATCGGCGCGGCCCTGCTGGGCATCGCGGTCGTGACGGCCTTGTGGTGGTCGTACTTCGACGTCGTCGCGATCGTCGCGGAGCGAAAGCTGACCGAGCTCAGCGGCGTCGCGCAGGCCTCCCTGGCGCGCGACACGTACAGCTACCTGCATCTGCCGATGGTCGCCGGCATCGTGCTCTTCGCCCTGGCTCTCAAGCAGACGCTCGCCCACATCGGCGACGAGCTCGAGACCGTTCCCGCGGTGGCTCTGTGCATCGGGCCCGCGATGTACCTCCTCGCCCACGACGCGATGCGGTTCCGCACCTCGAGGACCTACAACTGGCGGCGCTCGCTGACGGTTCTCGCCCTCGTCGCCCTGCTCCCGGCGGCGCTCTCGCTGGGCGCCCTCGCCGCGTTGGGGGCGGTCACGGCCGTCTGTTGGGCGCTCGTCGCCTGGGAGGCGCTGCGCTACAGCGAGACGCGGCGGTCTATCCGCCACGCCTGAGCTCGCTTGCTTCAAACCGACTCGAACGTGTCGCGGTAGTACAGGCGAGAGGCGGGCATGGAGCGTGCGGCTCTCGCCCGCCTGAATCGAGGGGAAGGAGCCAGGCATGAGGAAATGGATCGTGGCGGGAGTCGTCGTGATCGCACTGGGAGTCGTCACGACGTCCTGGGCGCATGGGCGTCAGGCCGAGAAGGTACTCACCTTCAAGACCATGGTCGGAGTGGTTCCGCCCTACGTCGGATCGCCGGCGAATGCGGCCCTCACTCGAGGCATCCAGGGCGCCGGGGCTGCCTGGCAGATCGACGAAGCCAGGGGCAAGCTGCGCAGCAACGGCGATCTCGAGATCAAGGTCAAGGGGCTCGTCCTCACGAGCACGGGACAGAATCCGCTGGGCACGTTCAAGGCGATCGTCAGCTGCCTGTCGATCGACGGCAACGGAGACGCGGTGACGGTGAACCGGTTGACGGACGCGTTCACGGCGACCGTGCCCGGAGGGGACGCGGAGTTCGACGGAAGCGTGAGCCTGCCGAGCCCGTGCATTGCGCCGATCGTCTTCGTCACGACGGCGGGCGCAACGCCTCGCTGGATAGCGGTGACGGGGTCGTAAGCCGCGCGAGCGGGGCGCCGCGAGGACCGGCGCCCCGCAGCCGCTCACGAATCGCGCGAGGCCAGCTCTTCGTCGATCGCCTTCCGGAGCTCGACAAGACCGCTCGTGAGCGCCGCGGTTGTCTTCTTCCCAAGACGCTTCTCG
>Ga0070698_100009782_pt1 | contig 10251 bp, 12 predicted proteins | sample KBSK1502metaG_FD_65477 | JGI IMG/M metagenome (GOLD analysis project Ga0070698, IMG submission 65477) | Corn, switchgrass and miscanthus rhizosphere microbial communities from Kellogg Biological Station, Michigan, USA - KBS K1-50-2 metaG | ecosystem: Host-associated > Plants > Roots >... | reverse complement strand
CGCCGTCCTCCCCGTTCGCTTATATTCGCCGGCAATGCCAACAGTCGACATTCTTGCAATCGCCGCACATCGAGACGATGTCGAGCTCACCTGCGGCGGCACTCTCATCAAGGCAGCATCGCTCGGACGAAAGACAGCGGTAATCGACCTGACGGCAGGTGAGCTCGGCACGCGCGGATCCGCAGAGCTTCGTGGTGAAGAGGCCGAGCGCGCGGCGAAGGTCATGGGACTCAGCTCGCGCGAGAACTTCGGACTTCCCGACGGTGGCGTGGTCAACACTTCGGAGACAAGAGCCAGGCTTGCAGCGATGATTCGAAGGCTGAAGCCGCAGGTTGTGATCGCACCGTCGATGAAGGGAAAGCATCCGGACCATACCGTGTCTGCACAGCTGATTCGCGATGCATGTTTTGTTGCTGGGCTGAAAAAAGTTGAACCCGAAGTCCCAGTTCATCGCCCTCGCAAGGTTATTCATTGCCTCGCATATCGAGAGGACAACATCAAGCCGACATTCGTGGTGGACATCAGTGATGCCTTCGAGAAAAAACTCGAAGCCGTGAAGTGTTACTCGTCGCAGTTCGACGAGGCCATTCAGGCGGGCGAAGTATTTCCAAACGGCGAGCCGTTGTACGACATCATCCGGCACCAGGCTGCGCACTACGGCTCACTCATCCGCACGAGGTATGGTGAGCCTTTTTACACCACGGAGACCATGCGCGTGGACGACATCACATCACTCGAGGTAGCGACGTTTTGAGCGACGATCTCAACTACGGATCGTACCTTGCGCTCGATGAGCTGCTTTCCCTGCAGCGACTGCGATCTACGCCAGAGCATCCCGACGAGCTGCTTTTCATCATTGTGCATCAGGCAAGCGAGCTCTGGTTCAAGCTGATCATTCACGAGCTCGACATGCTCAGCGCACGTCTTGCGAACAACGACGCACTGGCGGCGCTGACGGCTGTGAAGCGAGTGAACGCTCTGGTGAGAATCGTCACTGCGCAGCTCACTGCACTCGAAACACTTCCACCTCAAAGGTTCGCGCAGTTCCGCGGTTACCTTGGCACTTCGAGCGGGTCTCAAAGCGTTCAGTTCAGGACCATCGAGGCAATGTCAGGACTGCGCGATCCGCATTTCCTGCAGGTGCTCGACGAGCACGGACCAATTCCCCCACTCGTTCAAAAAGCGCTCGATGCGCCGCCTCTGCAGGAGCAGTTCAATCGTGTGCTGGCACACCACGGTGTTACGCTCGAAAAGATCTACACCGATGAGCAGCAAAACCCGCTTCAAATGCTTGCGGAAGGGCTTCTGGAATACGAGCAGGGATTTGCGATGTGGAGATTTCTCCACGTCCAGCTCGTTGAGCGCATAATCGGTCCAATGACGGGCGGGACGGGAGGAACACTCGGCTCCAAGTACCTGCAGCGAACCGTCTCCCAGCGATTTTTCCCCGACCTGTGGGCCGTGCGGGCGAAGTTCTTTGCCGAGTGAATGGGTTGAGCTACAAAGCCTCGCTCCAGTGTGCGGCTCCTTTTAGGTTCATAGAGCGCAAATGAAGCCAACTCCGATATATCTCGACCACGCCGCGACGACCCCGGTCCGTGAAGAGGTCTTCGAAGCGATGAAGCCATTCTTCGGCCCCCGCTTCGGGAACCCCTCGAGCACGCACAGATGGGGACGTGAGGCGCGAGCCGCGCTCGACGAAGCCCGTGAGCGCGTAGCTCGCTGTCTTGGCGCGCGCGCTGATGAGGTATGCTTCACTTCGGGGGGTACTGAGAGCGACAACCTCGCGATCCTCGGCGTCTGGCGCGAAGCACGAGAATCGGGCCGAAACGCCGTGGTCGCCACACCCATCGAGCACAAGGCCATTCTTGGCGCGGTGCATGAGGCAAAGGCAGAGGGCGCTGAAGAGCGGATGGTCGACGTCGACAAGGCCGGAACCGTAATACGTGACTCATGGAACACGCAGGTGCGCGACGATGTCGCCATCGCCTCGGTAATGTGGGTCAATAACGAAATTGGAACCATTCAGGCTGTTCCGGACCTTGCTGCTGATGCGAAGTCCAGGGGCGTCGTGTTTCACACTGATGCCGTGCAGGCTTTTGGAAAGGTGAAGATCGACGCGGCGTCGCAGTCCTTCGATCTGCTTTCCATATCAGGACACAAGATCGGAGCTCCAAAGGGAATCGGAGCGCTTTTCATTCGTCGCGGAACGAAGCTGCAGCCACTGATGCACGGCGGGATGCAGGATCGCGGTCGCCGTCCAGGAACTGAAAACGTCGCATACACAGTTGCCCTGGCAACTGCGGCCGAGCTCACGCTTGCCGAGTCCGAGAAGGAGTGCGAGCGGCTTCGTGTGATGCGCGACCGCCTCGAGGCTGCGATTCTCGCAAGCATTCCCGATGCTGTCGTTCACGGACGCGGTGCTGAGCGGGCACCGCATGTTCTGAACATTTCTGTTCCCGGAACTGACAGTGAATCACTGCTGATGGTGCTCGATCTTCAGGGAATCGCAGCATCTGGCGGGTCAGCTTGCCAGAGCGGAAGCATTTCGCCCTCACATGTGCTCAGTGCGATTGGTGTGTCGCCCGACATCGCATCGGCCGCCGTGCGAATGAGCCTTGGCGCACTGACAACTAATGAGGGAATCGACCGCGTTGCCGTTGCATTCCCTGCCCTAGTAACGAAGGCGCGCCAATTCGCCGCAGCGAGCTGACCATGCGTGAAAGAGTTCTCGTAGCGATGTCCGGAGGAGTTGACTCCTCCGTTGCCGCCGCGCTGCTGGTGCAGCAGGGCTATGACGTCGTCGGTGCGACGATGAAGCTGTTCTGCCATGGCACCGATGTGCCCGATCGCCCGTGCTGCTCACTCGATTCCGTCAACGATGCACGGCGGGTTTGCGAGCACCTCGGTATTCCTCATTATGTAATCAATCTCGAGACGAGATTCGGTGAGGATGTCATCGACGATTTCGTAAGCGAGTACGCGCGCGGTCGAACGCCGATTCCATGCGTGCGGTGCAACACTTTCACCAAGTTTCGCGACTTCGTGATAAAGGCCGATTCGATCGACGCGAAGTGGATCGCGACCGGCCACTATGCACGGGTCGTCGATGGCGAGCTGCTTCGCGGGCGAGATGACAACAAGGATCAGACATACTTCCTGTGGGGAATCGATCGCTCCATTCTCTCGCGGATGCTGCTTCCTGTTGGCGAATCGACAAAGGCCGAGACTCGCGAAATTGCTCGACAACTCGGACTCTCAGTCGTTGCTGAGAAGCCTGAAAGTCAGGAAATCTGCTTTGTCCCTGACGGAGATTACATGAAGATTCTCCGCGGACGTCTCGAGAGCAATTCACCCGCATTGTCGCGGGGACCCATCCTGACGATCGACGGGCGCCATGTCGCTGATCACGAGGGTTTCGCCGGATACACCATCGGCCAGCGAAGAGGACTTCCCGGCGGATTTCCTGTTCCGATGTACGTCGTCGGAATCGTGCCCGAAGACCGTGCTGTGATCATAGGAGAGCGCGAGCACCTTCTTGGAAGCGGAGTGATTGCGCGAGAAGTGAACTGGCTGAGTGAAGTGCCGGCCGTTGGCTCACACGTTCAGGTCAGAATCCGACACCGCGCACCGCTGGCTGACGGCGAGCTGATTCGCATAGACGCAGATGAGATCGAGATTGCTCTCGACGTTCCTGTGTCGGCGATCACACCGGGACAGTCGCTTGTCGTCTACAGTGGCGAGACCGTCCTCGGCGGCGGATTCATCGAAGGCTCCCCCGACGTCGCAGCTCACACGCCGGCTCGCGCGCGGCTTCCGATTCTCGCCGCATAGGCGAGTTAACGTAGACGTGACTCCTGACATCACATAGTCAGGATGATAGACACAGGTCTGCCAGCTACGTCAGAATCTCACCAGCGGTCACTTGCCAGCCCCGGGCTTCACCAGCTCGTAGATCAGGCCAGGCTCGGCAACGTGGATTCATTCAATGAACTGGTCAGACTACTTCATCCAAACGTGTACCGGTGGGCGCTGACGTTTGCGCGCGACATCGATGAAGCCGACGAGATCACGCAGGAGACCTTCGTCCTGGTGCATCGAAAGCTGGATCAATTTCGAGGAGAATCAGCGGTTGAAGGCTGGGTGTATCTGATCACGCGACGCGTTGCCCTCCAAAGAGAGCGGACAGCTCGCCGGCGACGCTGGCTGTCAGATGCCGCAATTCCCGGCATTGATGACGTCTACAATACAGATCCTGGCGCGCGCGTTGACCGCGAGCGCATGTCGGCTTACATCAGACATTTCTTCACATCACTTCCAGGTCGACAGCGCGAAGTATTCGATCTGGTCGACCTGCAGGGGCACGATCCATCGGAAGTTGCCGGGATGATCGGGATCAAGCCGGCTACAGTGCGTGCAAATCTGTTCAAGGCCCGGGCGTCGATCCGAGCACACATTCTCGAGCTTCACCCTGACTGGCGGGAGATTCGTTCGTGACCACATGTGCCGAGTGCCTCACCGAGCTGGCAACCGCACGCCTGTCGAGTATCGGCCAGAATGCGCTTATCGTTTCGCACTGCTCGACGTGCGAACAGTGCGCTCGCATCGCGGCTGATTTGCGCGTTGCCGAACGGCAGCTTGCCGTGAGCCTCGAGGAGGCGCGCCCTGTCAGACAGTCGAGCGACGTCGCGAGCGATGCATTGGAGCGCTCCGAGCGATTGCGACGTCGGACCACGGCTCGCTGGTTCCGGGGAGCGCTTGGAATTCTCGGATTGCTGATTCTTGGAACCTTCATCGTTGAAAAAAGGCAGCCACCGCCGGCGCTGGAGACCAAGACGATCACGCTCAATTGCCTCACGCCCGATGCAGCCACGGCTCTGGTTACTCCGTATCTCCGGGCTAAAGGATCCGCCGTGTGGAGCATCTCCGGAGTTCGAGCGATCACGATCCGCGGTGCCCATGTCGAGATCGAGCAATCAATATCAGAGATGGACGCGATAGAATCGAAGTCCTGTGCCGTGCCCGATCCGGGAGGCGCACCAAAGGCTATCCCTTCGGTCGAAAGACCAGGAAAGGATTGAGCGGAGTTCCCTTCCACCACTCCTTCAGGTTGTCGTTGCGCGTGACCTGAAAATGAAGGTGAGGCGCAAGCGGATTTGCATTTCCTGAGGATCCAACAAATCCAACGATCTCTCCGCGACTGACCTTCGCTCCTTCCTTGAGTCCCGGGCGAAAGCTTTCCAGGTGCCCGTACATCATGACGAATCGCGATGTGGGATCTGAGAGATAGAGACTCAGACCTCCGGGAACGCTGTTGTGCATTTTGATGACGGTTCCGGACACAGCTGCAAGCACCGGAGTGTTGCGATTTGCCATGATGTCGAGAGCGTTGTGATGCCGCTCGCTCCCTCGCTTGTCATCGAAGCTGTCGACAAGGTCCCTGGCTTCAACTCCCGCAACAGGAATGATGAGGCCTTCACTCTTCAGTGCGTCGAGATCTGCGGGTCCGACTGCCGGACTCGAAGATCCCCCCGTCGCCAGCTGCGGTCCCGCCATGGTGTCGGAGACCGACACTGAAGACGTGTCCGCAGAGGACGAAGTGTGAGATGGAGCGCTGCCGGTTGTGTCGATTACCAGCGCGGTATCTCCGCTTCGCGCAACAGTAACCGCGCCGCTGCTCTCGGGTTTTGTAGAGTAGATGAGCGCGAAGAAAAACGCGCCGAAGAACGTGGCGAGAAACGTCCTCACACGGACGCTAATATTTCATTCCTCCGGCGGCTGCAAATTCCTTCATGATTCGCTGCTGCTCCTCTGACAGCTTCTCGGGAGCCTCGATCTTCACCTCGACGATCAGATCGCCGTGATCGGAGCCTTTCTGAATTCCCTGCCCTCGCACGCGGAATCGCTTGCCTGACGGTGTGCCCGAAGGAATTCGAATGACAACTTTCTTTCCATCGAGAGTGTTCACGCTGACTTTCGACCCGAGTGTCGCCTGCGCGATGTTCAACGGAAGCGTGGCGATGACATCGAGTCCTTCGCGCTGATAAAACTTGTCAGGCAGCACGTTGAAGGTGATGAGAAGATCACCGGGCGGTCCGTTCGACGATCCCTTTCCCCCCTGTCCCTTCAATCGAATCTTCGATCCCGTGTCGACACCAGGCGGAACGGTGATCAGAACTTTCTTGCGCGTTCTGACTTCACCGGTTCCGTTGCACGTCGGACATGGCTGCGATGGAACCTGGCCTCGACCGAGACACATCGGACACGGACGATTGACCGCGAAGCCGCCTTGACCGAAGGAGACGACGCCTCGCCCCGAACATTCGGGACAAGTTTTCATTGTAGCGCCGGGTGCGGCACCCGAACCGTGACAGGTCCCGCACTCTTCGTTCACCTCGAGCTCGACGGAAACCTTTCCACCCCGGGCGGCGGTCCTGAATGGGATCTCGAGACTCGTCTCGATATTCTGTCCGCGCTGCGGCCCGGATGGCCGTGATTGGTTTCTTGCGCTTCCGAAGATCGAACCGAACAAATCACCCAATCCGCCGAGGCCGCCAATATCGAAATCCTGGAAGTTGACGTCCTGATTGGCGCCTGCAGTCGCACCTCCGCGCGGCGAGGGACCGCGGCGCGAAGTCGGGCCTCCTCCAAAACCAAAACCATCGAACGCTCCGAGTCTCCGCATCTCGTCGTACTGCTTGCGCTTCTCGGCGTCGCCGAGAACGTTGTTCGCCTCGGAAATCTCCTTGAAGCGGTCAGCGGCCTTCGGATCGCTCGCATTCGCGTCGGGGTGATACTTCTTCGCGAGCTTGCGGTAGGCCTTTTTTATTTCGTCTTGAGTCGCGGTGGAAGGAATTCCCAGCACCGCGTAAAAGTCCTTGGTCTGCGCCATGAACTCTCAGCTCGTCGTCGGGATCACTGCAGCTGTCGGACGACGACTCGTGCGGGCCGCAGCATCTGACCCTTGAACGTGTAGCCGACCTGGTAAACCTGCGCGACTGTGTGGTCGAGCGCGGGGTCATCCGTCGGCTGAGTCGCAACGGCCTCGTGAAGCGACGGGTCGAATTTCTGGCCTACGGGGTTGACGGTCTCGAGACCCGCGGAGCGCAGTGATTTCTCGAGCTTCCGCTCCACCATGGCAACACCTTCGACGATCGTTCCGGACTCGGTGACGACCGGATCGACGTGCGCGAAGCGTGCAATGTCGTCGAGGGGGTCGAGCATCTGACGAACGAGCTCCGCCTGACCTCGCGCCTCGGCTTCGATTCTCTCCTTCATCATTCGCTTGCGGAAATTGTCGAACTCGGCAGCAAGCCTGAGGTATTTGTCGCGCTCGAAAGTGAGGTCGCGCTCGAGGTCGCCGAGGCGATCTTCGCCGCCCTCAGCTGTCTCAGCGCCGTCGACCGTCGTTCCATCCAAAGAATCGGAGGCAGGTGCAAGGTCCTCTGCCTCGTCGACAATCTCATCAGTTATGTGCGTATCTCTCATACTTCCTTTGCTTTTTCTCATTGAGTGAATTTAACCGTTCGCGAGCGAGTGCCGAATCATGTCCAGCGCAGCCTGAGCCGCCCGCTGCCTGATCTCCTCGCGCGTGCCGAAAAGTCTTAGACAACGTGCCTGCCTTTCTGATCCATCCAGCGCAACCCACACCATTCCCACCGGCTTGGCTGCGGTACCCCCGCCGGGTCCTGCGACGCCAGTGATGCCGATGCCGATGTCCGCCTTGAGCAGCCGCTTCACCGAGCTGGCCATTGCCGATGCAACCTCTTCGCTCACTGCTCCGTGCTCCTCCAGATCGTGGTCGGATACGCCGAGCAGCTCGCGCTTGACCGCATTGTCGTAGGCAATGACCCCGCCGAGAAAGACGTCGCTCGATCCTGGAATAGCGGTCAGACGCGCACCAAGCATTCCACCCGTGCAACTCTCTGCGACGGCAAGCTTGAGGCCCATCCTTCGGCAAGTTGACAACACGACGTCCGCGAGATCGGCCCCCTCTTCACCATACACATATCGTCCCGCAGAGTTGCGAAGTTTCAGAGCAGCGCGCTCCAGCATCTCATCTGCTTCGGCCGCCGGGACCCCGCGCACTGTGAGGCGCAGGTCTACGCTCTCAACTGATGGCAGAAACGCGAGGGACATTCCGTCAACTCCCGCGGCCAGCGGGCCGAGCATGTCGGCGAGCGCAGATTCAGCGATTCCCGTGGTTCGAAGTGTTCTCGACCTGATCACGTTGATGGCGCCGTGAGTCTCGACATCGATGCGCTCTCGAATTCGAGGAAGAAGCTCGTCAGCGAGGAGACCTCGCATCTCGCGGGGAACACCAGGCAGCATCGCCACCCAACGACCCCGCTCGTCCTCGAGCCAGATGCCCGGTGCGCTTCCATGTCGATTCGGAAGAATCGTTGCGCCTTCAGGAATCATCGCCTGCGCGATGTTGGATTCGGGAAATGGACCGGTGCGCTTCAATCGCGCCCACCGCGCTTTCATCGACTCGACGATTGCATCGTCGCGATACATGGCTTTGCCGAAAAGCTTTGCGATCGATGGCTTGGTCAGATCATCGGCAGTTGGACCGAGACCGCCCGTCGTGATCACAGCTCCAGTGCGCTCGATCGCGGTCTGTACCGCCTCGGCAATGTCGGATGAGTTGTCGCCAACCGATGCGCGATGGGTTATCTCAACTCCTATCGCGGCAAGCTCACGCGCAAGGTGGGCCGAGTTGGAGTCGACGGTGAATCCGAGTAGAAGCTCGTCTCCAATGGTGACGATCTCGATCTTCACGACTTACCTGGCGAGAACGCGGCCGTACCTCCGCATGTACAGCGCGAGGGAATAGAGCGTGAGAAAGACTGCGGCAGCCATCGTGAAGGTGCCAACAAGAGCATTGAACCAGGAGAAGTAAGTCCAGCTGCGATTGTCCCAACCGTATTTCGCAGCGAGCGTCGAAGCGAAGAACCAGAAATATGCAGAACCCACCCACACCGACTGAAAACCTGTCTTCCATTTTGCGGGGCCGATTGCGGCGATTACAACTCCTCGGCGTGCCGCGAGCTGACGAAACACAGTCATAAAGAGCTCGCGTCCGAGCACGATTACCAGTATCCACCACGGAAGGCCCACAGGACCCCATGGAGTGACAAAAGGAAAGCTGTGCGCCGCGCCAAACGAGCCAGTTCCGGGCGCGAGCGGATCGTCGGGCGGTGACATCAGCACGAACATTGGAATCAGCGTGGCGAACAGGAGGAGCTTGTCAGCAAGCGGATCGAGCAGGCTTCCCAGCTCGGTGACGAGATTTCTCGTGCGCGCGAGCATCCCGTCGAAATAGTCGGAAATCGCAGCGATGATGAACGCAAGGAACGCCCCGAGCCGGGCGAAAGGTGAGTTTATGAATGGAAGCGCTGCGATGAGCGGCGCGATGAGAATCCGTCCGATGGTTATCGCGTTCGGGAGATTCAAATTCTGGAGATGCAGAGGGGCCTGCGGCCCACGCGAGAGGTCGAGAGGGGCAGAGTCATCAACGACTCATGCAAGAGCCTTCAGCACAAGTTTGCTCACTGCCTTCAATGTATCGAAAACTCCATCGCCATTGATTGCGACAGCTTCGAAGTAGGGAGCCTTCTCCACCCATTCTCCGCTGGAGAGCTGGTCGACAAGATTCTCTCCCGCGTGATAAGGATCCGGGGTGATGCGTGCGCGCTGCACATCGGCCGGCTCCCAGCCGGGGTTGAGCGCGGCCTGCAGATCGGTAATCGGCGCTGCGTTCGGAAGATCGCGCTTGTTGTACTGAATTACGAACGGAATTCTGGTGACGTCGTACCCGTACTCCGCGAGGTTGTCGTAGAGGTTCTGCATCGACTCGAGATTCGCTTCCATTCGCTCAACCTGCGAGTCCGCGACGAAAACCACTCCGTCTACATTCTTGAGAATCAGCTTGCGGCTCGCGTTGTAGTAGACCTGTCCGGGGACGGTGTAAAGATGAAAGCGCGTGTTGAAGCCGCGAATCGTGCCAAGGTCGACGGGAAGAAAATCGAAGAACAGCGTTCGCTCCGTCTCGGTCGCAAGCGAGATGAGCTTTCCGCGAGTGTCCGGTTTCACCTTGCCGTAAATGTGCTCGAGGTTGGTCGTCTTTCCGCCAAGTCCCGGGCCGTAGTACACGATCTTGCAATTGATCTCGCGCGCCGCGTAGTTGATCATCGACATCGCAGTTCTATCTCCTTACCAGTTGAACAGCTCGTCGATCTCGTCGCCGGC
>Ga0070698_100009778_pt1 | contig 10253 bp, 10 predicted proteins | sample KBSK1502metaG_FD_65477 | JGI IMG/M metagenome (GOLD analysis project Ga0070698, IMG submission 65477) | Corn, switchgrass and miscanthus rhizosphere microbial communities from Kellogg Biological Station, Michigan, USA - KBS K1-50-2 metaG | ecosystem: Host-associated > Plants > Roots >... | reverse complement strand
GCGGCTCGTGCTCTGGGCCGCGCGCAAGCTCGGGCGGCCCGTCAAGTGGCTGTGCGAGCGGCGCGAGGCGATCCCGGCGGACGAGCACGCGCGTGACAACGTGAGCGACGCCGAGCTGGCCCTCGACGGTCAGGGCCGCTTCCTCGGCCTGCGGGTTTCCACCTTCGCCAACGTGGGCGCCTACGTCTCGTCGGACCGGAACCTGCTCGCCACCTTCAGCAACATCGCCACCCTGGTGGGCGTGTACGCATTCCCGGCGGCCCACGTCGCGGTACACTCGGTGCTGACCAACACCAACCCGACCGCGCCCTATCGCGGGGCGGGCCGGCCCGAAGCGACCTACGTGATCGAGCGCCTGATCGACGACGCGGCCCGCGAGCTCGGGATGGACCGCCTCGCCCTGCGGCGGGCGAACCTGATCCCGGCCGCCGCGATGCCCTATCGCACCGCGCTCGGCGTCACCTACGACTGCGGCGAGTTCGAGCGGTGCATGGACGCCGCGCTCGAGCTCGGCGACGTGGGCGGCTTCGCGGCGCGGCGGGAGGCCTCGCGGGCGCGCGGCCGGCTCCGGGGGCTGGCCGTGGTGAACGCCATCGAGCAGGCGGCGGGCCCGCAGCCCGAGTTCGCAGAGATCCGCTTCTCGCCGAGCGGCAGCGCCACCGTGTTCATGGGGACGAAGAACCAGGGCCAGGGACACGAGACCACCTTCAAGCAAATTCTCCACGAGCGGCTCGGGCTCGAGCCGAGCGAGGTGCGCTACATCGACGGCGACACCGATCGCGTCGCCTTCGGCATGGGTACCATGGGCTCGCGCTCCACGGTGATCGGCGGGACGGCGCTGTGGACGGCCGCGGACAAGGTAATCGCCAAGGGCCGGAAGATCGCGGCCCGGCTGCTGGAGGCGGCGGAGGCCGACATCGGCTTCGCCGACGGGAAGTTCTCGGTGGTAGGGACGGACCGTGCGCTGTCCCTGAAAGAGGTGGCCCGCGCCGCCTTCCAGCCGGCGCAGCTCCCGCCCGGGCTCGAGCCGGGTCTCTACGAGACCGGGACGTTCGCCCCGAAGCAACCCACGTGGCCGAACGGCTGCCACGTGTGTGAGGTGGAGGTGGATCCCGATACCGGCGCGGTCGCCCTCGATCGCTACGTGATCGCGGACGACGTCGGCACCGTCATCAACCCGGTCACGCTCAAGGGCCAGATCCACGGCGGCGTGGCGCAGGGCGTGGGCCAGGCCCTGATGGAGCAGGTGGTGTACGAGCCTGGCTCGGGGCAGCTCCTGACCGCGTCGTTCATGGAGTACGCCATGCCGCGCGCCGACACCTTCTGCGACATGGTCATCGAGAGCCACCCGGTGCCCACCGCGCACAACCCGCTCGGGGCCAAGGGCGCGGGCGAGGCGGGCACGGTCGGGGCGCTGCCCGCGGTGATCAACGCGGTCATGGACGCGCTCGGCCCGCTGGGCGTCCGCGAGCTCGACATGCCCGCGAGCAGCGACCGCGTGTGGCGCGCGATCCAGGACGCGAAGGCGCGGGCGGGGGCTCCGGCCCAGAACCGGTAGCGGACACCGGCGGAGATCACGTTCGAGCCGCTGTGGGAGAAGAGGCCGAAGATCCCGGAGCGGTGATGGATGCGGGTCACGGCGAGCAGGAGCCGGTTCACGGCCGGGGCTTCAGACCGAGCATGAAGAGGTCGGTGACGGTGTGGGCCAACCGTTCCGCCTCTTCGGCCGAGCCGCCGCGATCCTTGAGCTTTCCATCGACCAGGAGCGCGGCCAGACCGTGGACGATGGACCAGGCCGCCACCGCAAGCTCCTCCGGGTCGCCGCTCCTCACCTGCCCGGCCGTCTGACAGTCCATGATCGCCTGGACCAGCAGCGCGAACGTCCGCTCGCCCGCCTCCTTGAGGCCGGGATGCACCGCCTTGTCCGGGACCTCGGAACCGAACATCACCCGCAGATAAGAGGGATGCGCCAGGGCGAAGCGCACGTAGCCGATGCCGAGCGCCCGGAAGCGGTCTGAGGGCCCGGCCACCCGCGACCAGATCTCCATCATCCCCTTGGCCATCTCCACGAAGCCACGCTCCGCCACCGCGGCGAGGAGCGCCTCCCGATCGGTGAAGTGCCAGTACGGCGCGGCTTCGGACACTCGGGCCCGCCGGGCGACCTCCCGGAGGCTGAAGCCCTGCGGGCCCTTGCGCGCGATCAGCGCCACCGCCGCGTCCACGAGTGTGTCGCGCAGACTGCCGGGCGCGGCGCCGGATCGGGCGCGACGGGGCTTGGACTTCTCGCGACGGCGCTTGACGGGGGTCATTTAACAGTGTTAATGTATCACCGGGCGTCACTGACAAGGGGCGGATCTCCAGGCCCCCGACGCGGGAGGGTATCATGAGCCGACATCGGGTGCTCCTGGGAACGCTCTTGGCGCTGACGCTCACCGGGCTGGTAGCGGTGGCGGGATGCGGCCGGCTCGCCGTCTGGTCGGCGCCGGAGAAGGCCCCGAGCACCGAGCGCAGCGCGGCCGCGGTCGCAGCCGACCAGCTCTTCTGGAAGACGCTCCACGGCGGCGAATACGAGAAGATCCCCGAGGCGCTCACCGCGCTGAAGGGGGCCTACCTCGCGAACCCCAACGACGCGGTGACCGCCGCCCACATCGGCTGGATGCACATCTGGCGCCTCGGCGAGCGGGCCCGGCAGCCGGCTCTTCGCCCCGAGATCACGGACGACGCGGTGCTCGCCCGCAAATACTTCGAGGAAGCGGTGCGGCTCCACCCCGGCGAGGCGCGCTACCTTGGCTTCTACGCCAGCCTCCTGATGGCCGAGGGCACCATCCACAAGGACGAGAAGATGGTCCGGCGCGGTTTCTACACCATGAAGGACGCGGTCAGCGCGTGGCCCGAGTTCAACTACTTCACCGCGGGCTATACCGCCTCGGCCCAGCCGGCGGACTCGGAGCGCTTCCGGGAGGCGCTCGAGTACCAGTGGCTGAACCTCGACGTGTGCGTCGGCGAGAAAGTCGACCGCGCCAATCCGGACTACGCTCGCTATATGCGGCTCGAGACCAAGGACGGCCCCAAGCGCGTGTGCTGGAACTCCTGGATCGCGCCGCACAACTTCGAGGGCTTCTTCCTCAACTTCGGCGACATGCTGGTCAAGGCGGGCCAGCCCGCGGTCGCGGCGGCGATGTACCGGAACGCCAAGCTCGCGCGCGAATACCCGGCGTGGCGCTACCGGGCGGTCCTGGAAGAGCGTATCGTCAACGCGTCCAAGAACGTCGAGGCGTTTCGGAAACCGGAGCCCGGGCCGGACTCGGCCACCCTGATGGTCCGCTCCACCCTCGCCTGCATGGGCTGCCACCAGCAGTAAACCGCACCGCCCTCCGGGTCTCGTATTCCGACCCGGAGGGCGGTGTCACATGGTGGAGGCGGTGGGCATCGAACCCACGTCCGGAAATCCTCGGCAACAGGCATCTACATCAATAGCCGGTTTCTCCCTGCGTCTCGCCTCTCGGCCCCCCAACCGGCCGGGTCACCGATCAGCCAGCTCCTGTAGTTCTCGCCCCTCACCCCGGAGCGGGGCTTGGAGCCAGTCATCAGAATATGACGCCCTGACCCGGACCCTGATGACTCGATCCGGAGGACGCTAGCGGGTGTTAGGCCGCCAGAGCTAGCTGATTGTCGGCAGCTATAACCGTGCCCCCAGTTTTACGAGGAGAGAGCACCTCGTGATGCCGCCTGTGCGTCACTGATCCCCGTCGAAACCAGTCGCCCCCTTCTACGCCCGCGAGCGGGCGCGTGATTCCTTCTCCATCTCCCGCCGGCTTTCGCGCTCCCGGATGGACGCGCGCTTGTCGTGGAGCTTCTTGCCGCGGGCCAGGCCGAGCTCGATCTTCGCCCGGCCCTCCTTGAAGTATAGACGAAGCGGGACGAGGGTCAACCCGCGCTCGGCCACCTTGCCGAGCAGGCGGGAGATCTCGCGCTTGTGCAGGAGCAGCTTCCGTCGCCGGTCCGGATCGTGATTGGCGTCCGAGCCGTGATGATACGGGCTGATGTGACAGCCCACCAGCCACGCCTCCCCGTCGTCGATGGTGGCGTAGCAGTCCTTGAAGTTGACCTGGGCCTCGCGCAGCGACTTGACCTCGGTCCCCCGCAGTACGAGCCCCGCCTCGTAGGTCTCGAGGATGGAGAAGTTGTGGAAGGCCTTGCGGTTGGTAGCGATGACTTTCTCGTCGGCCATCGCGCTCAGCCCTCAGGACCCGCAGGCCCTCTTGACTTCATGTGCGCCGTCCGTAAGATGAAGACCTTGCCCGGGCCGAAGTGGCGGAATTGGCAGACGCGCATGATTCAGGGTCATGTGCCCGCAAGGGTGTGGGGGTTCGAGTCCCCCCTTCGGCACCAGCGAAACCCCATCTCATCACCCTCGCGCCGCGCTAGAGCGTGACGCGCCGGCCCAGTGCCGAGGACCGCTGCGCCGCCTCGACGATGCGCAAGGCGGCCAGGCCCGCGTGCACGTCTATCGAGGGGCGGCCACGCTGGGCGACCGCCTCGAGGAACAGCGCCAGCTCGCGGTGGAGCGGCTCGGGGCCCGAAGCCTTGAAGGTCTCGATCGCGCCCTCCGGCGCCTGCCAGCCCGACGCGCTCTGGACGTGGCGATTGGCGAGCACGCGCACCTCCGAGCTCCCGAAGTCGGCCGCGATGGTCGCGTGCTCCCCCACGATCGCGCAGTCGCGGACGGTCCCCGGAGCGAAGTAGCCCGCCTCCACGACCGCGGTCACGTCGCCGTACTCCACGGTGGCGAACGCGCAGTCGTCCATGCCACGCCCCAGGTAGTCGCGCAGGGTGGCGGTGACCGCGGTGGCCGGGCGCTCGAGCAGATACGCGAACAGGTCGAAGTAGTGAATCGCGTCGGTCTGGGTCACGCCCACGTCGGTGCGCGGGCGCTTGAAGCCCGCGAAGCGGCCCGTACAGTAGCGAACGCGGCCGAGCGCGCCCGCGGCGAGCCGCTCGCGCAGCGCGGTCGTCACGGGATGAAAGCGGAAGATGTGGCCCACCTGCAGGATGCGGCCTGTATCCGCCACGATGCCGGCGAGCCGCCGACCTTCGTCGACGGTCAGGGTCAGCGGCTTCTCGATGAAGCAGTCGCGCCCCGCGCGCAGGCACTCCCCGGCCAGCGCCAGGTGATTGTCGGCGGGCGTCACGATGTCCACCGCGTCCACCTGGGGCAGCGCTCGGCGGAAGTCCGCCACGGCGCGCTCCCGCGCGACGCCGGCGTTGACTGCGAACGCGCGGCGCTCGGCCGACACGTCGGCCGCCCACAGCTCGACGCCAAGCTCGGTGAGCACCCGCAGGTGCTTTTCACCCCAGCGCCCCAGCCCGACCAGCAGCACCTTCATCGGCGGTCGCTCGCCTCGCCGCCCAGGTCCTCGGCGATCTGGTAGCGCAGCCGTCGGTCCTTCATCCAGCGGACCACCAGCAGGTCCACGAACGCGCGCAGCGCCCGATTCCCGATGCCGTACTTGGACCGCCCGAAGCGGCGCGGCCGATGATTCACCGGCACCTCGAGCACCCGGAAGCCGCGCATCTTGAGCAGCGTGGGGACGAAGCGGTGAAAGCCCTTGTAGAGCACCAGATCACGCAGGCACTCGCGGCGGAACGCGCGGAACGTGCAGCCGCTGTCCTGCACCGTCTCGTCGCTGAGCCGGTTGCGCACGCGGTTGGCGATGCGGGAGGAGATGCGGCGCACCCACGAGTCGCCCGCGGCCCGGTTCACGCGCCAGCCGGTCACCGCGTCCCACTGATCGAGATGCCGGAGCATCGCGGGGATGTCGTGGGGATCGTTCTGCAGATCCGCGTCCATCACGACCACGTACCGGCCCCGCACCGACTTGAAGCCCGCATCGGTGGCCGCGGTCTCCCCCGCGTTGGCCTTGAGGCGCACGAGCCGCACGCGGGAGTCCCGCTCGCGGAACTCCCGGACGATCTCGGCGCTCCGGTCCCCGCTCCCGTCGTCGACGAAGATCACTTCGTAGCGCAGCCCGGTGGGCTCCAGCATCTCGCGGATCTCCGGCCACAACAGCGGGAGGTTCTCCTCCTCGTTGTACACGGGCACGACTATGGACAGATCGGGGGACAGATCGAACGGGCTCGGCACGGGCTGGCTCGCCGCGTCCGGCGTGGTCACGCGCGGGGCGGCGGGGGCACGCGGGGCGGCGTGCCCTGCCATTCCGGCGCGAGGGTGTGGGGCAGACCGAGTCGGTCGAGGACGCGGGCCAGCGTATGGGTCACGAGATCGTCGATCTGCTTCGGCCGGTTGTAGAAGGCGGGCATCGGCGGCAGCAGCACCGCTCCCATCTCGGCGAGCGCGGTCAGCACGCGCAGGTGGCCCAGGTGCAGTGGGGTCTCGCGCACGACGAGAACGAGGGGCCGTCCTTCCTTCAGCGTCACGTCGGCCGCGCGCGCGATCAAGGTGTCGGACACGCAGTGGGCGACGGCGGCCGCGGTCTTGATACTGCAGGGGACGACGACCATGCCGTCGGTCTTGAACGATCCGGAGGCCATCGCCGCGCCGATGTCCCGGTTGGGGTAGCGCCGGGTGGCCAGCGCCTCCACGTCGGCCACCGTGTGATCCGTCTCCTCGACGATGGTGCGCCGCCCCGCGTCGGAGATGATCAGATGCGACTCCACCTCCGGCATGCCGCGCAGAAGCTCGAGGAAGCGGATACCGTAGATCGCGCCGGAGGCCCCGCTGATGCCCACCACCAGGCGCTTCACAGGCGGAACCTGCGCTTGTAGACTTCGTCCCGCGTCTTCTGGTAGAGCAGCTCCCACTCCGCGCTACCCTCGGGCGCCGGCCGCGAGTAGGTGCTGAGCGACCGGCGCACTTCCTGATCGATCGACTCCTCGAGCTTCGATTCGTCCTCCAGCACGCGGAAGACTTCGGTGCGCAGCTGGCCGTGCGCCTTCTCGTCGGCGGCCTTGATCATCATGCTCTCGGTCGCGGCCAGGTCCGCCACGATCCGGTCGGCCAGGGCGAACATGCGCTCGCGGCTCATGCGGGTCACAGCGTGAACCCCCGCTCCTTGGCGAGCTTGGCCTTCACGAGCGCGAAGAGCCGCTTGTAGTCGGAGGCCGAGTCGCGGATCAGCTTGGCGTTGTCCATGAGAAGGGTGCGGGCGTCGGCATCGATCTTCTCTTCGGCCTGGAAGTTCTCGATGAGGATGCGCCGCACGACCTCCCGCGCTCGGGTCTCGTCGCGGACGTCGGCGAGCTTTCGCCCCACCAGCCGCTTCACCACGGCCTCCGCCATCCGCCCGGCCACCTCGTCCCGTCGTCCCATGCCCGAAGAGACAGGGTACACGGCCGCGATCTGGGGTGTCAAGCACAACTATACGGAAAATAGGTCAAAAGTGGGCGTCGAGGCCGGGAAGTAACACACGGAATCGGGATCCTTTTCCGGGAAGACTGTCGACCTCCACCCGACCGCCATGCGCTTCGGCTAGGGCCTTGACGAGGCTCAGCCCGAGCCCCAGCCCACGGGCCGCCGCGGTCTCCGGGTGGGGAACGCGGACGTACCGCTCGAAGATCCGGGGAAGCTGATCGGCCGGAATGCCGACGCCGTCGTCCTCCACGGCCACCTCGACCATGCCCGGATGATCCAGCGCCGGGCTGGCGGACACGCACACCGCGCCGCCCCGCGGCGAGTACTTGACCGCGTTGGAAAGGAGATTCTTCATCATGCGGTCCAGCGCGTCGGGATCGGCTCGGAGCGCGATGCCGGGCACGCTCGGCGTCCACCGAAAGCGATGCTGGCGATGCTCGGCCGCGAACAGCTCGACGTTGCGCTCCATCAGCTCGTCGAGATCGATCGACTCCGGTCGGAGCTCGAGCGGACGCCCGGCCTCGATGCGGGAGAGATCGAGCAGCTCGCCGACGATGCGGCCGAGGGCACAGGCCTCGGTGTGCAGATAGACGAGGCAGCGGTGCGCCTTCTCGGGAGGCAGCACGGAACGGAGCAGCAGCTCGCTGAAGCCCTGCAGCGCGGTCAGCGGCGTGCGCAGCTCGTGCGAGACCACCGAGAGGAACTCCGTCTTCGCCTGATCCAGCTCGCGCAGCCGGGCCGTGGCCGCCTCCACCTTCTCCGACAGCTCGTCGGCGAACCGGCGCTGACGCATGGTGAGCCGCGCATTTTCCACCGCCAATCCGGCGTGCAGCGCGAGCTCCTCGGCGGCGGCCCGAGTGGCCCGCGACAGCTCGCCCGTCCACTCGACCGCCATCACGCCGACCACCCCAACCCCCGAGGCGAGTGGCAACGAGAGCGCTCGGAGGGGTGTCGGCGAGGGCGGCTCGCTCGCCGCGATGCGGGGATCGGCGCGCAGGTCCGCGCTGGCCACCGCTTGCCCCGTCGCCAGCGTGAAGGCCGCCGCCGAATCCGCGTCCACGAGCGTGCCTACCGGGACACTCGCCAGCCGGGCGGTGCGGAGATCGTTACCGACCAGGAGCGCCACCCGCCGAGCCCTCAGGGTCACCCGCAGCTCCTCGGCCACGCCCGCCAGCGCGTCCTCCAGGGAGCCCGGTCCGGCCAGTCGCCGCTGAATCGCGAGGACGGCGCTCAGCCGCGCGGCCCGAGCGCGCGAGCCGTCGACCAGCAAGCCCACGAGCAGCCCCGCCAGGACCGGTAGACCGAGCGACAGCAGCCCGTCGAGCGTCTGCGACGTGAGCCCGTCGCGCTCCACCGCCGGCAGCGCCACCGGAGCATGCAGCAGGCCGGCCAGCGCGCCGATCAATCCGCCACCGATGGCGCCCTGGGTCAGTCCCGCCCACAGCGTCGGCACGAGGTAGAGATGCCTGAGCACGGAGGCCGACCCCTGATCGGTGAGCGTCATGACCGTCGTCACCACGGCCACGAGCAAGAGCGGCAGCACGATCACGGCGTGAGCGTCCGATACGCGGCGAAGAAGGCGAGTCCGGCCAGATAGCCGGGCAGCAGACTGCCACTCCACGCGCGCAGGGCGCAGGCGGTCAGCCCGACCAGCCCCAGGTAGAACACGGCCCCGGCGCGGGCCTCCGCCGCGTGCGGCAGCGCGGGGTCGAGCAGGTAGCGGACGAGAGCCAGCCCCGTGGTGAGCAGCGCGGCGGGCCAGAAGCTGCCCCGCCGCCAGCACGCCGAGAACAACGCGCCCCGGAAGAGCCACTCGGCCGAGAGGACGTTGACGCCCGCGTCGTAGGCGAGCGCGCCCGCGTAGCCGGCGAGATCGCTCAGGTGCACGCGATAGCCGAGCGTCAGCGAGGCGGTGACGAGTAGATGGGCGCCGAGGAATGCGCCCGCGGCGAGCCCGACCGCGGCATGCGAAAGGCGGACGCCCCCCACGCCCATCGCGAGCATCTCCGGCCGGCCGCGCGCTTCGGCCAGGACGAGCGCGGGCACCGCCAGGAAGCCAACCGGGCCCCACGGGCCGAGCCGCGCGGCGACCGACGCGAGCGCCGCCCCGGCGGCCAGCCGGATCGCCGGCCGGATCCATCCGGGCGCCGCGCCCGTGGCCACGAGCCAGCCGAGCGCGATGAGTCCACCGTGCATCGCGCCAACCGCGAGCGCGCGGCCCAGCCCGGGAGGCCCAGCGCCGAGGCGGTCGAGCGCCAGGCCCGCCGCGGCCACGAGCCCCGCCACCGCCCCGACGCGCGCGTAGGCCCCCGGCGACGGCCTCGGCCTGGCCGCCGCGGGGTCAAACGGAGCGCTCAGGAGCAGCATCGCCGGTCACGCGGACGCAGAGCGCCGCCAGCCGTGCATCGAGAGTCTGGCCCGCCTCCTCCCCCAGCCGGCGCACCGCTTCGCTCCGGGACATCCGCGGCCGGTAGGGACGATCCGAGGTGAGCGCGTCGTAGACGTCGGCGACGGCCACGATGCGGGCGCCGAGCGGGATCAGCTCGCCCCGCAGCCCGTCCGGGTACCCGCTGCCGTCGTGCCGCTCGTGGTGATGCCGGACGATGACCGCTCCATCGGCGAAGAACTCGAGCGGCGCGACGATCTGTGCGCCGATCAGCGGGTGCTGCCGCATCACAGCCCACTCCTCCGCGCTGAGGGAGCCCGGCTTGCGCAGCACGCTCTCCGGGATCGCGATCTTGCCCAGGTCGTGCAGCAGGCCGGCCTGAGCGATGGTATCGGCGGCGGCGCGCGGAACCCCGGCCGCGAGCGCGAGCCGCCGGGCGAGGGCGGCGACTCGCTCGGAGTGCCCTCGCGTGTAGGAGTCCCTCGCCTCGAGCGC
>Ga0070698_100009776_pt1 | contig 10254 bp, 7 predicted proteins | sample KBSK1502metaG_FD_65477 | JGI IMG/M metagenome (GOLD analysis project Ga0070698, IMG submission 65477) | Corn, switchgrass and miscanthus rhizosphere microbial communities from Kellogg Biological Station, Michigan, USA - KBS K1-50-2 metaG | ecosystem: Host-associated > Plants > Roots >... | reverse complement strand
ATCCACTTCCTCGAGCGATTGCCCCGAACGCCAATGGGCAAAGTCCAGAAATATCTGCTGCGACAGTCGCGCGTTGGAGGCGACACCATTCCGCCGAATGGCGCCTAACACAGGCAAGACCTCCCCCTACACTGAATAGGAGTGCCCGATGTCCAATGTCAGAGATCTCGTCGAAAAGGTGACCTCGCTTCCTGGATACACGGCGCAATTGTCAGGAGGGCTGAAAAGTCCAATTAATCTACCCTGCTGGTCGCGGTAGATGGCCGCGCTTTTCCCTTGCCGTCCGACCTTCGACCAAACCTGACAGCGCCAAGAGACTAACAGATGGCTCAGACCGATTTGATTATTTTGAGATTTCCGTAAATCGGAAAGTCATGGGCCTTAAGGATGGGATCTCGCGACTGCAACGGCAGGTACCTCGCCCGTTATCCTGACAACGGCCCGGTTCGTGGGCGAGTCCGTCGTCGCAGGCACCACAGTTTAGTTGGTGACTGAGAAGGTTGAGAGATCAATTCATGCTCGCAGATGTCGGCCATATCGTTGTTGTTGATGATGACCCTGTGCTGCGACAGATGGTGGCCCGCTATTTGGAGGAGCACAATGTCCCGACCAAGTCGGCATCCAGCAGAAACGAGTTGAACCGCCATTTTCAAGAGATGCATCCCAGTATGATCATTCTGGATCTGCGGCTCGGTCAGGATGATGGACTGGACCTCTTAAGAGAAATTCGTTCTCATTCAGATGTTCCGGTAATCATCACGACCGGCCATCGTCCCGACGAAATCGATCGCATCGTAGGTCTCGAACTCGGTGCGGACGACTATATGGTAAAACCATTCAGTCTCAGGGAATTGCTTGCACGCATCCGCGCCGTATTGCGGCGACGGGAAATGGGGCGAGCTGCACGCGCTCATGATCCGGAGCGCGGCGGATACAGATTCGGTGGCTGGCGGCTTGAACGTCGCGGCCGAAGACTCGTAGACCGCAATGAGGCGCCGGTCCCGCTCAGCAAAGGTGAGTATGCCTTGTTGCTTGCCTTTCTCGAAGCACCGCAGCGGCCTCTCACGCGCGAGCATCTGTTGCAGGCGACGCGAATTCACGAAGATATCTTCGATCGGAGCATCGATGTCCAGGTCTTGCGGCTGCGGCGCAAACTGGAGATCGATCCGAGCGCACCGCGCGTGATCCGGACTGAGCGCTGTGTCGGCTATGTGTTCGCGCTGCCAGTCGAGCCATTCTAAAAAATGATGAGAATGTGGCGCCGCGAAATTGCGGCCGTAACCGTATTGTCCAGGCCAGTGATGATCCCGTAACTGCCGGTCGTTAAAACCTTCGCGCCTGTTCATGGAGAATCTTATGTTGCTGAAACGCCAATCCTCTTCATCGCCCTCGTTGGTCGACTATCAGCGAACTCCTTCGCTAACCACGTCTGCGTGCTTCGGACGCTGCTCGCCGAGCATGGGCGCCGGGAGCGAGAGATCAAAAACGCCGTCGCTGCCTTGGCGAAACTCGATGACCGGACATTGCGGGTATCGGCATTCCTCAGCGGTCGCAGATTGAGCAGGTCGTGAGGTACTGCCGTGATTGCTGATGTGGTCAGCTATGCAATCGCCGGAATCGGCTTCATCCATGCAGAGGGTCGCTCGTTCGTCCCCAAAGGTTTCATGAACGCTGTTATGAAGCTCGCCTACCACAAAGTTCCGCACCTCTGGCGCTTCGTTTCGCACTTTCCACAGGCTGCCTCCGGCAAGCCACAAAAGTTCATTCTGCGCGAGCAAACGAGGGTTGAAGGGTTGATGCGCTCCCGGCTGCTGCCTCCGCCGGACCATCAAGGCGCTCAAGCGCCACTGGCAAGCCAGCACACCTGCGGGCTGAAAGCTATGACTCTAGGCATCGCACTTCGTAGTGACGGGAGGGGGACCATGAACGCGACCCGCTTAATCGAAGAATGGAGGCGACAGGGCCGTGTTCTCGAGGTCGAGGGGGCGAACACGGTTTTGTGGCGGATGGGCCAGGGAGAGACCGTTATTTGTGTTCATGGGGTTCCCACTTCAGGCTTTCTTTATCGAAAGCTTCTACCGGAACTAGCCAGCCGCGGGCTTGAGGGAGTAACCCTCGATTTGCCGGGATTGGGTCTTGCCGATCGGCCGGCCGATTTCGACTACAGCTGGAGCGGGTTCGCCGCGTGGTCTCTCAAAGCCATCGACGCGGCAGGCATAAGAAATTTCCATTTAGTGGTTCACGACATAGGGGGGCCTATCGGTTTTGACGTCATCCGGCGCGTTCCCGACAGAATTAAGTCGCTCACGGTTCTCAATACGCTCGTCGACGTCAGCCAATTCCGACGCCCGTGGGTCATGGAGCCTTTTGCCTGGCCGGTCATCGGGCGGCTCTGGCTACAATCGGCGCGAACTCCGATGTTTTATGTTCTCATCAAGACTTACGGCACGCGCAACATCAACAGGGCAGAGGCCGATGCCTACGGCCAGCTGCTCTTGGGACCAGATAGCGGACGAGCGTTCCTCCAAATCATGCGGAGCTTCGAACGGACCCCCGCCTTCGAGCACGGCATCAAGGCCGCTCTGAAGGAGCGAAAATTCTCGGCCCAGATCATTTGGGGCAAGGATGATCGAACTCTGAGAATGAAAAAATACGCTCCTCATTTGCTGAAGGCTCTGGATCTCGAAGGCTTCGAGGTGGTCTCCGGAAAACATTTTCTGCAGGAAGACTCTTCCCGCGCGATTGCGTCCTTTATCGCCAGATTGATCAGCGCGTCGGGTAGTGCTGCGGAATCGCTGTGAAATCCTTCATTGCGAGCTTCTACAGCGCACTTCGTGACGATCGCGGCAGTCGAGATGGGCGTCGAGCGTCCGCTGATGTGAAGATGCTATGGGGCGGACGGCGAGGGTATGGGACCTTCGACGCTGTTGAGCAAATGAACGACGGAGCGCCCCATGTTGGAACCTTTCAACCCGAGCAAGTCCCTGACCGCCCTCGAGCAAGATAGCACGGTCATTGCCGTGATTGAGATGAGCCGATCGAAATGGCTCGTTGCAGCTGTTATTCTCGGCGTCGAACGCCAGCCCCTCAAGAAGATCGATCCCGACGAGGAGATGCTACTTAAGTTGTTGCATCGTTGGCGGAACAAAGCCGGTCGCGCAGGGCGCGAGATCAAGCGCATCGTCGTCGCCTATCAGGCTGGCCGCGACGGCTTCTGGCTGGCTCGCTGGCTGCGGGCACGCGGTATCGAGGCCTACGTGATCCATCCAACAAGCGTCGCGGTGTTGCGTGAACATCGGCGTGCGAAGACGGATCGCCTCGACACAGAACTGCTGAAGCGCGCCTTTCCTGGCTGGCTGCGAGGCGAAAAGCGCCATTGCAGCATGGCTGCGATCCCGACGCTCGAGGAGGAGGAGGAGGAGGACGCACGCCGACCGAACCGCGAGCGAGAGAACCTGGTCACTGAGCGAACGCGGCTCGTAAACCAGATGAAGGCCATCCTGGTCCGTTTCGGCATCCGCACCTTCAAGCCCACCCTCCGCAAGGCCGACGAGAAGCTCGAAGGTCTGCGCACGGTGGAGGGTTCCCGCAGAACACGCGTGCCGAGATGCGCCGCCAACTCGTGCGCCTGCGCGTCGTGCGCGAGCAGATCAGCGCGATCGATAAGGAACGGCTACGCAAACTCGCGGCGGCTCCAGCTGAAGAGAGGCCCTCACGCGATGGTTCGGCTTCTTGCACGGGTTCCGGGCGTCGGCGTCGAGACGGCGGACCTGCTGGTCAACGAGATCCTCTTACGCCATTTGCGCGATCGCAAAGCGGTGGCCCGCTACGCCGGCCTCACCGGCTCGCCAGACGAGAGTGGCAGACGAAGGCGCGAGCGGGGACTTGCACGTGCGGACAGCGCTCGCGTTCGATGCGGCATGATCCAATTGGCGTGGCGCTTTCAGAATGACGATCGACTGAAGCAGAGCCTCGGCTTCTCCGACAACGACATACGCCTCCTGTGCGCGAACACAGCTCCACGGACAACCGGATAGGTTCTATGGTCGAGAAACCCTTATGGGAAATAGCGCGTTCATTGGGTCTTTTTGCCGGAACGCCACACTTGAGTTACGAGGCGTGGAGAGCTTCTCTCCGCTCAGCTTGTGGGGGCGACCCGAAGATTATGGAACCCAAAGCCTTTGCCGGTTGGATGCGCCCCCTAAGCGTATGCGGGTTCACGGCAGCTGCAGCCAAGATCGAGTGCGATCTCGGGGCAACAGATCTCGGTTGCAATTCTTACCGGATGGAGCGGATGCCGCGGGATGTTCGTCGCGCTGGCTTGGAGGATTATTGGGCTGCATTTCAGGTCGCTGGCCGGTCAGAGTTGATCCAGAACGATCAGGCCGTTGCACTGGCTGTGGGCGACGTCGCGCTCATCGATACGACGCGCCCCTCGACCTTCTCCCACAACGGGAGCGCACAATGCTTGTTTCTTTATTTGCCGCGCCAATCGCTGGTTTCCCATCTTGGACTGGAGCCGCTGGGTGGCGCGTGCGGGCGCGGCGGAAAGCTTGCAACGCGTCTGCTCGACCAGCTCGTCCGGGACGCCATCGAAGACGAGGCATCACTGTCTGCACCAACCGGCACCTACCTGCAGCTGGCGGTCTATGATCTCCTCGGCGCGCTCTTTGCACCGTCCGATCCCATTCCCGGCTCCCTTCATGCGGACAAACTGTTCAGGCGTATCTGCAGCATCATCAACGACCGCTTTGCCGATCCGGATTTCGGCCCACGCGATGTGGCCGCCCAAATGGGCATCTCACAGCGCTATCTTAATAAGCTGTTCGCGGCTCGGGGTTTAACCTGCAATCGTTTCATCCTGTCGTTTCGTCTGGATCACGCCGCACGCCTACTGCGCCGCCGGGCGTCGCTCAAAACAGGCCTGTCTATTAGTGAGATCGCTTACGTCTGCGGCTTTAACGACTATCGACACTTCTCCCGAAAATTTTACCGCCGGTTTGGTAATGCCCCAAGCGCTATCGCTGGAGATCAATAATTGTCCCTTCAGATAGGGGCAGAGTGCTCAGGTGTTCGTGCAAGGTCAAAGGTCAAGGCAGAGATATCAGCCCCCGTATAGGACGCATTTCTCCCGAAGAAAGATTACTACGCTGCGCAACAGGGCGGCATTCCCGGCCGGACCGCGAGAAGCCAGGGTGTGCCGGGACTTGTATTAGCGGCGCAGGCCAGACGAAACCGCGGAGTTCGCGTGCATCGGGGCGCGCAAGCCCGCCAGTGCGATTCCGGACACCTAAAAGTACGAAAATAACCCATGCTCCCGGCCTCGCGGCGGCCTAATCTCGTTTGCAGCACACAACAGCAGCGGCAGCCACCGGGGTCAACGCGGGCGCCAGACGACGGTTGCGAGCCAGGCCAAGCAAACCCTCCGGCGATGCCCCGGTTTCGCTCGCAAGCCTGAGTGTTATCGCGAACAGCGCTGTGGAAAGCGCATTCAGCATGGCAAGGCCGCCCAGGTGCTCGGCCGCGCATCTAGACCGGCCCGCTTATGGGCACATGAAAGGCCAGCCGTAGCTGATCCTGTGTGTCGCAGGCATGGAAAAAACCGGAATTTGCGGATCCTCGGGTGCCGATGCAATGAAATACGCGATGACATATTCAGAGCCTTAAGCGAAAACGACGAGCGATGGAGAGAACGTGGTTCAAGTTTCGCTACACACGAACGCCCAGGTCATTTCTCGTTTGGTGTGTGCGTCTTGCTACAACCAGTGAGCATGAGTCTGATGGGAAACTCTGAACTTTACATGGCCCAAAAGGATGGGGACTGCCCGGCAGTCATGGCCGCCGGCAGCGCACCGGGCGAAAGCGGCGTCTCCGTCGTCAGCATGCGGTTCCAGGGCGGCGCACATTTCAACGGGGCGTTCCAACGGCACCTTATCTTTTTTCAAATATCACCGCAGATGTTTTTCGAATGCCGCTTAGCTGGCCGACCTGTTTCGCACGAGCCGCCAGCAGGACGCCTGGCGATCATTCCTGCCGGGATGGACGTCATTGCCAATACCGAAAAGAGTCTTGATGCCATACTCGTCGCGATTGATCCTGGTCAGCTCACGCTCGCAGCCGCTGAGGATTCGGCGCTTGAGGCCCAGATAATTGATCGCATCTCAGGCTATGACCAGGCGCTTTGGGACCTTGCCCGAACCTTAACGCTGGAGACTGCAAAAGGATACCCAAGCGGGCCGCTTTTCTGGAACGAGGTTGCGAGTGGTTTCATTAACGGGCTGGTAGCTCGTCACACGTCCAGGGTCGAGAGTTGGTCACGGGGCCGATTGGGCCAAGACGTTCTCGAACGTCTTAGAGACTACATCATGGCTCATCTGGACGAGCCCATCAAGGTTGCCACGCTCGCAAACATAGCGGGACGCAGCCCGTTCCATTTCTCTCGCGTGTTCACCCGATCTGTTGGCGTGACTCCGCACCGTTATGTCGTGCATCTCCGATTGCAGCGCGCGATTGATCTTGTTCGCGACGGACGGTTAAGCCTCGCGGATGTGGCAGCATCCACAGGCTTCACCGACCAAAGTCATTTGACGCAATGGGTCCGGCGCGTTCATGGCGTGTCGCTCGCACAGCTCGTTACCTGACCGGGGCTAAAACAGCAGGATTTTCCGCGATCAGCCGCCTTCTTCTCTCTAAAGCTCTGCGGTACGGAAAAATCGGAGGATAAAAGTGAAGAAGGGATACGATTATATCGTCGCCGGAGGCGGCTCCGCAGGGTGCGTTCTGGCGGCAAGACTTAGCGAGAATCCAGCCGTTCAGGTCGCGCTGATCGAAGCGGGTCCGATAGATGAAGCGCCGGAAGTGCATACGCCCGTCGCTTTCCCACAACTATTCAAGTCGGCGCACGATTGGGATTATTCGACGGAACCGGAGCCTGCACTTTGCGGCCGGCGTATCTACCTGCCACGCGGCAAGGTTCTGGGCGGCTCTTCCTCCATGAACGCCATGATTTATATTCGTGGTAATCGATCGGATTACGACGGATGGGCGGCCGAGGGGGCGACGGGCTGGTCCTACGACGAAATGCTGCCCTACTTCATTAAGGCCGAAGCTAATGAATGGGGTGCCAGCCACTTCCATGGCGCCGATGGGCCTCTGTCCGTTCAGGAGGGGAGATCGCAGCACCCGCTGATCGATCGGGTCATCGAAGCGTTCGTTGAGGCTGGCTATCCGCATAACCGCGACTTCAATGGCACGAGCCAGCTGGGAGCCGGACGCTTCCAATTCACACAGAACAGCGGAATGCGCTGCAGTACAGCCGCGGGCTATTTGCGCCCTGCGCGCGGGCGGTCGAACCTCGACATCATAACACAGGCCACTGTCGCCCGGGTGGTGCTGGAACGGTCGCGCGCGGTGGGGATCGAGATCTACCGGCATGGAGAGAAGAGCATTATCCGGGCCGAACGGGAAGTCATAGTGTCGGCCGGTGCTTACAACTCACCGCAGATCCTGATGCTTTCGGGAATTGGCAAACCCGCCGATTTGAAGGCGGCCGGCATAGATGCGCATGTCGACCTGCCTGTCGGCCACGATCTGCAGGACCATCCCGGCCTCGTGCTTTCCTATTTCACGGACACTCCGACCCTGTTCCGCGCAGGCACGGAGGAAGACGTGCGGCTGTTTCAGGAGAGCGGACGAGGACCTTTGACCTCCAGTATCAGCGAGGGCGGGGGATTCTTCAGTACGGACCCCTCGACGGAGTTACCCGACATCATGTTCAATGCCGGGCCCGTCATGTTCTATGAGGAGGGCTTGTCTCAGCCCTTCGACGATGCCTACGTTTTCGGGCCCGTCGTTCTGAAGCCAACCAGCCGCGGAACCGTCAAGCTTAGGAGCGCGCGACCTGGTTCCAAGCCACGTATCTTCAGCAACTTTCTCGCAACTGAAGAAGACCGGCGGAGCATGATCCGGGGCGTGCAGTTGACAATGGACGTTGCGCAAAGGCCCGCTCTTGCCGCGGTCTGCCGCGGCCCGCATCTCGTGCCGGCATCCGCAAGCGACGCAGATGTCTGGTCCTTCATCCAACGCAATACGCAGACCTTCTACCACCCATCAAGCACGTGCGGGATCGGCCGGGTGGTTGACCCGCGGCTCCAGGTCCTCGGTGTCGAGGGCCTTAGGGTGGCCGACGCATCCGTCATGCCTAGTGTTATTCGCGGAAATACCAACGCCCCCGTCATCGCCATAGCCGAGCGGGCAGCCGATCTGATCCGGAAATAACAACGATGGTGTAGCCTTCCCTCGTTCGTCTCGGGCGCTCCAGCGGCTGATTCTATGTCGCTGGCTTCCGTTCGGAATGATGAGGCTCAAGGGTTTTGTGCTGCTGATGGGCATGACCACGTGCGCCCTTGGACTTACGGCCTGGATGGGCGGGAGGCGCAGCAATCGTCCGGTAACAAGACCGCTTTACGACCCTTCCCCGTCGGGGGGCCCGCGCCGCTTGGCGGCAGTGTTCAAGTTACCGGTGTAAGTTTGTCGTGCCGATGTAGTCTTGAATGCCGAGGGCCGTCCCAAGACTGAGCTTATCTTTGCTTCACTATTCCGGGACCTCAAATGACGAATATCGCAGCCCTGCCTCCATCCAGCCCATTGCGCAAGGGTACTGCAAGCGGTGTCTCACTGCGGCTGGCAGCGTCTGCTCTTGTTGTCGTGGTTTGGATCAGTGCCGCAATCTTTGGCCTATACATCGTTGCGTTTTATGGCGGAGCGGCTGCCGATGGTAGCCTCGAACAATGGAATAAGCACCTTCCCGGTCTCTATGAGCCGGGTACGTCATTGGCTACGATCGGAATGGCCTTTCACCTCATTACTGGGGCCATCCTGCTTGCGCTGGGGCCTATTCAATTCTTCGGGCCAATACGCAACAACGTACCAGCTCTGCATCGCTGGATTGGTCGCATATACACGATGGCCGCGTTCATAGCCGGAATTGGGGGGCTCACTTTTATTGCTCTGAAGGGCACCATTGGCGGCGCTTCGATGAACCTGGGGTTCAGCCTGTACGGTGCGCTGATGCTCATAGCGTCCGTGGAAACAATATGGAACGCTTGGAAACGCAACTTCGTTCAGCATCGAGCCTGGGCAATCCGTCTCTTCGCGCTTGCGATCGGCTCCTGGCTCTACAGGATGGATTATGGATTTTGGTTATCACTCACTCATGGACTGGGCCATACGAAGACATTCGGCGGGCCGTTTGACGTCGTGATGTCGTTTTTCTACGTGCCGAATTTGCTTATTGCGGAATTCATCATCCAAAAACCGAGAATCAATGTGCTGCCGGGAATAAAGTTGATCACTGCGCTCGTCCTGTGCGGAGCAGCCGCCTCCCTGGTCCTCGCGACATACACTGTTACGCGTCACCAGTGGGGACCCGGTATTCTCACCCGCCTGGCCGGCGCTGGTTTGCAACGAAATCTGGTCACCTCACGAACCTTCTCCTGCCGGTCTAACGGTAACGGAATGGCCGAAGACGAACGTCGAAACGGCCACGGCGAGCAGACAACTACACCGAGGCCGCCGCATCGCTGATTAGGGCTGGAAGGTTCAGAAAATCAGCGCGCGTCTTATCTATTCGACCACGCACGACTTTGTTCCTAAGTAACGGCCCCGACGCGCTGGATCATCACGCCGAAGCCGCCCTACCACTGCGCTTGGGATGATTTCAAGGGAGATCCGGACATCAGCGGACTGGCTGTCATGGAAAACGTGCGGCGCTACCGAGCGATCGCTTCGATGTCTCGACGGACGGCGGCGTTTCGGCCGTCACAGAGCTGGTCGCTGCTCGAGCAGGCGAAGGAGTAGGAACATCTCGCGCTGAAGAGTTAGAGGCCAATTTTGCAGGCTGAGTTCGGGATAAGGCCGGCGTCGGGTTCATCCCGGAGAACGGTGGCGGGGCAGGGTGAGACTGAAGAAGCGAGCAAGCGGTGAGGAGCCTTTAATCTATTGATTGGCGCAAGCCGGGAACGCTTTTCAGTCTCGTTCGTTTGTCCGCTTAATCCCCTGAAAGTGGAGTCCTCCCATGCGCCGAGACGAGCGCACACAACGAACGCCTGCGCCTGCACCGATGCGAAGAGCGATCGAACCTTCCATGGCCATGATCCCCTTCTGCTTTCGGAACAGGGAGTGGCGCTGCTCCGGCCACGCCGCATTGAATTTGGATAGTTCGGAACATGACCGGCAAGTTGGCTGGTCCCCCCG
>Ga0070698_100009775_pt1 | contig 10255 bp, 11 predicted proteins | sample KBSK1502metaG_FD_65477 | JGI IMG/M metagenome (GOLD analysis project Ga0070698, IMG submission 65477) | Corn, switchgrass and miscanthus rhizosphere microbial communities from Kellogg Biological Station, Michigan, USA - KBS K1-50-2 metaG | ecosystem: Host-associated > Plants > Roots >... | reverse complement strand
ACTCCACGCCACCGCGGGCGGCCGCTCCGGTCGCTGGGATCTGTCGAGCAGGATCGACACCATGTCCCCGCCTGAGACGCCGTCGACCATGGCGTGGTGAAGCTTGATAATGAGGACCCACCGGCCATCGGCGAGACCCTCGACGGACCATAGCTCCCACAGTGGCCGGGTGCGGTCCATGCGCTCAGACAGCACGCGCGAGACGAGCTTCTCGAGGGTCGCCTCGTCGCCGGGCTGTGGAAGCGCGGTCTGGCGGACGTGGTATTCGAGGTCGAAGTGCCCGTCGTCGATCCAGATCGGGCGGCTCAGCCGCAACGGCATCGTCCTGATCACCTGGCGGCAGCGCGGGAGCTGCGGCAGCTTGCTGGCGACGAGTCTCAGCAGATCCTCGTACCGCGGCGGCGGGCCCTCGAGGAAGATAAACGACAGGACGCTCATGTGGTTGACGCCGTCGTCCTCCGCGTCGAGGAACCAGGCGTCCATCGGGCCCATTCGCTCAATCGTCATCATCGACCCCTAACCCTGTCTGCCCGCGCTGTACATGGCGTCGATGGATTCGGCGTATTTGGCGGCAATGGCCTTGCGCTTGAGCTTCATCGTCGGCGTGAGCTCGTCGCCCCCGGGCGCCCAGTCGCCGCGGATGATCGTGAACAGTTTGATCTGCTCGACCCGCGAGAGGCGGGCGTTGGCGCGGTCCACGCCCTCCTGAACCGCGTCGCGGACCCGTTCGCAGCCCGCGAGCACCTCAAGGGACAGATCGCCGAGTCCATTCTCGGCGGCCCACCGCGGCGCGTAATCGATGTCGAGCACGATGAGCGCCGTGTTGAATGGCCGACGATCGCCGATCACGCAGGCCTGCGCGATCAGCGGACTCGCGGCCTTCAACGCGGACTCGATGTTGGCCGGGGACATGTTCTTGCCGGCCGCGTTGATGATGAGTTCCTTCTTGCGATCGACGATCTTGAAGTAGCCCTCACCATCGATCTCGCCGATGTCGCCGGTTCTGAGCCAGCCGTCCTCGGTGAATGCCTCGGCGGTTGCCTGTGGCTGATTGTGATAGCCGGCCGTCACGATACCGCCGCGTACCAGCATCTCGCCGTCCTCGGCGAGCCTCATCTCGACGTTCAGCATGGGCTGGCCGACGGAGCCGATGCGGACGCGATCGGGCGGGTTCATCGTCCCGCCACCGGTCGTCTCGGACATGCCCCAGAGCTCGCCGAGCGGGACGCCGATGGCGTTGAAGAACTCCAGCAATTCGGGCTGCGCGGGCGCGCCTCCGATATGGGCGCCGCCGCGGTCCAGACCGAGCTCGCGGCGAACGGGCGCAAAGTAGCGCTCGTCGGCCTCGGCGACGCGCGCCGCGAGTGGCTGCGGCACCATCTCACCACGCTGTTCGTGGCGCACCTTGCTTACCGCGTCCCACAGCACCGAAGGGTCGGATCCGAGTTGCTGCGCGAGTAGATGTTCTGCCTTCGTTTGGAGCTTCTCCCAGATACGCGGCACGGAGAAGAACCACGCGGGGCGAACCTCGGGGAGGTAGTCGAGGATCTCGCGCCCGTTTGCGCAGCATGTGACCCGCAATCCGCAGAGGATCGGGAGGTAATGGTGGGCGCAGCGTTCCGCGATGTGCGCGTTCGGGAGCCAGGAGATCACCTCCGCACCGGGCCTGAGCGCTGGATTCATGTCGAGCATGCCCGCCGAGTACGCGAAGAAGTTCCGGTGCGTGATCTCGACGCCCTTCGGCGGTCCGGTCGTGCCCGAGGTATAGATCAAGGTCAGGAGATCGTCGGGCTGCACAGCCGCCGCCGAGGCCTCGGCGTTGAAGCTCCCGTCGCCAGCCTCAAGGTCCGAGATGTGCATGACGCCGTCCGGTGCCTCTCCGTCGATGACGATGACGTGCTTGACCCCGGGAAGGTTGCGCCCCGCTGCCAGCACCTGCGGCAGGAATTGCTGCTCTGTCAGGAAGATGCGTGCGCCGGCGTGGCCAGCGATGTACTCGATTTCGTTCGGCGGATTCGTCTGGTAGATCGAGAACGGCGTGGCGCCCGTGGTGAGCACGGCGAGGTCGCAGACGTGGAATTCCGGGCGGTTGGCCAGCATGAGCGCGACCGTGTCACCGCGGCCCAAACCGAGCCCGGCCAGCGCGCCGGCCAGGGCATCGACGCGCTCGCGTGTCTGCCCCCAGGTCAGCGCCACCTCGTCGCGCCTGGTCCGGAACGCGATCTCCTCAGGTCGCGCCGACGCCTGAAACCTGAACGCCTGCACAACCGTCGCAACCTCGGCCATCGCCGCATTGGGGCCCGCCGGCTTCGGCAGTGCGGGTTTGGCTGGCCCGGTTCGTGTCACCCACCGTTCCTCAGGAGCACCTGGAGCGGGTCTGTCCACATTCTTCTCAGTCACTCGTGCATCCCATCGGCGGCGGACACCGCTGCGGCCGTCGGTTATCACAGGACCGGACTCCCCAGCGGGAACGCCTTGCGGCCGTTGGCCTGCGAGGCCTGGCCGATGAACATGTACGCACCGACCGCGGCGAGTACCAATGCGAGGTACCCCGCCGCCTTGATCGGCCCGGGCGATGTCTGGACGGTGCCCAGAAGCTCCAGGAAAACCGCAACGTCGACGAGCAGAAACAACACCGTGAAAGCCCGCGGCATCACGAGCGTCACGATGGTGATCATCACGACGACGACCAGCCAGCTGATCAGGTACAGCTTCACGGTGCCTGCCACCGCGGCCGGCGTTATCCCGAACCAGCCATGGATCAAGCCAAGCTGGAGTAGGGCGTCGCTCAGGAAGTAGCCGGCGAAGGTACCGTTGAGGCCCGCCACCACACTTTGGCCGATGGCCGCGGCCCAGATCGCCGCGATGAACATCGCTGTCGCTGTGGCGCCCAGGATGACGGGAAGGGCCGCGCCGGCCGCGCCGGCGGGCACGACACCGATAAGCTGCAGGCCGATCGCCACCAGGCCCACGATGAAGCTGGGGAATGCCAGCAGGGCGGGGTCGCCGGCCAGCGGTCCGGCCGCTACCCCCTGAGCTGAGCGGACGAGCTCGACGGGCTGGTCAGGGATTGGGTTGAGGGCTGCGTACACTTCGTCGCCTCCTTACGGGCGTTCAGGCGACTCACTACTGGCGTGGGCCACCGATTGCTGCTTGCTGCCCTGATCGTAGGAGGTCTGCCGAGGTTTTGTAAATATTACGTCACTTTTATTTTTCTGGCTCGCTCCGAGCGGCGGCACCCTGCAGCGCAGGGCGTTCCAGGCGGACGAGGACGCGCATCGCGAGCGGCCAGCCCTCCAGATCCCAGCATGTCGGTCGGCTCGACGACATCCACCGCCGTGATGCACGACGTGTCCGACAGCCGAGCGCAGGAGGGCGGCGTTGTACCAGTCGACCCACCCGGCGGGCGCCCGGCGACTATCCCGAGGGCCTGCTGAACGCCGACCGGGTCGCCGACGCCGACCATGACTGGGGTTACACGGCCCGCGGCGGCCGCCAGTCCCCGCAGATCATCGTTGGCCTCGACCACGTCGTGTTCGGCAGCGACTGCCCCTACCTCCGACGTGACCTCGCCATCGGCTGCCCCACCGCCATCCGCGAAACCAGCGAGCTCACCGACGCCGAACGAACCGTAATCCTCAACCACACCGCCACCACCCTCATCCCCCGCCTCGCCGATCTCGCCGATCTCGCTGGCGAAGCGGGTGCCGCGGCTAGCTCCCCGTGACAGCCGCCCGCTTCCGCCGCTCCTTTGCCGCTGGCGGGGGCGGGTCGTGTAGGCCATCCACGCCGTGTTGGCGCGCGTAGGCGATCAGCTGACAAGGTGCGCGCTGCATGTGCTCGGTGAGCAAGGGGATAGCCACGTCGGCTTCGCGTGCCAGGGCCAGATCCTTCAGCTGTCGGTGCTCGGCGGCCAGATCCCGCTGATGGTCGTCGGTGAGGACCCAGTACCAGCGCCGGTACAGTTCGGCGCTGTCGCGCAGCGCGGTGGCGACCGCCTCGATCCGGGCATTGCGGCACCCTGCCAGCAGGGCGCGGTGGAAATCGCGGTGTCGTATCGCCCATTCCTCGTTGAACGCGTCGTCCACGGCGGCGAGTGGCGTGTGCTGGAGCACGTGGTGGGCCGACAACACCTCGGTTTCCCAGTGCAGGTCGCCGCGCTCGATGGCCAGGCGCAGGGCCAGCGACTCGATCTGCACGCGCGCCTCGGTCAGATCGGCGATGTCGCCGACGGACAGCTCGCGCACCCGGAAGCCGCGTTGCGGCGTTGCTGCCACCAGGCTCTGCTCGGCCAGCCGGGTCAGCGCCTCACGGACGACAGACTGGCTCACGGCGAAGCGATGGCTGATCTCGACGAGCTTCAACTTCTGTCCCGGGGCCAGCACGCCGTTGAGCAGGTCGCGGCGAAGCCCGTCGTGGACCTCCTCGGTGCGTGTCATCATCACTCTCCGTCCGTGAACAGACATTCTACCGCTTTCTCGACAGTAGCTAGTAGTACCGAGAATCTTGAGCACGGAGATGCCGAAGTCCTCGCCGTCTCGTCATCGTGGCAGCGCCCCTCACTGCCCATGATTATCGTCAAACAGCAGAATATCGAGAAACTGTTGACTTGTCGACGGTGACGTGCTTCGCTAAGCGCAGGCAGAACAAGGTGACGCAGCTCACGTTCAGCATCGGCGCCACGTGCCGACGGACCCTCTCGTGGCGGGTACCGGCGGTCGTCGGAGGCGCAGACAGCTGGGATCGCGTGTGCGGCAACTGACTGGAGGCGACATGAGCCCGTCAACCGAAGCGACAATCGAGGCGCCGGTCCTAGTCGTCGGCGCCGGCCCGGTCCGGGCAGCAGTGACCGAATCCGATGGCGACTGCGGATGAGCGCCGACGCCCCAGTAGCGATCGTCGGCGGTGGCATCGCCGGCTTGTGTATTGGCTTGACGCTGCGGCGCCGCGGCCTGGACGCCGTGGTGTACGAGCAGGCCGAGACACCGAACGAGTTCGGCGCGGGCGTTCAGCTCGCACCAAACGCCACCAAGCTGTTGGCTCGGCTAGGCCTCGGCCAGCAACTCGCCGGTATCTGCGCGGCACCCGCCCGAATCCAGGTCCGCCGCTGGGCCAATGACGCGGTACTGACCACCACCACGCTCGGTACCACGTTCGAGCAGCGTTTCGGCGGCCCCTACTACACCGCCCACCGAGGTGACCTGCACTCGATCCTGCTCACCGCCTTCGGCTCTCAATCAGTGCGGTACGGGGCGCGGTGTATCGGGCTGCGCCGAGTTCCCGACGCGACCGTGCTCGAATTTGCTGACGGAAGCGAGGCGTCCGCGCAGATCGTGGTGGGTGCGGACGGGATACGTTCCACCGTGCGAGCCTGCCTGCACCAGGATTCCCCGCGGTTCTCCGGCAACGCCGTCTACCGCGGCACCGTAGCAGCAGCCCAGGTGCATGACGTACTGCCGGTCGATCAGGTGACGCTGTGGATCGGGCCGGGCACGCACTGCGTCACCTATCCCATCTCGGCCGGCCGGTTGATCAACGTCGTCGCTACCGTGCCGGCCGCGGAACCGTTCAGCGAATCGTGGACCACGCCCGGCGCCGTATCGGATCTACTCGCGGCCTACGCCGGCTGGAGCCCGCGGCTGCTGGCTGGACTGGCGAGGTTGGACTCCGTCAGCCGCTGGGCCGTCTACGACCGCGACCCGCTTCCGGTATGGCACAAGGGCTCGATCGTGGTCGCCGGTGACGCGGCACACCCGATGCTGCCGTTCATGGCCCAGGGCGCCAACCAGGCAGTCGAGGACGCCGCGACTCTCGCGTGCTGCCTCGCCGACACACGGACCGAGACCGGCGAGGGCCTGCGCCGCTACGCGACACTGCGCCGAGCCCGGACCGACCAGATTCAAGTGGGCTCGCGGGCCAACAGCATCGACTTCCATCTGCCGGACGGCCCGCGCCAGCAGGACCGGGACAAGCGCCTCGCCCGTCACGGCGTGATCGCTAGCGACTGGCTATATGGGCACGACGCCGAAGACATCGACGACGGCCCGCGTGTCGCGGCAGAAGCTGCGATCTGATGGACGGCCGTCGTGGCCTGCGGTTCAGCCCGTCGAAGTCCCTGGCCGATGCCCTGGCCCGTCGTCAGGCGGCGCGCGCCACGCGCCACGCGCATGCCCGCACCCAGATCACCCCGTTCGGTACCAGCACAGGCGACCACGCCGAGAACCTGGCTGCCGCGACCTATCGGCGGATACGGTACGTCAAGGTTGCCAGGCCTGTAACAGAACGTGATGCCGCAGTGCCTGAATGTGAGACGCCGACTTCCTTTGTTCCCGGCTGAGACCGCACAGCAGCGCCTGCTGCTTCGCTCGGTTTACTCCTGGCGGCGGAATGGCGCCTTGTCGTCCTCGGCGACCGGCTCATCCTCGTCGTCAACGAGCGCTGAAGCCGCGCAGCGGGCCGCCTCGCGGGACCAGGCGGCGGCGTCACCGTCGAGTCCGGTGCGCTCGATGCACCACTGCGTCCACTCCGGCAGCAGCCGCAGCGCCGGATTGGCAAAGTCAGCAAAGTAGGACCCGCGGATCAGGTGGGCCGCCATCTCGATACGGTGCGGCGAGCAAGCGTAGAACGAGCGCTCGTCCGGATACTCGCGCGGTCCCCACTCTTCATGGATGGCGGCCGTGGCCTCGGTCACTGCCGCGGGGACGTCATCGTGCCGAGTGGCGTACCAGTTCAGGAACGCGTCAGGCGCATGGTCGGCATCGAACGGGGATGAGCCCGCCGCGGCGTCCGCTGATCCGGTGAGGTCGCGGGCACGGCGCCGGAGCCGGTAGTACTCGCGGATAAGGTCGCGGGGCTCATCCCCCTGAGCGGTTCCACGGCTACTCCGGGGGCCGCCTGCCCCGCGCAAGCAGATGGCCATGCAAATGGCCGAACTCGCCTTACGGGTCGCGGCAGGTTGCTCAGGGGAAGCACCACAGTCCGTTCGGGCCTTTTCCCTTTCCTCCGGCTGCATCGGGCCGGCGGCCACCTGAGGGGAGCGGAGATACGGCGAGCGAGGAGAAACACTGGTCAGTGATCGTCACTGACCAGGCCCGGGAAAACAGGAGATACGTGCGCGGGCTGCTTAGCATCACCGTTCGTTCGGGAAAAGAATCAAATTATCCCGAACGGGCCGTGGTACTACGGCCTGCGCCGGTGCGTGAAGAGCGGGGTAATGGTCGCGGTGCTTGGTCCTTGCTCATCGCTGCCACTTCAGTCTCGCTGAGGCGAACCCGGGTGAGGAGCAAGTGCACCAGGTCTGCGGGCAGTGCTCCGGCTGGCGGCTCCGGTGCGCCGCGATCGGGCTTGGTTCCGTCCTGGACGCATGCCCAGAACGTCGCCTGGTCTACATCCAGCTGATCTTTGAGGATGTGGCTCCATATGCCTGGGCCGTAGGTGTCCCGGTTCACCGGGTGGGAGATCCGGCTCCTCTCTGCTACACCTGGTGGAAACCGATCGGTACCCGCAGCCTAAATTAGTAGAAACCGATCGGTACCCAGATTTCTTGTGGTGTGCGTTACAGTGCTCCCCGTATGGAATTTCGTTGGTCGTTATCTGGTAGAACAACCGGTATCCTGCTGACATGAGTGCGGCACGGCCAGCAGAGGCCACCACCTCACCACGCGACCCGCGGGAGCGGATCCTGGCCGCGGCGGGGACGTTGTTCTACCGGCACGGCATCCATGCCACCGGCGTGGAAGAACTCGCCCGCGCCGCAGGTGTCTCAAAGCGGACGCTCTATACGCTGTTCACCAGCAAGGACCAGCTCATCGCCGCCTACCTGGAGCGGATGGACCGGGACCTTCCCCTCAGCGAGCGCTCCCTGCTGCGTGACGACCTGCCGCCACGGGAACGTTTGCTCGCGGTGTTCCGCCGGCCTCCCGCGTCCGCGGCCTTCCGCGGATGCCCCTTCCACAACGCCGCGGTCGAGCTCACCGGCCCCGGCCATCCGGGCACTGCGGTGATCCACGCGCACAAGCAAGCCTTCCTGCGCCAGCTCACCGAGACTGCCCGGCAGGCCGGGGCGCACGATCCCGAGACCCTGGGCCGCCAGCTCGCCGTGCTCTACGAAGGCGCAACCGCCCTGGCTACCTCGCTCGACGATGTCGCGCCGTTCGATGACGCGCGCCCCGTGGCGGCCGCCCTCATCGACCAGGCCACCGGGTCAGGGGCGGTGGAGCCCTTGGCTGCGACGGCGCAGGCACGGCGGCGGCCATGACCGGGCCGGCCCGAAGCATTCGCGTCTTTACCTTTGCCGAGGTCACCGCGCTGGCCGAAGGCACGCAGGGACATTTCGACGCCGAGGTCAACCCCGAGTGGACCATCGGGGGCAAGCCGAACGGCGGCTACCTGCTGGCCATGCTGGGCCGGGCCGCGTCGTTGGTGAGCCGGCACCCGCACGTGATCACCGCAAGTGCCTGCTATTTGAGCCCACCCGATCCTGGTCCCGTCTCGATCGAGGCCCACGTGCTGCGCACCGGCCGCTCCGCTAGTCACGTACGTGCTCGGATGTCACAACGTGACCGAGCCTGCGTGGAATCGCTGGTGACCACCAGTGAGCTCGATGCGAGCGCCACTCCCTACTGGAACGGCGGGGCACCACAGGTGAGTCAGGTCGCGTACGAGGACTGCCTCCGCCTGATCTCGCGCCTGCCCAACGGAACCCGCGTCGCGATCATGGACCAGGTCGAGGTGAGGCTCGAGCCCGAGTCCAGCGGCTTCACCAACGGGCGTCCGAACGGGCGTGGAGAGCTGCGCGGATGGCTGTCGCTCCCCGGCGGGGAAGCCTTCGTTCCTGAGTCGCTGCTGTATGCCGCCGATGCTTATCCGCCGGCGACGCTGGACATCGAGCCCACCGGATGGGTCCCCACCCTTGAACTGACCGTATACGTCCGAGCCCTGCCAGCGCCCGGCGCCGTCCGCGTGCTGCAGCGAGCACAGCTGATTGACGCGCAGCGGGTTGACGAAACCTGTTTCATCTGGGATCAAACCGGGCGCCTCATCGCCCATGGCACACAGCTCGCGGGCATCCGGCTCGGACAATGACCCTGCCCGGTCAGCGGCCTTGGAATGGGAGCACCGGCCGGGGTTGGCCGCGTCGCCGGTCGCCCCAGGAGCACCGCACCATGCGCAGTCTGCCGAGGTCATGGGCGAGGACCCGCTGGCCCTGGCCGACCACGAGGAGGCCCTGTCCTTGTGGCTGGCCCGGCACGGCGTCGCCCGCGAGTGGGCCCTTGCCCCGCCGCTCGCCGCCGCCGGGGTCGATCTCGCCTGGTGCGAGCGGGCGGCGATGGCGATGGCGCTGGCCGGATCGGCCCTGGAACCGGGCCTGGAGTGGGTGGCGAGCACGTTCTCCATCGGTGCCCTGTTGTCGGAGATGAAGGAGTCGACCCAGCGGATCTCCGAACTCGTCGCCGCCATCAAGTCGTACTCGCAGATGGACCGGGCCTCGATGCAGCGGATCGATGTGACCGAAGGCATCGACAGCGCCCTGGTAATGCTCGGGCACAAGCTCGGTACCGGTATTGCCGTCGTACGTGACTACGGTGCCAGCGTCCCCCGGATCCACGCTTACCCCGGCGAGCTCAACCAGGTGTGGACCAGTCTTATCGACAACGCGCTCGACGCGATGAACGGCGCGGGGACACTCCGGCTGGCGACCCGGGTCGAGGACGACGACATCGTCGTCGAGGTCGGCGACACCGGCCCAGGCATGCCACCGCAGGTAGCATCCCGCGCGTTCGACGCGTTCTACAGGCCAAGGACACGGGCAAAGGCACCGGTCTCGGCCTCGACATCGCCCGGCGCACAGTCGTGGAGCGCCACAGCGGCCTCATCACCATCGACTCCCGGCCCGGGAACACGGTGCTGCAGGTCCGCCTCCCCATCCGGCCGCCCAGGCGCACTGCGGAGCTGTCAGCTGACCCGTTCCCGAAGTAAGTCCGAGGCTGCGTGCGCGAGCGCTTCGCCCACCGCATGCCACCCGCACGAACCTGCCACCACCGCAAGATCGCCGAAGGCGGCCTCAGCAGGCTCCAGGACGATTAAGGAATGGACTTCGGTATGTTTGGACCGAACGGGCGGGCGGGGAGCGGGTCCTGCCGGAACTAGAGGAGCCTGCCAGTAACTCGTGTTCGGAGCTAGTCGTCGGCAGGACGGCGGCCAGTCGCGTGCGCTGGGACTGGGTGAACGGGATCGGCTGCCGGCGGCTGGGGTC
>Ga0070698_100009774_pt1 | contig 10255 bp, 16 predicted proteins | sample KBSK1502metaG_FD_65477 | JGI IMG/M metagenome (GOLD analysis project Ga0070698, IMG submission 65477) | Corn, switchgrass and miscanthus rhizosphere microbial communities from Kellogg Biological Station, Michigan, USA - KBS K1-50-2 metaG | ecosystem: Host-associated > Plants > Roots >... | reverse complement strand
GCGGCGCCGAGCAGCCGGTCGTCTCCTGACGCGAGGACGTCGATCACCGACGGGTCGGTCAGCGGGACCGGCCTGGTGGCCGCGCTAGGCGACCCGGCTGCCAGCACGTCCGTCAGGGGAAGCAGGCGCGCGCCGGAACCCGCCGCAAGGCGGCGGCCGATCCCGGCACGCACCCGGGCGGGGTCCGCTCCCTGGCGGTCGATCTTGTTAATGAAGATCGCGGCTGGCACGTCAAGGCGTCGCAGCACCCGCCACAGGACGACGGTCTGCGGCTGCACTCCCTCGACCGCGGAGACCACCAGGACGGCCGCGTCGAGGACGGCGAGGCTGCGCTCGACCTCGGCGATGAAGTCGGAGTGACCCGGGGTGTCAATGAGATTGACCTGAACATCGCCCGCGGCGAAGGACGCCACGTTCGTGCGCACGGTGATGCCACGGCGGCGCTCGATGTCCATCGAGTCGGTACGGGTGGTGCCGGCATCGACGCTGCCAAGTTCGGGGATGGCGCCAGCCTCGAACAGCAGCCGTTCGGTCAGGCTGGTCTTGCCCGCGTCAACATGCGCCAGGATTCCGAGGTTGAGTGTGCGCAAGGGACAACTGCTCCAGGAGTCGGGTCGGGACTGTTGGCAGGACAGTTGCCGCACGCATCACGGGTACCTCCTGGAGAAGCCGTCCGCGGACAATCCATTACCGCCCAGCCCGGCGCCCCTCCGCAACCCATTTTTCCGCATGCTCGCGATACCGTTCGGTGCATCTTTAAACTCTGGTTGAGTTCGCTCTGCTAATGCACATAACCGCCCAATTGGGCGCTCACATGGTCGTCGGTATGGCCACCCGTGCCGCGCCCGAATGATCAATCTGTTGTGCCGGTGTGCTCCCGGCGCCGGCCGGCGCGCATGTGGTCAGGATCGGGACACTTTGTCTGGTGGATTGCTTACGTGCTGCGTTCAGGGCGCTGGGCGTTCCGGTTCCGGCGGCCGGATCCATGCCGTTTTCGGCTTCGTGGGGCCGTGTCCCCCTGCCTGGACGCTTACCCGGGTAGCTCTGGGATCTCGGTGTTGGAGTAGTAGGCCTTCGCGAACGGAAATGCCGTTTCGATCCAGTGCCGCAGTGCGGCGTACAGCGTGGCGTAGTAGCCGCGCTCGTATGCACCGGGCGTGACCCACCAGCTCACGTCGACGTCGTACGTGACCAGTTCTTCGGTGAGGGGGGTGCGACGTCCCATCGGGTACAGGTAGCAGCATCCGAGGTACTGGCTGCGGGAGTCATATACGGCGTAGGTGAACGAGTCGCCTTCGCGGAACTCGCATTCGTGCCAGACCTCATCGACGTAATTGAAGTCGGCGCTGACCGGCCCGGTCGGCCAGCGGCCGCCCCGGGTCCGCCGGATGAGCTCGATGCTGGCGTTGATGCCCTGCACATCGTCGTCGTTGTCGGCGCGGCTGATCGCCCGCGCGCGGATGTCGTCGTATTCCAGCTCGGGGGGTGGCATCCACCCCGCGGGCAGGTCGAGGCGCTTGACCAGGCCGTGATAGTTCATGACGTTCTCCTCGTTATCGTGAGCTGGGCGCTTTCCGCTGGTGCTGCGAGGGGCGCGGCACGGCCGCGGGCACGCGGGGCCTAGTTCGGCTGGTAGCTGAGGATGACGACACCTGAGCTGAAGCCCCCCTTGACGTCGGCCAGGGTCAGCCGGACGTTGAGCCGGGGGCCACAGGACGAGCCTGACAAGGATCGGCCCTGACAATAAGATCCAATTCGGTAAACAAAAGCAGGACCAATTCCGGTTTCACCGGCCAGCCCGATCTGGCTGATCTGTGCAGCATCCACAGTCGCCGCCTGAACACAGCGAGGCGCGCAGAGTCGATCTGAACTGGTGTCGACGGACGACTGGGCACGTTGGGTGATGGCCTGCCGGATCGGCTGGATGGCCATCGCCTGTGGAGCCGGAGGTCAGGTAACCAGGAATCGGCGGCTGGCTGGTGCAGGTCGACGGCTCTGGGACCGTGCACGGGGCTAGGTTCCGCCGAAGAGCTCGTCCATGATCTCGGCGCCGGTGGTGATGCCCGGCCGCAGTTCCCGCCGGTAGACGATCTCGGTGGTGCGGGTGGAGGCGTGCCCGGCCAGGCGGGCGATCTCCTCGATGCTGAGGCCGCGGTGGCTCATCAAGCCTGACCACCGCGGGGCGATAGCGCTGGGGGCCGGGTGGCTCGCGGTGACTGCGCTGCTCGCAACGCTGGTACTGATGCGGAGCGCGAGGCTGATCGACCTGTTAGCCGCCGCGCTGCTGGCCGCACTGGCACCTGGGCGGGGACACTCGCGGTCGTGATCTGCCCGTGGTAACGTCAGGTAGTTGCTCCGGACCTCGGTGACTGATGGCGCTTGCTGACTGTAACGCCGCCGAGATGTTCGGAGCATTTTGATGCTGGGATTGAGTAAGACCGGTGGGGTTCGTGCTTCCGCCTCGGCCAGCTCGACCCGCAGCCGGGACGTGTACCAGCGTTACGCCGTTGCGCTATACAGGCAGGCACTGCTAACGCTCGATGACTCGGCCCCGGCCGAGCATATCGTCGGTGACGTCGTCGCCAATGAGTACGCGCTAGCCCCGGGCCGGGGCGCGGCGAAGACGACGTACGTCGTCGCCTGGCTGAGTCGGTCTGCCTACGCTGTCACCGGCTGGTGGCCGGCTCGGCGCAGCAGGATCGCCGCCCGGGCTATCCGGCGGCCTCGGGTCCATCCCGGCCAGGAGAGTGCTGGGAATCCATCAGCGTGACATGACGGTCCTCTTGCGCACTGTACTGCGCAGGCTGACAACCTCACCGGCCGCCGCCGTCGAGGACGGCGATCAAGTTGGTGGCGCTGCTACAGGCGGACGGTAACCCGGCGGAGGCGGGACGGGCACCAACACAGGGGCGCTGCCCGCTCTGAGGATGAGGAATATCAAATGTCGCTGGCCGCTGTCGCGGACCCGCCACAGATCAGGAGGAAATGATGCGTGCACTCGGATACTTTACGGCGATCACCCTGACAGTTGCCGGAATCGCGCTTGGGATACTAGCGGTCAAGGCGCTGCCGGAAATGCGACGATACCTGGCAATGAGGAAGATCTGACGCGGGCCAGCCCGAACGGCCGGATGCTGGCTACCGGCGCGCGGCTCCGGCGCTGGCCTCATCGCGTCGGCGCTGACATCGTCACCGTGGTGGGGCTGATAGAGCGCGACTCCTAAAGACCAGACGGCTCTACGCGCTCCTGAGCATGTGAGGGTCTGGGGTGGCCGAGACTTTGGGGATGCGGGAGTTCGTAACCGACGTGGAGGATTCGCGGCTGGCAGATTACGCGCGGCTGACGGATATGGAGCTGCGTACCAGCCTGGAGTCCGCGAAGGGGCTGTTCATCGCGGAAGGGGCGAAGGTGATCAGCCGGGCTGTGGCGGCTGGCTACCCGGTGCGCTCGATGCTGCTCGCCGAGCGGAGGCTGAGCGACCTCCCGGCTCTGCCCGCAACCGGTGCCCCGGTGTACGTCGTCCCGGACCAGATCGCTGAGCGGCTCACTGGGTACCGTGTCCACCGGGGGGCGCTGGCCTCGCTGCACCGCAAGCCGCTCCCGCAGGCCGCGACGCTGGCCGCCGCCGCCCGCCGGGTGATCGTGCTGGAGGACCTCGTCGACCATGCGAACGTCGGGGCCATCTTCCGGTGCGCTGCCGCGCTCGGCGTGGACGCCGTGTTCCTGTCGCCGCGGTGCGCCGACCCGCTCTACCGGCGCGCGGTGAAGGTCTCCATGGGTGCGGTATTCGCCATCCCCTACGCCCGCTTGACCGGCTGGTGCGACGGCCTGGCCGGGCTGCGGACGGCCGGGTTCCGGCTGCTCGCGCTGACGCCGGACGAGGCGGCCGCGCCGATCAGCGCGGCCGTGGCCGGCCAGCGGACCGCATTGCTGCTCGGCACCGAGGGCGACGGCCTGTCGTCCCGCTGGCTACACGAGGCCGATCAGGCCGTCCGCATCCCGATGCATCCGGGAGCCCTCGCCGCCGGGGTCGATTCGCTCAACGTGGTCGCCGCCGCCGCGATCGCGTGCCACGTACTCGTAGGCGCGGATCAGACTCGCTCTCCTGAGACTGGGGTGCACTGGAGCCAGTGACGGCGGCTGCGAGATGACCATCCGCGGCGACCCCCCCACCATCAGCCCGCAGCTGCGCGACACCATCACCACCCGCTCATAGCCGACTGCATTATGCGGGGGTAGAAATCGCCGTACACCATGGGGTGTGTCGGCTGGTCGCCAGCCAGGCGCCGAGGGCGATCAGGATCAGTCTCGTGATGGCGCCGGCGTGAGCCGCACGCCGCACTTGTGCAGCAGCTGACTCATCCAGCACCGCCCCGCTCGTGGAATGCATCGCGGGATTTCAAGAGGCCGGTTTGAAGCGGTAACGAGGGGTAGGCGCTTGGGCCGTATCGGCTCATCAGCACGGCCGCCGTCGACGCGGAGTCGACAGGATCGGCCAGAGGGAGGGTAATGAGCGAGTACCTGACAACCGAGTACCTGACAACTGAGTACGAGGGCACGAGGCCGGTTCCCGGTGAGCCGGGCAATGCCGCTGACGCGCCGGCCAAGTCAGCCGCGCAGGACGTCGGGCAGTCACTGCAACAGTCACCGGCCTGCGAACGGAAGCGATGATGGCCCGCCCCGCCGACTCCAGCGGCAAGAACGACACTGCCGCTCCATCGACCACACGACCAGGCCCCGCGCCACGGACGCTCACTGACATGCCCAGGGCAGGCTGGCTCGCCATCCTGAAGCGCTCGATCCGCGAGTTCAAACACGACGACATCACCGACCGCGCCGCCGCTCTGACCTACTACGGCGTGCTCGCCCTGTTCCCGGCCGTGCTGGTACTGATCTCGATCCTCGGGCTGCTCGGCAAGTCCACGACCCAGCAGGTGCTCAGCAACCTCGGCCAGGTCGCCCCCGGCGGCGTGCACACCTTCCTGACGAACGTCGTCACCCAGGTCCAGGGCAAGGCGGGCGCGGCCGGCGTCGCGGGGATCATCGGCATCGTGGTCGCCATGTGGTCCGCTTCGGGCTATGTCGCGGCCTTCATGCGCGCCTCGAACGCCATCTACGACGTCGACGAAGGGCGCCCGATCTGGAAGACCGGCCCGGTCCGGCTGCTCACCACGATCGCGCTTGTCGTCATGCTCGTGATCGCCGCCGCGATCGTGGTGCTGACCGGACCGATCGCGAACCAGGTCGGCACGGCCTTCGGCATCGGCCACGCCGCGGTGCTGATCTGGGACATCGTGAAATGGCCGGTGCTGGTGATCATCGTCAGCGTGATGTACTCGCTGCTCTACAAAGCCAGCCCGAACGTCAGGCAGCCCGCCTTCCGGTGGGTCTCGGCTGGCGGCATCCTCGCCGTCATCATCTGGCTGATCGCCTCTGGGCTGTTCGCCGTCTACGTCAGCTTGTCCGGCTCCTACAACAAGACCTACGGATCACTTGCCACCGTGATCATTTTCCTGGTCTGGTTGTGGATCTCCAACATCGCGATTCTGCTCGGGGCTGAGTTCAACGCCGAAACCCAGCGCGAACGCGCCATCCGCGCCGGGCTGCCCGAAGACGTCGAGCCCTTCGCCGAACTACGCGACACCCGCAAACTCAACGACCCGGAGAAACACCGGGTCGAACAAGCCCGGCGCACCCGGGACCGAACCATGAATCAAGAACGCTGACCTACCTGCGGAACCAGCTGGCTGGCGAGCCGGAGGGAACACGATGACGGCGCCCGGCTCGGCACCGACCTCAGCTCCACTAGCGCAGGCCACCAGGTCCGCCGGGTCTGTCAGGAGATGACGGCGTCTATCGTCTTCTTCGCATCGCTGACCTGGCCTTTGCCGTGAGTATCGCGGACCAGGCATCGCCGGCATGGACGACTGTCCGCCATCGGCTAACTCGAGTCACCCGATGTAAAGAAGGTGGCGAAGCTTCCTGCGACTACTGTGACGACGAAGACGCCCCACACCTCGAGGCCGACATCAACGACTTTGCCGACCGGAGTCAGCGGGTTCGTCATGCTCGATGAGATAGTCAGCAATTGCACAGAGCAGAAAAAGGCTGCGTCACCGAATCCGTGGATGCTCCCGCCCTTCTGCCCGCTTTCAGATACCCATATGAGCACGGTCCCAGCGGTGAACACCACGATTGACAGCCCGAACGCAAGAAGCAGTCGCGCGAGCAGTCTCCGATGCCGTTCCCCGAAAGTGAAGAGCCTGGCCAATTCTTCTCGTATCACAGCGGTTCTCCTTACCCTTCATCCGGCGCCGGGGTGTCCGATGATGGTTTCGCGGTCGCATGCCGGCTCACGTTTTTGGCTCGCCGTCTCTCATGTCCGCGATGGCCGGGCTGCCTGTCTACCCGGGCGCGGTGAGGTTAGGCCGTTTCGGCACGGATGACGGCAACGGACAATTTGCCACGCAACGCCGGGCTTTCCCCAAAGCTGGGAGAGAGAGACCGACGCGCTCGTGGCTCAGGCCCAAGAAGGGGACCTCACGGCGGCCCAGGTGTTCGATACCTACGGAGAGCGGGTGGGTGCCGGCCTGGTGACGCTGCTGGCCATCTTCCGAACGGGCCGGGTGATCGTCGCCGGCAGCGCGGCGCGCTTCCTCGACCTGTTCGGCCATGGCCTGCGGCGCAGCCTCGACCGCGGCTCGAAGTACACCCCGAAGCCTGCCGTGGTCGCCGCGGAACTCGGGGATCTCTCCGGGGCCATAGGCGCGGCCGTCATGGCCCGCGAAGAGCCGACCCCTTAGCCGCTACGGGTCGGCCGTAGGTCACGGCCTCGCGCACCCGGAGGGGCAAGCCATCCCGTAGCTGCCTCCGTGCCTGCTCGACGGCTGTGCGATGGAACTCAGCCTCGCCGACGTTCTGGATGGCCTCATAAGCCGGGCCGGTAGCGGCCAGCGCGCGCGCGTACAGTTCTGGGTCCGCGAACTCCCAGGCGAACGGAACTTCCAGGCGCTCGACATCGAGGAAGCCGTGCGACGCGAGGAGTTGCTCACCCGCACCAGGCCGGCCGAGCGACACCATCACGGCCTGGTTGCCGACCTTCTCCGCCGCAGCAAGGCGGAACGGCGCCAGCGCCCAGGCTCCAGGGAAATCTTCAGGTGACCCCACACCGTTATCCGGCGCGTCCGCCGGGGCGAAGGACCCGGTGTATCTCGGCAACCGCTTCGGGCGTGGTGCCCCAGATCCCCCGGAAGCTGGTGACGACGTCGAACGACGCCGGATCCCACGGCAGGGCGTGCATATCGCCGACCCTGATGTCGCAGTCCGGGTTCGGGTCCATGGCCACCGCGACCAGCCTGGCCGAAGCGTCGATACCGGAGCAGGAAGCGCCGCGAAGGCGGGCCAGCTCGATTGCGAGCCCGGACCCGCAAGCCACGTCGAGCAGCCGGTCTCCGGCATCGACGCCGAGCCGATGGTGCACCGCGACGTACTCCAGGCAGTTGCCTGGCTCGCTGAGGGTCGCGAAGTCTACCGCCTTACGGCCCCAGCCCTCGTCCACCATCGCCCACTGCGGAAATCCTGTGCCCGGCCTGGTCATCGCTGCTCTCTTTGCGTCGTCTGTCCCCCCGTTGCGCTGGTCTCACCGGTCTGCGGGGTCGGCCGCAGGGCGCGTCTGCCAGTGGGCGTAGCCTCGCTGGCCAGGCGGCCCTGGACGGCGCGGCGGGCACGGCCGAGGTAGCCCGGATCGGCGTACAGGTGGAAGTACCAGTTTGCCGTCAGCAACGCGCCCTCCAGCTCGAAGGCCAGCTGCTGCGGGTCGCTGCCAGCGGGCAGTTGTCTTTGTGCCCGGGCGTCGTGCGCGGCCCGCTCCAAGGTGTTCATCCACTCATGCTGGCACTCGGCGATACGGTCGCGGACCGGCCCTGGCGCCTTGCAATCGAACTCGGCCATGGCGGAGGCGAAGAAGCATCCCCCGGGGAACACTCCGCGCTCGATATAAGACAGGAAAGCCTCACACAGCGCGTACAGGCGGGTGATTCCGGAACCGGCGGCCAGGCCGGGCGCGACCACCTCCTGAACGTAACGCTGCCGGGCCTCCTCGATCGCCGCCAGCTGCAGGTCTTCCTTGGAGCCGAAGTGGGCGAACAGCCCGCTCTTGCTCATGGCCAGCTCGCTGGCCAGCCGCCCGATGCTGAGCCCGTCCAGTCCCTCGACCGAGGCGAGGTCGGCGGCAGCCCGCACGATAGTGCCACGCGTCTGGGCGCCATGGCTGTTGGGGTGTCTCGGCATGAACCGAATTGTATAGCACGAACGATCGTGCTATTTTGCGTTGACGGTCACATATGGGGGCCGGCTCACACAAGAGAGGAGCTAGGTCATGCCGTTCGTCAACGTCAAGGTCATCGAGGGGGTCTTCTCCCCCGAGCAGAAGCAGGACATGGTGCGCAGGCTGACCGACACCATGGTGGAGATCGAAGGCGAGAACATGCGCCCGGTCACCTGGGTGGTCGTCGAGGAGGTGAAGAGCGGCGACTGGGGCATCGCCGGCAACCCGCTGAGCACCGCGGACGTCAGGGCCCTGGCCGTCGGCCAGCCCGTCGGCTAGCGCAAGTCCCCGGCATGGCCAGCGGTCCGGTGTACGACGTCGTCGTGGTAGGCGCCCGGTGCGCCGGGGCGCCGCTGGCCATGCTGCTGGCCCGGGCCGGGCACCGGGTAGCTCTCGTTGACCGGACATCGTTTCCCAGCGATACCTTGTCCACCCATTTCCTCTGGCAGCGGGGCACAGCACGGCTGCACGCCTGGGGGCTGCTCGGCCGGCTGCGCGCCCGCGGCTGCGCGCCGATCCGCCAGATCACCTTCGACCCCGGCCCGGTGCAGATATCCGGCATCGGGCCAGCGGTGGCAGGCGCGGCCGACACCTACTGCCCGCGGCGGACCGTCCTCGACGCGCTCCTGGTCGAGGCGGCCGCCGAGTCCGGCGCCGACCTGATCGAACGCTTCGTGGTCGGTGAGGTGATCTGGTCTGACGGCAGGGCCGCGGGTGTGCGGGGCCGTCATCCAGGGTCGGCCGGGTCGTCGCTGCGGGCGGCGGTCGTCGTCGGTGCGGACGGCATGCATTCGGGCATCGCCAGGAGGGTCGGCGCCCGCGCCTACAAGGAGCACCCCCCGCTGACAGCGGTCTACTACTCCTACTGGAGCGGGATCCGCGGCCTGGGCGCATCGTTTCACGCCCGCCCCGGGCAACTGATCTTGACCTGGCCCACCAACGACGACCTGACCTGCATCTACGTCGCCTGGCCCCGGCAGGACTTGCACCGGGTGCGCCGCGACATCGAAGGCCGCTTCCACGCAGCGCTGGAACTCATCCCAGGGCTGCGTGAGGCGGTTGCGGCCGGGCACCGGGAGGCTCGCTTCACCGGCACCGCTGATCTGCCCAGCTTCTACCGGGCATCTGCCGGGCCCGGGTGGGCGCTGGCCGGCGACGCCGGCCACCACAAAGACCCCTGCACCGGCATGGGGATGTCCGAGGCCTTCCTGACTGCCGACTTGCTCGCCGACGCCATTGACCAGGGCCTGGCCGGGAACCCGCCGATGGATCAACAACTCGCCTCCTACCAGCAGCGACGAGACGCCATGACCGCCAACGGGTTCGAGCTCACATTGAGCGCAGCCCGGCTCGCCCCGCTCTCACCCAGACTCGAGGCGCTGTACCGGACCGCCGCCGACCAGCCCGAAGTCGCCCGCCACGTCTTCGGGGTACTCGGCGGCTCCATCCCCCTGACAGACCTCCACACACAAGCGCGCCTCTTACCGGCACCCGCCAGGGCGGCCGGGCGCGGCTCGGAGGGACTTCCGGCCGGTCGGGCCTTAGTTGGTGGTGCGCGCTGATCCAGCCACTGCGATAGGTTGCCGTTCATGGCCAAGCGCGGACGGCACCCGCACAATCGCAGGCGGCAGACGGCGCGGGACAAGCGCAGGCGGCAGGCGCGTCCCGGGCGCGGACCCGGCCCGGCCGACCTGCTCTCTACTGTCGCCCAGAGGCTGGCCGGCGGCGAGCCGCTGGACTTCCTCGATTACGTGAGCAATCTGCTTACCGCCGTCGACTCTCGCGGGTAGAACCCGTTCGAGCCCGAGCGCTCCGGCGGCCCCACGCTGTCCGAGCTGCTCGAGTCCTTCACCGAGATCGTGCTGCCGGAGACCACGGCGCTGCTCGCCGCGCTGGCCGAACTCGGCCCGGACGAGCTGACCCGGGCC
>Ga0070698_100009773_pt1 | contig 10255 bp, 7 predicted proteins | sample KBSK1502metaG_FD_65477 | JGI IMG/M metagenome (GOLD analysis project Ga0070698, IMG submission 65477) | Corn, switchgrass and miscanthus rhizosphere microbial communities from Kellogg Biological Station, Michigan, USA - KBS K1-50-2 metaG | ecosystem: Host-associated > Plants > Roots >... | reverse complement strand
CGATGCACGGAGCCGCCACGCTGGCATCGGCCTGACATGCGAACGGCCGCGACCCCGAAGGGCCGCGGCCGTTGCCGGGGGCGATGAGTTCGTCTAGTTCCGGTTGAGCTGGGCGACCGACAGCGCCACGACCCGCCCGAGCAGCGAGTCGCTGTCGAGCGTGTCCGGGTCGGAGGCTGCGTAGACGCCGCTCACGTCGAACGAGAACGTGCCGTACACAACGGGCCCGGCCTTCGACAGGTCGATGAACGCGCTGGCCGTGCCGGCGCCCTCGGTGAACGACTCGGTGGTCGTGCCCAGCACGCGGCCGGACGCATCCTTCACGGTGACCGTGTAGCTGGTGCCGTTGATGCCGACAACGGCCAGGGACGGGTGCGACAGCGTCACCTTGACGAAGCCGGTGCCGAGGGCGACCGGGGCCGTGTACGTGTGCGCGTCGGTCCCCGCGAAGGTCACCGGCGGCGGCGTGTACTGCCACATGTCGGAGCGGCTCACGGCGTAGCCGTCCGCAGCGAGGACACGGGCGTCGGCGGCGGCCTGCGCCTTCGGCAGGTTCTTGGCCCAGCTCCTGCCACGGACCAGGTTGACCGCGGCATTCAGGTCGACGTAGCCGTAGCCGACCTCCCAGAACGGGAGGGCCGAGCCATCGGCCGCCTTGACCGGCGTCGCGGTCGCCTGGAGGGCGCTGAAGACCTGGGCTGGGGTGAGATTGGAGTTGGCCTGGAGGAGGACGGCGGCCGCGCCGGCGATGTGCGGCGAGGCCATGCTGGTCCCGTCGGCGGTGGCGTTGTCGTAGTTCGGAGGCGGGCACGGTCCGATGACAGTGCCGGCCGTGTCGCACGTCGAGGAGATGGCCACGCCCGGCGCGGTCACGTCGGGGTGGTAGACGCCGATCCGGTCACCGGTCCACGTCGTGTGGCCGCCGCCACCGATCTGGCCCGGCAGCGAGTTGTCGAAGACGAGGCCGTTGGAGGAGAAGTCACCCCGATGGTGGTCGAGGGTGCCGGCCGCGACCGAGATCACCCACGGCGCCTCGGAGAACGGGTTGAGGCTCATCTCGGCATCCTCGTAGCCGCTGTTGCCGGCGGCGAAGACAACGGCTACGCCCAGGTCGCTGACGGCCTTCGTGACCACCGCCACCGGGTCGCGCGGGTCGAACTGGCGGAACGAGTTGCCCCACGAGTTGTTCACGACCTGGATGCCCCACAGGTCGGGCTGGTCGAGCATGTGGTCGTACGCGGTCACGACCGCGGTCGTGAACAGGACCTCGCCGATCGAGTAGCAGATCAGGCTGGCGTCGGGTGCCACGCCGTAGCGGCCGCCGGCCGGGTCGGTCGTGCTGTCGGCGGCAATGATGCCGGCGACGTGGGTGCCGTGGCCGCTGCCCAGGTCGGAGTTCTGGTATGGCCCCATCTCGATCGGGACCACGATCCGGTTGCTCTGGTCGGGCGGCTGGTTGGCGTACTCGCCGCTGTACAGCTTGATGTTGTGGACGACGTGGTCGCCGAGGTCGGGATGGCTGGCATCGCAGCCGGAGTCGACCACGGCAACGGTGACGCCCCTGCCGGTGAAGCCGGCTGCTCGTGGCAGGGCGGCGCCCATCGCATCCGAAGAGGCGGTGTCGAGGAGCTGGATCGGGTCGTCGGGGTAGACGTCGTCGGCGGCGCCTGTCGCCACGGCCGCCTGCATCGCCGACACGTTGCCGGCGACGAGGGCCAGCGGAACGTGGCGCATGGGCTGGACGACGAGGCCGAGCGCCTCGAGCGAGGCGACCTGCGCGCCCGTCGGCACGGTGCCGAACTCGGCGATGCCCCGGATCGACGCGGTCGGGGCATACGCCTGGAGGATCTGGCCGAGTCCGGTTGGGACGTCGAGCGACACGGCGGTCGTGGTCAGCGCGCCCGACAGGGCGAGGCTGAGGGCCATCCCCGCTGCGGCCGCGGCGCGCATCAGCCGCCCACGGCCCTGCTTCGGCGACATCGGATGCATCGATCTCCTCCGTGGCTGGATCGGTCCGGCCCGGCTCCGACTCCGATCCGGGGTTGGCGACACCTCACTCAGTGGTGTCATGCCTTCGTGCGCGGCATCCTAGCACCCCGATAAGTGGTGTCAACATCGCAATTGCGTTGCAGTCGGAGCCCAGGTGCGAGCCGGGTCCCGCCGTACACTCGATCCGATGGACCTGCACGTCATCGGCCCGCTGGCCTCGCCGGCGGAGCGAGCAGCCGTGGACGAGGTTCTCGGGCCGGCGGAGAGCGGCTGGCGGGGCGGCGGACGCGATTCCCTGACGGAAGGGCACGTCGCGCGCGGTGGGCATGAAGCCCGAAGCCGCCGCGACCTGCTGCTGCCGGCGTTGCACGCGCTGCAGGACCGTGTCGGGCAGATCACGCAGCCCGGCCTGAACTACGTGTGCCGGCGCCTTTCGGTCGCGCCGGCCGAGGCCTACGGCGTCGCGACGTTCTACGCGCTCTTCGCGACCCAGCCGCGACCGCCCGCGGTGGCCCATGTCTGCGACGACATCGCCTGCCGCCTCGCCGGGGCCGAGGACACCTGCGCCGATCTCGAGCGCAGCCTCGGGCCGCCGGGCACGGCCGCACGTGACGGACGAATCGGCTGGCTCAGGAGTCCGTGTCTCGGGCTGTGCGAGCAGGCGCCCGCGGCGATGTTCACGATCGCCGGCGAGGCACCGGCGCGCGCGACCGTGGCGCCGATCGATGCCGCCGGGATCGTCGCCCGGCTCGAGGCGTCGGCGGCCGCAGCGACGCCGCCTCCGAGCCCCGCGGACGCAGACGGTGCCGAGATGGCCGAGGTTCGCGGCTCTGCCCGCGCGTCCGTGCCGCAGATGGGCGAGCCGCAGCTCCAGCTCCTTCGCCGGGTGGGCATGGTCGACCCAACCTCGCTCGACGACTACATCGCCCATCGCGGCTACGTCGCCCTGCGCCAGGCGCTGGAGATGGGCGCCGAGGCAGTCATCCAGGAGGTGACGGACTCGAAGCTCGTCGGTCGCGGCGGCGCGGCGTTCCCGACCGGCCGCAAGTGGTCGGCCGTGGCCAGCCAGCCGGCGCAGCCGCACTACGTCGTGTGCAACGCCGACGAGTCCGAGCCGGGCACGTTCAAGGATCGGGTGCTGATGGAGCAGGACCCGTTCGCCGTCGTCGAGGTGATGACGATCGAGGGCTTCGCCACGAGGGCGTCCAGGGGCTTCCTGTACGTCCGCGGCGAGTACCCGCTCGCCGAGGCGCGGATCCGCGGGGCCGTGGAAAGCGCCCGTGCGGCCGGCTACCTCGGGCCGTCCGTCGCCGGCTCGGACTTCGCCTTCGACATCGAGGTCCGGCGCGGCGCCGGCGCGTACATCTGCGGCGAGGAGACGGCGCTCTTCGAGTCGATCGAGGGCAAGCGCGGCGAGCCGCGCAACAAGCCGCCGTTCCCGGTCGAGGTCGGGCTGTTCGGCAAGCCCACCGCGGTCAATAACGTGGAGACCCTCGTGAACGCCCTGGCCATCCTCGAGGATGGGCCGGGCGGCGGCGCGCGGTTCGCGCGGGTGGGCACGGAGGGCTCGACCGGCCCGAAGCTGTTCTGCCTGTCCGGTAACGTCGCCCGGCCGGGGCTGTACGAGGTGCCCTTCGGGACGACGCTCGGCCAGCTGCTCGAGCTTGGCCAGGGCGTCCCGGACCACCGTCCGATCCGGGCGATCCTGCTGGGCGGGGCCGCCGGCGTGTTCGTCGGGCCGGAGGCGCTCGAGACGCCGCTGACGTTCGAGGGGACGCGCGCGATCGGGGCGACGCTCGGCTCGGGCGTCGTCATGGTGTTCGACGACCGGGCCGACCTCGTCGGCACGCTCCGCCGGATTGCCGCGTTCTTCCGCGACGAGTCGTGCGGGCAGTGCGTCCCGTGCCGGGTCGGGACGGTGCGCCAGGAGGAGCTGCTCGCGCGTCTCGCCGACGGCGCGGGCGTGCGCTCGCGAGGCGACGAGCTGCAGCTGCTGGCAGACATCGGCCAGGCCATGCGCGACGCCTCGATCTGTGGCCTCGGCCAGACCGCCTCGTCGGCGATCGAGTCCGCGCTGCGCCGGCCCGAGCTGGTGGCGCTGTGAGCTGTGCGGCGACGCCGTGACCACCGAGGACATGCGCGGCCGCCACACCGACGTCGACGTCACCGAGCCGTTCGGTCACCCTCAGAGCGAGGCCCCGCCGCCGGGCATCGTGTTCATCACACCGCCGGCCCGGGCGTCGCGAGTGCCGGAAGCGCCGCCTGCCGCGCTCCCCAAGCGGGTCGCGCTCCAGATCGACGGGGTCGAGGTCTCGGCCCCGGCGGGCTCGACGATCCTCGAGGCCTGCCGCGCCCAGGGCGTCGACATCCCGACCCTGTGCTACCTGGAGAACCTCACGCCCGTGAACGTGTGTCGCGTGTGCGTCGTCGAGGTCAAGGGCGCGCGCGTCCTGGCGCCTGCGTGCTCGCGGGTGGTCGAGGAGGGCATGGAGGTCCAGACCGAGTCGGAGCGGGTCCGCCATTCGCGGAAGGTCGTCCTGGAGTTCCTCGGCTCGTCGGTCGACCTGTCGCTCGCCGGCCCGCAGGTTCCGAACGGCGACGCCGCGCGCTACCGGGAGCGCTATGGCGCCGACCCAGCGAGATTCGGCGCGCCGACCGAGCCGGCCGCCGCCTTCGAGCGCGATGGGCGGGGGCCTGGCCATCACCACTCCCCGACCGGCGAGGATGCCGCCCACGCGGAGACCGTGGCCCAGCCGGTGAAGGTCGACAACAACCTGTACGTGCGTGACTACTCGAAATGCATCCTCTGCTACAAGTGCGTCGAGGCGTGCGGCGACGATGCCCAGAACACGTTCGCGATCGCGGTCGCCGGCCGAGGCTTCGATGCCCGGATCTCGACCGAATGGAACGTCGGTCTGCCCGATTCCGCGTGCGTCTACTGCGGCAACTGCATCGGCGTCTGCCCGACGGGCGCGCTGATGTTCAAGTCCGAGCACGACATGCGTGCGGCGGGCACCTGGGACGAGGACGCCCAGACCACGACCCAGACGATCTGCCCCTACTGCGGCGTCGGCTGCGCGCTCGACCTGCACGTCCAGGACAACCGGATCGTCAAGGTGACCTCGCCGATGGACAGCTCGGTCACCGAGGGCCACCTGTGCATCAAGGGCCGCTTCGGCTTCGAGTTCACCAATGCGCCCAAGTCCGCGGGCGCAACCCCGGCGGGCCAACCACCGCCACCGGACGATCTCGGGTCGCAACGACTGCCGTAATCCCTACCTGCCCACGCGAACGCCCCGAGGTGGGCCATCGAGCAGCCTGCCGCGACCGCCTTCCACCACGATCCAGACGATCGCGGCGCCAGGCCATGGCGCGCTCCCCGCCAGTGCCGCCACGGCATCTGCGCTCCGGGCCGGAAAGGCCGCCGACAGCGTTGCCTCGTAGGCGCGAGCAATCGCTCTCGTGGATTCGGTTGAGCGAAGAGCGAGGAGCGTCGAAGCGGTGGCGCCACCCACGGATTGCGGACCCAACGCTCCAGTCTTCTCGGCGGCGCGGCGCAGGATCAGGTCAATCCGTCGGAGCTCCGAGTGACACTCGCAGGCAACTGTGCACGTGTCCGCCGCCCGGGTCAGGACGAGGTCGAGGACGCCGCGCGCGGCCGGGACCGGCACTTCCGGGGTCGCTCGCCAACCGGGACCAAGCGATCGAATGAGCGTTTCGACCATCGGTGCCTGAAATCGGTCGTGGAGCCGCGTGCCGGCGGTTGGAAAGATGCGAATTCCTGCCTCTGCGCCGAGACAACTACAGATCGCAACGAGCGAATCGAGGCTCGGGCTCCCCTCGCCTGCTTCGATGCGCAGGATGTGCGAAGGATCGATACCGGCACACCGGGCGAGCGCTGCCCGCGACACGCCGGCTTCCGTTCGCAACTCGAGGATCTGTCGACCGATGCGAACCCGGAGTCGACGAGCCAGCCGCGCGCGCTCGCGCGGCCCTGAGGTCGCCTTCATGACTGTCAGTCAACACTTCGCCGCTTATCGCCGGCTTGGCGGGCGATCGCCACGTGCTGGGCGGTGATCGTTGACTACGGCGCACGTTTTCGGGCGAAGTGGCGTTCCTGAGTGGATTCCGGCGCGAAATCGTGACTGTCAGGCACAAACCGGCTGGGACCGGCCGCCGCGGGCGGTCTCGGGTTGGAAATTGTGATTCTCAGTCACAGAGTTGCGACCGAACCCGACCGCGGCCGGGGCCTGTTCTGGGCGACTTAGCCCAGCAGATCTCGCAAATCGATGCGGTTGTCGTGCGTGTACACGTTGAAGCCGTCGCCGCGCAGGAAGCCGACGAGGGTCACGCCGAGGCGGTCGGCGAGGCGGATCGCGAGGTCCGACGGCGCCGACACGGCGCAGATGATCGGGACGCCGGCGACCGCCGCCTTCTGCACGATCTCGAACGACACGCGGCCGGAGACCATCAGGATCCGGTCCCACAGCGGCAGCTCGCGGGCGCGGACGCGCGAGCCGATGAGCTTGTCGAGCGCGTTGTGCCGGCCCACGTCCTCACGCACCGCGACCGTCCGGCCGTCGGTCTCGAACAGGCCGGCGGCATGCAGCCCCCCGGTGCGGTCGAACGCGGACTGCGCGGCGCGCAGTGCGTCGGGCAGGCCCAGGATCATCGAGCGAGCGACCACCGGCAGGCCCTTCGGCAGCGGCTCGCAGCGCACCGCGATGTCGTCGATCGAGGCCTTGCCGCAGATGCCGCACGACGCCGTGGCCACGAAGTTGCGCTTTGCCGCGAGCGAGGGATCGAAGCGGTGGCGCAGGCGGACGAGCACGCTGTCGTCGGGCTCGGCCATCGAGCCGGGGTCGCCGTAGGTCACGCGGGTGACCTCGTTGTCCGCGAGCAGCCCCTCGCTGGTCAGGAAGCCGAGCGCGAGCTCGTCCTCCTGACCGGGCGTGCGCATCGTGACGGCGACCTGCACGGGCGCCTGGCGCGGTCCGGCAGCCCGGATCTCGAGCGGCTCCTCGCCGACGACGAGGTCGTCGCGGATCTCGAGCTCGGCGCCGCGGACGGCGACGATCTTCGTGCTCGTGACGTGGCGCGTGGGCAGCGCGGGATCGAGCGGAGCCGGCGCTCGCTCGCGATCACCGGCGCGCACGGCCACGGCTCAGGCGGACGCGGCGGGCGCGGGCTCGTGCGCGTGGGTATGCATCCGCCCCAGGCGGTGGTCGCGATCGTGCGCGTCCTCGGTGCGCGGGCGAGCCGGTGGCTTGCGATCCGGACCGGGCTCGACGTCGCCGCCCAGGGCGAGGATCAGGCGCTCGGAGGCGGCGGCGATCTCCGCGATGGCGGCGTCGAACGCGGCGCTGTTGCGGGCGGACGGCGAGCGAAAGCCGCTGACCTTGCGAACGTATTGGCGGGCGGCGGCCTCGACTTCGCCCGTGGTCGCCGCGTCGTCCTGGTGACGGAGGGTTCGGATGCTTCGGCACATGCCGGGAGCGTACCCGAACCCCGCTCCGAGGCGTGCAAACGGACCCGCCGGTGCCACCGGGCAACGTTGGCGCGCCGAGAGGCAGTTGTAATGTGCCTGTTATTCCTCGCCCGGGAAGACGAGCCATGATGGCGCCCGGCAAGGGAGTTCGCGAGGAGGCGGACTGAGCGTACGTGGACCCCATCACGATCGGGCTGCAACTCGGCTTCTTCATCCTCTTCGGCGTCAGCGTCTACCAGTTCGCGCGCCACCGAGGCCCGCTCGAACTGTCCGTCTTCGCGATCTTCGGGTCGTATGCCGCGCTCATCCTGCTGAGCTTCGTCAACGCGCTGCTGCCCTCGCTGTCGCCGATCGCCAGACCGGCGCTCATCGCCCTCCTGTTCGCCCAGCCCTACCTCGTCGTGCGGCTGGTCGACCAGATCCGGCCCGTCCCGACGACCCTCAAGCGGGCCACGATCGTCGGCGCGATCGCAGCCTGGGAAGCGATCGTCCTGCTGCCGCCGATCGGCACTGCCCTTGCCATCCCGAACCTGACCCAGTTCGGCGTCGTGGCGGCGTGCTTCTACTTCTTCGCTGTCGAGCTGTGGGCGGCCGCGCGCATTGCCGGGCTCAGCCGGCGGCGGCACGGCATCGCGCGGCTACGCCTGGCCTCGGCAAGCATCGCGACCGCGCTGTTCGGTGCTTCGTTGTTCCTGGCCGCGTTGTTCTCGGTGACCCGCGCACCGGGCGCTCCCGCCTCGGACTCGACGACGATCACCCGATCCCTGGCCCTCCTGGCGACGGTCGGCTACCTCGGCGCGTTCGTCCCGCCGGGCTGGTTCCGCCGCGTGATCAACCGCGCCGCATCGTTCCAGCTCGTCCGGACCCTGGTCGCGCCGCCGACGGAGATGACCGCCGGCTCGCTGTGGACCGATCTCGCCCGAACGGCGCAGGAGATCCTCGGTGCGCGGCGCGTGTCGATCCTGCCCGACGCGCCGGGCGCACCGCTGGCCGTGGTCGGCGAGCCGCCGCCGGACGACGCCGCGCACGCTGAGCCTGGCCGCCGAACCCCGTTCATCTCCACCATCGAGCTCGACGTCCGCCCGGGCGACCCGTTGACGGAGCACCTCGTGGCCGAGATCGAGGGCCGCCCGCTGTTCGTCAGCGATGACCTCGCCCTCCTGGCCGACCTGTCCCTGCTGACGGCGCAGGCGATCGACCGCGAGGAGATGCTGATCGGCCTCGGCGAGGCCCGCCGGGAGGCGGCGGAATCGAGAACGGTCAAGGCGAGCGAGGCGCGCTTCCGCGCACTTCTCGAGGCCGACCCGAACGCGATCCTCGCCCTCGACGAGGAAAGCCGGGTCACCTGGGCGACTCGCCAGGCGGGCGAGCTGTTCGGGGCATCGGTCGATCGGCTCGTCGGGCTGAACCTGACCGACCTCGTCGCGATGCACAAGGAGGAGAGCACGACGGCGACCCTCGATCGACCCGTGTTCCGCTCGGAGACGACCGGCCGGCGGGTCGATGGGACGCACTTCCCGGCTGAGATCGCGCGGACCAGCTTCGAGCTCGACGGCCGGCCGTTCCAGGTCGCCGTGATCTCCGACGTCTCGTGGCGCCACGAGGCCGACCAGATCCGCGACCGCTTCCTGGGCGTCCTGTCGCACGAGCTGCGCACCCCTGTGACCTCGATCTACGGCGGCACGCAGCTGCTGCTCGGGCGTGGCGCGCGCCTGGACCCCGAGACCCGCGACGAGCTCCTCGTGAGCGTCGCGGGCGAGGCGGAACGACTCCAGCGCATGATCGAGAACCTCGTGGCCATGGCCAGGATCGAGCGCGGCGGCGACTTCGGCGGCGTCCGGCCGGTGTTGCTCGACCGGATCATCAAGCAGCTCGTCGAGCGCGAGAAGGCACTCTGGCCGGAGGTGACGATCGCCCTCGCCTCGACGAGCGGCCCGGTGCAGATGGTCGCCGCGGACGAGGAGTACCTCGCCCAGATCATGCGCAACCTGCTGTCGAACGCGGCCAAGTACAGCGGCCCGGGCTCGACGGTCGAGGTCAGCCTCGAGGACGGCGACGGCGAGGTGCTGGTCCACGTCCGCGACGACGGGCCGGGCATCGATCCCGACGACGCCGATCGGCTGTTCGGCCTGTACTACCGCGCGGCTCCGGCAGCCAGGATTGCGCCGGGCGCGGGGATCGGCCTGTTCGTCTGCCGCGAGCTCGTGGCGACGATGGGTGGCCGTATCTGGGCCAGGCCGCTCGACGGCAAGGGCGCCGAGTTCGGGTTCAGCATCCCCGCGTACGTCGACGAGCTCGACGTCGGGCCTTCGAGCGAGGAACCGAGCCACGTCTTCCATGCGCCGGAACCGATCGCCGCGGCAGCCGCCGCCGCTGCGGCGACGGCGACCGACCCGGCCGCGGCGACGAATGGGTCGGCGACGACCGACGTGGCCCACGGGGCGCCCGACGGGTCGTCGGCGGGCAACGGGGCCCACGCGGCGCCCTCGGGCGAGCCGGCCAGCGCGACCGAAACGGAAGCGGGCCAACCCTCAGGCAACACGCGGAACCAGGCGCCAGCGACCGCCTGACCGCGAACGCCGAGGCAAGACGAGCTCCTACAGCGGCGCGAACCTCGCCGTGAAGTGCCGCAGCGCCGCGGGCTGGTCGACGATCCGCAGGCCGCGGAGCTCCGCGGCCCGCCCCGCGACCCACCGCACGACCTCGATCACGTAGTCGATGTGGCTCTGTGTGTACGTTCGCCGCGGGATGGCGAGCCGGACCAGGTCCATCGCCGCG
>Ga0070698_100009772_pt1 | contig 10256 bp, 9 predicted proteins | sample KBSK1502metaG_FD_65477 | JGI IMG/M metagenome (GOLD analysis project Ga0070698, IMG submission 65477) | Corn, switchgrass and miscanthus rhizosphere microbial communities from Kellogg Biological Station, Michigan, USA - KBS K1-50-2 metaG | ecosystem: Host-associated > Plants > Roots >... | reverse complement strand
GGGCGGTTAGCTCAGTTGGGAGAGCACCAGCTCGACAAGCTGGGGGTCACTGGTTCGAGCCCAGTACCGCCCATAGAAAGTTCCTGTAAATCGTGACCTTTCGTTTTCTGTTCGGGCACCGCCGTGCTACCAGGTGCTACCACCCAGGCTGCCGGTGTCTCGGAACGTCGCTCGGTGGCTGGAATCCGGCGTGCTGCGGTACTACCCAGTCGGGCAACCATCAGACGTGACGGGCTGGCGTAGGGACGCCCTTCCGCGATGCGTCCGGCTATTCGAAACGCTTCGGGATCGTCTACGTCGATAACCCGACACCCGTACGGGTGCCGAGAGACAGCTTCCACTGGTATCGCGAGTGCACCTGTAGCCACAAGCTCGGGATGCCTAGTCGAGCCGGAAAACCTCTTCGAGAGCCGGGGGGCCGGCATCCGATACCCGCTCCTCCAGCAACCCGGCCATCGCGTCCTGCCAGCGCGCGTTGACTTCCTGCGCCTCCATAAATGCAGCTGCGGCCTTCAGGTCGTCTGACTCGAAGTACCCGAACATCTCGGTACCGTTGCGGAAGATCGTGTAGTTCCGGATGCCCGCATCGCGGAGGGCTGCGAGCATCTCCGGCCACACGTTCCGATGTGCCTCGACGTACTCGTCGACTTTGTCGGGACGCACCCGCAAGACAAACGCCCTACGCCGAGTCATGGCTCCTCCTCGTTGACGATGAGCACGACGAGCGTGCGCGGCCCGTGCACGCCCTCGACACGGCTGAGCTCGATGTCGGACGTTGCGGATGGGCCAGAGATGAAGGTTACGGGACGACGCTCGCGCACAACGAGATCACTCACAGCGGCGGTCGCCTCGGTGACGAGTTCGACGATCTGCGGACTTCGAACGATGCAGATATGCAGATCGGGCACGAGCAACAGCGCTCGCCGTCCCTCGGCCGGGCCGCCGCCGGCGAGCACGATCGTGCCGGTCTCGGCGATCGCAACGGTGCACCCGGTCACGACACCGTCGAGTGCGGCGAGGTCGCGCGCCGTGAGGCCGCGATCCTCGAGGAGCTCCAGCGAATCGGCCCGCCACGCTGCAGGGAGTCCAGGCGCGGACTGCGCCGACGCACGACGACGAAGGGGAGACGACGACGTCGTAGTCGCCGAAGATATCGATGAAGCGATGCGCGAGTCGCACGGCGTCGTCCTGGTAGCCGCTCTTGACGTGCATCTGCCCGCAACACGTCTGCGCGGCAGGGAAGACCACCTCGTGTCCCAGCCGCTCGAGCACGGCGACCGTCGCGCGTCCCGCCTCCGGGAACATCGTGTCGGCGATGCAGGTGACGAACAGCGCGATCCGCACGCGTCAGGTTCGTTCGTACGCGCTCTCGACCGACGCAGTCCCGCGCTCGCGGGCGAGCCGCTCAGCATGGCCGCCGCGCCGGAACGCCTCGACCGGATCGGGATCAACGCCGATCTCCTCGCGCAGGCGTGCGAGCAGCGGGCGTACATCGGTCTCGAATGCCTCGAGTAGCACGCGATGGGCGCCGAGCACCTCGCCCTCGCGCTGCGCGGCGGCAAGTCGCTCCTCGTCGACAAGCAGCGCCTTCGCGTATGCCGTCTGGATGTTCGAGACCGACTGGATCATCGCGTTGATCTTGCCTTCGACGTTGTGCGACTGGTCGATCATGAACGCGATCCGCTCCGGCGCGTCGGCATGCGCGATCTCACGCATGATCAGGAAGAGCTCGAACGGGTCGATCGAGCCGACGATCAGGTCGTCGTCCGCGTACTTGCGGTTGTTGAAGTGGAAGCCGCCGAGGAGTCCCTCCGCCAGCAACAGCGCGACGATCTGCTCGACGTTCGTCCCCTGCGCGTGGTGGCCGGTGTCGACGAGCACCTGCGCCTGCGGCCCGAGCCGTCGGCAGACGAGCGCCGCGGTACCCCAGTCCGGGAGGTCGGTGCTGTAGAACGCGGGTTCGAAGAACTTGTACTCGACGAGCAGCCGCATCCCGGCCGGCAGCAACCCATACAGCTCCTCGAGCCCGGCGAGGAGGCGCGAGTGGCGTTGGCGCAGGTCGTCCTGCCCGGGGTAGTTCGTCCCGTCGGCGAGCCAGAGGCTGACGATCGTCGAGCCGACTGCTTGCGCGATCTCGACGCAGTCGCGGCAGTGCTCGAGCGCTCGCGCGCGCACCGCGGGGTCGGGATTGCAGATGCTCCCCAGGCGGTACGCGTCGTCGCCAAAGAGGTTGGGGTTGATCGCGCCGATCCGAACTCCCTGTTCCTCCGCGTAGCGGCGCAGTTCACCGTAGTCGTCGACGGCGTCCCACGGGATGTGCAGCGCGACGCTCGGGCAGCAACCGGTCAGCCGGTGGACGAGCGCGGCGTCGTCGATGCGCTCGCGCACGTCGCGCGCAGCGCCCGGCCACGGATACACGTGGAAGCGCGTCCCGGAGTTCCCGTAGCCCCACGAGGGGGTCTCGATCTCGAGCCGCCGGAGGCGCTCGAGCACCTCGTTCGCGCTCATGGCGCGGCAGTCTGCCACATTTGCGACGCAATTACGAACCGGCTTTCGATTTGCCCAACTTCGAAAGCAACGCGATGCTCTTGACTTGCGCAAACGGCAGGGGTAGGGTCGCCGGCTATCGGCACAGACGAGGACATGCACGGGCTTTCCCAGCATGAGCGGCTGCAGCAGATTCTGCGCATGCTCGAAACCCGCGATTCCGTTCCTGTTTCGGAACTTTCGGAGTCGTTTGCGGTTTCTGAGGTTACGGTCCGCAGCGACCTGACTGCCCTCGCGCAGCAAGGGCTCGTCGCGCGTGTGCGGGGGGGCGTCCGCGCGCTGCAACAGGGGCATTCCGAAGTCGGTTTCGATCTGCGGCTGCGGCTGGAGGTCGAGCGCAAGCGGGCGATCGCCCGTGCAGCGGTAGCCCTTGTCGGAGAGGGCGAGGCGGTCGCGCTCGACGCGAGCACGACGGCGTACTATCTCGCCCTCGAGTTGCGCTCGAAGCGGGAGCTCGTAGTCGTCACGAATGGGCTGCTAGTCGCGACTGCACTCGCCGATGCTCCGGGGATCACCGTGCTCGTCACGGGCGGGACGCTTCGCCTGTCTGCGATGTCTGTCGTGGGCGATCTCGGGACAGATGTCCTGCGGACGACCCGCATCAACAAGGGCTTTCTCGGCGCGCGCGGACTGAGCCTCGAGCGGGGTCTCATGGACCTCAACCCGGACGAGGTTCGGATCAAGCAGGAGATGGCCGATGCGTGCGAGCAGATCTACGGGATCCTCGACGGGACGAAGTGGCATCGGAGCGCGCTGCTCTCGTTCGTGCCGGTCGAGGATCTGACGGGCATCGTGACCGACTCGAGTGCCCCCAGCGACGAGGTCGAGGCGTGGCGTGAGGCCGGCGTCGAGGTCATCACGGCCGATCCGGGCCCGCGCGAGGCTCCGCCGCTCCGGCCGCGCGATCTCCGTCGTGCAGTCCGCGGCGGCGACGGGCTGAATTGATGCGGACGCTGGCCGCGGTTGATCTAGGAGCGCAGAGCGGCCGCGTCGCGGTCGGTTGGTTCGACGGCTCTCGACTTTCCATCGAAGTTGTCCACCAGTTCCCGAACGTGCCTGTGCACGTGCGTGGAACGCTGCACTGGGACATTCTCCGGCTCTACGCCGAGGTCCTCGACGGCCTCCGAGCGGCGTCGCGAGATGCCAAGGTCGACTCCGTCGCGGTCGATTCCTGGGCGGTCGATTTCGGATTGATCGATCGTGCTGGTCGGCTTGTCCAGAACCCTGTGCATTACCGCGATTCGCGTCGTGCGGCTGCGGTCGAGGGCGTATTTGCGCGTGTCGGGCCGCGCGAGATCTACGAGCGCACGGGTATCCAGTTGCTGCCGATCAACACGCTTTTCGAGCTCGCGGCGATGGCGGCTGAATCCGATCCCGTCCTGGCTGTCGCCGACCAGTTGCTCCTCATTCCCGATCTCTTTCACTACTGGCTGTGCGGAGCGCGGACGACGGAATACACGAACGCGACTACGACACAGTGCTTCGACACGCATGCGGGCACGTGGGCGACGGATCTCCTCGAGCGCTTGGACATCCCAGCGCGCCTCCTTCCGGAGGTCGTCGACGCGGCGACGCAGCTCGGCCCCGTCGCAGATGAGGTCGATGCGGAGACGGGCCTTCGCGGCGCGACCGTGATCGCCGCGGTGACGCACGACACCGGCTCTGCCGTCGCGGGAACGCCGTTGAACGGCGACCACTCGGCCTTCCTCAGCGTCGGGACATGGTCCCTGGTCGGAATCGAAGCGTCGGAGCGGGTCGTCGGCGACGCTGCGTACCGTGCAAACATCACGAACGAGGGCGGCCTCGGCGGAACCTTCCGCGTGCTGCGTAACGTCACCGGCCTCTGGCTGTTGGAGGAATGCCGGCGCACCTGGGCGCTCGCAGGCCGAGACCGCTCGTTCGAAGAGCTCGTCGCTCTAGCGCGGTCCGCGCCGGGCCTGCGCTCGCTCGTCGACCCAAACGATCCGCTGTTTGCGCCGCCGGGGGACATGCCGGCGCGTATCGTCGACTACTGCAGGCGCACCGGCCAGCCGCAGCCGGAGAGCGAGGGGGCGATCACCCGCTGCATCTTCGAGAGCCTTGCGCTCAAGCATGCGGAGAGCATCGACCTGCTCGTCCGGCTGACAGGGCGTCACCTCGAGGAGTTACACGTCGTCGGCGGCGGAGCCAACAACGAGTTGCTTTGCGAGTGGACCGCTGCGGCAGCCGCTCGGCCCGTCCACGCCGGCCCCGGCGAGGCGACGCTCGTCGGGAATCTCTTGGTCCAGGCGATGGCGCTCGGCGAGATCTCGTCCCTGGACGATGCACGCGAGATCGTTCGCCGCTCTTTCGCTCTCAAGACGTACGAGCCTGCGTCGAACGATGAATGGCGGGAGGCTCGCGAGCGATTCGCGGCGCTCTCGGGTGCCCGAACGGAAGTGGAGATGGGGGCATGAGCGATCTGATCGACACGCTGCGCGGTATCGCGGCGCCGATTAACGGCTGGGACGACACCGTCGCATCGCGCCTCGACGTGCTCGGCGGCCTCGCATATCGCTCTAACCTGCTCGGTGCAGATCGCGCGCTCGCCAATTGGGGCGGCGGCAACACGTCCTCGAAGGAAACGATCGTCGATCACGCCGGTCGTGAAACGCGCGTCCTCTGGGTCAAGGGCTCGGGAACAGACCTCGCGACGATCGACGCAGCAGGCTTTCCCGGCCTGCGCCTCGATGAGCTTCTCCTGCTGCGCGAGCGCGAAGCTATGGACGACGCCGCGATGGTCGACTACCTGCTGCGCAGTGCCGTTCGCCCCGACCAGCCGCGGCCATCGATCGAGACGCTCCTGCATGCATTCGTCCCGGCGACGCACGTCGATCACACGCACCCCGACGCCGTCATCGCGCTGACGTCGTCGCCGCGCGGACGCGAGCTCGCGGAAGAGGCGTTCGGAGACGAGGCCGTCTGGCTCGACTACCAGCGGCCAGGATTCGATATGTCGCGGCGTATCGCCCTGCTGCTCGAGGCCAACCCCGCGGCTCGCGGCGCACTCCTCGAAAAACACGGGCTCGTCACGTGGGGTGAGACCGGCGAGGAGAGCTACCGCGGGACGATCGAGTTCGTCACACGAGCTTCCCAGGCGATCGAACGGGCAGCAGGGGGCCGGTTCGGCTTGGGAGGACCCGGTCGGCCGGAGCTCGAGGAAGGGAGTGCGCGTGCCCTCCTCTCGCACTCCCTTCCCGCGCTCCGAGGCGCGCTTCTCGCCGACGCCGACGGCGTGGTCCTCGAGGTCGACCGCAGCGCCGAGGCGATCGCGTTCGCCTCCTCCGTCCGCGCGCCCGAGGTGAGCCAGATCGGCGCACCGTGCCCCGACCATCTGATCAACACGAAGCACAAACCACTCGTCGTCGCGTTCGATCCCGAAACGGACGATGCAGCCGCGCTGTCGATTGTCTTCAGACGCGGCGTGGAGGACTATGCGGACTGGTATCGCAAGTACTACGAGCGGAATCTCGACGACGAGACGCGGCAGTTCCCGATCGACCCGGCCGGACCACGTGTCGTGCTCGTCCCCGGCGTCGGAATCGTCACGGCTGGACCCGACGCGGGAAGGGCGCGCTTGGCACGCGACCTCTATCACCGCGCGATCCCCGTTCAGGACGCCGCCGACGCGATCGGCGGCTTTCGGTCGCTGACCGAGAGCGAGGCGTTCGCGATCGAATACTGGCCACTCGAGCGCTACAAGCTGGCGCAGGCTCCGCCGCGCGGGGAGCTCACAGGCCGCGTTGCGCTGATCACCGGCGGTGCCAGTGGGATCGGGCGCGCGACTGCACGGATGCTCGCCGCGCGCGGCGCGCACGTCGTCGTGGCCGACCGCAACGTCGACGGTGCCGAGGAGGTGGCGGAGGAGCTGGTCACCATGTACGGCCTGCGCCGCGCTCTCGCCGTCGCGGTCGACGTCACGAGCGAGGACGCCGTCGTCGAGATGACGCGGCGGGCGGTGCTCGAGTACGGCGGGCTCGACATCCTCGTCTCCTCTGCCGGTCTGGCGACGAGCGCTCCGATAACCGAGACGACCCTCGCCGACTGGGACCAGAACTACGCGGTCCTCGCGCGCGGCTACTTCCTCGCCGCGCGTGAGACGTTCCGCGTCCTGCTCGAGCAGGGACGCGGTGGCTCGGTCGTGTTCGTCGCGTCGAAGAATGCGCTCGTGGCGGGTGCGAATGCCGCCGCGTACTCGTCGGCGAAGGCGGCGTCGCTGCACCTGGCGCGCTGCCTGGCCGAAGAGGGCGGACCGCATGGGATCCGTGTCAACACCGTCAATCCCGACGCCGTCATCCAGGGCTCGAGCATCTGGTCGTCGGACTGGAAGGCCGAGCGCGCAGGTACGTACGGCGTAGGCGAGGACGAGCTCCAGACCTTCTACCAGGGCCGAACGAAGCTCGGCGTAGCCGTGCTCCCTGAAGACGTCGCCGAGGCGATCGCCTTCTTCGCCGGCCCTCGGTCGACCAAGTCCACCGGAAACATCCTCAACGTCGACGGCGGCGTCACCGCCGCCTATCCCCGGTGATGCGAAGGAGGCGCACCATCCACCGGCTCGTCAGTCCAAACCCCACGCGAAAGGAACCATCCATGCTCAAGCGCAGATGGGCGGTGGTCGCCGCCGCGATCCTCGTGGCAGGCGTCGCCGTGACGGCCGCGCTGGCGGCTACAAGCCGCCCGGCAGCCGGCAAGACGTACTACTACATCCCGAAGGACACGCTCAACCCTTATGAGGTCATCGCCGACCACGGCGGCAAGCTCGCCCTTACCGAGCTCGGTGACACGCAGGTCGTCTCCTCGGGAACGCAGGACACCGCTGCGGCGCAGGAGCCGGCGATCCAGGCTGCGATCCAGGCGCATGCGGCCGGCATCGTCATCGCCGGTAACGACCCGCAGGCCGTGTGCCCGGCGCTCCAGCAGGCCCAGGCGCAGGGGACGAAGGTTGTCGCCTTCGACTCGGACGTGAACTGCCGGCAGCTGTTCATCAACCAGGCGGACACCGAGACGATCGGCCGGAGCCAGATCCAGCTGCTGGCCAAGTTGATGAACTACAAGGGTCAGTTCGCGATTCTGTCCGCAGCCTCGACGGCTACGAATCAGAACGCGTGGATCAAGTACATGAAGCTCGAGCTGAAGAAGCCGGTGTACAAGAACATGAAGCTCGTGAAGACCTACTACGGCAACGACAACCCGGCTCAGTCGCGCCAGGCGACGGTGAGCATGCTGCAGGCGTACCCGAACCTGAAGGGGATCGAGTCGCCTACGACGGTCGGGATCTCGTCGGCCGCGCAGTACCTCTCTACCTCGAAGTACAAGAAGAAGGTCGTGCTCACGGGACTCGGTCTGCCGAGTCAGATGAAGAAGTACGTCCATGACGGCACGGTGACGGCGTTCGCGCTGTGGAACCCGGAGAACCTCGGGTACCTCGCGGGCTACGCGGTCTCGGCGCTCGCCAACGGCACGATCACGGGGAAGGTCGGCGAGACGTTCAAGGCCGGCAAACTCGGAAGCTACAAGATCATCAAGGGCCCGGACGGGCGGCCGCAGGTGATCCTCGGGCCGCCGTTCACATTCACTATCAAGAACGTAGACAAGTTCAACTTCTAGAAGGAGGGACTCGAGGGGCGCCGCGCGCCGTGCGGCGCCCCCGCTCTCACGGACGATCGTGACGACAACACCTCCCGGACCCGTCCTGTTTCTCGAGCACGCCCAGAAGAGCTTCGGCGCCGTTCACGCCCTTGAGGACGGTGACATCGAGCTGTTCGGCGGCGAGGTGCACGGCCTCGTTGGTGAGAACGGTGCCGGTAAGTCCACGCTCGTCAAGATCCTCGCCGGCGTCCACCGGCTCGAAGCCGGCCGACTCGTACTCGACGGCGAAGAAGCGATCTTCGACAACGCGAAACAGTCGCAGGCCGCAGGGATCGCGATCATCTTCCAGGAGCCGACGCTCTTCCCCGACCTGAGCGTCGCTGAGAACATCTTCGTCGGCATGCAACCCCTCAAGCGCTTCCGTCGCATCGACGGCAGACGAATGCGTCGCGAGGCGGACGGCGTGTTCGAGCAGCTCGGCGTCCGCCTCGACCCGGACCGGCTTGCCCGCGGGCTCTCGATCGCCGACCAGCAGCTCGTCGAAATCGCGAAGGCGCTGACGACGAACGCGCGCGTGATCGTCATGGACGAACCGACCGCTGCGCTGGCCACGACGGAGGTCGAGCGGCTGTTCGGCATCGTCGAGACGTTGCAGGGGCGCGGAAACGCCGTGCTGTTCGTCTCGCATCGCCTCGAAGAGATCTTCGCGGTCTGTCAGCGCGTCACGGTGATGCGCGACGGCCGCCACGTTCTGACGAAGCGCATCCAGGAGCTCACGATTCAGTCCGTCATCCGCGCAATGGTCGGCCGCGACATGGATGCCCTCTTTCCCAAGGTTCCAACCGAACCGGGCCGAGTCGTGCTGAAGGTCGACCGGCTGACGCGGGAAGGCGTGTTCACCGATGTCTCGTTCGACGTGCGGAGCGGCGAGATCGTCGCCCTTGCGGGGCTCGTCGGCGCCGGCAGGACGGAGGTCGCCCGCGCGATCTTCGGGATCGATCGTTGGGACGCAGGGTCGGTCCAGATTGATGGAAAGTCTCTGCCACCTGGATCGCCGACGGCGGCAATGGCGGCCGGGATCGGACTCGTGCCCGAGGACCGGCGCCAGCAGGGGCTCGTGATGGACTTCTCGATCGAGCGCAACATCGCGCTCGCCTCGCTCGACACCGTTCGGCGAGCAGGCCTGATCCCGCGCGGAGCCGAGCGGAGCTTCGCCAAGGACTGGGCGCTTCGGCTGCAGCTGAAGTACGGCAAGCTCACGAACCCGGCGTGGACGCTCTCGGGCGGGAATCAGCAGAAGGCCGTGCTGGCGAAGTGGCTTGCGCGCAAGCCGACGGTGCTGATCGTGGACGAGCCAACGCGCGGCATCGACGTCGCGACGAAGGCCGAGGTGCATCGCTTGCTCTCCGAGCTCGCCGCTCAGGGCGTGGCCGTGCTCATGATCTCTTCCGAGCTTCCTGAAGTCCTGGGCATGGCCGACCGTGTCGTCGTACTCTTCGAGGGCCAGGTCATGCGCGAGTTCGCGCGGGCTGAGGCGAGCGAGGACGCGATCATGCATGCGGCAACCGGTGTGGTCGAGGAAGTTGCGTGACAGCGCTCGCCGAAGACCAGAAGGTCGTCACGCCGCCTGTGAGCTCGCACGCTGTTGCGGAGCTGTTGCTTCGCTTCCGCGAGCTTGGCATCGTGCTCGCGCTCGTGCTTGTCGTCGGTGCAACCACGGTCGACAATCACCTGTTCCTCAGCGTCACGAGCATCCAGGAGCTGCTCTCGGGCGCATCGATCATCGCGCTGCTCGCGATAGGCGAGACCATCGTCATCATCACGCGCAATGTCGATCTCTCGATCGGCTCGGTGCTCGGCATCTCCGCATATGCGGTGGGCGTCCTCTATAGGGACCATCCACACACGCCGCTTGTGGTCGTCTTCCTGCTCGCCCTCGGAATCGGCGCCGCGTGCGGGATCGTCAACGGCGTCATCGTGACGGTCGCTCGCGTGCCGAGCCTCGTCGTAACGCTAGGGACCCTTTACATCATCCGCGGGATCGACGGTGCCTGGGCCGGCGGCAACCAGGTCAATGCATCCATGTTGCCGAACAGCTTCAA
>Ga0070698_100009771_pt1 | contig 10256 bp, 9 predicted proteins | sample KBSK1502metaG_FD_65477 | JGI IMG/M metagenome (GOLD analysis project Ga0070698, IMG submission 65477) | Corn, switchgrass and miscanthus rhizosphere microbial communities from Kellogg Biological Station, Michigan, USA - KBS K1-50-2 metaG | ecosystem: Host-associated > Plants > Roots >... | reverse complement strand
CGGCATCCACCACCACCTCATCCGCGAGGGGACGCGCTGCAAGGTCGGCTTCGTGATCGAGACCGGCGAGGCGCGCGAGGTCCACCACATGGCCCTGCTGCTGGGCTACGGGGCGGGCGCGATCAATCCGTACCTGGCCTTCGAGAGCCTCGACGACATGATCCGGCAGGGTCTCCTGCCCGGGCTCGATCACAAGACCGCGGTGAAGAACTACATCAAGGCGCTGAACAAGGGCGTGCTGAAGGTGATCTCCAAGATGGGGATCTCCACCATCCACTCCTACCGCGGCGCCCAGATTTTCGAGGCCATCGGTCTCGGCAAGCCGCTCATCGACCGCTACTTCACCTGGACCGCGTCGCGCATCAGCGGGGTCGGCATCGACCTCGTCGCGGCGGAGGCCCTCGCGCGGCACCGGCGGGCGTACCCGGAGCGGCCGGTGGGCGGGCGCGAGCTCACGTGGGGCGGCGAGTACCAGTGGCGGCGCGACGGCGAGTACCACCTCTTCAACCCGGAGACGGTGTACAAGCTGCAGCACGCCACCCGGAGCGGCCAGTACCGGATCTTCAAGGAATACACCGCCCTCGTCGACGACCAGAACCAGCGCCGGGCCACCCTGCGCGGGCTCTTCGACCTCCGCTACGCGCCCCGGCCGATCCCGCTCGAGGAGGTCGAGCCCGTGGAGGCGATCCTGCCCCGCTTCGCCACCGGGGCCATGTCCTACGGCTCGATCAGCCTGGAGGCCCACCAGACCCTCGCGATCGCGATGAACCGCATGGGCGGCAAGTCCAACACCGGCGAGGGCGGCGAGGACCCGCTGCGCTACCGCCGCGAGCCCAATGGCGACTCCCGGCGGAGCGCGATCAAGCAGATCGCCTCGGGACGCTTCGGGGTGACCAGCGAGTACCTGGTCAACGCGGAGGATCTCCAGATCAAGATGGCCCAGGGGGCCAAGCCGGGCGAGGGCGGCCAGCTGCCCGGCCACAAGGTCTACCCGTGGATCGCCAAGGTGCGGCACTCGACCCCGGGCGTGGGTCTCATCTCCCCGCCCCCGCACCACGACATCTACTCGATCGAGGATCTCGCCCAGCTCATCCACGACCTGAAGAACGGCAACCCGCGGGCGCGCATCAGCGTGAAGCTCGTCTCCGAGGTGGGGGTCGGCACGGTGGCGGCCGGGGTCGCCAAGGCGCACTCCGACGTGGTGCTGATCTCCGGCCACGACGGCGGTACCGGTGCGGCGCCGCTCACCTCGATCAAGCACGGCGGCACCCCGTGGGAGCTGGGGCTCGCCGAGACCCAGCAGGTCCTGGTGATGAACAAGCTCCGCGACCGCATCATCGTGCAGGTCGACGGGCAGATGAAGACCGGCCGCGACGTGGTGATCGGGGCCCTGATGGGCGCGGAGGAGTTCGGCTTCTCCACCGCCCCGCTGGTGGTGATGGGCTGCATCATGATGCGGGTGTGCCACCTCAACACTTGCCCGGTCGGCATCGCGACCCAGGATCCGAAGCTGCGGGCCAAGTTCGCGGGCCGGGCCGAGTTCGTGGAGAACTTCTTCCGCTACATCGCGGAGGAGGTGCGCGAGCTCATGGCACGCCTCGGCTTCCGCACCATGGACGAGATGATCGGCCGCGTCGACCGCATCGACGTGGCGGCCGCGGTCGATCACTGGAAGGCGCGCGGCCTCGACTTCACCGCGATCCTCCACCGCCCCGCGGTGGGACCCGAGGTGGCGGTGCGGCGGATCGTCGAGCAGGACCACGGTCTCGACCGCTCGCTCGACATGACCACCCTGCTGCCGCTCTGCCGCGCGGCCCTCGAGCGGCGCGAGCCGGTGGACATCCGGCTGCCGATCCAGAACGTGAACCGCACGGTGGGCACCATCCTCGGCTCGGAGATCACGCGGCGCCACGGGGCCGAGGGCCTCCCCGACGACACCATCCGGATCCACTTCACCGGCTCGGCCGGTCAGAGCTTCGGGGCCTTTCTGCCCCGGGGCGTGAGCCTCACCCTCGAGGGCGACGCCAACGACTACATCGGCAAGGGGCTCTCCGGCGGCAAGCTCGTGGTCTTCCCGCCCCGCGAGGCCACCTTCGTGGCCGAGGAGAACATCCTGGTCGGCAACGTGGTGCTCTACGGGGCCACCGGCGGCGAGGCCTACTTCCGCGGGGTGGCCGGCGAGCGCTTCGCGGTGCGCAACAGCGGGACCCTCGCGGTGGTGGAGGGCGTGGGCGACCACGGCTGCGAGTACATGACCGGCGGGCGCGTCGTCGTCATCGGGCGGACCGGGCGCAACTTCGCGGCCGGCATGTCGGGCGGACTCGCCTTCGTGCTCGACGAGACGGGCGACTTCAAGTCGCGCTGCAACCTCGGCATGGTCGACCTGGAGCCCCTCGTCGACACCGAGGACGTGGAGCTGGTCAAGGACCTGCTCGCGCGCCACATCCGCTACACCCAGAGCCGGGTGGCCGCGCGCCTGCTGGTCGACTGGGAGCGCAGCCAGGCCAAGTTCGTGAAGGTGATTCCCCAGGACTTCAAGCGGGTGATGGCCGCGATCAAGAAGGCCCAGGAGACCGGGGTGTCGGCCGACGAGGCGGTGATGGCGAGCGCCCACAACTAGCCGACATGGGCAAGGTCACCGGCTTCATCGAGTTCAAGCGGGACAAGCAGCCCTACCGTCCCGTGGAGGAGCGCGTCCGCGACTGGAAGCAGGTCATGCTGCCGTGGCCGGGCGAGGGCCTCCGCCGGCAGGGCGCGCGCTGCATGGACTGCGGCATCCCCTTCTGCCACCAGGGCTGCCCGCTGGGCAACCTGATCCCGGACTGGAACGACCTCGTCTACCGCGACCGGTGGCGGGAGGCGATCGATCGCCTGCACGCGACCAACAACTTCCCGGAGTTCACCGGTACCCTCTGCCCCGCCCCCTGCGAGGGCTCCTGCGTGCTGGGGATCAACGACGACCCGGTCACCATCAAGGGCATCGAGATCTCGATCATCGACCGCGCCTTCGCGGAGGGATGGGTCGGCCCGGAGCCGCCCGCGGTCCGGACGGGCAAGACGGTGGCGGTGGTCGGCTCGGGCCCCGCCGGCCTCGCGGCGGCCCAGCAGCTCTGCCGGGCCGGCCACGTGGTGACCGTCTTCGAGCGGGCCGATCGCATCGGCGGCCTGCTCCGCTACGGCATCCCCGAGTTCAAGATGGAGAAGCGGGTGTTGGACCGGCGGCTCGCCCAGATGGCGGCGGAGGGCGTGCGCTTCGTGGTCAACGCCCACGTGGGAGTGGATCGGCCCGCGGAGGCGCTGCGGTTGGAGTTCGACGCCCTCGTGCTCTGCGGCGGGGCCTGCGCGCCGCGCGACCTGCCGATCCCCGGCCGCGACCTCGACGGCGTCCACTTCGCGATGGACTACCTCACCCAGCAGAACCGCCGCTGCGAAGGCGACGCCCTGGCCGACGAGACCTTCGTCACCGCGGCGGGCAAGCGCGTGGTGATCATCGGCGGCGGCGACACCGGCGCGGACTGCCTGGGCACCACACACCGCCAGGGCGCGCGCGAGGTGCACCAACTCGAGATCCTGCCCCGCCCGCCCGACCAGCGCGCCGACGACAACCCGTGGCCGCAGTGGCCCAACATATACCGGGTCTCCTCCGCCCACGCGGAGGGCGGCGAGCGCGTCTACTCGGTCTCGACGCTCCGCTTCGTGGGCGACGCGCGCGGCCGGCTGAGCGCGCTCGAGCTCGCCCAGGTCGAGCCGGTGCGCGAGGGCGGCCGCCTGATCTTCCGCGAGATCGCGGGCTCTACCTCTACGCTGCCCTGCGAGCTGGCGCTCCTGGCCATGGGCTTCGTGGGGCCCGAGCGTTCCGGCCTGCTCGAGCAGCTCGGGGTCGCGCTCACCGAACGAGGGAACGTCAAGCGGGACGACAACTGGATGACCAGCGTGCCCGGCGTGTTCACCGCCGGCGACATGCAGCGTGGCCAGTCGCTGATCGTCTGGGCAATGGCGGAGGGCCGCAGCGCCGCCCGCGGGGTCGACCGCTACCTCATGGGCCGGTCAGACCTGCCGGCTCCGCTCGCCTGAGCGGCCCGCGCCTAGCGCCAGCGCTCGTAGTCCCACAGCGCCTCGGTCCGCGCCGCGATGATGGCCACGTGATCGATCTCGCCCCGCAGCCGGTCCGGAGTCAGCCCCTGGTTGACCACCGGGCTGTTCAGGAAGAACCAGCGCACGCTCTCGTTGTAGGAGAAGTGGGCGGGTCCGATCGCGTCGTTCTCGACCAGCATGTCGAGCACCGCGTTGCCGCTGATGGTCCGGCCCGGCGGGAGCTTGCGCAGCCAGGCCACCAGCCACACCAGGCTGCCGTCCTTGGAGAGCGTCACCCGGGTCGTCACCGCCGCGCCGGTGCGCAGGCGGAGCACGATCTCGTACTCGGAGCCCGCCTCGTTGCGGACCTCGCGCGGCGGGTAGCCGATCGCGACCAGGGCCGCGCGGAGGCCGGCCACGTCGAGGCGGCCCGTCGCGGGCTGCCCGTGCGCGGCGGCCGCGGCGAGCAGCCACAACCCGATCACTGCGGCGGCCAGCCCGCGCCGGCGGCCGCGGCCCCTGGAGGTCATCGATGCCCTTCTCCCGTGCCGAGCGAGAGCGCCTGATCCAGCAGTACGCCGACGGTCCCGCGCGCCTGGACGGCGCGATGGCCGCGGTTCCCGCGCCGGCCCGCCAGTGGCGGCCGGCGCCCGGCGAGTGGTCCGCCCACGAGGTGGCCTGCCACTGCGCGGACTCCGAGGTGAACGGGGCGGCCCGGATCCGCTACCTGGTCTGCGAGCCGCAGCCGGTGGTCCTGGCCTACGAGGAGAGCGTGTGGGCGGTCACGCTCGACTACCACGGCCATCCCCTCGCGCCGGCGCTGGAGACGGTGCGGGCGGTGCGCGCCCACACCACCGCCCTGCTCCGCCACCTGCCCGAGGCCGCGTGGAGCCGCGAGGGGCGCCACACCGGGTCGGGCCGATACACCGCGGAGGACTGGCTCACCATCTACGCGGAGCATCTGGAGAACCACGCGCGGCAGATCGAGGCCAACGTGGCCGCGTGGCAAGCGGCGGGACGCCCTAGCTGAGGGGGCGGACGATGGCGTCCCAGGCCTCGAAGTCCTCTTTCATGAGGATGACGCGCTGGCCGCCGCCTTCGAGATAGTCGAGGCTGCCGCTCCAGATGTAGAACGCCACGCGCGTGCGGGCGCCCTCGAGGGTGACCTTGCCGTAGCGGGTCACCGCGTCCCACGACGCGATCACGGTGCCGTCGGGGTTGATCGTCAGGTAGAAGAGCTGGTACGAGCCGCGGGCGAAGGTGATCTGCCCCTGCCAGCGCCCCGCGATGAGCGCGATGTCGGTGACCTGCCGGGCCGGCGGCAGCGACTCGCACCCCGCCGGAGCCAGGAGCGCGGCCAGCAGCAGGGCCGCTGAGAGCGTCCACCCGCGCCGCCGCCTCATCGCGACGGGCTCTGCCAGAGCACGTGGCCCACGAAGAAGGGGCCGAGGCTCGCGAGGTACTGCGAGGTCTGGGCGGTGCGCCGCATCGCCTGCACCAGGTGCGAGAGCGGGTGCAGCTCGCGGCCGACGAGGCCGATCACGAAGTCGTTGTCGTGGGTGTCGAGCCCGTGGCACGCGAGGCGGACGTCGTGGGCCAGACCGGCGTCCCCGTAGGCGCGGCCGAGCGTGCCGTGCTCCTTCAGGATCGCGCCCTGCTCCTGCGGCGTGAGCCGCGCGAACGCGCCCGCCCGCCGCAGCGGATACCAGATGCCCCAGCGGCACACGGGGTCCAGCACGGTGCGCCGGGGCCGGGCCAGCAGCCAGTCCTCGAGGTCGGGCTCGAAGCCCGAGGCGTAGGTGCGCCCGAGCATGGTCAGCTCGGGCCGGTGGCGGAGGGCGGCGAAGGCCTCCGCGTGCAGCGCGTCGCGGAGCCCGGTGGCGAAGAAGGCGGGGTTCTCGTGAAACGTCAGCAGCCCCACCCCGCTCGGGTCGTTGACGTCGTGGTAGAGCACGCCCTCGATCCGGCTCGCCTCCATCGCGGCCACCAGCGGCTTGCCGTCGGGGCAGCCGGTCCACACCTGCAGCTGCACGAACAGGCGCCGGTCCGAGACCTGCTGGTTGGCGCCCTTCTCCCTGACGTCGACGCCGGCTCCATCCACCGCCTAGCCTCCCCGCGTGTGCATCTCGAGGTGGGGATCGCGCCTGAGCTCGCCGATCTGGATCAGCGGGCTCCGGTCGGGCAGGGCCAGCCGCTCCTCCGCCCCGCGATCGCGCCGTCCCTGCCAGGTCGACCGGATGAGGCCCAGCAACTCGTCGCGCGGGGCCCCCGCCCGCAGGGGCGCGCGCAGGTCCACGCCGCGCGTCGCGTAGAGGCAGAGGTACCAGAGCCCGTCCGCGGTGAGGCGGCTGCGGTCGCAGGCGCGGCAGAACGGCTCGGTCGTCGAGGAGATGATGCCGAAGACCCGGCCGTCCGGCAGCCGGAAGCGGTCGGCGGGGGCGGCGCTCTCTTCCTCCCCGCTGGGCGCGATGGGCGAGATCACCCCGTAGCGCGCGCCCAGCCGATCGAGCATCTCGAGCCGCGAGACCACCCGCTCCATGCTCCAGTTGGTGGCGCCGCCCACGTCCATGTACTCGATGAAGCGCACCTCGGCGCCGATGGTACCCGCGTACTCGACCAGGTCGCCCAGCTCGTCGTCGTTCACCCCGCGCATGACCACCGTGTCGAGCTTCAGCCCCGGCCAGCCACTCTCCGCGACCGCCGCGATGCCCTCGAGGACCCGGGCGTGCGTGTCGCGACGGGTGAGCAGCCGAAAGCGGTCGGCGCGCAGGGTGTCGAGGCTGACCGTGACCCGATGGAGTCCGGCCGCGCGCAGGGCGCCGGCCTGCTCGGCCAGCAGCACCCCGTTGGTGGTGAGGGCCAGGTCGCGCAGCCGCGGGTTGTCGGCGAGCAGGCGCACGAGCCGCTCGAGATGCCGCCGCAGCAGCGGCTCGCCGCCGGTCAGGCGCACCTTGTCGACGCCCAGGTCGGTGAAGACGTCGACCAGCCCGGCCATCTCCTCGAAGGTCAGCACGTCGTCGCGGGGCAGCCAGACGTACTCCTCCTCCGGCATGCAGTACTGGCAGCGCAGGTTGCAGCGGTCCGTGACGGACAGCCGCAGGTTGCGGAGCGGACGGGCGAGGGCGTCGCGGATCACGGCAGTTCCACGAGCACGTCCCCGTCGACCACCCGCGTGGTGAAGCAGGCGATCTTCACCGCCGGGTTGTTGGCGTTGGCGCCGGTGGTCACGTCCCAGCGCCAGCCGTGCCACGGGCAGATGGCGAGGCGGCCGTCGAGGTCGCCGTCGCCCATCGGCCCGCCCCGGTGCGGACAGACGTTGTCGATCACGTGGTAGGCGCCGGCGACGTTGAAGAGGGCGAGGGTCCGGTCACCCGCCTGGACTACCAGGCCCTGACCGACCGGCACGTCGGTCACCTTCGCGACCCTCACCGAGGGCATGACGGAGACCCCATGGTGAAGGCCCTTACCCGGCCGCCGCGGCGGGCGCGGGGGCCTCCCAGGCGCGCTCCCACTCGCGTCGCAGGCCCGCCTTCTTCACGCCGACGTCGAAGTGGTCCCACGGCAGGGTCTCGGTCACGTCGCGGACGCGGCGGGTGAAGAACGCGGCGTCGCCGTCCCACTCGCGGAGCGCGCGACGCCAGTCACCGTCCAGGCCGGCGGCCAGCTCGATGAAGTCGGCCACCCTCCGGTCGCCCCGCGCGAGCAGGGCCTGCAGCGCGGCCTCCCGCGGGTTCTCGTGCACCACCCGGATCGTGTCGAGGCGGCGGGCCGCCTGCTTGATGATGTCGAGCTTCGCCTCGAGGGCGCGCGCGTCGTCGAAGGACGCCCACTGGAAGGGCGTCCACGGCTTCGGCACGAACGAGGAGATCGAGAGCGTGAGCTTGCCGAACGGGTGCCCGTCGGGGCCGCGTACCTGCAGCCGCTCGAGCACCCGCGCGGCCAGGTCCGGGATGGCCTCCACGTCCTCCCGGGTCTCGGTCGGCAGGCCGATCATGAAGTAGCACTTGAGGTTCGGGATGCCGTAGCGCCGGAGCAGGTCGCAGGCCTCGTAGAGCTGGACGTCGCTGATCGCCTTGCGGATCACTCCGCGCAGCCGCTCGGTCCCGGCCTCGGGCGCCATCGTCAGCGTGCGGTGGCCACCGCGCTGGAGCGAGGCCACCAGCTCCTCGGTCAGGCTGTCCGCGCGGAGCGAGGAGATCGACACCTCGACCCCGTGCTCCTCCAGCACCTGCATCAGCTCGCCGATCCACGGGTAGTCGGAGACGCAGGCCCCCACCAGCCCCACGCGCTTCGACTCCTTGGCGATGCGCGCCACCGACTCGCGGAGCGAGTCGAGGCTGCGGTGCCGGACCGGCCGGTAGACCTGGCCTTCCAGACAGAAGCGGCAGCCTCGCCCGCAGCCCTTGCCGACCTCGAGCAGCTCCATGTGCCCGTACTCGGCCTTCGGGGTCTTGAGCGACGAGCGGGTCTCGAAGCGGTTGACGTCCTTGAGCCGCCGCTTCACCACCACCGCGGGCACGTCCGGCGCGACGGGGGCCACGCCCTCGACGTGCCCCTCGGGTCCGTAGGCGACCCGGTAGGCCGCCGGCACGTAGATGCCGGCCAGGGGCTTGAGGCGGTCGAGGACGCGCGCGCGGCGGCCATCGTCGGCGGGACCGCTCGCGGTCCACGCCTCCACGATCTCGCCCACGACCTCCTCGCCCTCGCCGACCACGATCACGTCCATGAAATCGGCGACCGGCTCGGGATTCGAGAAGGCGCAGACGCCGCCCATCAGGATCACCGGGTCGCCGGGGCCGCGATCGACGGCGCGGACCGGGATCCCGGCCCAGCGCAGGAGGCGCACCGTGTTGATGTAGTCGCCCTCGTAGGTGATCGAGAACCCGATCAGGTCGAAGTCGCTGAGGGGGCGCTGCGACTCGAGCGAGAACGGCGGCGTGCCGGTGCGGGCGTGCTCGTCCAGGTCCTCGGCGTCCGGAAAGAAGACGCGCTCGCAGACCACGTGCGGCAGCGCGTTCAGGTGATCGTAGATGGTCTGGAACCCCAGGTTGGACATGCCGACCGCGTAGGTGTTCGGGTACACCAGCGCGACCCGCACCCGGCCGCCCCAGTCCTTCTGGGCGCAGCCCTCCTCGGACGCAACGAGACCCTGTGCCTTCTTCTTGAGTTTCCAGGACATACCGCGAGTCAGTCTATCACGGCCAAGAGGGGCAAACCGGAGAGGGAGCCGACGGACGCGCCTGTGCGATTCAACGAGTGTCCGCAGCCTGGGGGAGCGCGGGGGCCATTTCTGGGCCCCCGCGTAAGACAGAGCCTAAAGACCTAAACGGCTGCGAGCAGGCGCGGGTGAGACGCGGGCGGCCCTACTCCCCCCCGACCGGACCCACGCCCATGATCTGGATGTCGATGCTGCGGGGCCGAGGCCCGTCGAGCTCGGCGAAGAGGATGGACTGGAACCGCCCGAGGGAGAGCTCTCCCCCGCTGATCCCCACCGCCACGCTCCGACCGAGCAGCGCGGCCCGGAGGTGGGAGGAGGCGTTGCCGCGCTCGCAGTCCGAGAAGCGAGGGTCGTCGTGCTTGTACCCCGCACCGTCGGCCACGAGCCGGTCCATCATGGTCTTCAGGTCCTCGACGAGAGCGCCCTGGAACTCGTTCACGAACAGCGCGCAGGTGGTATGGAGGGAGTTGACCAGAATGATGCCCTCCTTGATGTCGGCGCCCAGCACGATGTCCCGGATCTGCTTGGTGATGTCCAGGACCTGTGTCCGTTTCTCGCTCAACATCGTGAAGGTCTTCCGGACTACCTTCAAGGTTTCCACCTTGTCTGCCTCCCTGATTGAGTGTGCTGCCTCTCTGGTGCCGAGGGAGGGAATCGAACCCCCACGGCCCTTACGGACCAGCGGATTTTAAGTCCGCTGCGTCTCCCAGTTCCGCCACCCCGGCCCATCCTACCGCTGGACCGCCTCCGACGTAATGGAGGCGGCGAGCGGATTCGAACCGCTGAATAGAGGTTTTGCAGACCTCCGCCTTAGCCACTTGGCTACGCCGCCCTTACAGCCTCTCATGCTATATGGAGCGGGAAACGGGATTCGAACCCGCGACCCCAACCTTGGCAAGGTTGTGCTCTACCACTGAGCTATTCCCGCAAAACCCCCATGTCACAGAACCGCTACGGACTCTAA
>Ga0070698_100009769_pt1 | contig 10256 bp, 10 predicted proteins | sample KBSK1502metaG_FD_65477 | JGI IMG/M metagenome (GOLD analysis project Ga0070698, IMG submission 65477) | Corn, switchgrass and miscanthus rhizosphere microbial communities from Kellogg Biological Station, Michigan, USA - KBS K1-50-2 metaG | ecosystem: Host-associated > Plants > Roots >... | reverse complement strand
TACCTCGTCAAGCCGTTCAGCTTCGCCGAGCTGGCCGCGCGCGTGCGGGCCCTGGTGCGCCGCGGCCGCGTCGAGCGCCCGCCCGTGCTGGAGGTCGGCGACCTGCGCCTGGACCCGGCGAGGCGGCGGGCCTGGCGGGCAGAGGTCGAGCTGGACCTGTCGCCCAAGGAGTTCGCGCTGCTGGAACTGTTCCTGAGCCATGCCGGCGAGGTGCTGACCCGCACGCGCATCCTCGAGCACGTCTGGGACTTCGGCTACGACCCCGCCTCCAACGTGGTCGACCAGTACGTCGGCTACCTGCGCCGCAAGATCGACCGCCCGTTCGGGCGCGACGACCTGGAGACGGTGCGCGGCGCCGGCTACCGCCTCCGCGAACCGAAGGGGCCCTGACCGGTGCCGATCAGGCTGCGGCTGGTGCTGGTGGTGGCGGCCGCCGCGGCCGTCCTGGCCGTGGTCGGCGGCCTGGCCGGCACGTGGGGTCTGCGCGTGAGCCTGGTCGCCTCGATCGATCAGGGACTCCGGCAGGCCAGCGCGCCGCTGCTGAGCACCGTCAGCAGGCAGGAGGACAGCGGCGGTGGCGGCCGGGGTCGCGGCGGTGGTGGCGGCGGTGGCGACAGCGGGCGTTCGGGTGGTGCGATCGAGGTGCGTGACCTCCAGGAGCAGATCAACGCGACGCCGGACGCCTTCGTACAGGTCCTCGACCCGGCGGGAGGCGTGGTGGCGTCGTCACCCGCGCTCAAGGGCGCCGGGCTGGTCCCAGCCGCCGTGCGCGCTCGGCTCGGTGGCGGTTCGGTCAGCTACGACCAGCGCATCGGCGCGCGCGGGGAGCGTCTGCGGGTGCTGGCGGTGCAGGTCCAGCGCGCCGACGGCCGCTACGTGGTCGCCGTCGGCCGCTCGCTGGTCACCGCCGACGACGCCGTCGCCAGGGTGCGCCAGGGTGCGCTCGCCGCCGGGATCGCCCTGGTGGTCGGCGGTAGCCTCGGCGCCTGGCTGCTGGCCGGCGCGGCGCTGCGCCCGGTCGAGCGGCTGCGTGCCGCGGTCGCCGCGGTACCGCCGGACCAGCCCGGCCGCAGCCTCGACGTGCCGGCCACGCGCGACGAGCTGGCCGCGCTCGCCAGGACCATGAACGGCCTGCTGGACCGGATCAGCCAGGCGCTGGAGCGCGAGCGGCGGCTGATTGCCGACGCCAGCCATGAGCTGCGGACGCCCCTGACGGTCCTGCGGGCGGAGCTGGAGCTGGCCGACCGCCCCAGCCGCGGCCGCGAGGAGCTGGCGGAGTCGGTCCACCATGCGGCGCTGGAGGCCACCCGGATCGCCCGCCTGGCCGAGGACCTGCTGCTCCTGGCGCGGACCGATCAGGGCGCGCCGATCGTGCGCGCCGTGGCGCAGCCGCTGGAGCCGGTCCTGCGCGAGGCGGTCGCCGCCGCCTCCGTCCGCGCCGGCGGCCAGGTGCGGCTGGACCTGGAGGTCGACCCGGAGCTGGTCGCGCCCGTCGACCACGACCGGCTGCGCCAGGCTGTCGACAACCTGATCGACAACGCCCTGCGCGTCGCCCCGGATGGCGGCGCCATCCGGCTCCGCGCCGGCAGGCGGGACGGGACGCTGGAGATCAGCGTCAGCGACAGCGGCCCGGGGTTCCCGCCGGAATTCCTGCCGCACGCCTTCGAGCGCTTCCACCGCGCCGACGGCGCCCGGGCCCGCCAACACGGCGGGGCCGGGCTGGGTCTGGCGATCGTCAAGGCGATCGCGGAGGGCCACGGCGGCCACGCCGAGGCCGCCAACCGCCCCGACGGCGGCGCCGTCGTCCGCCTCCTGCTGCCCGCCCGCTGAACCCCACCGCAACGGGGAACCGGTCCGGCCTCGCCGCCCTGCCGCGCTGGCGGCGCCGCGCGTGCCGGTCTCGATCATGTGAGGAATGACATCTGGCTCACATCAGTCGCAAATGCCCTGGTCTGTAGGGTCTTGACATCGGCTCCAACAAAGAGCCAGCGGCGGCGAGAGTCGCCGCGAGAACCGCCGAGAACGGCACAGGAGGCAAGACGATGCGACTGGGCAGCAAGTGGATCGCCGCTCCCGCGGCAGGGCTGGTGCTCCTCATCGGGGGTATCGGGGTCGCCAGCGCGATGAGCGGCAACGGCCGCTCCGCCAGTGTGACCACCACCGCCCCCGCCCTCACCGACGACCGCGGCACCCTGTCCGGCCAGGACAGCCCGAGCGACCGCACCGACGACCGGGGGACGCTGTCCGGTCAGGACGGCGCCGGCGACCTCAACGACGACCGCGGGGCCGCGGCCGGCATGGACGGCACCGCCGACCTGACCGGCTCCCCGGTCCAGCGGGCAAGGGCCGCGGCCCTGGCGGCCGTCCCCGGCGCCACCGTGCGCGAGGTCGAGCGCCCCAGCGGCACCTCGGGAGCCGCCTATCACGTCGAGCTGGTCCAGCGCGACGGGACCAGGGTCGAGGTCGACCTGAACGCGAACTTCGAGGTGGTCAAGATCGAGCACAGCGGCCACCACGACTGAAGCCCCCCACCCGGGAGCCCGGCAACCCCACAGCGGGAGCCGGGCTCCCGGTTATCCACAGAGTGCGAAATTCCAGTGATCGAGCGCCGCTCCCGTGGCAGGCTCGACACATCCAACACGGATCGCCCCGCTCCAGGGCGGCCCGACGAGTCAACGGATGAGGGAGTTGTCGACCAGTGCTGGCTGCCCGCAAGGTCTCGGTCGTCCTCGGTGGCCAGCTGGTGCTGGACCGGGTCGACCTGGTCGTGGACGAGGGCAGGCGCATCGGGATCCTCGGCCGGAACGGCGCCGGCAAGTCGACCCTGCTCCGCGCGCTGGCAGGGCTCGAAGAGCCGACAGAGGGCGCCATCGAGGTCTCCCCGCCGCGGCTGACGGTCGGCTACCTGCCGCAGGAGCCGGACGACCTCCCCGGCGAGACGGTGGCGGCGTTCCTGCGCCGCCGCACCGGCCTGGCCGCGGCAGAGGCCGAGATGGAGTCGACACTGGCCGCGGCCAGGGAGCGCCCCGATCGGGCCGAGCTGGCCGCCTACGACGACGCGCTCGCGCGCTTCCTGGCACTCGGCGGCGACGACCACGAGGCCCGTGCGCCGCGGGTCCTCGCGGAGGTCGGCCTGCCAGCCGACCGTGTGCTCGGCCTGCCGGCCGCCACCCTCTCGGGCGGCGAGCGGGTCAAGCTCGGCCTGGCCGCGATCCTACTGGCCCGCTTCGACGTGCTCCTGCTCGATGAGCCGACCAACAACCTCGACTTCGCCGGGCTGGACCGGCTGGAGCGCTTCCTGGTGGGCGAGCGGCCCGCGGGCCAGCCTGGCGGTGAGGTGAGCGGCGGGGTCGTGCTGGTGAGCCACGACCGGGCGTTCCTGTCGGCCACCACCACGCAGGTCGCCGAGCTGGACCTGGTCAGCCACCATCTCAGCGAGTACGGCGGGGGCTACGACGCGTATGTCGAGGAGCGTCGCCGCCGCCGTGAGCAGGCCTACGCCCACTACGAGGTGGCCGAGCAGGAGCGATCCCGCCTGGAAGCATCGATCCGCCGCCGCAAGGATTGGAGCGTCAGCCGCCGCGGCATGCGGGTGACCGACAACGACAAGGCCCTGGCGGCCCGGCGCAAGGAGCGGGCGACGTCGGCGGCGTCCGGCAGCAGGGCGCTGGAGCGGCGCATCGAGCGCCTCGGCGTCCCCGAGAAGCCCTGGGAGGGCTGGGAGCTGCGGATGTCGCTGAAGGCGGCGCGCCGCAGCGGCGATGTCGTCGCGACGCTGGCCGGCGCGCGTGTGCGGCTCGGCGACTTCCAGTTCGGACCGGTCGACCTCGAGATCTTCTGGCGGGACCGGCTCGCCGTCACCGGGCCGAACGGCGCCGGCAAGACTACCCTGCTGCGCCTGCTCACCGGCGAGCTCCCACCCGACGCCGGCCAGGCCCGGCTCGGCGCCGGCGTGGTCGTCGGCTACCTCGGCCAGGCACGCGAGCCCCTCGCCCCAGGAAACACAACCATGCCTGGCCCCGGGCGGCCCGGTGCCCCTGGGCCGGCCGGTGCCGCTGGGCCGGCCGGTGCCGCTGGGCCGGCCGGTGCCGCTGGGCCGGCCGGTGCCCCTGGGCCGCCGGGTGGTCGCCGTGGCGCCAGCCTGCTCGACCGGGTTTGGCGTGAGGCGGGCCTGACGCCGGAGCAGGCGCGGTCCCTGCTCGCCAAGTTCGACCTCGGCGCCGAGCACGCCGAGCGGGCCGAGGCGGAGCTGTCGCCCGGCGAGCGCTCGCGGGCGAGCCTGGCGATCCTGATGGCCAGGGGCACGAACCTGCTGATCCTGGACGAGCCGACCAATCACCTCGACCTGGATGCGGTCGAGGAGCTGGAGACCGCCCTCGCGGGCTTCGATGGCACCCTGCTGGTGGTGAGCCATGACCGGCGGATGCTCTCGAGCCTGCGCGTGACACGCCGGCTCGAGGTGGCCGACGGCCAGGCCCGCGAGCTGCCGGTGCCCACCGAAGCTTCGTAGGTCGAGCCCGCCAAGCGACACTGGGGACGGTTACACTGCCCATCGCAGCCCAAGGAGGTCCCAGATCGAGCTGGCCGACAAGTTGGAGCACGTTCTGCTTCGTCCCGATGTCACGCCGGGCGAAGTGGACGACGCCTGCGCGAGCGCGGTCGAATCCGGGCTGGCGGCGGTGACGGTCTGGCCGGGCGACGTGCCGCGCGCGGCCGCCGCCACCGACGGAAGCCGCGTGATCGTCGTCGCCGCGATCGGCGGCCGGATCGGTACCCCTCTCCCCGCCGCCACGCTCGACGGCCGGGGGGGTGCGCTTCCCACCGGCGCGACGGCGAGCGGCCCGATGGGCACCGCCGCTCGCGGCGCCGTGCTGGACGAGGCCCGGCACGCGATCCGGACCGGTGCCAGGCACCTAGCCGTCGCGCTCGACCCGGCCAGGATGCTGGGCGAGGGCGCCGCCGAGCTGGTCCTCGAGCTCGAAGCCCTCTGCCGCATTGCCCACGCCGAGGGCGTCCACGTCCGCGCGGTGCTCCAGGCCTCGCTCGCCCCCGAGGCGCGGAACGGCGCCCGGGTGCGTACCGCCCCGCCCGGTGTTCTGCCTCCCGGGCCGCTCCCGCCCGCGCCGCGGGGTGCCGGGGTTGCGGCCTCGGTTGCTGGGGGCTGGCGTGCGGAGGCGGCAGCCTCACCCGCCGGCGGCGGGCTTGCCGAGGCGGGGCGGTTGGCGGTGGAGGCTGGGGCGGACCTGCTCCAGACGGGGTTCGGGCTCCGGGCGCAGGCAACCGCTGAGCAGGTGCGGGCGGTCCGGCGAGCGCTGCCGTCGCGCCATGCCGCCATCGGCGTCATCGCCGGCGGGGCGGAGGACGCCCAGACCGCCAGACATCTGCTGGAGCGGGCTGGCGCCGTTCGGGTGGCGGTACTCGACCCGTCCGCGGTGCTCCGGGGGGTGGCCGCGGCGTGACCAGGGCCGGCCGATGAACCTCTATCGTGAGCAGGGCGTGGTGCTGCGCACCTACAAGCTGGGTGAGGCCGACCGCATCGTGGTGCTGCTCACGCAGGGTGAGGGCAAGGTCCGCGCGGTCGCCAAGGGCGTGCGCAAGACCAGGTCCCGCTTCGGTGGCCGCCTGGAGCCGTTCAGCCACGTGGACCTCTCGCTGTACCGGGGGCGCGAGCTCGACATCATCACCCAGGTCGAGGTGGTCGACCCATTCCGCTTCCTGCGCGGCGACTACGACCGGGTCGTGGCCGGCGCCGCCATGCTCGAAGCCGTCGACCAGGTCGCCCAGGAGCGGGAGCCGGCGGTGCGCATCTTCCTGCTGCTGGTCCGCGCGCTCCGCGCGCTCGACGGCGACCCGCGCGACCCGGCCATCGTGCTGGACGCGTTCCTCCTCAAGCTGATGGCGCTGGAGGGCTACCGCCCCGTGCTGGCCGAGTGCGCGGGCTGCGGCAGGCGCGCGGAGCTGCGTGCCTTCTCGGCCGTCCGCGGCGGGGCGCTCTGCCCCTCCTGCCGCAACGGCGGCGAGTCGCTGCTCGACCCCGGAACCGTGCCGCTGCTGTCGCACCTGCTCGGCGAGGACCTGGACCAGGCGGCGGCGACCCAGCCACGGGCCGCGGCCCGCCGCGAAGCCGCCAACGTCGTCAAGAGCTACGTCGAGTACCACCTCGATCGTCGCCTCCGCTCCTACCCGCTGGTGAACCGCTGATGCCAAGTCGAAACCCCCGGGCGCTCCCGCCGGACCTCGAGCCGCGCGCGATGCCCGATCACATCGCCATCGTCATGGACGGCAACGGCCGCTGGGCGGGCGAGCGGGGGCTGCCCCGCAACAAGGGCCACGAGGCTGGGGAGGCGTCGCTGTTCGACACGGTCGAGGGCGCGCTGGACGTCGGCCTCTCCTGGCTCACGGTGTATGCGTTCTCGACGGAGAACTGGCGGCGGCCGGCCTCCGAAGTCCGCTTCCTCATGAACTTCAACGAGTCGCTGCTGGTGCGCCGCTCAAGTGAGCTGCACGACCGCAACGTGCGCATCCGCTTCATCGGCCGCCGCGATCGCGTGCCGCCGCACGTGCGGCGCCGCATCCGCGAGGCGGAGGAGCTGACCGCGGGTGATACGCAGATGACGCTCGCGGTGGCGCTGGACTACGGCGGCAGGGACGAACTGACCCGCGCCGTGCGGGAACTGGTCAGCGAGGCCCGCGCCGGTCAGGGACCAAGGCGCATCGATGAGCGTGCCATCGCGGCGCGCCTGGATGCCCCGGACATGCCAGACGTCGACCTGCTGATCCGCACCGCCGGCGAGCGGCGGCTCTCGAACTTCCTGTTGTGGCAGCTCTACTACGCCGAGGTGTATTTCACGCCGCTGCGCTGGCCCGATTTCAACCGGCACGAGCTGTTCAACGCCCTGCGCGATTACCAGGGCCGCCATCGCCGCTTCGGAGCCGTCCCCAAGCGGGAGCCCGCCGCCGGGGCGCCGTCGTAGTCTTGGGCACAACGCGATTTGTCGCCAGATGGTCGGGAGCACACGATGACAAGTCGACTTCTTCAGCACGTCAACGTCGTCTATCCCACCGGTGCGGAGGCCGAGGCGCGGGCGTTCTACGCCGGCGCGCTCGGGCTCGAGGAGGTCCCCAAGCCAGCCGAGTTCGACCAGCGGGGGATGTGGTTCCAGCTGGGCTCCGGGCAGGTCCACCTGTCGCCGGGGGAGCCGCCTCCGCCAGGCCCGTGGCACTTCTGCGTGGTCGCCGACGGTTTCGAGGCGTTGCGCCGGCGGGTCGAGGCGACCGGCGCGGACACGCAGGACACCCACCCCTGGGGCGACCGCCGCCGCTTCTTCACCCGCGATCCCTGGGGCGGCAGGATCGAGATCCTGGAGGCCCCCGCCCCGGCGACGTTGGAGGCCGCCGAGTCAGGATGATTGGGGTATGCTGCAGCTCCCCAGCGTCAGCGCGAGACCTTACACATTCCCCATACGCGCCTGGGCTTGCCGAACGTCCAGGCGCCACGGTGGTGGTTGTCGGCACGGGGGTGCTGCCGGGAGGTGGGGATGCAGACGCAGCGTCCGGCGGAGCGGTCGTCCCAGGCACCGCCGGCCGTGCCGGCCGGTAGACTCGGCCGATGGCAGCCACTCCACGTGTTCGCCCCGCCAGGGATGCTGAGCTGGACCTGCTCGCGGAGGTGTACGAGCGGGCCAGCTTCAATCCCCGGCTCGCCGCCGTCGACCGCTTCGCACGGGCCTCGCTCGGTGGCGGGGTGTTCGTGGCCGAGCGGGACGGCGACCTTGTCGGCGTGTCCGGCTGCGCGCACTTCGGCGCCACCGGCTGGGTGGGCGGCGTGGCAGTCGTCCCGGCGGCGCGCCGGGCCGGTCTTGGCCGTGCCCTCACCGAAGCCGCCATCGCCTGGCTGCAGGAGCGCGGCGCCGGCACGATCCAGTTGTATGCCACCGACCTGGGCCGTCCGGTCTACGAGCGGCTCGGGTTCGTCGCCGAAGGGGCCTGCGTCACGCTCGGTGGCCCCTGGCAGCCCGGGTGGCGGCCGGCCGGCGTCCGCGCCGCCCACGCCGACGACCTGCAGCCCGCGCTCGCCGTCGATCGCCACGCCACCGGGGAGGACCGGGCTGCCCTGCTCGCTTCGTTGTGGACTGAATCGGCGCTGGTGGCCGAGGCCGGCGGGGAGGTTCGGGGATACCACCTGCCGTCGCCGTGGCGGCCGACCGGGGCCACCGTCGCCGCCGACCTCTCCAGCGGGCTCGCCCTCATCGAGGTGACGGGCGGGCGGCTCAACGGCGCCGACCTCTCCCTGTCGATTCCTGACGGCAACGCACCGGCGATTCGCGCGCTGGAGGCACGGGGTCAGGCCGAACGCTCCCGAGCCACGCGCATGCGCCTCGGCCCGCCGTTGCCATGGCGACCGAGCGCCATATTCAGCACCTTCAACCTCTTCTGGGGATAGGCGACTCCTCGACCAGCGGGTCAGCGCTCACCTCACCTCCCGCTGCCGGGCTGGTCGGCGGCCAGTTTCTGGGTGGGACCGCCGGGGCGGCGAGACCACCACTGCACCCGTGGTGGGCGGACCGCGGCGCACAACGGGCTACCCCGCTCGCCGCGCTTGCCCTGCACGAACTGTCCGCGGAAGTCCAGACCCGTCGTCGGTGACCACGTCCATCGTGAGGTCGAAGAGCGCCTGGCCGGCATCGCCCGGCACCGGGCCGACGACCTCGGCCTTCCGCTGCACGCCGACGTCGATCGAGTCGTAGCAGCTCCAGCGTCGCCCTGGCAGGTGTTGGCCGATTATCCGCACGTCGAGCGTGGTCCTGGTCGCTGTCGTCATGGTGCCTCCGGTGCCGCTGGGTTACGGCCGGGCGGTCAGCGGTCGCGCCTGGCGACCCCGGCCCTAGGGTGCTTTGACGTCGACGATGATCCGTGACGGCGCGGTGGCTTCGAGCACACGGAAGCCCGCGCGGGTGTCCAGGCCGAGGCCGAACTGGACCCGACCCTCGAGGTCGCTGGCCAGGCGGACCTCCTGCAAGGCGGCGTAGGCGGGTGTTCGCGACCGCGCGCCGAAGCTGGAGGCGCCGCCCACCCGGTGGGCGACCGCCGGCTGGAAGGCAACCGACAGCAGCGCCTTTCCCCGCAACGCCACCTGGCGGCCGGCTGCGTCGCGGATCGCGGAGGCATAGCCGGCGCGCCAGCCTGGCGGGGCTCGATCGAAGGTGAACTCGACCCGGTCGAAGCCCTCCTGCCGGCTGGTCTGGATCCCGACCAGCCGGGCCGCGGAGTGGGCGTCGTGCGCCTGGGAGACGGCGGCGGTCCGGAAGGCCGGACCGGAGGCTGGCCGGGGCGTTGCCGCCGGCGGACGGTGCGTCGACCAGACTCCGAGCAGGAAGGCGCCCGCCAGCACGAGCAACACGAGGTTTCGCAGGGATCGCGTGGCGGCCACCTCCCTTGGACGCTGGTTTGCGGTCTCCAGATGGTGACACGATCGGCGTGCCGCTGGTCCCGATCGGCGCGTTCTGTGGATAATCCTCGGCCCGGGAGTCGCCCTCGATACAATCGCGGAAGCGGTGCACGAGGGAGGAGTGCGGTATGGCAACCACGCCCGTACGGCTGGCGGAGGCCGGCGACGGCTTCCTCCAGCAGTTCGACCTCGGCCCCGTCCTGTCGCGGTTCGCGGTCGACCAGGTCGGCGCCGAGGAGCGGGCCGCCGCCCTGGCAAAGCGGAGCATCAAGAAGGAATCCAAGGTCGCGGCGCTGCGCCTGGCGGTGTCGGTGATGGACCTGACGACCTTGGAGGGGTCTGACACGCCCGGCAAGGTGCAGGCGCTGTGCGCGAAGGCTCGCCGGCCCGACCCGGCGGACCCTACCGTCCCGCCGGTCGGCGCGGTGTGCATCTACCCGACGCTGGTGGCCACCGCCAAGCGGGAGCTGGCCGGCTCCACCGTCAAGGTCGCCTCGGTGGCGACCGCGTTCCCGAGCGGTCAGGCCCCGCTCGACCTGCGCCTTCGAGAGGTGGTCGAGGCGGTGGAGGCCGGCGCTGACGAGATCGACATGGTGATCAACCGGGGCGCCTTCCTGTCCGGCCGCTACCTCGACGTGTACGACGAAATCGTGGCCGTCAAGGCGGCGTGCGGACAGGCGCACCTCAAGGTCATCCTCGAAACCGGCGAGCTCGTGACCTACGACAACGTCAGGCGCGCGAGCTGGCTGGCGATGCTCGCGGGCGGCGACTTCATCAAGACCTCGACCGGCAAGGTGACCCCGGCGGC
>Ga0070698_100009768_pt1 | contig 10256 bp, 19 predicted proteins | sample KBSK1502metaG_FD_65477 | JGI IMG/M metagenome (GOLD analysis project Ga0070698, IMG submission 65477) | Corn, switchgrass and miscanthus rhizosphere microbial communities from Kellogg Biological Station, Michigan, USA - KBS K1-50-2 metaG | ecosystem: Host-associated > Plants > Roots >... | reverse complement strand
CCCAAATAAACAGCCATCTCAGCCGCACCCTCAAGATAGTATTGCCACTCGTCGGCGCGAGGGTGCCAGTGAAGCTGACGCATGGCTCCCGGCTCGATCTCCAGCACGGAGCTGGACAATGTGGTCGAGATCGGAAACTCATCCGCGGTAACCGTCCGTTGCGCGCCGCCGACCGGCACGCACCGCGGCTGTTGGGCGCCCAATGGATAGCGGTGCGTCGTTAAAAGTGCCGGCTTCGCCCGGGTCGTAGCATGCGCGAAGGGGTCGTCAGGAACGGGCCCCCCTGCAAAGTAAGCCTCTCCCTTCGGAAGCTTGGCCACCCGCTCCATACCGAGGCCGAGGCTCTGTGTGACGACTGCAGGCGACGTGATGGCCAACCAATCGGTAATACTAAGTGTATGATCCTCGGAGAAGTCGCCGTTGTCGAAAATCAGAATGAAGTGGCACTCGCCTGACCCGATCCCCTGGATGGAATGACCCCAGCCGCGGGGGAAATACCAAACATCGCCCGGCCCGAACGTATCAGTCGCCGCTCCGTCGGGGCTTAATACGGTGGTGCGGCAACTGCCAGACACGACGTAACCCAATTCGGCAGAAGTCGTGTGCCAATGGAGTTCGCGCAGGGAACCGGGTTGCAAGCGCATAGAGGCGCCGGCGATGCCCTTGCTGACAGGGAACTGCCGAACAGATGCGCCGCGTACGAGACCGCCAGAGCCAGTGCGCGACGGTTGCTGTTCCAAGCGGTAGCGAAAAGATGGCAAAATTGGGTCGCTCATGTCTGATCACCTAGGAACCTGTCCGAGTAATGCCAAATTTTGGATTTAGTGGTGTTAAAGGTTCTGCAAAATCGCTGAAGGAGCGAGGCGGTCATGGCAGGCTGGTGATGTTCAACGGTTCAACGTCACCGATTCCGGCCAGGACTTCCAGTTCTTTTCGCCTTCTTCTTCCAGAATGGCCAAGGTCCGTAAACTTCCCCAAGATCGCAACTCTCGCCACCTGCCTGCCCCTCCGTTCGTCGGCTTGATCCCCGAAACTAATCTCCAAAAGCCGGAGATCATCCCAGCGGCCTACTCGTGCACTTAGTCAGACGGATGCAATGTACTAGTCCGAGATTCGAACGGTAGGATCCAGACTTTCGACGGCGCTGGTAAACGCGTAGGCGAAGTGAAACTTCGCTCGGAGGAGTAACTTCCACCGGCAAACAACTGGCTGCCCGCATACGGCGCATTTACACTTCCCTGCCAGATAGCTCCGGTACTCCTTCGGCGTCATGCTTTCTCCGTTCTCAAAAGGTCCACGTCCACCTGTGTTCCCCAGATCGCTCGCTGCAGCTTGAATTGCCACTGCCGGCCGATCGCCCGCGTGAAAAAGTCGTCCGCCTCCTCAAATGCGGTAAAGCCCTGCGCAAAACAGTACGCTTTCAGGTGCTCCCGGTACCGCAGCCACCCGGGCCGCAGCGTGCAGAAAGAGCCAAATCCCGGTTCGGTAGAGATACAGCGCGGCCACCCGCCAGCAAAACCAAAGCAGCGAACATGATGGCCTCCATTGCTCGGTGCCCGGGCCACAGCGCGCCCATAGTAAGAGGGCAAAGGCTCCAAGCTGCGCACTGGCGACAGCGCTATTCGCCCAATACCGCACCCGGCCGCGCCCGCCACAAGCTGGCTCATGATCGAGCAAAACGCCCCATTGGTGCTCTCGCGCCCGAATTCCGCAGCACTCTGCCGCAGCGCTCTCAGCCGCTCGGCCCCGCGCAATTCCCGATTGATCCAACGGTCGCGTTCGTACCGCCGCCAATTGAACCCGCTCGCCACATCGCGCCCGCAATTCCCAACCAAGTGGTAATGCGGCGCCTGCAGCACATCCAGCACCCAGGCGTAGCCATCGAATACCTCTTTAAGCTCAGCCCGCGCGTATTTTCCAAACGATTCCCGCGCTCCGCCAACCTCCGTCCCAAATGCAAAGGTCAGGTGCAAAATCATCAGCATGCAGACCGGCACCTGCTTCATCCCGTAAAGCAATTCAATTCGCACCTTTTCAGCCCGGCGCGGGGTCAGCAAAAAGGCCGATTTGGTAAAGTTATTTATATTCTTATCAGAACAAGGTTTCGCGCGCGCGAGGGCTTCGGGAACAGGAGGCGCAAGAGAGTCGCCGTCATGAGAATTCGGCGTGTAACTATTCGAACGATTTCGAGTTTCCATTTTCGGCTTGCATCCGGCTGGCGCAAGCGCGATAAAGGAACTCGCCAAGTTCATTATCGTGCTCGCGCTGGGCTGGTTCGCAAGACCAGCCCTTCGCATTTTTAGACACCGATGCTAGCCATTTCCGCGGGCCAAGGCAATGCCTAAACAACGCGTAAAAATCATGCATCGAAAGCCATGCATACCGGCTTGCAATTCCGGGCCACCTATGACCGCAGCGACATGCTCCAGCGCGTAGTTCCAGCGCTGCTGTTTCCCGGCGCTCGAATGGACCCAGCGAAAGGATAGAGAAAGGGATGACGAAAGGCTCAAGCCGCCGCGCCCGCCGGCCAGCTCATTGATCCTTAAAAGAGCCTCTAAATGCCTGCGCGGAAGAGAACATTACGCGCAATGGCTGGACGTACCCAAGGATTCCGAATCGGGGCAGTGCGCGCGGGCTGGCTCTGGCAGCGGATCTGCGGCGCTTTATGCCGGCAGCCGGCTGGCAATGCGACATTGCAAGGACACAAAAAAGCCCGGCAACTTTTCGGGGCTGCCAGGCTCGGGGAGAATTTCGAAAGCCGCTTAAGGCTCGCGGCTCAACTTTTCGAGCAGCCACGCCCGGACCAGCTGGTCGCGGGACATGGATAAGAGCCGCGCTCGATCGTTCAGCCTATCCCACAAAAATGCGGGCAGCTCAAGCTGGCCCCGCTGCAATTCCAGGCCGGGACGGGTAGCGCTTCCGAGATCGAGATAAGGCGTCATATCCTCGCCAGCGTCAAAGCGCCGATCGAATTCCTCTGCCGTGATTTTCTTTTCAGTTTCGTTCATATAATCGCCTTTCACCTCTTCGCGCCGGGCGCACTGAAATCAGCCGTACCGCTACGAAATCCCGCTCACTCTTAACAGCGCTAATAAAATGACGCTCGGTAAAAACAGCCGACCATAAACGCTCGCCAATCCTCCCGATTCGAATAAAGCGTGGCTCGCCTTCGGAGCGGCCCAGAACATCCACCGCCCGCGGATCGCTCCAAAGCGCTTTGGCCTCTTCAAAGTCAATGCCATGCTTCTCCTTATTCGCCTTGCTCTTGTTCGGATCGTATTCAAATTCCACTGCCCAGCTCTCAATTTAGCGCATTTCCTTTAATGCATCCAGCCGCTCAATCGCCTCGAGCCACTCGGCATAATCCGCGTCATCCGGCCGCACCTCGACCCAGCAATCGCCTACCGTCTGCCCATCATCGGATTCAGCCCGCCGGGGGACCAGCAGCCGGCCGTCATCTAGCAGCATCGGGTACATAAGGTTGGCGGCCCGCTCAAGGTTCCTGCCAGTGCTCTCCGGTGAGGCAATAAAAGACATCGTCCCAACTCATAAAGCAGGCGACCTCATCTTGCGGCCAATGGCGCGCATGATCAGGCACAAGCACGTAGCCGCTCTCAACTCCAAAGATAGCCTGATTGTGGGCCTCCCAGAGCTTGCGCATAAGGCCGCTTTCGGTGCGCATGACGGTTGGAAGCTTCATGCCCAGGCTCGCTCAGGTGCACTCTGATCGACTAGGCGTTGCAACTGCGCTCGGAACTCCAGTTCTCTACCGGTAACCAACACGTGATGCCGCCGACAAAGCACGAGCATGTTCCAAGGGTCGCAGGCCAATTCGGGAGCAAGCGCAAAAGGGATAATGTGATGAACCTCGGGGCTTTCACTCGAACCGCATTGCTTGCACTGATACTTGTCACGCCACCGTACCGCATCCATGGCCTTGTCGTAATCGGGATTGGAATGAACATAATGGGTTTTCTTAGCCCACAGCAGCCGGTCGTGAACTTCTGCCCACTGCCAAGATTTTTTAAACAGCTCTTCAACGTTGACTTTCTCACCACGGTGGAGTGTCGCCCCCAGTGCATCTTGAAACAACGTGAGCGCAAGAACTTCAGTCTCTGCATTCCATTTGGGCCGCTTAGGCCGGGTTAATGTTAATTTTCTTCGCAGCATTGCCGCCACGTTCAAAGCCGTTTGATCGTCGGTTTGCATGATATTTGGGGTTTTACAGTTCGGCTGTCTGCCGCGCAGCTTTAGTGAACATATTTAGCGAGGGCAGCCAGCCAGTCAGTTGCTATTTCCCGCTGCGCTGTACCCAACTCCAGCCGGCCGCTCAGCACCAGCTCATGCAGCCGCGCTTCTAGCTGGTCCTTTTTTTCTGAATCCACCTGCGGCCTGCTGATCGGCATTCTCGCAATTGGCCGGCTTTCGTCGTTCGCCAGAGCGCCGAGGCGTCTCATCTCCTGGTACAACGCGTAAAAGCGGGGGTGCTGCGCGCAGCCACGTGCCGTAGCCCGCGCCAGCAGCGGGTGCACGCATGGGACCAAGGGGTCCGGGCCAAAGCCGAACCGCGCCAGACTTGCCTCTACCCCCGGCGGCAGCGGGCTCTTGGATGATGCTTGCCGGGCCGCATCCCATCCGGCGCGATAGGCCGAGCTGTTCGACAGCCGCTTATTAATTTCGGCCCATTGCAAAACTCTCTGCTCAAGGTCGCCGATCATTGGTTAGATCTCCGGCATTCCGTCGTCCCAGCACCAGCCGCAGAATTTGCAGGACTGGCTGTCACCAATCATGAATTCCAGCGGCAGGGCGTCCGCGGCCCCGCACGGTGGCAGCTGCCCTCCGGCAGCGCCTCGCAAGGGTCAAAGGTTTCGGGCTCCCAGCGGGTGGCCCGGGAATGGTGCCCGCCCCAACCGCCGCAATCCGGGCAATGGTTCGGCCAGCGGGTCGTGAAAGCGGCCTGGGCTTGGCGGACGCTGGCCACGTAAGCGGCCTCGGCCGCCTCATCGTATTCAGGGAAATCGAGTTCATTCATGGTCAGCCTGAAAGCAGATCGTTGGTTGCCGAATCTTCGTAGCGGATGACCACGGCGCCGTTTTCTTCGCCGTCGTACATCGGCCCGCAGAGGCCGCCGATCCGGGGTTCCTGCTGCAGCTCCGGCCGCAGCCGCTGACTAACAGTCGGCCAGGAAACCGAGCGTCCATTGGCTTCGGCCCAGGCGATTATATCGGTGGGGCGAGTTGCGACCGTGCGGCCGCGGACCATTTGAATGATTCTATAAGAAACTTTGAAGCGTTTATTCATGGGTAAGTAGCGGAGTGGGGCTGGCCCTGCGGCCAGCCTCAAGGGGTTCAGGTTAGAGCCGATCGTTGGCATCGAAGAAGACGGCGTTGACGGCGACGTTGCCCATGGTCGGACCAGTAGGTCTTGTTAGGCGTGTTGAGAATTTCGGGCTGGCTCGCCAGCGCTGCTTCCAGCGCTTTCCGACGTGGGCGGCCATCTTTGGCTTCCCAGCGGCTTCGTAATTTTTCATTCCGGCTTTCAGGGTCGCAATTGAGGGTTTGGTTTTCATTGGCTATTCGATCTCCTCCCCGCGGCGAATGGCGCGCTTAAGGTTGCGGATGGCGGCGGTGCGGCTGAAAGCTTCGGCCTCGAAATAGCAGCCTTGCACCAGGGTCGCGACCAGGAAATAGCGGCCGCCTTTGCGCGCGTCCCATTTGTCAGTTAGCTGGATCGTTAGGTTCATGCCTATGTAGTTCGGCTAACAACCGCGGGGTTCAACTAGTTTCTTGCATAATCTTTGGCTAAGAAAGTTCTTGAGTTAAAGTGTTCCTGGCCGAACATTCCAGCAGCATGACCAACCGACCAAAAAAGAGAACAGGGCGTCGCCCCACTGGTAAAATGACCTTCCCGCTGCGGATTGACCCGTCCCTGAAGGATATGCTTGAGGAAATCGCCAAGCTTCGGCGCATTCCAATCAGCCAAGTTGCAGAAGAAATTTTGGCCGCCCATACGCCAAAGGCATTTAAAAAGCTGGAGGTGCCGGATGAGTCCAATTCCAGATAGTAAAAAGTGGAAGTGGGGGTGGAGGAAGACTGTGGAGACGCTTGGAGAGGATGTGCCTTCGAGGTGTGCGGGCGCGTGATTCCAAAGGGTACGAGCGCCATGTATGCGCTCCGACCGCATTCGGAACGGAAAGGCCATGTAGAGCGAATTTACCGTTGTACGTTCTGCAGTATGGAGGCGACCAATGCCGACTGAAGCGCCCGTTGCAGAACCGCCCAAGACCAAGCCAACCGGGCCGCGCAAGCCGCCCAGGCCACCCAAAGAAGCGCCACCAAGGACCAAATGAACGCCAAACCCAAGCGCAGGCGCGGCAGGCCGCAGCCGCAGGGCACCACTAAAGAACCAAAGGCACCCGTCACCATTATGCTGCTCCCGGCCACCAAGGCCCGGCTGGACCGAGTTGCCGAGCAGACCGGCGTGAGCCGCAGCGCATTCGCTGATCAGGCTCTGCAGGCTCAATTCAAGAAAGAAAAAGCAGTTGAACAGCATTAGTTCCCATGCATCGTCCGCGATGGCTAAACCCGTCGCGAAAATTACGCTCCTGCGCGCCGCGGCCGCCGCCGGCAACTGGCCCCGGGCGCTTTCGATTGCCGCCAAATTCCCGCAGCTGGGCGCCCAGAAAGAGGCGATTACCCGCGCGCATTGCGCAATCCAGAACCCGGCTTTTTATAAACAACTTGGGCAAGACCCAGCGGCCCTGGTAGCGGCTGGCATCGAGGCGCTGCGCACCCGCTACCGATTATGATCGATACTGACAAAACCGAACCCGCGGCGCTGGTCCCGCGCTCCCGGCTGGCCCGCATAGGCCAATGGATTTACGAGCGGCCCTGGCTCATTCCCGTCGCCGTCGCCCTAATGTTTGCCGTCTTTATCGCTGCCATGGTCTGGCTCGATAGCACTGGCTGGACGTTCCCGCACAGGCCCGAAAAGCCACGGCTAATCGAGCGATATTCGATCGAAACACCGCGAGGCCCCATTGCGGTCACCGAGATCCGCAGCGGCGATGAATTCAACCGGATTCTGCAGCTGCCAGACGGCGAAACGGTTGCCGAGGCCGGCTACCTGAACAGCTGGGGCGAGCGCAAAATTAATCTGATCGGCGCAGCCAAAAGCAAATGAACGACGACCAGCTCAGCTTACTTAGCCGGACCATTGCGGCCCATGCGCGCGAGGCGGCCGGCCAGGAATGGACCGATGAGCACAGGCCGGTCCTGCTTGCCATCCTGGCCCGCGCCGGCTTAGGCAATCTCGACCAAGGGATGCTCGCGCTGCAAGGCAAAGAGGTGCCGATCAAAACAATCGTCAATGCGCTCCATGAGCAATTTCTCCAGGTTCGCACCAAAGCGCTAATGGAGGGCCTAGCCAATAAGGTAGTCAAGACAGCGATGCGGACGGTCGAAGAGGAAAAGTGACCGCCGGCGCGCCTAACAATTCCGCATTATAAGCCGAGCGCTCATGGCGTCCGCCCGCTAAGCCGCTGCCAAAGCCGGCCTGCTGGTTATCGCTGGACCCGCTTGGGTGCCTGTTGTCCAGCCCTTGCGCGGATCTTACCGGCTGTTCGGGTTGAGCGTCCCGGCCCGGCCGCTTCTCGCGCCCCTGCTGCCCGAGGCTTTTATGAAAACTATGATAAACTGCCAGGCAATTCTGTGCCAGAATGCCCTTGAGATTATGGTTCTATGCTCGCGCGCTTCTTTCCGGCGTAGCGCTAACGGCAACAATCGTGACGGGTTTTTCCCAACCTTTCACCGTGACTGTCGAAGCACCGGCAGTCCAACAGTCATCGCTTGCCACAAATCCGATGGGATTCGGCGCGTCAAACGTGATCGTAGAATCCTTCGATGAGCTGAAGGCCGGCTTCATTTCGAAACCCGTCCCGTTTGCAACGAACATTGCCCTGGGAAGTTATGACCATCTCCTTGTCCGCTCGGCCGACGCTTTTGGTGGCGCTGGTGGAAAAGGCACTTACATGACGGTAAACACCAGTATCAACAAAGGTTCCACTCCAACGACACTGACGTTAGCGACACCGCAACGATATTTTGGCCTCTGGTGGTCCGCGGGCGACCCGAATAAGCTGCTCAGCTTCTATTCGGGCAGCACCCTGCTCGAAACCTTCAGAACTAGTGACGTAGTTAATTTCATTAACGCACAGACAAATAAGAATGCGTTCTATGGTAATCCGAACAATGGTCAGAACAAAGGTGAACCCTATGCTTTTCTGAACTTTTATGCCGATCCGTCGAATCCCGGCTTGACGTTCAATCGGATCGTTTTTTCAAATGTGGGAAACAGTGGCTTTGAGCAGGATAACCACACGCTTGCTGCTTTTTACACGGACATTTCTGGAAAAGACATCAACCCGGCCACCCCAGTGGACTTGGGTGGCAATCCGAAATCGACCGATACGAAAGGGGTTGAGGGACCGGGATCTACTTTGACTGACTCCGGGAACGCAGTAATAGGTGGAAACGGTACCGGAACGTTGAATGTCATTGATGGAGGAACGGTTACTGACGGGGGCACTACGGTCGGTCAAAGTCCCGGTTCCACCGGCGCGCTTGATGTCACGGGACCAGGATCTACCGTGAAAGACACGGGAACTGCGGTCATAGGTGGGGGCGGTTCCGCAACACTGGATGTTGTGAATGGAGGTACCTTGAGCGATGCGAGCACGATGGTGGGACAGAATCCCGGGTCGACGGGCATAGTAGACGTCTCTGGGCCAGGATCTACCGTGAATGACACAGGAACCGCGGTCATAGGCGTGGCCGGCTCCGGAATGCTTGAAATCACCAACGCGGGAACTGTCAACGACTCGAACGCCACGGTGGGTGCGCAACCTGGATCTACCGGTATCGTGATCGTCGATGGCACCGGTTCGCAGTGGGCAACAGTGGAACTTTAGATATTGGGCCGGCCGGCCCTGGTGTCGTCGAAGTTGCGGATGGCGGTGCCGTAATCGCAGGTGGTGGCACGATGGTCGGTCCGAACGGGACAGTGATGGGTAACGGTACGATCACGACTCCAACCTTAACCAACAATGGCACCGTGATGCCGACGGGTCCCAGCGGTGCGCCCGGTACCCTGACTGAGAACGGCAACTATCAACAGGGATCAAGCGGCGTGTTGGATATCGGGATCGCGGGGCCACAACCGTCCCAAGCGGACGAGTTGAAAATCAACGGCTCGGCGAAACTGAATGGGACATTGGAACTTAGCTCTTTGAATAATTTCCATCCGTCCACTGGCGATACCTATGAGATCTTGAGCGCAGCGGGTGGCGAATCAGGGAAATTCTCCCAGGTTGTGGACAGTTCGAATACTGCCGGGCTAACCCGTCTGGATCTCTATGCACAAAACGGCCTGCTCGTGATCTATCTACCTCCCGGCCACGGGGCGATAGAACTGAACACAGCCACTCGGTTGCCAGCGACGCTGACTGCGCGCAACGTAAACGGCTTTCTGGTCCCGGCTCTTGATCCGACCGCGGAGCAGTTAAGTTCGGTCTTTGAAATCTGGTTCTCCAATGCCAATACGCAGCGGTTTAACGTCCAGAATCGATTTGACGATATCGTCGCCGGCTCGACCGGATTTGTTTCCGATGTAAGCTATCCGAAGCCTCCACCGACTGGCAAAGAGGTGACTGAAGGCAAAGGGGGCGTCGAAGGAAAGACGGTTGAGGAAGCTGCCCCGTCTCCTTTGCAGCCGTCTCCTGAGAACCGATGGGGTGTATGGGCTACGGGTTTCGGAGATTTCGTCAATGTCGACGATGAAGGCTCGGCAAAAGGTTACGATTTCACCACCGGTGGGTTCACGATCGGCATTGATTATCGTTTGACTAGGCACTTTGCGGTCGGGCTTATGGGTGGTTATGCACATACTTGGACCAATCTGAATCCAACCGGCTCCGTGGATGTCGATACGGGTTGGGGCGGGTTGTCCGCTGGATACTTTAATCAGGGTTTCTACATGGATGGAGCGGTTTTTGGTGGGCATTATACCTTCGAAAGCGTTCGCTCTGCGTTACTTGGTAACGCGAATGGAAGTTCCGAGGGCGGAGAATTCAGCACGTTCGTGGCTGCAGGTTACGACTTCCCTTTCGGGCCGCTCACGATTGGACCGATAGCGGCGCTGCAATACACCTACACAAGCCTCGATGGCTTCAGTGAGACCGGGTCTGTTGCGCCGCTCAG
>Ga0070698_100009764_pt1 | contig 10258 bp, 7 predicted proteins | sample KBSK1502metaG_FD_65477 | JGI IMG/M metagenome (GOLD analysis project Ga0070698, IMG submission 65477) | Corn, switchgrass and miscanthus rhizosphere microbial communities from Kellogg Biological Station, Michigan, USA - KBS K1-50-2 metaG | ecosystem: Host-associated > Plants > Roots >... | reverse complement strand
AGACGCCCTGCATCGAGACGCGAGAGATCGAGCAGCTCGCCGGCGAGCTTCGTCAGGCGGTCGACCTGGTCCCCCATCCGGCCCAGGAACTCAACTCTCGTCGCATCGTCGAGGTCCTCGTGCACGAGCAGCTCGAGATGCCCGCCGAGTGTGAAGAGCGGCGTTCGAAGCTCGTGCGACGCGTTGGCGATGAACTCGCGGCGGGCATGCTCGAGCCCGGCGAGGCGCAGGCGCATGCGGTCGAACGCGCGGGCAAGCTGGCCGAGCTCGTCCGGGCTCGAGTCCTCGATCGGCTCGTCGAACCTCCCGCCCGCGATCCGCTCCGCCGCCCGCTCGAGCTCGCGGATGCGGCGGGCGAAGATCCGCGCGCCGCCGAGCCCGAGCAGCAGAGCGGCGGCGAGGGCGATCAGCGCCGAGATCAGGACCCGCTTCTTGACGAGAGCCACCGTCTTGAAGGAGTCCTCGAGCGAGCTCCCGACGAGAACGACGTTGTTCCCAGCGGGCTGCGCCGCCTCGCCGTAGCGCAGACCGCCGCGCGTGACGACGCCACGCGCGGGCGAGAAGGTCTGCGCGGCCCGTTCCGCGACGGAGTCGTCCCCGATTCCTACCACCGTGCCTCCGGCGCCTTCGTCGGCCACCGAGCTCAGCAGCAGCGGCGATCGGTTGACCACGTCGAAGATCGTCACGCGAGTGTTCGTCGCGTTGGCAAAGCGAGCAGCAACGTCCTTCTTGGTCAGCGTGTTCTGGCTGTCTCCCAGCGTGTCCGCGACGCGCGTGGCGACCGACGCCGCCTCGTCCTGCCTCGAACTGACCAGCCGGTCTTTGAGCGACGGCACGACGAGCAGGTAGACGAACGCGAGGACGCCCGCGACGACGACGAGGAGCGCAAGGCTGAGGCGCGCCCCGACCGTCCGGAACCAGCTCACGGCTCTCGCAGCCGGTAGCCGGCGCCGCGGACGGTGAGAATCAGCTCCGGCTCGCTCGGATCCGGCTCGATCTTCTCTCGGAGATGCCGAACGTGGACGTCGATCGTCCGGGGCTCACGGTAGGCCGAGTCGCCCCAGATCGCCTGGAGCAGGGCGCGGCGGCTGAAAACCTTGCCCGGCTGCGCCACGAGCGACCGCAGCAGCTCGAACTCGACATACGTGAGGTCGAGCGTCCTTCCGTCCACCGTTGCGACCCGCCGGTCGGAATCGAGCGAGACGTTGCCCGAGACCAGCGGCTCCGCCTCCGGCGCGTCGTGGCGCGGCGCCCCAGCACGCCTGAGAAGAGCGCGGACCCGGCTTCTGAACTCGCGGATCGAGAACGGCTTCGTGATGTAGTCGTCGGCGCCGAGCTCGAGCCCGAGCACCGTGTCGAACTCGTCGTCACGGGCCGTGAGCATGATGATCGGCACCGAGCTCTCCGCCCGGAGCCGCTTGCACACCTCGAGACCGTCGAGCTTCGGGAGCATGATGTCGAGCACGACGAGGTCGATGCGCTCGGCGGCGAACAGTCGAAGCGCCTCCTCGCCGTCCCGAGCGGAAACGACGCGAAAACCGTCGCGTTCGAGGGGGTAGGTGAGGAGGCTCTGAACCGAGTCCTCGTCGTCTACCAGGAGGATGGTCGAGGAGTCCGGCATTGGCCTAAGCGCGCGCCTTGCGGAGAGCCGAACCTACTATAGCCACCGATGGCCGCCCAACCGCCCTCCCGGCAGCGGCACCGCGCGCGCCCGGGCTCGGTCGACCGGCCGGTCAACAGCCGCATGTATCGCGGAACCTGGCTTCTGGTCGGGATTCCCCTGCTCGTGGCGGCCTTTTCGGTCGCACGGCCGGCGCCCTTGCAGGGACCGGCCTTGCCGCCTGATTTCGACGGTGTCGCCGCGACCCAGGTCGCGCAGGACTTCGCCAACCAGTTCCCCGACCGCTCTCCAGGGTCGGAAACGGCTCCGGAAGCGGCCTCCTGGGTCGAGCGCCAGCTGGCCCAGTACGGGTTCCGGACCGATCTGGACCGTTTTCACGCGAAAATCCCCGGCCGCGGCAGCGTCGAGCTCGAAAACGTCCTCGCCTTTCGCCAGGGACGCTCGAACGACGTGATCGCGGTCATCGCTCACCGCGACAACACCGGTGCAGGGCCGGGTGCGAACGACAACGCGTCCGGAACGGCGGCACTGCTCGAGCTCGCCCGCATCTACGCCGCGCCGCAGGCGCCACCGCGGCCTCCAGAGCCAAATCACACGATCCTCTTCCTCTCGACCGACGGCGGTGCCTTCGGAGGCCTTGGAGCCGCACGGTTTGCGGCGCACTCCCCCTACCGGAACCGTGTCGTCGCAGCGATCGTTCTCGACTCGATCGCCGGCGGAGGGCCTCCGCACCTCGTTTTCGGCGCCGATCGGCCCCGCTCGCCCTCTCCGGAGCTCGTCCGAACGGCCTTCGAACGCATTCTCGAGCAGACGCGCACCGAACCCACGCGGCCGAGCCTGCTGGGACAACTCGTCGATCTTGCGTTCCCGTACAGCCTCTACGAGCAGGCGCCCTTCGTCGACAAGGGAGTCGCGGCGATCACGCTCACCTCGGCAGGCGACCGGCCGCCGGCGGCGTTCGGCGACACGCACCTGAATCGAAGGCGGCTGGCGGGGATCGGGCGAGCGTCACAGGCGCTCCTGGGCTCCCTCGACGACACTGTCGAGCAGGCCGAGGGAACGTCGAGCTACGTGTACCTGGGCTCACGGATCGTGCGGGGCTGGGCGATCGTCTTCATCCTCTGCGCAGCGCTGCTCCCGTGCCTGGCCGTGATCGTCGACCTCTTCGCACGCCTGCGCCGGCGGCATGTTCCGCTCTTGCCGGCGCTCCGGAGCTACCGCAGCCGCCTCGCATTCTGGATCTTTGCGGCCCTTCTCTTCGAGCTGTTCTCGATCATCGGGGTCTGGGACACCGGAGCTGCGAGGCCGCTCGCTCCCGAGCTGTCGCCGGGGACGGAGTGGCCAATTGCCGGACTGGCCGTGTTCTTCTGCCTCCTCGCCGGCGGCTGGCTCTTCGCGCGCGACCGCCTCATGCCGCGGCGGCCGATCGGCGACGAGGACGCGCTCGCCGGCCAGATCGCCGCGCTGCTCGCGCTCGCGGTCATCTCACTCCTGCTCGTGGCGATGAACCCCTACTCGGTCCTGCTCGTGCTGCCGTCGCTCCACGCCTGGATCTGGCTTCCACAACTGCGGCGCCGGTCCGCGGCGCTCCAGGCCGTGTTGCTCGTTGCAGGGTTCGGCGGTCCGTTGCTGCTGCTCGGCTCGTTCGCGGTCCGATTCGACCTCGGCTTCGACGCGCCGTGGTACCTGGCGCAGCTCGCCGCGGTCGGTTACGTCTCCTTTGCCTCGCTGATCGTGGTCTGCGCCTGGCTCGCGGTCGCCGCGCAGCTCGCAGCGGTCGCCGCCGGCCGCTACGCGCCCTATCCGAGCGCCTCCGAGCGCCCTCGGCTCGGGCCGGGGCGGCGAGTGATTCGGATGGCTCTGCTCGCGACTCACCGGAGGCGCGCCTCCGCGCAGGAGCGGGAACGCGCCGTCGGGCCCTAGAGGCGGAGGAACTCGATCGAATCACCTGCCGAGAGCGCGCCTTCTCCCATCGGCACGAGGACGAGCGCATCCGCCGAGGCTGCCCGCACGATCAGGTGCGACTCGCGCCCGGGGAGCGGATCGAGCAGGGGCCCTTCGCTCTCCGGAAGAAGGCGGGCCCGGACGAGCTCGTCCCGGTGCTTGTTCGGCTCGAGCCCCTGGGCAAGGCGACCGCGTTCGAAGCGCGGGAGCGGATCGGCCGTGCCCTGGAGAGCGAGCAGCGCCGGGCGAACGAAGAGCTCGAAGCCGACGAGCGCCGAGACCGGGTTCCCGGGCAGCCCGAAGACGAGCCGGCCTCCCAGCACGCCGAACGAGATCGGCTTTCCTGGCTTCATCGCGACGCCCCAGAAGACCTCCTCGACGCCGAGCTCGGCCTCGACCATGCGCACGAGATCGTGCGGCCCGACCGAGACGCCGCCGGAGGTGACGAGCACGTCCGCCGAGAGCCCTTGCGAAAGCGCCTCGCGGTGCGCGGCCTCGTCGTCCGCCACCGCGTCCAGCCGTTCCACCTCGGCGCCCGCGGATTCCAGCTGCGCCGCGAGCAGAAGCCCGTTCGCCTCATAGATCTGTCCGGGTTCGAGCAGCTCGCCGGGCCGGCGAAGCTCGCTGCCCGTGGCTAGCACGGCGGCCCGCGGCCTCCGCGCAACGAGCACCTCGGCGAGACCCGCGGCTGCGAGCGCTCCGAGCTGCGCAGGCCCAAGGCGAGTGCCGGCGTCGACGACCACCTCGCCACGGCGCACGTCGCCTCCTGACGAACGGATGCTCGCGCCGACGCCCACCGGTTCCGATAGCTCGATTGTGTTGTCATTTTCGACAACATACTCGAAGGGGATGACGGCGTCGGCTCCGGCCGGGACGACCCCACCGGTCGCGATCCCCATCGCTTCTCCCGGCTCGAGCGGCCTCGGCGCAGGGCTCCCGGCTGCGATCCGAAACACGACGGGCAAGCGTCCCGGGCTGTCAGCGGCGCGGAGCGCAAATCCGTCCATCGCCGAGCTGTCGAAGGGCGGCAGGTCAACGGCGGCGCGACCCGGCTCGGCGAGCACCCGTCCGCCTGCTTCGTCGATGGAGACGGTCTCGGTGGGCAAGGGCTCGGCTCGGGCGAGGACCAGCCCCTGGGCCTCCTGGATCGAGACGAGCTCCCGCGTCGGCGCTTCCATACCGCCATAAGCTACTCGGGGTCATGGAGAAGACGATCGGGGGTCGCTACCGGCTCGAGGAGCGGGTCGGCGCCGGGGGAATGGCGGAGGTCTGGGTCGCGCACGACCTCCAGCTCGACCGCCGCGTCGCCGTCAAGCTCCTCGGCCCGCGCGCTGACCCCGCGCGCTTCGATCGTGAGGCGCGCGCGATCGCGTCGCTCTCACATCCGAACATCTGTCGGCTCTATGACTACGGCAACGAGGGCGGCCGGCCGTACATGGTCTTCGAGCACCTGCCGGGAGGGACGCTCGAGGATCGCTTCACGCGGGGCAAGCCGTTGGACGACGCGAGCACGGAGAGGATCGCGGGCGAGATCGCCGCCGGGCTTGCGCACGCGCACGACCGCGGTCTCATCCACCGCGACCTGAAGCCCCAGAACATTGTCTTTGACGAGGAAGGACGGGCGAAGATCGCCGATTTCGGCATCGCGCGGATGAGCGGCGCCGACACGCTGACCGAGGACGGGACGCTCCTCGGGACCGCGGCCTTCATGTCGCCCGAGCAGGCCTCCGGCCAGCCGGTCACTCCCGCGAGCGACGTCTACTCGTTCGGCGTCATCCTCTACCGCATGCTCGGCGGCTGGCTGCCGTTCGAGTCATCGAGCGCGGTCGAGGTCGTTCGCCGGCATCTGCACGAGACGCCCCCACCGCTGTCCGCGGTTCGCCCCCATGCGCCGCCCACGCTCGCAGCGCTCGCCGAGAGCTCCCTCGCGAAAGACCCGGCACGACGGCCACGCGACGGCGGAGCGCTCGTCGATCGACTCGCCGGTTCCGAGGCGCCGACAATCATCGAAAGCGCGCCCGCGGTCACGCAGGTCATGCCGCGCGCCCCTCGGCGGCGGCGGATCAGCGCCCTGCTCGGCGTTCTGCTCACGCTGACCATCTTCGCCATTGCAGGCGTAGCCCTCGCCCTGGTCGCGACGCGAGGCGAATCGCCGTCGCCGCCGGCCGCCTCGACTCCCAGCGCCAGAACCGAGCCGTCCACCTCGTCGACCGTCTCGACAAGCACCGCTTCAACCGTGAGCTCGACGACTGTCCCCGCGCCACCGCCGCCACCCCCGCCGCCTCTACCTCCGCCTCCGCCGCCTCCACCTCCGCCTCCGCCGCCTCCGCCACCGCCTCCTCCACCACCTCCTCCACCGCCCCCTCCGCTTCCGCCCCCGCCACCCCCGCCACCGCCCCCGGCTAGGCTCCAGGCGTGATCTCGGTCGTCGTCCCGGTGCACGACGAGCAGCAGAGCGTCGCCCTGCTCTACGAGGAGCTCGAGGCTGCACTCCAGCCGGCCGACGAGCCCTGGGAGGCGATCTTCGTCGACGACGGCTCTCAGGACGGGTCGTTCTCGGCCCTCACGCGGCTCCACGCGCGAACGACGAACGTCAGGGTCGTCCGCCTCCGCCGCAACTTCGGTAAGTCCGCCGCGCTCGCTGCCGGGTTCGCCCAGGCCGGCGGCGAGACGGTCGTCACGATCGACGGCGACCTCCAGGACGACCCCGCGGAGATCCCGCACCTGCTCGCGAAGCTCGAGGAGGGATTCGACCTCGTGTCGGGTTGGAAGGCGCACCGGCGCGACCCCTGGCACCGGCGCCTCGTCTCGAAGATCTTCAACACAGTCACGGGGCGCGTCTCAGGCCTGCGCCTGCACGACATGAACTGCGGGCTCAAGGCCTACAGGGCCGAAGTCGTCCGCGGGCTTCCGCTCTACGGGGAGCTGCACCGCTTCATCCCGGTGCTCGCCCACTACCGCGGCTACCGGGTGGCCGAGCTGCCGGTGAACCACAGGCCGCGGACGCACGGCCGCTCCCGGTACGGGCTCGAGCGCTACCTCCGAGGGTTCCTCGACCTCCTGACGGTCACCTTCATGGGCCGGTACCGGCACCGACCGCTGCACCTCTTCGGCGGGCTCGGGCTCGTCCTCGGCCTCACCGGAACGGCGATCCTCGTCTACCTGACGGTGTTGAAGGCAACCGGGGAAGCCATCGGCCAGCGACCCCTGCTGACTCTCGGGGTCCTGCTCGTCGTCGTCGGCCTCCAGTTCTTCTCACTTGGGCTGATCAGCGAGATGGTCACGAGCCATCACGAGGAGCGGGCAGGCGCACCCGAGCGAGAGCGCGCGCAGGTCGAAGAGATCCTCAGCTGAGCGAAGTGTCGTTGCGCGTCCTCTATTTCGGGACCTACGAGCGTGACTATCCGCGGAACGCCGAGGTCATGTCCGCGCTCCGCGGCGCGGGCGTCGAGGTGATCGAGCGGCACACGCCTGTCTGGGAGGGTCGCCGCGACAACTGGGCCGTGCGCTGGAGCATGGCGCTCCGGCTCGCGGCGGCGGAGTTCCAGCTGCGGTTCACCTCGCGCGACGGATTCGACGCCGTCGTCGTCGGGTATCCCGGCCACTTCGACGTCCCCCGCGCGCGCAGGGTTGCGGGCAAGAAGCCGCTTGTCTTCAACCCGCTCGTCTCCCTCCATGAGACCCTGGTGTCCGACCGTAAGCGCTTCCGCCAGGGACTGTTCGCCGCCCGGATCCTCCTCGTCGTCGATCGCCGGGCGCTGCGGCTGCCGAACATGGTCGTCGCCGACACGGAGGCAAACGCAGACTTCCTCGCCGAGCTTGGCGAGATTCCACGGTCGCGCGTCCGCGTCTGCCTTGTGGGCGCGGAAGACCGGCTCTTCCACGCCGGCTGGCGCGCCGACGAGCCGTTCCGGTTCCTCTTCGTCGGCAAGCTGATCCCGCTTCACGGGCTCGAGACGATTCTCGAGGCGGCCCGGCTCGCGCCGGAGCTCCGCCTTCGCCTGATCGGCAGCGGCCAGCTCAACGAGACGATGGAGAGGCGCCCCGAGAACGTCGAGTGGGTGCAGTGGGTCGACTACGAGGCCCTGCCCGACGAGTACTGGGGCGCCGGCTGCGCGCTCGGAATCTTCGGCACCTCCAACAAGGCCCGGCGGGTGATCCCGAACAAGGCGTTTCAGGCACTCGCTTGCGGCACGCCGCTGATCACGGCGGACACGGCCGGTGCCCGCGAGCTCCTCGCCGACGGCGAGAGTGCGCTGCTGGTCCCGCCCGGAGACCCGGCAGCTCTGGCCGCGGCGATGCAACGGGTGTCAGACGACCCGGAGCTAGCCCGGCGGCTCAGCGCCGGTGGCAGGAAGGTGTACGAGGAAAAGGCGAGCGAGGAGGTGCTCGGCGCCAGGTGGCGGTCCTTGATCGAAGAGCTGCTCTGACCCCCGGGCCCAAGCGGCTCCTCTGGGCGGCGATCTCTGCGTATGCGTGTGGCTTCGGCACCCTGTCCATCCTGCGGTACCGCTCGTTCAACGCCGGGCGCTTCGACCTCGGCAACATGACCCAGGCGGTCTGGGCGACCGCACACGGGCATCCCCTGGCGGTCACGAGCCTCCGCGGCGATCAGGTGTCGCGCCTCGGCTCGCACGTCGACCCGCTCCTCGCCGCCTTTGCTCCGCTGTGGTGGATCTGGCCCAGCCCGAGCATGCTGCTCGCCGCGCAGGCGGTTGCCGTCGCGCTCGGCGCGCTACCGGTGTTCTGGCTCGCTCGGAAGCATGTCGGCTCCGAGCGGGCCGCCCTCGGATTTGCCCTCGCGTACCTCCTCTACCCGGCCGTCGAGTGGCTGACGCTGAGCGAGTTCCACCCCGTCGCGCTCGCGTGCCCGCTGCTGCTTGCTGCCTTCTGGTACCTCGACGAGGACCGGCTCGTTCCCTTCGCCGTCTTCGCCGGAATCGCGGCGCTGACGAAAGAGGAGATCCCGCTCGTCATCGCGGGCATGGGTCTCTGGTACGCACTCTCGCGACGGCGCTTTCGAGCCGGCGGAGCAATCGCGCTGCTCGGGGTCGTCGCCACGGCGATCTCGGTCGGGCTCGTCCTGCCGCACTTCAACGACGGCGCGTCGCCCGAGTTCTATGGGCGCTACGACGCAATCGGCGGCTCGCCGCGCAAGATCCTCGAGACGGCTTTCACCCATCCCGGCCGGCTGTTGACGGTCGCGTTCGACTGGGAGGGGATCCGCTACCTCGCCGAGCTCCTGCTCCCGTTCGCGCTGCTCTTTGCAGCCGCGCCGCTGGTTCTCGTAGCCGCCGTTCCCGAGCTCGGGCTCAACCTGCTCTCGTCGACGGGCACACAGACCTCGATCCATCACCAGTACACGGCCGGGCTGATTCCACCGCTCGTCGCCGCCTCGGTGCTCGGCGCGGGCAGGCTGGCCCGGGGAGATGCCCGTCGAGGAGTCGCGCTTGCGGCCCTCGCAGTCGCCGTGACGCTCGGCGCCAATTACCGGCTGGGAGCCGTTCCGCTGTGGCGGAGCCTGCCGGGCGGCGGGTCGTACCAGGCCTCGGCGTGGCACGTCTCGGCGCACGACCGTGTCACCGAGCGGGCGCTGCGGCTGATCCCCGACGGGGACGTGGTCAGCGCGACCAACTCGCTCGGCTCGCACCTCTCCGCCCGGAGGCGCTTTCTCAGCTTCCCGTACGTCAAGGACGCCCGCTGGATCGCAGCCGACGAGACCCAGCCTGGCTATGCGGACCGCTTCGACCCGTTGGCCACGGCCCAGGGGCTGGCTCGGCTCCGGCGAGACCCAGCCTGGCGGCTCGTCTTCTCGGAAGACGGCGTGCTCGTCTTCCAGAGGCGCGCGACGAGGACGGCGAAGAGCGAGCAGAGTGCCGCGTCGCGGGCGACGACGAGCCAGACGATCCGGTCGAGCGCGAAGACATCGGGGTAGTGGAAGAACCAGATCTGGCCGAGCACGAGTGAGATCGCGAGCAACGCGCCCGCCGCCCGCCCAGCCCGTCCCGGCACGAGCAGGACGAGCGGGACCAGCCATACGAGGTACTGGGGCGAGAGGAAGCGATTGAAGGCGAGGAAGCCGGCGGTTGCTGCCGCGAAGGCAAGCATGAGGCGCTCCGGGTTGGCTCGGATGCGGGCATAGAGGACCCACACGACACCGACGGCGGCAATCTGAAGCACAGACATGAGCGTCGCGATCGAGCCCGCAAACGAGCCGGCGAGATCGCGCGACACCGCTCCGGTCGAGCCCTTGACGACCGTTGCGTCATACAGCCCGAGGTGATGGGCTGCCAGGAGCACCGCTCCGCCAAGGCTCTCGATCTGGAGGCCCCTCGAGGACTGCGCGTGGAAGCTGTCCCAGAGCCCGCCCGGCGCGAGCACGACGAACGGCGCGACGACGAGCAGGGCGACACCGCCGCAGACGAGAAGGGCCTGGAGCGCGCGGCGGCGGCCCGCGACAGTCCAGAGGTACGCAGCCGCAAGCGGAACGAGCACGATCGGATAGAGCTTCGCGCTCACCGCCAGCCCGAGCAGGCCGAAAGCGAGCAGGTCCCGGCGACGCAGGAGCGCAGCCAGCGCGCCGGCGGTCAGCGCAGCCGGAAACAGGTCGTATGTGTTGAGGGAGATCGGTCCGACCGCAAGCGGGGAGAGGGCGAAGAGCCCCGCGGCCGCGTAGAGCCGGCGCCCCCGCAC
>Ga0070698_100009763_pt1 | contig 10258 bp, 9 predicted proteins | sample KBSK1502metaG_FD_65477 | JGI IMG/M metagenome (GOLD analysis project Ga0070698, IMG submission 65477) | Corn, switchgrass and miscanthus rhizosphere microbial communities from Kellogg Biological Station, Michigan, USA - KBS K1-50-2 metaG | ecosystem: Host-associated > Plants > Roots >... | reverse complement strand
GTTCAGCTTTGCAACAGGTACATAACTTACCGGAACTGTATGTTGAGTCGCAAGTTTTTTTATTTGCAATATCTCATCTCCGATCACTTTTGTATCAAGATATATCTTGTCGAGTTGCTGGCCGTTTTGTAGTGCATCAATCACGGCTTTTCTTCCTATAACTAATGAGCTCTTTTTGGGGCGTTGTTGTTGTCTGAAACTTTTCACTTTTCAAAAATAATGGTTTTGATTTTGAAACAATTGCTGAGTAGAATTACCAAACGTATAAGAGTGCGACGTAACAGAAGTCCAATAGCGGCAATGAGGATCGGTAAATAAAAACCCTGTATGCTTAGCAAACATACAGGCTTTTCTTAAGTCTCCGCCTCAGGCGGAGATTTAGGGGCTTTTATACTCCAAATGCTTTCTTTACTTTATCTACCATATCCAATTTTTCCCAGGTAAACAATTCAACTTCCACTGTCTTCTCATTGTCTTTTCCTTTATTGAAGATCTTTGTCACAACTTTTGGTTCACGGCCCATGTGGCCATAAGCAGCTGTTTCAGCATAAATAGGATTACGCAATTTCAAACGCTGCTCGATAGCATAAGGACGCATATCAAATATCTTTTCAACCTTTCTTGCTATTTCACCATCGGTCATATCAACCTTTGCTGTGTCATACGTGTCAATAAACAATCCACAAGGTTTGGCAACACCGATCGCATAAGAAACTTGTACCAACACTTCATCGCAAACACCGGCAGCAACTAAATTTTTTGCAATATGACGAGTAGCATAAGCAGCGCTGCGGTCAACTTTGCTTGGATCTTTACCGCTAAATGCACCACCACCATGTGCACCTTTGCCACCATAAGTATCAACGATGATCTTACGACCAGTTAAACCAGTATCACCATGCGGACCACCGATCACAAACTTTCCGGTTGGATTAATATGATAAGTGATCTTATCATTGAATAATTTTTGAATTGACGGCTTGCATTGTTTTTTAACTCTTGGAACAACAATATTGATCACATCTTCACGGATCATGTCAAGCATCTTTTTGTCACTATCAAAATCATCATGCTGTGTAGAAACAACAATTGTATCAATGCGGATCGGGCTATTGTTGTCATCATATTCGATCGTTACCTGGCTTTTTGCATCAGGACGCAAATATTTCATTTCTTTTCCTGCACGGCGGGTTCTTGAAAGCTCTTGCAAAATTTTATGTGCAAGATCTAAAGCCAGCGGCATATAGTTATCAGTCTCACGTGTAGCATAACCAAACATCATTCCCTGGTCGCCTGCGCCTTGAGCATTTGCTTTAGCATCAAATGAAAGTTTACCAACCTTCCTATCCACACCGCGATTAATATCGGCGCTTTGTTCATGAATAGCTGAAAGAATTCCACAGCTATTTGCTTCAAACATGTACTCAGATTTTGTATAGCCAATACTACGGATCACATCACGGGCAATATCCTGTACATCGAGATAGCTTGTTGATTTTACTTCACCAGCAAGTACAACCTGACCGGTTGTCACCAGGGTTTCGCAGGCTACCTTGCTTTGCGGATCGTAAGCAAGAAAATTATCAATTAATGCATCGCTGATCTGGTCAGCCACTTTATCCGGATGTCCTTCGGATACGCTTTCAGATGTAAATAAGTAAGGCATGTCGAGTTTAGAATTTAAAGTATGAGTTAAGTATGGTGTCTTTATTAGCCCGGCTTTTGTTTAACTATTAAGCTTCCGTTGCGACGCTCCATTCAAGTTTCTGTTCTATTATGAACAATTGCGTCGCAGTTTACCCAGAGCGAAGCGAAGGGTCGCACCTGCCTTTCAGTTCGCTACTCAGCCCAAAGGAAATTCAAAAGCCCCTCTTCGGCATGGGGCTTAACGGGTGCAAAGATAACACCCTGATAAATTCAACATTTTTATGTTATCCACTAAATTTTGGTATAAACAATACGCAACCGCATACGCTGAGTAGGATGATTACCTCCTCCCACCCTTACACGGCCAAACGCATACCGCGAATTTATAATAGCGGACAGATCAGTATATCCACCTGTGCTTGGTATAAATATTGGTTCTGTTGCACTTCTATGAGTAAACAACCTGAGATCATTTACTTTTTCTTTTTTTGTCACGATACTCTGTATATATCTTGTCAAATTGAATTTCCACACCTTGATCGGATTTCCACTGCCGTCAGTTGTGTTCTGCCCATAGCTGCCGAATTTCGGATCTACTATTGCGGACTGATCTACCGCAAAATCATACGGAACAAACTTATAGGTTCCAAGTGTTGAGTCATAGACATCAAGCATTAAGGACTCCGGTGGTGTAAAGGTTATATCCAAAGGATCGTAAACCTGTTCAACTATTAATTCAGCACGGTTAATGACCCGGTTGTCTAAATTTCGAAGCCCTGGAATTTTTATTTTAGCAAAGCTTCCCGGAGCATTTATAAGATATACAAGATCATCCTGACCCGGAGTTGCCGTGGCTGCAGCTAAAGGAGTACCCGCAAAATCGAAACGATTAATAAAATTATGCTGTGCCGAAGCACCGGTAAATTGAAAATAACTGACCGTTGTATTACTTTGTCCATCTTTTTTGTACCGGTAATAAATCGCAAGTTTTGTTTTTGGATTGTTGACAAGGCCAAAGGCCATTAATGCATTTCCAAATGATGTACTGGCATCTATAGCAAATCCTTTGACGCGGCTTCTAAATGCCGAATCAGATCCATATGCATCCGTTGTATCATAAGCCAATAATCTTCTTCCAAAGTCATCATTAAGTTTTATCCGGAGCTGGCCAGCTGTAGTATCCTGAAAAGCATATACAGAATCATCTAACTGGTAAGGAAAAAAATCTTTTGTTCCCAGTAAGCTTGAATATGTAAAATATTGCTGACGTAACATATATTTAAGACCGAAAGTATCAACCACGAAATTATTTGATTGATCCATTTCCCATACGCTTACTCGTTGAGGTGCCGAAGTATCACCGTAAGTCGCATTCCATCCCAGCACCATTACGATCGAGTCAAGGCCTAATATACTGTCCTTACTTACACCGGAAAAATTCCATTTATAAAATCCGGGCTTTAGCTCAAGAAAGATCTTCGCATTCGTTTTACCAAAAAAAGGATCACTGATAATATTCCCTAAAATATGATCACTGCTTCTTCCTACTCTTATTGAATCCTGGATTGCGCTGAATATTGAGTCGTAAGTTTCTACAGTTAAAGATGTATCAAAAGTATGAACGCCATCAATACCCGGAATGATCTCATCTCCAAGATCGGTGGCCTCATTTATTTTTTTGCAGGAAGAGATTACAAGAAGTATCGAGAAGCTGTACAGTATAAATCGAAAAAGTCTAATTGTCACAAATAGTTTTTTTTGGCGATAAATCAGGGTATCGATATTAATTATTTACTTGCCGCAAGGTCGTTATACAATTGTAAATAGTCTGTTAAATCAGACTCTGCATTATACATTAATGTTTTTTTACCGCGAACCTTGGAGAATTCATCGATCAGTTTCTTTTCTACCTTTTCAGCGCCAAATGTTATTGCATCAGCATAGGTAGCGCCACCACGATACATTGCTGTGTTATTAGTTTCTTTGAAAGGCTCAAGATCCTTTTCTTTTATTAAAGGGTGTATCAAGGCTTTCTTTAAGAACTGCGGGCCAAGTTTTTCTTTAAATACGGTAGGGCCAATTGTAAATATTACTTTGCTATGAGAGAAAACAGGTTCCTTTTTATAAACAGTTTTAAGATAAGCAGGAATAAGGCTTGTCATCCATCCGCTGCAATGAATAATGTCAGGTGGCCAACCGAATTTTTTTACGGTTTCAAGGGCGCCTTTACAAAAGAAAACGGTTCGAAGATCATTATCATCATACCACTTGTCATGCTCATCATAGAAGATATACTTTCTTTTGAACAGGTCTTCATTATCCAGGAAATAAACCTGCAATCTTGCATTTGGAAGTGATGCAACTTTGATCTGAAGGGGGAGATCATCATTATCAACCGACACATTAATGCCCGAAAGCCTTACTACTTCATGAAGCCGGTGACGGCGTTCGTTAATAACACCAAAGCGAGGCATAATACATCTTACCTCAAACCCAGAATCGTTTGATCTTATTGCCAGCCTGTTCACTATTTCTGAAAACTCCGTTAACTCAAGATATGGCGACATTTCGTTGGCAATAAATAATATTCTTTTCTTTGCTGACATCTTGGATCTGTTTAATTAAATCTCGAAAACTTCATACAAAGCCATTTTTCGGGATGGCCGCAAAGGTAGGCCTTTTATTCGGAACTTGACTTGCGAAAAGCATCGAGATATAAACGCTTTATATGATAATTTTTAAAAAGCCTGCGGCATTACATAAATTCCTTGAGAAAAAAAGATCTGAGCAAAAAACAATTGGTTTTGCTCCAACAATGGGTGCATTACATACGGGCCACATCTCATTGGTTAATGAAGCCAAAAAACAAAACGATCTCGTCGTTACAAGCCTATTTGTAAATCCCACTCAATTCAACGATCCGGAAGATTTTAAAAAATACCCTATCACTATAGAAAAAGATATTTTAATGTTCGAGAGTGCCGGTTGTGACATATTATTCTTTCCTTCAGTGAAGGATATTTATCCAGATGGTACAAATAAACTGAAACGTTATGAGCTTGGTTTTTTGGAAACAATTCTTGAAGGCAAATTTCGTCCCGGTCATTTCCAGGGAGTTTGCCAGGTAATGCATCGACTGCTTGAAATTGTTTTGCCAGACAATTTATACCTGGGACAAAAAGATTACCAGCAATGCATGGTTATAAAAAAATTAATTGAACTGATCGGCCTTGATAATAAAATAAAAGTAAACATCTGCCCTACCCTTCGGGAAGATGATGGGCTTGCCATGAGCAGCCGTAATTCAAGACTTAATCCCGATGATCGTGTAACTGCGACAACTATTTCTGCTGCGTTACGTTATATAAAAGAGAATATCAGGCAAGGCGATACGAAAAGAATAAAAGATGAAGCAAAAGAAATGCTTTTGCAAAAAGGGTTTAAAACAGATTATATCGAGATCGCTAATGCCGACGCACTTGAATTGATCGGGAATTGGGATGGAAAAGAAAAAATTGTTGCGCTTGCTGCAGCATTTTTGAATAATGTAAGACTCATTGATAATATGATTATCAATCCATAACTTTTCCTTTAGCTTCAATCATGTACATTTGTTTTTATGCAAATTGAAGTATTGAAATCAAAGATCCATCGTGCTGTGATCACTGAGGCGAACCTGAATTATGTAGGAAGCATAACAATTGATGAAGATCTTATTGATGCTGCTAATATCATTGAAAACGAAAAAGTACAGGTCGTAAACGTGAATAATGGCGAAAGATTGGAAACCTATGTTATCCGGGGAAAAAGAGGTTCTGGTATTTGTTGTTTAAATGGACCCGCAGCAAGAAAAGGAATGGTTGGTGATATTGTGGTTATCATTTCTTATGCTTCGTTGGATTTTGAAGAAGCAAAAAAATTTAAACCATGGATCGTATTTCCAAAAGAAGGCAATAAACTATAGAAGCCCGGCAGTTTTATGAAAGCAAAACTCCTTACCATTTTAAAATATCTTTTCTTTATTGTCCTGGGAGGATTTTTTGTATGGCTTTCAGTAAGAAACCTTGATCATGATAATTGGGAGCAGATCAAACATGCAGTTGTCCGCGGCCGCAAATGGGTCATCTTTCCTGTTATATTTTTTTTATTGATCGCACATTATAGCAGAGCAATTCGATGGAAATTGCTGATGGAGCCAATGGGATACAAGCCTTCAACCTTTAATGCTTTTGCCGCTGTTATGATAGGCTATCTTGTAAATGCAGGGGCACCACGGCTTGGTGAAGTCTTTAAATGTACTTTATTAGCACGGTATGAAAAATTCAGAGTTGATAAACTTATCGGTACTATTCTTATTGAAAGAGCAGTTGATCTTGTCTGTCTCATTATAGTTTTTATTTCGGCACTGATATTACAAGGTGATATTTTCGGGCAGATGATGACAAACCTGTTGAAGGAATTTTTTCATGACAAGACAGGCCATCTTTCTACTCAAAAATTATTAATTGCGCTTGGCATTTTTGTTTTAATGCTCATTGTATTTTATTTTATATTAAAGCGATTTGGCCATATTGATATCATTGCCCGCATAAAAAAAGCGATCAAAAATATTATACACGGGCTTTCAAGTATTAATAATCTTGAACATAAAGGCTGGTTTATTTTTCATAGTTTATCAATATGGACGATGTATTGGCTGGCATCAACTGCCGGTTTGTATGCACTAAGAGAAACACAATATCTTGGTTTCCCCGGCGGGCTTGCAGCCCTGGTGGTTGGCACTGTCGGAATTATTTTAACTCCAAATGGTATCGGCGCATACCCGGCTCTTATCGCACAGCTTTTAGGCTTGTATGGATTGAATCCTGATACAACCGGTACTGCATCTGGCTGGCTCATGTGGTCTGCACAAACCGCAATTATCCTGATCGGCGGTATGGTTTGTTTTGCATTGATTACGAGATACAATAAAAAAAGAGTTAGTATTTCTTCAGTTACTGATGAAGCTTTAAAGTTGGACATTGAGTCTAAAAATTAATATTTTTCATCGGAGTCACTTTCTTAATTTTATCCATTGTAGAATTAAGAGAAAAACTTTATGAATCCGGATAAAAAACACAAAACAATTTTCAGGGACGTAAGCTGGCTATCATTTAACGGAAGAGTGCTTCAGGAAGCTGCCGATTCAACAGTTCCATTAAGGGAACGTATCCGTTTTCTTGGAATTTTTTCTAACAATCTTGATGAATTCTTTCGTGTACGTGTGGCAACATTAAGAAGAATGGTAAGTGTTGGAGAGAAATCCAAAATGCATTTAGAAGAAAATCCGCAGGAAATACTGGATGATATACAAATGACAGTATTGAACCAGCAAAGCGAATTCAACCGCATTTGGGAAAACATCTTTTCGGAATTAAAGAATGAAAAAATTTTCCTTGTAAAAGAAAATGAGCTCAATCGTGAACAGCAGGAATTTGTAACGCAGTATTATGAAAATGAAGTGAGCACTAATATCATTCCACTAATGATAGAAAGCATTCCCAACTTTCCATCGCTTCGTGATAAATCAATTTACCTCGCAGTTGTTATGTGGAAAAAGGAAAGTGCATTAAAAAGAAAATATGCATTGATAGAAATTCCTTTTGTGCTAAATCGATTTGTTGTACTCCCTTCTCCCCGGCCGGATGAGCATCATATCATTCTTTTGGAAGATGTGATCCGTTTCAATCTTCCGGAAATATTTTCCTTTTTCGGCTATGATCAATACTCATCATATATTTTTAAAGTTACCCGTGATGCTGAAATAGATATCGATAATGATATTCATACTTCCATTATTCAGAAACTTGAAAAGGCGCTGAAGAATCGTAAGAAAGGTAAACCGGTTCGTTTTGTATATGATCGTGAAATGGATCCTGGTATGCTTGAATACCTGATACGGCGTCTCAACTTATCAAAGAGAGATAACCTGATCCCGGGAGGCCGCATTCATAACTTTCGTGACTTCATGGAATTCCCTGAACAAATTTTTAAAGTAAAAAGTCAGCGTCGTAAACCATTTGATCATCCGGTTTTGCAGGAAGGAGAAAGAGTAACGGATGTGGTAATGAACAAAGATATCATGCTTCATTTCCCTTATCATTCATTCAGCCCATTGATTGATCTGCTTCGTGAAGCCGCTATTGATCCGGATGTGACCACAATAAAAATTACCGGGTACAGGTTGGCGCCTCAGTCAAAGATCATGAACGCATTGGTGAATGCGGTACGAAATGGTAAGCAGGTAACGGTGATACTTGAGTTAAGAGCAAGATTTGATGAAGAGGCGAATCTGGAATGGAAAGAAAGATTGGAAGAAGAAGGTGCAAAAGTGCACATCGGGATACCGGATATGAAAGCGCATGCTAAAATTTGCCTGATCAAAAAGAGAGTTCATGATAAAACTATTCAATATGGATTTGTCAGCACAGGAAATTTGAATGAAAGAACCGCAAGAATATATGCTGATCATTGTCTGCTTACCAGTAATAAGGAGATCATGACGGATGTGAACAGGATATTTAATTTTTTGGAAAACCCAAGACTTGGCACACAGTATCTAAAAGATTGCTCAATTGTATTTCCAAGTCCTGATATTCTAAGGCAAAAAATATTTAATCATATAGATACAGAGATCAAAAATGCAAAAAGCGGTAAGCCTGCAGCAATAACGCTTAAAATGAATTCCCTTTCGGATGAGTCACTTATTATGAAATTAAATGAAGCAGCAAAAATTGGTGTTGACCTGCATTTAATTGTTCGCGGGATATTCTGTATGCGTTCTGAAAGTAAAAAATATTTGAAGCCTGTAAATGCGATCAGCATTGTCGATGAATACCTGGAGCATGCACGGGTGTGGGTATTTCATAACAATGGCAAAGAGAAAGTTTATATATCTTCGGCCGACTGGATGGTTCGGAATCTTGATCACCGTGTCGAAGCAAGCTGTTTGATAACTGATGAGCAAATAAAACAAGAATTAAAAGATATTCTTGAAATTCAGTTAAACGATAATGTAAAAGCAAGAAAACTGAATAATGAGCTCAGCAACGATTACATCAATACAGGAAGAAAAAAGATCCGCAGCCAGATAGAAACCTATAAATATCTTTATAAGAAAACCCAAACACCCGTAAACGTTGAGATTGGCAGCAATTGATATTGGAAGTAATGCAGCACGTCTTCTTATTTCTGATGTATTAAAAGGACCCCAGGGCAATACAGAGTTTATAAAAGCAGCACTGATCCGTGCACCACTCCGTCTTGGATTTGAAGTATTCGATAAAGGCGAGATACCTCCCAATAAAGTAGAGAAGATCATTAAGACAATGAAGAGTTATAAACTTCTTCTTGACGTTTATGAAGTAAAACATGTAAAAGCATGTGCTACTTCCGCGATGAGAGATGCTACGAATGGCGCTGAAATAATTCGTAAAGTAAAAACTGAAACGGGAATAGAGATCAGGATCATTTCGGGGCAGGAAGAAGCTTCGCTGATCTATGAGAATCATATTGCCGAAGGAATGACAAAGGATGAATCGTATTTGTATATAGATGTTGGTGGTGGTAGTACCGAGCTTACTTTTTTTAGTGATGGTAAACTGGTATTCAAAGAATCATTTAATATAGGAACTATCCGTTTGCTGAAAAACCAGGTAAACGAATCGTTATGGGATGAAATGAAGGAATTTATTAGAGAAAGAACAAAAGGATATCATCATGTTACTGCGATCGGTTCCGGCGGAAACATCAATAAAATATTTTCACTCTCAAAACGTAAAGAAGGCAAACCTTTAACTCTTGATCTATTGCGTGACTATTTTAAGGAATTCAGCAATCTTTCAATGAATCAAAGAATGACGTTATATCATTTACGTGAGGATAGGGCCGATGTTATTGTTCCTGCCCTTTTAATTTATATAAATGTATTGCGTTGGGCAGATGCTGAAGAGATCTATATTCCAAAGATCGGCTTAGCTGATGGATTGATACATACACTGTATGAGGAAGTGAGGTTGAAGGAGATTGAAATCTGAACTTTTTTGAATTGGGAAAGTAGAATTGGGAAATTGAGTAATCTCAAACCTGTTTCTTATGACAGAAAAAGAATTAAAAATTAGAACAAGAAAGTTTGCAATTGATATTTTGAATTTTGTAGATAAACTTCCAAACAGACGAAGTGCAAATATCATCGGTAACCAATTAGGCAGAAGTGCTTCTTCGGTCGCAGCGAATTATAGAGCAGCATGCAGAGGTCGTTCTCATGCCGAATTTGTTTCAAAAATAGGTGTGGTTGGAGAAGAATCGGATGAATCAGTATTTTGGCTTGACATAACACCAGAGACTAAAGACGCAACAGTTGAAGAAGTTGCGCCACTGCTAAAAGAAGCACGGGAGTTAACAGCGATTTTCACCGCTGCATGTAAAACTGCAAAACAAAATAAAAATAAGTAGGATATGGGAAAAATTTCCCAATTTCCCAATTCCAAAATTTCAAAATAATCATGTCTGTAAACAAGGAAGTAAAAAAAGTAACAACGAATACCCTTCAGAAGATGAAAACTTCCGGGGA